>Ga0182017_10000100_pt1 | contig 63204 bp, 51 predicted proteins | sample 712E3DmetaG_FD_120492 | JGI IMG/M metagenome (GOLD analysis project Ga0182017, IMG submission 120492) | Permafrost microbial communities from Stordalen Mire, Sweden - 712E3D metaG | ecosystem: Environmental > Terrestrial > Soil > Wetlands > Permafrost | place: Sweden: Stordalen | collected... | reverse complement strand
TTCCCGAAGTGTCTCCGAATCGAGTTTGCCATCCGTGGCCTCCATGACCGCCCACTCCGCGGGCGGCGGAGACCATTGAGCCCCTCGGACATCGTCCGTCAAGTTAGAATGCGGTTGCCCTGATGGGACTTTGGGCGTATAGCGGGCTGTTTCCGGCCGGTCGGCGGGCTGCGCGCCGGGACGAAGCCCGCCCCGGCCGCGATGACAATGCGGCGGATGGGTCGGTTGCGGAGGGCGGCAGCGGGTTGTATGGTAGCGGGCTAAAGTCTGGGCGGCGTCGAACGTCGATGCCGCGGCTGATCGGAGAAGTTGCAGGGGAGTCTGCCATGTTCCGCTGGGCCGCTCTACTGATCGTCGGTGTTGTGGGGGCGATTTCGACCGCAGCGCAGCCGCAGCCGCCGCCGCGGCCGCGGCCGCCCGTGGCTCGCGCCCCGGCCCCGCCGCCGCGACCGGCAACGCGGCCGGTTGAGGACAGCGGGCTGCAGGGGGAGGCAAAGCTGCGCTGGATCTGCAAACGGCTGCAGCTCAACGAGCAGCAGACCCAGCAGATGGAGGCGTTGATCGCCGCCTTCAACGCGGAACTGGCCGAGGGGCAGAAAGACCGCACGGAGATGATGAAGAAGCTGCAGGAACGGTCGGCTGAGATTCAGGCCGCCCGGGAGCAGGGCAACGAGGACCTCGTGGAGAAGTTGCGGGCTGAGCTGCGCGAGCTGGCCCCCGACGTACGGGCGGAAAAGAACTTCTTCGAGGCATTGGTGCAAGTGCTGACCGAGCCGCAGAAATCGCGCCTGCCACAGGTGCGCGAGTTGGCCAAGAACCCGCAGTCGGCGACTTTGCGGCCGGTGCACGTGCTGCGCGCGGTTCGCGAACTCGGCCTCACGCCGGACCGGGACCGCCGGCTGGAAGACGTTCTTGACGCCTTCCGCAAGAGCCTGCTGGTGGATCGCCCCAAGGACGAGGCCGCGATGGAGGAGCGGACGGAGCAGCTTGTGCGGGATGTGCGGCCCATACTGCCGCCCGACCAGGTCGCCAAGTTCGACGAGAAACTGACGGAGTGGCGCAGTAATCCGCCGCCGGCACGCCCGGTCCAAATGCCCGAGCCCGCCGCCGCGGTGCCGGAGCCGCCCAAGCAGCCGTAGGGCGCAGCAGCCGCCCCTGTGCGTCGCGGTGCCCTGCGCTCCGACCTGCGCGTCGGCGAGGGTTTTCCCTGAGAAGCGGGCCGAGCCAGAATCTGGCGCTCGCGCTCCGCGCTCTGATGGCGTGTGCGCCGCCGTGCATATCCCCGGCGCAACGGAGCAGGCTGTTCAACTCTCCCGAGGACCCGCCGTGCTCGGCCGCATCGTCGTGAGCACCGCGTTGCTGAGCAGCGCAGCGTGCGCGAGCTTCGCCGCGCCGCCGATACCGAGGGGGGCGTCCGCCCCGCGCAACCTGCGCTGCGAGTATCTGACCGACCCGATGGGGCTTGACGAGCGTGCGCCGCGGCTGTCCTGGGAGTTGGTTGACATGCGGCGCGGCGTGATACAGCACGCGTACCACGTCATTGCCGCGGACAGCCCGGACGCGCTGGGGCGCGACGACGGCAACCTGTGGGACACGGGGCACGTGGTCTCCGACCAGTCGATCCAAGTGGTCTACACCGGCAAGCCGCTGGGCGCGCGGCAACGGGTGTGGTGGAAAGTGCGCGTTTGGGTTGAGGCATGCGGACCGGACGGTTCCCGTCGCGCGGACGACCAGCCTTCGCCGTGGAGCGAGCCCGCGCACTGGTCGATGGGCCTGCTGGACCCCGCGGATTGGGGTGCGAAGTGGATCGGGGACGGGGCGCCGCCGGCCAGCGCTCCTACCGAACCGCTGCCGCCGCCCATGCTGCGCACGAGCTTCGCGGTCCCCGACGCCGGCGTCGGCATCAAGCAGGCCACCGTCTACGTGACCGCGCGCGGCCTGTACGAGTTGCACATTAACGGCCAGCGGGTTGGCAACCACGTCTTGGCGCCGGAATGGACCGACTACCGCCGGCGCATTCAGTACCAGACGTACGACGTCACCGATCTGCTGCGGGCGGGTCAAAACGCCGTCGGTGCGATGCTCGGCGATGGCTGGTACGCCGGTCGCATCGGGCTGACGGGCATCGTCCCCGGCGGGCCCAGCCGCGGGATTTACGGGCCGCGGCCACAGCTCCTCCTGCGGCTGGACGTTGAGCTTGCCGATGGACGGACCCAGACGGTCGTCTCGGACGAGAGCTGGCGGGTCACGCTCGACGGGCCGATCCGTGCGGCGGACCTGCTCGACGGCGAGGTCTACGATGTCCGCCGCGAGTTGCCGGGCTGGGACCGGCCTGGTTTCGACGGTTCACGGTGGCAGCACGCCGGCGTCTACGGAGCCGTCGACGCGGCGTACTCGGGACCGGCGCTGTGCGCCCAGCCGAACGAGCCGATTCGCATCACGCAGCAGCGTACGGCCGTTGCCGTCAGTCAACCGGCGCCCGGCGTGTACGTCTTTGATCTGGGTCAGAACTTCGCGGGCTGGGTTTGGCTCCGCGTGCGCGGGCCGGCCGGCCGAGTGATCACGCTGCGCCACGCCGAGGTGCTCAACCCCGACGGCACGCTCTACACGGCGAACCTGCGCGGCGCGCGCCAGACGGATCAATACACTCTGGCGGGGTGCGGCGAGGAGAACCTGGAGCCGCACTTCACATATCATGGCTTCCGCTACGTCGAGGTGACGGGCCCGCCGATCCCGCCGGCCCCCGGCACACTGATCGGCTGCGTCTTTCACTCCGCGGCGAGCCAGGCCGGCCGGTTCGAATGCTCCAGTTCGCTGCTGAACAAGCTCGCGGAGAACATCGCCTGGACACAGCGGGCGAACATGATGAGCGTGCCGACCGACTGCCCGCAGCGCGACGAGCGCCTCGGCTGGACCGGCGACATTCTGGCGTTCGCGCAGACCGCGTGCTTCGACCGCGACATGGCGGCGTTCTTCACGAAATGGATTCCGGATGTCCGCGATGCGCAGACCGAAGACGGCCGCTACCCGGACTTCGCACCGCATCCGTACGATCCAGCGGTACGCTTCTCCAGCGCACCCGCCTGGGGCGACGCCGGCGTTTTCGTCCCGTGGTGCGCGTACGTGAACTACGGCGACCGGCGACTGCTCGAACGCCACTTCGAATCCGCCAAACGCTGGATCGACTATGTCCACGCGAAGAACCCTGAGCTGCTGTGGAAGGAGTCGCGCGGCAACGACTACGGCGATTGGCTGAACGCCGACACGCTGAAGCTCGCGGACTGGCCGATGAAGGGCGCGGAAGTCCCCAAGGAGGTCTTTGCGACGATGTTCTTCGCCCGCGCGGCGGAGTTGGTCGGGCGCATGGCGACGGTTCTGGGGCATTCTGATGACGCAGCGTGCTACCACGCGCTCGCCGGCCGGATTCGCGACGCTTTTAACGCGGCCTACGTCGATGCCGACGGGCGGATCGAGGGCAACACGCAGGCGGGCTACGCGCTGGCCCTCAGTTTTGGCCTGTTGCCGGAGGCTCGCCGCACGACCGCTGCCCATTACATGCTCGCAGCGTTCGACACCTACGCCGGCCACATTTCGACTGGTTTTCACAGCACGATCTGCCTGATGCACGAGCTGACGCGGTACGGGTATGTCGAGGAGGCCTACCGGCTGATCAACAACCGTACGATGCCGTCGTGGGGCTACGCGATCGACCACGGGGCGACGACGATCTGGGAGCGCTGGGACGGGTTCGTCGAAGGCCGCGGGTTTCAGGACCCCGGCATGAACTCGTTCAGCCATTACGCGCTCGGCTCCGTCGGCGAATGGATGTACCGCACGATCCTCGGTATCAGCCCCGACGAAGCCCACCCGGGGTACAAGCACTTCGTAATCCGCCCGCAACCCGGCGGCGGGTTGACGTGGGCCAAGGGCGAGTACCGCTCGATCCACGGGACGATCGCGTGTGCGTGGAAGATCGACGGCGGGTACATCGACGTGACGGTGACTGTGCCTCCCAATACCTCAGCGACAGTCTACGTGCCCACGGATGATCCGGCGGCGATCACCGAAAGCGGCAAACCGATCACCCAGGCGCCGGGGGTCGCGGCCGAGGAGACGGAAGGCGACGGTCCAGCGTACCGCATCGGCTCCGGCACCTACGTGTTCCGCGTGCCCTTTTCGCGGAGCAGCCGGTGAAGTCACGCGCGAGCCGGGGTTCGCGCAGTCAGCCAGGCCTTCGGCGGCGCATCGGGGCGCTGGCCACCGTGAGCCTCGATACTCTGCCGGACGAGGTGCACGTCCTCTGCGACGCACGCCGGCCGCTCAGACGTGCAGCAGCTCGGAGACGCGGTATCGGCTGGCCACCGTCAGCGGGAAGTCGTCGCCCAAAATGGACCGATGCGTGCGCAACGCTACGTCGGGGTGGTTGTTCTCTTCGCTCAGATGCGCCAGGGCCGCCCAGCGCAGCCGCCGTCGGTCGCAGCGCGCCAGCAACGCCGCGGCCTCGTCGTTGGAAAGATGCCCGGCAACGCCGCAAATGCGAGTTTTCAGCTCAGGCGGGTAGGAGCCCACGGCCAGCATGTGCGGGTCGTAGTTGCTTTCCAGGTAGACGGCGTTGAGGGTGGGAAGCGTGCGGACCAGCGCCGCGAACGGGTGCCCCAGATCCGTCAGCACGCCGAGGCGCTTGTCGCCGTGCTCGATGACGAAGGCGACGCTGTCGGCGGCATCGTGCGGCGTCGGGAGCGTGTGTACGCGGACGTCGCCGAAGTCGAGCGTGTCGCCTGGCTGAAAGGGTCGCACGTCTGGCGGCCGGCCGGGCCCGCGGGCCATTGCGTGTGCGGTGGCCGGAGTTGCGAAGACCGGGAGGCGAAAGAGGCGCTGGTACACGCCGGCGCAGCGGGTGTGGTCCGCGTGGAGATGGGACAGGATCAGGGCGTCGACCTGTCGAATGTTGCGCCCGTGGCTCGCCAGCCGCGTGGCGGCCTGCCGTCCGCTGATGCCGGCGTCGAACAGCAGGCGGACCCCGTTGCTCTCGACGTAGATGCTGTTACCGTTCGAGCCCGACTGCAACGCACAGGTGATCATGCACTCAGTATACGTGGGTTCGTCGGGGCAGGCACGGCCGGGTCGGTCGTGGCCCGCTTGCCCTCAAGTCCGGCCAGTGAACGGCCGATAAACAAACGCGTTCTCGCACCGTTCGAGGCGTACAAAAGGCGGCGTGTCGGGCGACGTGAAGCGCCCGGTCGCCGGAGCCACCCCGGACCGCCCGATAACTCATGTGCTCCAGCAAAAAAGAGACTTGAATGTGCCGCGGGAGCGGTTATCCTTATATTGGTTGGACCGTCGGCTGGGGAGCGTCCTCAGTTCGGACTGATGGTCGTAGGTGTGGTGTGCGCGTCTCAACGGAGTTGGGCGCCCAGGTTTTGCCCGGGACGGCGGACAGTTCAGGCTGGAGGTGAGTAACCTCGTGAGTCTGTTCCGCAGCCGCGAAAACGCCCTTGGACACAAGCGCTCCGGGGGGTCGAGGGGATTCTCGTTGCCCGAGCTGCTTGTCGTCATCGGGATCATCGCGCTGCTGCTGGCGATCACCCTGCCGCCCATCATGCTGGCGCGCCGGCAAGCCATGGCGGCACGCTGCGGCGCGCAACTCCAACAGATCGGCCTGGCACTCGAAGGCACGTACACAGAATACAGGTACTACCCGTTCTGGGACGACGGCGGCTACCCGGCACGGTATACCTGGCTCGACGTGCTCGTTGAAAGCCGTCAACTCGCCAGCGCCGGGGTTGGGTATTGTCCGGAAGGCCGTCCGCCATCTGCGGCGGCCCTGGGCAGTGCCGCCGGCCGAGATTCGACGGGCGGCAGTCCCAACGGGCCGGTGATCGAGTACAGCTACGGGATCGGGGTGCCGTTATCCGCCGGCGGCTGGAACTGGTACGAGAGTCTCGCGCCGCCCGGGGATACCCATCCGCGGCGTTTCGAGAACCACGAGCGCTACACTGCGCAGCGGATTCTGGCCGGCGACAGCCGCTGGACCGCCATCTACAACTTGAGCGGGTACATGCTGCTCGGCCATGACGCGGACTACCCCACGCAGTACGACAACACGATCGACTGGCGGCACCGCGGGCGATCCGCCAACCTGCTGTTCCAGGATGGCCACGTGGCCAGAGTGTTCTTTCACCCTGAGCGTTCGGAACCGGTCAACACCGCCAACGCGTGCCTCTGGTACCCGGGCGAGCCCATCCAGGTCGGCCCCGAGAGCGAGCACAACGGAAACTGGTATCCCGATGTCCCGCCCGTCAATCCCGGCGATTTGAGCGGGGCGATCCCGCCGGAACTCATTCCGCGCTACTACACGGCCAACCTGCTGTGGACGCAGGTTCAGCACCGTTAGTTAGTTCCAGGGGGTATCGCAACGTCGGCGCAGACAAACGGGCCACGCCCGCTGTGGCAAGCGTGGCCCGAGGCCAGTTCGACGAGCCGGGCCGCAGGGGGATTATTTCCGAACCAGGGCACCGCTGCGCAACGCGTCCGCCGGATCCTGCGGCACGCTGGAGTCGACGAAGTTGTTCCAGCCGCTCTGGGCGAAGGTGGTCAGCGGGAGGCGCACCCAGCGATCCCAGTCCGAATCGCCCTTCGTCGTCCACTGGCCGTTGGTGAACGTGGGGATGTCGAAGAGCCCGTTCGAGGCGGTCTTGATGACGTCGTCGCCCGACACCTGGATCATCTTGGTGAGATCGGCATACGTCGGGCTGCATGGGCCAAACGCGAGGGCCGCGGCCCCCATTCCCAACAGAACCAAACACCGCTGCACGCGTCGTAGCATGTCACATCCTCCGTGGATTGCCGAAGTCGCAGGTTTCATTCAGGGACATCGCTAGAAAGCGACCTGAAGCTGGACCCGCCACACCAGAATGCTGTCGTTGACGTTCGCCATACTGTACGCGGGGGCAGAGATGGGCGCTTCCGTGACCTTCGTGATGTCGGTCTGCAGCTTCACCCGGTGCCCATCGATGTAGTAGTTCAAGCCTCCGCCGTAGTCCCAATCGCCGTGCTGCTTACCCGCCAGCGTGGAAACCCCGCCAACACGCCCGACAATCTCGAGCTTCTTTTCGAGCCCGGGAATCGGCAGGAAATAGCCGCACTGCACGTACGCCCCTTGCTGCGTGTCGGTGGACTCGTTGCCGGTCAGGAGGTAGAGCGGCGTGAACGGGCGGTGGTCTGAATTCCGCACGTCCTGAATCCGGAGCACGTATTCGCCGCTGATCGAAAAGCCCATGTACTTGAACGCGGCGTCGAACCCGAACTGGTTGATCTGCAGACCCTCGGCGCTGGTTAGCCCAAATCCGCCGGCGCGAGTCGTCCGCCGCGGGAACGGGATGCGCAGCGTCCCGGTTCCGACGTCGTGGTAATTGTCGTCGAACACGTAGTGCATGCCGATGTCGAGGGCGGGCTGCGTGTGCCGCTCGATGTCGGAAGGCGTATCGAAGTGGGCCGTGTCCTCCAGCGGCACGCTGGCCTCGCCGACGAGCGCGTGCCAGACCACCCGCGCCAGGATGGCCGGGTTGCTGTCGTGGCCGTTCGTGTACCAGTCTTCATCGGTCGTAATGGTCTGGGTACCCGCCGTGTTCAGCGAGTTGACCACGTCGACGTAGTATTCCACGCGCTTCTTGAACAACTGGCCCCAAGCCCGTACGCCCAAGCCGTTGTTGTACCCGAACACCGCGTCCATCATCGGGTACTCGACGAACTGCATGGTTGACGTCGACATGAAGTTCGCCCGCGTGCTCGCGACACGGAACATACCGGCCTTGAACTGGAACTCATCCAGGAACCGGTAGTTGATCCAGTAGTAGTACAGCCGCGTGTCGTAGCCGGACGGCGAGCTCATGTCGAGCTCGAGCAAGTAGGTCAGGTCCTTCGTGTACACGTAGCCGCTGAACCGGAACCGCCCGCGCGCGATGTCGAAGCCCGTGCGATCGTGCCGCTTGAAACCCGGCGCCAAATAGTGGTTCTTCGGCTGCGACCGGTAGTACGTCCAGCGGAACTGCAGCATCCCGTTGAACTTCATCTGGAACTTCTCGTCGCTGCTGCGGATGAAGAAGCCCTTGTCGTACCCCGCCTGCACGGTCGTGGGCATCAGGCTCTCGCGAAACTCCTGCTCGCTGAGCACCTCGCGGATCTGCTGCTTCATCTGCTCCACGCGGGCCCGGTCGGTGTCCTGCTGACCGGCGGTCGCGACCTTCTGCTCCAGGGTGTCGATCTTCTTTTGTTGCGCTTCGAGCAGCGCCTCCAAGCGGGCCATCTTGTCCTTGTCGTCCGCCGGGGCCCGTGACGACCCCTCGTCGGCCATGACCGGAGCCGCCCAAAGGCCTGTCGCCAGCGCAACCAGCAGACCGAGCCGTTGCAGTCGTCCTGACATGTGCAACTCCTCTTTGGACCTGTGCATCCTGAATTGCTGCGCACCGCGCGGAATGCCCCCCGACCGTCAACCGCGCCAATACCCTTGACACGACACAGACACACGCGCAAAAACAGGTTGAATCGTATAATCTCGAATTTAAGACTCGTCAAGCGGTTCTGCACAAATCGCGTCAGGCTCGAAAAACGCGCACGCGCAGCCTGGCAATCCCATCGGTTCGCGGCGTTGCCGCTTTGAAGGACAACCGCTCCCGGGGAGGTAAGCTCGTCGAGGCGGCCGCGGGACCGGCGCTTCCCAGGTCGGTCCGGTCACACACGGGGGTTAAGTGCCGCCACGACTCTCATCCGAAGGCGAACGGGCATAACACGTTATCTTGCAGTAAGTTGCAGATGAGTCCGCCGGGCGGCGCGCCAGACTCCCGTCGCGCAGCCACTTGTCGTAACATCCGGCTGCTCGTGGGAACCAGGCGACCGCTGTTCAGCTCTATGGGGGTGGTCTAGTGGTCGGGCGATCCTCGCGCGAACGGCCGTTGCCGGTGAAACCGCGCGCCGACTCGAGCCGGCAGCACTGGATGCACCTTTGCTCCCCATGCCCGATCACGCTCCCGCCGGCCAATCGTGGTTGACAGCGACCGTCGCGTCCGATTAACTAAGCTCAACGTTGGCGCGCGAGTCTTTCGCGGCGGAGCCACTGACCTACTCAGGAAGGACGACATGCTATGACTCTGGCCGAATTCCTTTTTTCAAACACCCAATGGCTCATCATCGGCGTCGCGCTCGTGTTCCTCATCGTGGTGCTGGTCATCAAGAAGAAACAGCAGACCTAGCGCTTCTGCGCCGCCGGCGATCAGGATCAAAACGGCGTCCCGATGCGGACCGGAGTACGTTGCGGCCCGTCGATTTGGCGTTAACGCGCATGGGCCGGGCGCCCCCGGACGATCAATCGAGCCACCCATGACAACGCCTGGGCCGACCCCCTCGGCCTGGCTGATGTTCGCGCGCCAGGTGATCGAGCACACGGCGCGGCGCGCGGACGCTGCCGTCGCGCCATCTGCACCGGCGGAACCCCGTGCATACAGCGGTGTTTTCGTCACTTTGCACAAGCACGGGCGGCTGCGCGGCTGCATGGGCGTGCTCGACGACCGCCTGCCCCTGGCCGAGGCCGTGCGGCAGGCGGCGATCAGCGCGGCCGCCGGCGATCCGCGTTTTTCGCCGGTCGCTCCGGGCGAGTTGTCGGACGTGCAGGTGGAAGTGTCGATTCTGTCACCGCCCCAGCGCATGCGCAGCCTCGATGAGCTGGAGCTCGGCCGGCACGGCGTGCTCGTGCGGCGCGGCTTGCGGCGCGGGCTGTTCCTGCCGCAAGTGGCGGTGGAACACCACATGACCAAGGAGACGTTCCTCGGTCTGTGCTGCCACGAGAAGGCCGGCCTGCCGGCCGAGGCTTGGCGCGATCCGGCCACCGAGGTGCTGCTTTTCACGGCCGAAGTGCTCCGCGAGCCGTAGTGGCCCGCCGAGCGCTGCGGACCAGCATCGTGCGGCGCGGGCCACAGAGGGCTACGAAGTTCCGGCGGCGCGGCCCGCGTCCTCGTGTGCGATCCCCAGAATCAGCGCCACACCGACGCCGAGCACGGTCAGCACCGTGTCATCGCTGACGGCCAGGCCGGCCTGGGCGGCGTAGGCCACGATGATCGTGGCGAGGGCGACCTGTACCTTTCGACTGCGCAGCGGCCATAACCAGCGCCGCCACGACGACGTGTTCGTGTCCATGTCATTCCTCCTGGGGCGGCAGCGCGCTGGCGGCGTCGCTGGCGGCCTGCGCGGCCAACCCCTGTTCGACGCGGCTTTCGCGCGTTGCGAGCTGCTTCCATAGCAGATCCACGATCGACTGATCGGCGGCGAGCTTCATATCCACGCCCGCGACCCGCAGCGCCTTCGCGCGCTCGTGCTGCACGGCCCAGAACTCGATCAGATCGCGATCGCCCCAGACGGCGCTCAGCGCGGCCCGCTGCGCGTCGTCGAGCACCACGCCGCGCTCGGCCAGCCGGCGCAAGGAATCGCGATAGAGGAGCACGCAGAGGGCCTCATGCTGGCGTTGCACGACGGCCTCTTCGACGTCGTCCGCCCGGCGCTGCGTTTCGAGCGCCGTGCGTACCGACTCGCGGGTGCAGCCGCCAAGCGCCAGGGCCGTCACGGCGACGCCGAGCAAGAGCCCGCGCTGCCGGCGCCCCGCAATCCCGGCGGCGTTCATAGGGCACCTCCCAGCGCCGCGAGCATCTGCAGCGCCAGCACGAAGCCATCGACCCACTTTTCCGCGGCGATGGCCTCCGCCAACCGGCGGGCCGTTTCGTGGAGCTCGTCATTCGTTAGCCAGCCGCCCGGCGCGTCCGCGCGCGGCAACTCGGCCGCGTTGTAGTCGCGCGGCGGCGGCGTCTGCGCGGCCTGCACCCGATGCGCCTCGATCAATAGCGCATCGATCACGTGCCGCGCGGCGGAGACGAAGGCCTGGGCCGTCGGCACGTCGACCTTTCGCACAATACTCTGCAGATCCATGTGGCCTCCAAGATGCGGGCTGGCAGCCAGCCGGCGCAATCCAAAACCAAGAAATCGGAACCGTCACGCGCTGGCGAGATCGTCGAGCTGGTGGGCGAGCCGCGTCAGGCACTCCGCCTCGGTGGCCCGATGGGCGCGCAACTCCTCGCGCAAGGCCGTCAGGGCCTCCGTGTTGGACCGGATCACGTCCAGCAGATTCCGGTTCACTTCGGCAGTCTGCCCCGCGTGTTGCAGCGCCTCGCGCAGCCCGGTCGTACTCCGCGCCCGTTCCTGACGCTCGATCCACCACATCACGAAGAGCAGCCCCGCGATCCCCAACGACGGAAGCTGGGTGAGCACGTCGGGCAACATCAGGTCACCACGTCGTACCAGGCGACTAGGCTGTATTCGCCGGCGCCGCCCTGGAACGCGCTCGCGATCCCGAAGGCCTTGCCACGCTGCGTGGTGAGCGCACCGCCGCGCCCCAACCGCAGAGCCAACGGAAGCCCGACGCCGACGTGCAGCGGCGCCGTCAGGTTGAGCGGGTCCGGCCCCGGGTCCGACTGCAATTGGACCTTTACGGCGGCCCAGCTCGTGATGACGATTCTTACGACGCGGATGATCTTGCCGGCTTGCGCGGGCACGAGCACAGCGCCGCTCTGGGCCGAGATCCATGAGCCGAATGCAATGGCCATTGTTCACTCTCCTTCAGGCCGCCGCGCCGCCGCGGACGGCCAACTGCCTGGCTAGAGACCCGTCAACTCCTCCGCCGTGAACGCGCGCGGCACGGCGGCATAACCGGGCGTGTCGTCCTGCGCGGTCCGTGCGTCGGGCGGCGTAGTTGCCGGCAGCGGCAGCCGCCCCGTTGCCAGATCAGACAACCACCGCAGCGCCGCCGTGTAGATGGCCAGTACACGCTGCGGCGGATCGCTGACAAAGGGCGAGCCCTTCCAGGCCGCGTATTCCGCCAGATCGAGCACACGCAGCCGGAGCACGTCCGCCAGTTCGGGGTGCGCCGCCAGGTCCACGGGCGTCTTGTAGCGCTGGGCCAGGTAGCTGTTCGCCTCGGCTTCCGCGTCGGCAATGATCTGCTGGGCGACGGTCGTGCTGGCCGTCGTGCCGTCCACGCGATCCGTCAGGCGGGCGTACACCGTGGCGCCCAACCGCTGGCTGAGCTGATCCGTCGTGATATAAGTCATGCCGAACACTCCGCTGCTTGCAGGCCGCAACTGTGGGACCGGTGCGATACCGGTCCCACAGCCGCGTCAACTGCGCGACGACGTTAGCCGAAGGTCACCAGGCATGCGTCCTGCCAGAAGCCGTAGCCGGCCTCGTGGATGGCCTTGACGCCGTACTGGTGCTGGTTTTCGTTGACCTCGAGCTCGCTGCCCTCGGCCAGGACCTGGACTTGCACGGGCAGCTCTTCCTGGAAGATGAAGGGCCGTGTGCTGCCGTCGGTCCGGAAGATCGCGAATTTGGTGGTCCACGCCAGCCGGGGGTTGGCGACCCACGTCACGTTGAACGGCTCGCCGGACGCCAGCGGATTGGTGGTCGCGTCCACGACCTTGCCCGACAACGCCACGAGCGTCGACGACAGAAACGGCATCGGCACCATCACCAGGAATTGCCGGGCGGCTTCGTTCATCGGCTCGCCCTGATCGTCTGTGACGGCCATGATCTGCGCGATGCCCTTGACGATCGCCTCGTACATCTCGCGGTCCGTCGGCGTGGTGGGCGTGGTTGCCGCGGCGCTGATGCTGTTGGACTGCGTGCCGGAGTCCCCTTCGCTGTGGTCGGTGTCGAAGAAGTACTGTCCGTCGTAGCACGCTGCCGCTTCGCCGCCCAGCAGCAGCGTGGTCAACAGCTTGTTGGGGTGCGTCGCCACGCGCCGCGCGAGTTCGTTAATCCGCACCATGATCTGCCCGGTCTTGTCGCGGCGCTGCTCGTCGGCGTCGACGCGGATCGTGGCTTCCCATGTCTTGTTGACGATCGTGATGCCCTGGCTGCGCAGCGGGCGCACCCGCCGCCCGCCGACCCACTGCCGCACCTGCGGCACCATGCCCAGCCAGCGGTAGGTTTCGGATTCCTGGTTGCTGGCGAAGTGCAGCGCCAGCTTGGTCCACCATGCCGCCTGGGCGTATTCCTCCAGCCGGCGGTAGAAGCGGCCAATCACGGCCCGCGACGTCAATCCCGTATCCACAACCACTGCCATGTGTAGCTCCTTCTCGGCAAGAATGTTCGGTTGCCCGCCGACCCGTCGCTTGCGCTCCGGGCTCTGAAACGGGCCCCAGGCCCATGCTTCCTGCGTGTTACGCGATGTCCCGACTCAGGATGATCCACTCGCTGCCCGTGCACAGCACCAGCGCGGTGTCGTACTGCGCGTCGATCGCGGCGAACGTCGCCCCTCCGTCGATCGTCTCGGACGCGTTTCCATCGAGCGTCACCGCCGCCGCGGCCGCCGACGCCTTCACGATCCGGAACCAGCCGCCCGCCCGCACGGTGGCCACCGGCGGCAGCGTCAGCGTCCGCGCCACGCTGTTGGCGATCAGCAGCGTGCGGTTCATGTGGTCGAGCGTCAGCGTCGCGCTGGCGTCCGCCAGACTCACCACCGGCGCGTTGTCGAGCAGCCCGCACAACGCCATCACCGGCCGACAGCGGACGCGGGCCAGGTTCGTGTTCTCGACGGCGACAATCCGGCCGACGCGGCTGTTGCCCGTCGGCGTGAGGGTCAGCGTCTCGTCGTCGCTGGCGTAGACGTCCTTGCCCACGTCCCCTAGCGTCACGCCGCTCAGCGCATGCACGATGTCCACGCTCTGATGCAGGCGGGCGTTGATCCCGCCGGCGGCGTGCCCGCTCGCCGTGTTGTCGGCCTGGCGGTAGGCCAGCCCAAGGTACTCGTCGCCTGCGGCGAGTGGATGCGCGTAACCAGTCGCCCGGTCGCGCCCCACGAAGCCGCCCTTGTAGATCTTGACATTGTCCTTGACTGGGAAATCCACCAGCTCTTCGGACGCGTAGAACTCCACGTTGCGGTCCACCGTTAACGCCATGATTGGTTCTCCTGTCTGTTCTTTGCCGCTTCCGGTTTCTTTGTCCGAGGTGACTACCGGCCCGCGCACCGCACGCGGCCCGCCGCCGCCGCCCGCTCGTAAACTGCCAGATCCTCCGGCTCGATCGCGGGTTGGCCGACCGCCGCCAGGGCGTGCCGCGCGTCGCCCTGGCCCGGCGGCACGCGGGTGACCTCGCCGCGCCGGTCGAGGGTCAACACGCGGCCCGGAGGCAACAGCCGCGGCGCGCGGGCCAGACGCGCTTCGGTCCCCTCCGAATCGCGCAGGTAGTCCGCCCGCCAGTCCATGCTCGTGCTGTCGAGGATCTTCCCCCAAGCGCAGGCCGCGCTCGACGAACGCGTCCGCTTCTTCCATGCGCAGTTGCTTCCGCAGGCATTCAATCTCGGCCTGCGCCGCATCCAGTTCGGCCTGGGCAACCAGCACGGACGCGATAGTCGGCTCCGGCTCAGCCGATTCCTCGTCCGGGCTCTCCGACGGCTGCCGGCTGGCCGCCAACGGCCGCACGCCGTGCATCGCCGGGTCGTTGGTCAGCGCCACCGGCCCGAGGGCGGACACGTCAGTGTGGTCCTCGTCGGTCCAGAAGATGACGGGCGAGAAGTAGCGGTACTCGCCGGCGCGCAGCAGCTCCGCGGCCCGCTCGGTCCAGGTCACGTCGGTGGCCCACAGGCCATCGTCGCGCACGTCCAGGCTGCCGATCCAGCCGGCGGCTGGCCGCAACCCGTCCGGCCGCGTGTTGAGCCGGTCGAAGGTCTGGTGCTCGTAGTCGATCGCGAGCTTGCGCCCCATCTGCTGGAACCAGCGCCGCGCGGACTCCGCGTGCGTGGCCGTGAAGACGAAGCTCTCGCCGGCCACCGGCCGCTCGACCGCCACGTCGCCGAACGGGATCAGCAGGAACTCGCCGACCGGCTCGCCCTGCGCGCTCGATAGTGCGGTTACCTTCAGTCGGGACGACAGCGGGCCGGGGTTTCGCCCGGCGGCGACCGCGGCGGGCAAGGCCGCGCCGTCGACATGCTCCAGCACGTTCGCCAAGAGCGTGCGAAAGCGGTCGAGCTCGCCGTCCAGGTCGTCCCGGGCGATCGCCAGGGCCTCCCGCAGACGCACAAGAATCTGCGCTCGCACAAACGGCCCCACCGGTACCGGCGGGGCGGCGTCAGGCTGTGTGTCCATCGAACTCACGGGTCTCACCTCGCTTTCTGTTTCGCAAATCACTTCGTTGGCTCCGTTAACCGGCGCGGGCCACACGCTTGGCGGCCGACGCCGCGGGCTTGGCCTCCAGCCGCATGATTTCCACGTTGCCCTTGTCATTCGTCTCGCCCGTCGCGCGGAATCCGAGCGCGGCGTAGAAGGGACGCGGATCGCCCGAGCTCATGTCGAGCTTCGCGCGCACCTCGCGGGCCCCGCTGCAACGGACCAGCGCGCGGCCGATGCCCAAGCCCCGGTAGGCGGGATGCACGAGCGCGTTGACCAGCCGCGTGCCGCGCGTCGTGATGGCGACCCCCACCAGGATGCTGTCGATTTCCGCCACCCATACAGTGTGGTACGGGCTCTGCAGCATGTCCGCGAGTTGCCCCCGCCGCAGGAAGTAGTCGCGGCGCATCACCGTGTCGAAAAAGAAGCTGAGTGGCGCGCCGTCGCTGGCGAGCGCCGGCCGGACCGTCAGCGCCACCGGCCGCCCGGCGGCGCCCCCGACGCACGTTGCGCTGCGCCCGTTGTGTCTGCGTGGTAAGGGTGCGTGACTCATGCCTTGCCCCCCGCCGAGAGAACCGCCTCGTCCGACTGCGGCTGCGGAATGCCCAGCGCCTGGTGCGCCCACGGCTGCGGGACTGCGAGACCGAGCTGGTTGACCGCGACCGCCAGCGTGTCGGCCAGCGTCTTGGTGTCCACTGTCTGAATCAGCGAACGCCGGAAGTGCGGTACAGCCACGCCGTCGCCGAAGCGCGCCAGGACCAGCGGCGTGAGCACGTCCCGTCGCAGGCTGTGCCCCTCGTCGGCGATGTCATCTGAGAGCAGGTCTTCGCGGACGCGATCGTGGATTTCCGCCGCCGCGCGCGAACCGGAGCTGCGCACGTCGGTCGTGAGGTGCTGCCCGAGCCAGAGAATGGTGACCTCGGTATTGCAGTACTCCTGCAGCGGCTGGTACGGCCGCGCGCCGGTCTTGGCGGCGTCGATGAACTGGAGGTCCACGTTCTTGCCGAAGACGGCGACGGCGTCGGTCCCCAACGACTCGAGCATCCGCAGGAGGGCCTGCTTGTCCGAGTCCGGCGTGCCCGGCTCAAACTGGGCCACACGGATCGGCATGCCGGCGATCTGCGAGTAGATCAGCCAGTCCTTGAAGCTGAGGTTCTGGGCCAGGTACAACCCGGCGGAGGCCCGCAGCACCCCGCCCTCGAAGGGCCGGCCGGGCACGCGGCGCGGCTGGTGCAAGAGCCACTTCCAGGGCTGTTCGTCGAGCGCGAGGCCCAGGCTCGGCTCGTCCTCCGTGAGCACGCGCAGCCGCCACGGCTCCTGCGGATCGGCGATCAGCCGCGAGTAGGGGACGGGCACCAGATCGACCAGCCGGCTGTCCTCCCAGACGAGTTCGGCCACCGCCAGCCCGTGTCCGATGGCGTTGGCGAGGTGGTCGAGCACGTCGCGAAAGCGGTCCAGCCGGGCAAGGGTCTCGCGGCAGAAGTCGGCCGCGCTCGCCGCCGCGGAGCGCTCGAGTGCGCCCGCCGGGCCATCGACGGCCGGGACGATCTCCCATTCCAACCCGGTGAGAGCGAGGCGGCGGGTGTTCTCGACCGCGGCCAGCCGCGGCCACTTCTGGAGCATCTCTGCGAACAGCTCGAACTGCATCTGTGGCCAGCCGGCGTCCGCGGCCTGGAGGATGGCCAGCAGGCGGGACGGCGTCAGGCCGATGCTGGGGTAGCCGTGGGCGCTATCTTCGCGCCAGGGCCGGATGTAAGTCGACGCGGCACGCCGCCGGTCCGGGCCGAGGGAGAGGAGGGACCCGAGGGCCCGGAGGACGGCGGCGGCACGTGAGCGAGTGGGCTGGGGCACGTTGGTTCTCCCGGCGGCCGGCGGGGCCGCCCGAGTGCGTGCAGAAAGGATAGCACAGGAATGATAGGATGTCTAGAAATTCTTGTACAGAATTTTCCCCCTGGCGGCGGCTGGCGTCCACAGGTGGCGTTTGCGGCCGGAAGGCGCGCGATTCCCGGGGGCTGGACGGGCGAGTCGGCTTTCGAGGCGCGGCGTACGAGCCCGGCCCCCGCCTCCGCAACGGCTCAGCAGGAGCTTCGCCCTCTCCGGCGGCAACGCCCGCCCCCGCAGGTGCGTCCTCGACCTTTACGCCGCGTCGATCAACGCCAGTTTCTCCCCGAACATCCGCTTGAGGGCCGGCAGCAGCGGCTCGTGCTCCGGCCGGGCCAGCGTCGGATCGGCCGCCGCCAGCGCGAACGCATCCTGCCGGGCCTGCTCCAGCAGCCCGAAGTCGTCAAGGATGCTCGCGACGCGCAATTCCGGCAGGCCGTGCTGCTTCGTGCCGAAAAGCTGCCCCGGGCCGCGCTGCCGCAGATCCGCCTCCGCAATCTTGAAGCCGTCGGTCGTCTCCGTCATGACGGCGAGCCGCTCGGCGGCTTTCCCGTCGCGATCGTGTGCGATCAGCACGCACAAGCTGTCCAGGCTGCCCCGCCCGACCCGACCGCGTAACTGGTGCAACTGCGACAGCCCGTAGCGGTCGGCGTGCTCGACGATCATGATCGTCGCGTTCGGTACGTCGATGCCGACCTCAACGACGGTCGTCGCGACCACGGCGTGCAACTTGCCGGCCGCGAACGCCGTGACGACCGCCTGTTTCTGGGTCGTCGGCAGGGCCCCGTGCAGCAGGCCGACGTTCAGGCCCTGCCACGGGCCCGTCACCAGCCGCTCGTGCGCGTGAATCACGGAGGTCAACGACTTGGTCTGGTCTGGAAGCTCGTCGGCCTCGGCGTCCGGCGGCGCCTCCGGGGTGTCCGTGCTTCGCCGGGACCGCCGCCCTTCCTCCCCGATCAACGGGCAGACCACGTAGGCCTGCTCGCCCGCCTCCAGCCGCCGCCGCACGTACGTCATCACCGTTTCCCACTGCTGGCCGACAACGATTTTGGTGGTGATGCGCCCGCGGCCGGGCGGCGACTGCTTGATGATCGACACGTCCAGGTCGCCGAACACCGTCATCGCCAGCGTGCGCGGGATGGGCGTGGCGGTCATGACTAGGTAATGCGGCATCGGCCCTTTTGTGCGGAACTGGTGGCGCTGCAGGACGCCGAACTTGTGTTGCTCGTCGACGATCACGAGGGCGAGTTGGTTGAAGGCGACGTCCTGCTGGATCAGGGCTTGCGTGCCGACCACGAGGTCGATCTCGCCGCGCTCGATGGCCGCCAAGGCGTCCGCCCGCTGGCTCTTGCCGAGCTTGCCGCGCAGCAGGACGTAGCGGACGCGGCTGTCGGCGAGGTAGCGGTGGATATTCGTGTAGTGTTGCTGCGCGAGGATCTCGGTCGGAGCCATGATCGCCGCCTGTTTGCCGCCGGCGATCGCGACCAGGCACGCGTACAGAGCGACGACGGTCTTGCCGCTGCCGACGTCGCCCTGGAGCAGGCGCGTCATCGGCCGGCCGCTTTGCAGGTCGGCGACGATCTCGCGCACGACTTGCTCCTGTGATCCCGTCAGCGCGAACGGGAAACGGGCGCGAATCCGCTGGTCGATCTCCGGCGTGCCGTACAGCTTCTGCCCGGTTTGCAGCGCGAGGCGCTTCCGTCGCCGCAGCGCCAGCGCCAGCTCCATCAGCAGCAGTTCTTCATACGCCAGCCGGCGCCGCGCCCGTTCGAGCTCCGCGTCGGTCGTCGGGGAGTGCATCTGGCGTACCGCCTGCTCGCGGGTCGGAAAGCTGTGCTTGCGCAGCAACGCCGCCGGCAGCGTTTCGTCCACCGGCAGATGCGCCTGCGTCAGCACGCTCTGCACGATCCGGCGAATGAGCGGGGACTTGGCCTGCGCGTTGCCGCGATAAACCCCGACCCGTCGCGGCCCACGCGGTTGGGTCATCAGGACGGCGTCGCGGTCGAAGACCTGGAGGCGCGGTTGGACCAACTCGGCCAGGTCGCCGTACACCTCGACGCGGCCGCTCGCGACGACCGTGGCGCCGCGGAAGAGGTGCAGGCCGCCGAACGGCACATGGAACCAGCGCAGCACACAGGTTCCGGTGCCATCGTCGATCTCGCAGCGTACCGTGGGCCGGCGTCCCCCGACGGAGACGACCTCACCGCGCACAGTGACATTAGTGCCGGGCACGAGGTCGGCGATATCCACTTCGCCGCTCTCGCATTCGTGGCGGAAGGGGAAGTACTCGAGCAGATCGCCGACGGTTTGGATGCCGAGCGAGGCCAGCCACTCCGCCCGTTGGGGCCCGACGCCTTTAACGTACTGAATCGGGCTGTCGCTGCGCAGCGTGGTCATCACGATGCCGGACGGGGGCGGCGGGGGCTGGGGCTGGGCCGCTGCTCAGGTCGGCGGCTATGGGATCGTGAGCTTCGTGCCGACCTTCAGCTTCTTCGGATCGGGCACAACGCTCTTGTTCGCTTCCCAGATCCGCTCCCATGACTTCTTGCTGCCGTCGCCGTAGTACATCTTCGCGATCGAGCTGAGCGTCTCGCCCTTGGCGACCACGTGCGTGCGTCCGCCGGTCGCCGCCTTGGAGCTCTTGGCGGCGGAGTGCTTCGGCTCAGGGGACGCCGTCTTCGGCGCCGGCGTATAGGCCGGCGACTTGGGCTGCGTCAGCATGGGATCGGTCGCGTAGGGATCGGCGTCAACCTGGGGTTCCTTCGCGACGGACGTGGGCTTCAAGTCGGGCTGCATCTCGGTCTGTGGCTTCTTCTGCTCGCACCCGGCGATGAAGAGGACCGCTACTCCGACCAACAACAGGGGCCAGCGTTTCATGGCATATCTCCTTTCATTGTCTGGCGACATTCGTAATTATGCGCATCAAACCCGAACGGCGCCGGCTTGTAAAGCGTTTTGCCGCTACTCGTGCAAAGCCGTCCGTGCCAGCCAGCGGCGCATCCGGGCCCGGGATTGTCCGTGGTCCCGGCCGGGGGTAACATCCGCTGATTGACCCCAACACAAGGTGCCACATGGCGGAAGAGCCAAAGAAGATCATCGTCGACGACGACTGGAAGGCGGAAGCGAAGCGGGAAAAGGAGCGGCTGGCGACCCAGGAGCCGAAGCTGACGGCCTTGCCCGCGCCCAGCTTCGCCGAGCTGCTTAACATCATTGCCATGCAGGCGATGGCGGGACTGGGGCTGCTGGGCGGCCCGCGCGGCGAGCGCGTGCCGCCGGACCCCGAGGTCGCGAAGCACTTCATCGACATGCTGCAAATGCTGGAAGACAAGACCAAGAACAACCTGACCACGGAGGAGAAGGGCCTGCTGGATCAGGTGCTGTACGAGACGCGCGTGGCGTTCGTGCAATTGGCGTCCGGCGGCGGCGGCGCGCCGTCGCGGATGCCGCCGGCGGGGTCGCCCGGCGCATAGAATTGACGAGGGCGAGGTTCACCGAGCAGACGTGCAAGGGTTCCGTGCATGAGTAGCGAGCCCGAGGCCAGCCGGCCAGCGCCGGGCGCGGTTCCGCCCGCCCCGGTCGACACGCTGGTGGACCGGGCGGCCCGCAACCCCTTCTACCGCTACCTGATGTACTTCGGGCTGCCACTGTCCGTCAGCCTGTTGGTGCATGTCGGCCTGCTCGCTTTTCTGGCGCTGAAAACCTTCACGGTCCTGTCGCGCCCGATGATCGAAGTCGGCGAGTACAACGCCGGCCTGACCGAGAGCCTGGCAGACCGGATGAAAGACGCGTTCCAGTGGAGCGACGCGGCGGCGCCTGACACGCCGGAGGAAAGCCAGCCCGACCAGTCCTTCGATAGTCTGACCAATTTGCCAGACGTGCCCGATACCAACTTGCGCGAGCTGCGACCGCCCGACGCGGGCAGCGGGCTGGGCACCGGCGACGGGCTCGGCATCGGCGATGGGGCGTTGACGTTGCTCGGCACGGGTGGCGGCGCCGGCGAGCCGGGGACCGGCGGCTTCGGCTCGGGGCTCGGCAGCGGCGCCGGGCTCGGCCAGGCAGGGCTCTGGGGCCTCAAGATCCGCGCCAACAAGATCGTCTACGTCGTGGATTTCTCCGGCTCCATCATGGTTGCCGCTGACGCCCTCAAACGCGAGCTGCGCCGTTCCGTCGGCGAGCTCCAACCCACGCAGTCCTTCGACGTCATCATTTTCTACACTACTGGCGGCGGAGTTGACGAACACAACCGCACCGAGAGCTTCAAGCCGCAACTCGAGCCGGCCATCGAGCCGACCCGCCGCGAGTTCTTCGACTGGATCAAGAAGAAGGCGCCGCGCGGGGAGACGCAGCCGCTGGAGGCGATCCAACGGGCGCTGGCGCTGCATCCGGACGCGATCTTCTTCCACTCGGACGGCTACTTTGACGACGCGATTGTCGGCGAGATCGAGCGGGCCAATCGCAAGCAGCGGGCCAAGATCCACTGCATTGTCTTCGATGACATTCTGCTGCAAGACACCAGTGGGCTGCCGCGCGACACCGAAGGCAGCCGCCGACTCCAGAAGATCGCGGACGCCAACGGCGGGAAGCTGCAGATCGTCACAGGAAAGGACCTGAAGCGCTAGCGCGTCGCCGAACGGTAAGGACGACGGGAGAGCCCATGCAGAGCGAGAGCTTGAAACGGACGGCGTTGGCGGGAACGTGGCTGTTGCTCGGGGCCGTGCCGGCCCTGGCCCAGGTGCCGGGCGGCGAGCGGCAGCCACTGCTGAAGATCATCCGCGAGGGGATCGAGGTGCCCTCGTACTTCATCTTCGCGGGCTCGATCGTCGTGATCGCCCTGATCGTCGAGCACTTTTTGCGCGTACGCCGGGCCGGTATCGCCCCGCCGGAACAGGTTCGCCGCGCCAAAGAGCACATCGAGAATCGCAGCTTTCGCGAGTGCATGGACGGGCTGCGGCAAAGCCGGACGTTCTTTGCTCAGACGATGACGGCGGCCCTGTCGCACGCGCGGCACGGGTTCGACGCGATGCACGAGGCCGCCATGGAGAAATCCGGCGAGCTCAGCGGACGGATGTTCCGCCGGGCGGAGTTTCTGAACATCATCGGCAACCTCGGTCCGCTGCTTGGCCTGCTGGGCACGGTGTGGGGCATGATCCGAGCGTTTGGGGCCCTCGGGGCCGGCGGAGGACAGGCGGGTGCCGGCGACCTGGCGGGCGGCATCAGCCAAGCCCTCGTGAACACGCTGCTCGGGTTGTCGCTGGCGATCGTCGGCATCGGGTTTTTCGGCCTCTGCCGCAACCGCATCGACTCGCTCACGGTCGCGGCGACGGTCGATGTGCTCGATTTGCTGGAGTATTTCCGCCCGGCGCCGACGGCGACCCGGCCACCGGCCGCCGCGGCGCCAGTGCCGCCGGCGCGTGTCGCGCCCAGCGAGGGTCGGTGACGCGATGCTGAAGCGTCCGCCCAAACCGGCGAGCATGACACTCAATCTCGCGCCCATGGTGGACGTGATGATGTGCCTGATCGTCTTCTTCCTGCTCGCCAGCAAGATGGTTGCCGCCGAGCGTTACCCGGTCGATCTGCCGTGGGCGGTGGCGGGCAAGCAGGTCGAGCAGAGCGATCTCGGCCAGCGGGTCACCATCACCGTTCGCAAAGCGAAGGACAGCGACGAGTCGGCGGAGTACGTGGTGGCCGACTGGGACGGCCGGCAGATCGTCGAGCGCGTGCTGTTGCCCAGCGAGGTTGAGACACTGCTTCAGAACCGGGCCGCGCGGGCCGTCCGCGAGAACCAGAAGCTGCGCTGCGTGATCCGCGCCGACCGGATGGTCATGTACAAGCACGTCGAGTACGTGCTGCGGGGCTGCGGCCTGGCCCAGATCCGCGACATCGTCTTCAGCGTCAACGAGGGCACCGAGGCGGAGGGACGGGGATGAAGCGGCCGCTGGAGCCCGCCGCCGAGACGGTTCCCAACCTGGCACCGATGGTCGACGTGATCATGGTGCTGCTGGTCTTCTTCCTGCTCGGTACCTCGCTGGACCTCGTCAAGCAGGGCATCCTCCAGACCGAGCTGGACCCGCGCAGCGGCCCGGGCGGCGGACAGGCCGTCCAGATCAACCCGCTCATCCGTATCGCGCTGGGCGACGTGAACCACGGTGCGTCGGCGTCGATCCGCGTGCTCGACACGGCGCTGCCGGAAGGCGATTTTCAGCGCCTGTACGCGTACCTGCGCGAGCGCCGCCAGGCCGGGGCCGACCCGGACAACCCGGTCATCATCGGCGCCGAAACCGACGTGCGCTGGAAATTCGTGGTCAGCGCGATGGACGCGGCGGTGCGGGCCGGCTTCAAGAACGTGCAGTTTGCGGTCAGTTTTCGCGCCGGCAGCGTGGGAAGCTGATCGCAGAGCCGCGGAGAGCGCTGAGGCCGCTGAGAGAAAACCATGAGGTCAATGTCCCTGGCCTGGCTGCTGGTTCTATGCACATCCGCCGCTCGCACGGCGGCTCAAGAGGAGTCCAAGCCGGTCTCCGACGACATCCAGCGCATGGTCCGCGAGGGGATGGTTGAAGCGCTGGAGACGAAGCTGCGCGGCGTGACGATCGAGGACCAGGGCCTCCTGGCGCAGGCGTACGCCAACAAAGCCCGCCGCGTTCAGGCCAATGACGAGCGCAAGCGGGCCTTCGAAAAAGCCGACGAGAAATACCGCCGGTGGATTGAGGCACTCCAAGAGGCAGCCAAGCGCGGCGGGGCCAAGGGCGCGGTGCGACTGGCGGCCGGCCGGGTCAGCTACGCCGACATGCTCCTCTCCGGGCCGATCGCCTCGGACCTGGACAACTTCGAGCTCAGCCTGGGGCAGCGCGGCGATCGCGCCCTGCTGGTCAAGTTGTTCGAGACGGCCCGCACACAGTACGAGAAAGCTGGGAAGGAGCTTGCACCGCTGATGGAGGACCTGACCGCGCAAGAGGAAGACCTGCTGGCGGCCGGCCTCTACGACGTTCTCCAAAACGCGAACCTCAATCAGAAGCTCAACCTCGGCTGGACGGACTATTACCTCGGCGTGCTCGAGGACAAGGACGAGCAGAAGAAGCGTGAGTTCTTTGTTGCCGCCGAGCGCCGGCTCCAGGAGTTGGTCAACCTGAACCCGGCGGGGGCGCTCCGTTATACGTGCTATCTGGCCCTGGCGATGGCGCAGCGCGAGCAGGAGAAGTTCAAGGACGCCAGCGGGAGCTTCAAGTACGCGCTGGCCGATGACGCCGAGCCCGCCACCGCGGCCCGCGTGCGGTACGAGCTGGCCCGCTGCCAGCTCAAAATGGGGAAGTTCGACGATGCCCGCGCTACGCTCCGGCCCCTGGTTGAGAAGGACGCTCAGAATCTGGGCGCCGCCGATCGTCCGGCGCGGTTCTACATCAACCTGGCACACGTCTGGGACGCTTACAGCTATTTGTTAGAGGCCGATGCGATCCGGCGGGAGGCAAAGGACAGTGCGTCGCGCGCGGCGACACTGAAGCAGGCCCAGCGGACGCGCGAAACGGGGCTGGGCAAGCTCAAGCATCTCGCCGACCAGGGCGGATCCTGGCCGGCCCTCGTGCAGATTTACGTGTCGGCGAGCATCAACCTCAAGGCCCCGCTCGACAAGCTCGAGCCTATCGAGCTGCTGTTCTCCGCCGGCGCATTGATGGAGCAAAAGCGTTACGCCGACGCACTGGAGCGCCTGCGTGAGGCCGCCAAGCGTGAAGGCGTCGCGCCTGAGCTGCTGGGCGACGTGCTTTACGACCTGGGCTGCTGCCAGGTCCAACTCAAGCAGCAGCGCGACGCCGCCGAGACGTTCGCCCGGCTGGCGGCGGAGCAGCGCGGCCACCCGAAGGCGCCCGAGGCTGCAACGCTGGCGTATCAGCTTTGGGGCAAGATCGCCGAAAGCAGCAAGAAGCCCGAGGATTACTTGCGGCTGGCCGACACGTTGCGCAACCTGGTCGAGAGCTTCGCGGACCATCCGGAACGCGAACGGGCCCTGTGGCTGCTGCCGGTGGCGCTGCAGCTCGCCGGCCGATACGGCGAAGCCGCCGAGCGGTTCGGCAAGGTCCCGCCCAACTCGAAGAACTGGGAAGAGGCACAGTACCGGCGGGCATTCTGTGCGTGGAAAGCAGTCGAGATCGCGCGGGCCGGACTTGACCCGGAGGAGTATCGGAAAAGGGTGGAGAAGGCGGCTGCGAACCTCGTGCAGTATGCCGACGAGGCGCGCCAACGGGCACCGACGGCGCCCAAGCCCGAAACCGTGCTGAAGTGGTCTGCGGAGGCGCGTGTCGCGGCCGGCGAGCTGCTGCTTTCGCCTGGACTGGAGGCGTACGCCGACGCATTGAAGGCAATCGCGGAGTTCGAGGCGCAGTATCCGGAGAGCGAGTTACTCGGCCGCGTGTTGGCGCTGCGCATCCGCGCCTACCGCGGGCTGCGCGAGTTCGAGCAGGCCTCGCAAATGTTGCAGCGCTTCCTCCAAACGGCGTCGGCGGCGCAGATCGGCGGCACGCTCGCGGCGCTGGCGAAGGGGATGCAGGATGAGGTCGAGCGGCTCGACGCCGACAACCAGACCGACGCCGCCCGCAAGCTGGCCGCCGACTCGGTCGCGACGTTTGAGGAGTTGGAGAAATGGGTGCGGGCCGACCCGGTCCGGGCCGCCAATCTGGAGTTCGTGCAGTCCGGCCGTGCGAAAATGCACTACTTAGCAGGCCAATACGACGAGGCGCAGCGCATCGCCGCCGCTTTGCTTGAAAAAAACCCAAAGAACGGGAATTACCAGTACCTGCACGCGCTGATCCTGACGGCCCGGCTGAGGGACAACGCGCCGGCGGCCGAGGTGAAGCCCGTACAGGACGCCTGGGCCGCGCTGCTGACCGACCCGGGGATTCGCCAACGTGCCCCGGAGCGCTTCTGGGAAGCTCGTTATCACTGGCTGATGATGTCGCTGCGCCTCGGCAGCGCCGCCGACGTCGAGAAGGCGATCACGCAGGAGCGCGTCTGGTCGCCGGACCTCGGCGGCCCGCCGTGGAAAGAGAAGCTGGAGGACCTGTGGCACCGGGCGCGCGTCGCGCAGGGTCTGCCGCCGGAGACACAGCCCGGCACGTAGCGCCAGCCCCCTGTGGCTGACCTGGAAGAGACAGCGCCAGGTCGCTGTCGTGGGTGCGATCGCTGGTGCGGGAAGCCTCTCGCGCACTCAGACCCGCGGGAATCCCCTCCCGCAACCCACGCATTCAAGCGACCCGCCGGCACGCCCGATACTTTCTCGTATGGCAGGGCAGCTTTCCAGCGGCATGGCCACGCCCGCGTCGGCGTGCACGGGCCAATTCGCGCCCCACCGGCGCGGTGCCCACACCGCGCATCTGGTCGTCACCTACCACTACGTCCGTGAGCACAACTCCGACGGCGTCACCGGCGTCACGCCGCAGGAGTTCGCCGGGCAGATCCGGTCCATCCAGGCCCAGTACCGCGTCGTCACCGTCGAGGAATTCGCGGTCCAGCACGTTCACGAGGGCGGACTGGCCGTCATCACCTTTGACGATGCGCTGCGTGACCAGGCCGTGGCGGCGTCGATCCTCGACGACCACGGCCTGCCGGGCGTCTTCTTTGCTCCGATGCGGCCGTACTCCGACGAGCCAGACCACTGGTGCCCGCAGCACCTCCTGCACGCGCTGGCCGACGAGCTGGGGTGGGCCGAGCTGGAGCGGCGGGTCGGTCCGCACCTGGCGGGGGTTGAGATCGACGCGGACGAGGCCGACCGGCTGTATCACTACGAGGTCCCGCACAAGCGCCGGCTTAAGTACGCCCTCGCGTTCGCGCTGCCCGCCGCCGAGGCGGCCGCGGTGCTGCGCGAGGTTAACGCCGGCATCGGTCTGCGTGCGGACGATTGGTACCTGACGGCGGCGCAGCTCCGGGCGCTGGAGGACGCGGGCCACGCCCTCGGCGGTCACGGCTTCGACCACCTCCCGTACAACACGCTGTCCCCGAAGGCGCAGGCAGCCGACATGCACCGCGCCGTCCGCCTGATGAACCAGCTATTCGGCACGCTGCCGCGCGCCCTGGCGTACCCGTTCGGGCGGTTCACGTCCGTCACCGCGGCGCTGGCCCGGGCGTGCGGCTACATCCACACGTTTACTACGGAAGACCGCGTCGATGCGAAGTTCGTCCGCGACGAAATCACCCGCCGCGCGAACGCAACGGCTGACCCGCGTGTCGACCGCGCGTGTAGCGGCCGCCCCCCGTGTCGGCCGTAGGCGAGCACAGGAGAGCTAGAGATGACACCGCAAGTGCGGCCGTGCGACGACGCTGCCCAGCTTCAGGAGTACATCGACACGTATTGGCGGCACGGGCACGTCCTGGCCCGCGACGCCGCGCTGCTCAAGTTCACGTACGGCACGCCGTGGGTCGACCGCGACCGGTTCCCGGCGGGCCTCAGCGTGCTGGGCCTTTACGACCGTGCGCGGCTGGTCGGCTTCCTCGGGGCGATCGTCGCGCCTTATCCGCGGCCGCAGTCGTACTGGCTGGCGTTGTGGCACGTGCTGCCGGAGTTGAAGGGTGGCGGGCTGGGCGGCAAGCTGCTGCAGCGGATGCAAGAGATCGCGGAGGAGCGCGACGGCTGGATCGGCACGTTCGGGGCCGGTCCCGAGGCCTTGCCCGTGTACCTGAAGCGCGGCTACTGCGTCCGTGCCGCTCGCCGGTGGATATATGGCCCGGAGGCCTCCACGCCGGTAAGTCTCGCGCCCGTGTTGCATAGCGCAGAGTGCGAGCCGAGCCCGCAGTGGTTCGACTACCGCTACCATCGGCACCCGGTCTACACGTATGACGTGCGTCCGCGGGCGATCTTCCGCACAGAGGACAACCCGTGGGGGCGCGTAACGCATGCGTGCTGGCTGGCGGTCGAGGCCCGGACCGAGGTCGAGTCGGTCTATCGGGCCGAGTCCGCCCGGGCGACCCAGAACGGCCGGCGGTACCTGATGGACGCCTGGGCGTTTGACCGTCCCGGCTCGGGCTGGATGCTGGCGCCGGGGGACCTGCCGAGCGTGTTCCACCCGGTCGAAGCCCGCGGCAACATCATCTACGCCGTCGGTCGGCCGTTCGTGGTCGCGCGCGTGCACAAAGGCGACTGCGACCAGGATCGGCCGAATGCCGCGTCCACCACGGAAGCACACGCGACCGCCACAGGCCACGACTGACGGCCGAGCGCAGGGATCCAGAGCGGGGTGGCCGAGTGCCCGCGCGTGGGCAAGAAAAGCGGGCGCCGCAGGGCGCCCGCTTGTTTCTGCCGTGCTGAGTTCTTCGCGTCTTTGCGCCTTGGCGTGAAACGTCAGTGTGGGTCGCCGCGGCCGTAGATGATGTACACCTCGCCCGAATGATAGCGGCCGAGTGCGTTGGCCAGCATGGCGCTGAGGGCGATGTCGCCGCGGCCGTCGCCGTCGAGGTCGCCGATGGCGGTCACGCCCCTGGAGTACACCGTCACGGGGGTGTGGTCGGGGTTGAGATACACAGCGCCGTTCGGGTTGCCCCCGACGCCATCGCCGTAGGTCAGCGAGCCGCCGCCCAGCGCATCGCCGGTCGCACGGCCGGTGAACTTCACCCCCGGCACGTCAAAGGTGCCAACCTTGGAGAGTGAGATTGTCCTGGGGGAATTCGGATCGGTGTAGCGCGCCGATCCGTAAATCAAGTACACAATGCCCTTGCCCGTGGCGGCGCCTGGGGCGGCGATGAGGATGTCGCCGAAACCGTCCCCATCGACGTCACCCGCGCGGCTGACGTTGGCACCGGCTCGGTCGTTCGCATTCTCACCCGTGAAACGGATCGCCACGTTCGCGTTCACCGCCGCCTGGATCGTCCAGCCGCCGGCCGGACTCTGCAGCGTTGGCGAGCCCAGCAGGACGATCGCCTCGCCGGCATTACTCGACGCAATCTCGTTCCCCACGATCACATCATCGAAGCCGTCGCCGTTGAAGTCCCCGGCGGCGTCGAACACGCGGGCGAGTTGGGAGTTGGGGGGGTCACCCTGCAGAAACACGCCGGCCAGGCGATTGGGGTGGAACAAATCGTAAGCCAGTTCCTCGAGCAGGTAGTCGCCTTCGAGACCGGTCGGGCGACCGTATACGATGAAGATGCCGCCCAGAACTGGGCCATTGGGATCAAAGTTTTGGCGGACGTCCGGCGAGCCGACCGCGAAGTCCGTGATGCCGTCGCCGTCGATGTCGCCGACTGTTCGCGCGGACGAGATACGCGCGCCCGCATGGGGCCCGACAATCTGGCGCGTGCGGGACACCAGGTCACTGTAGACCAGCGTAGGCACCGTCCAGATCGGTGAGTCGCATCGTGCGCTGGATGGCAGGCCGGCCGTGACCGCCGTCGTAACCTGCAGCGCTTGGGCACATCCGGTCGTCGCTAGCGTGTAGTCGAGCTGGCGGACCGGCCCGGGGAACGACTCCGGCGTGTTTCCCAGGTCTACCCACTCCTGCAGCCACAGCACGTCGTTGGCACGCCCGTAATCCATGTCTTTGATGACATAGGTATGCGGCACCGGCATCCCGACGTCCGTGGCATCGCTAATCTGTGCGTCAACGTACGGGAACCTGATCGGGACCGAGATGAAGGTGTTCGGGTCGTTGGGGTCAGCGGCCAGGTTGTTGGGGTCGGGGGCCCGGCGGTTGCCCGGTTCAATCCAAAGCTGGGAACGCGTCGGACCGCCGACGTAGCCGGGCGTCGCGATGCGATACTGGTAGACAGTGCCCGACAGTGTGCGCTTGCCATCCGGCGGGAGCCCGAGGCGCGGCACGTCCACTTGGCTCGCCGAATGTCCGGGTGCGATGATGTACAGCCAGGTTCCGTCGGACGTCACGGCGGTACCGAACTTATCGTCCACCGCCTGTCCGAGGACACGCGCTCCCACCGTTGTATCCCACGTGCTGACGTTCACGGAACCCTTGCCGTAAAAGCCCGTATACGCGTAGAAACCGGGCAGGATGTCCTGCGACATGCCGGGCTCCCAGTACATTGCACCCCGCAAGGCGCCCAGTGAGCTGGGCCCCAAAAACAGGCAGGGGCTTGCCGCGTCCCAGAGGTTCTGCACGAAGCAGTGGGTGTCGCCACACGGGGAGTTCGCATCTTTGAGGTAGCTCGTGAGTATCGTCGGAAGCGAGACGCTCGATAGCGTCATGTTTGCCGCGGGTGGATTCCGCGGATCGCGGAGATTCCAGTTGGTGATCCAGTTATCGAACCCGACCGGGCCCTGATCGTTCAGCATCGTCTCCCACGTGACGGTGAGGTTCTCGTACGCCGTCTCTTTGCCGTCGTTGGGATCGCCGCACGTGTCTGTCTCGGCCACGTTGGGGTCGTGAATGCAATCGAAGCAGGTATCTGTCGACGCCGTGGTGTCGACAATCCGGGGGAATTGCTCAGCGCGCAGCATGTCGCTGAACATCTGGCCGACTTCGTGCAGGTCGATGATCCGGTCGCCACGCGTTCCGAGGCGCGTCGGACTTTTGAACATGGCGTTGCTGCTCGAGCAGATGACGATACCGCCGCGCGTAAACTGCGTGCGGTTCTTTAACCACGTCTGTCCGTCGACGGTGACCTCGAAATCGGAGCGCTGCTGCAGAAAGCTGCCGGGGTTGTTGGGGTCGGGCAAATCAACCGTGTCCGCAAGATCCCGGGCCGGATCGTACTCGAGCGAACCCATCCCCGAGGAGTAGGGCGCAGACGACGATGGCTGCCACGGGTTGCCGGCGAGCGTGATGGACTCGGTGCGCGGGAAGCTGAAGACCAAGTCGGGCAGGCCGTCGCCATCCATATCCGGCACATACGTGACGTCGGAGATGCCCTCCGTCCATGTGGTCGTGCGGGGGCAACGAATTCCGGTGAAAACCAAGCCTTGGATGCCGGAAGGCGTCAGACTCCCGACGGCATTCAGGCGCTTGGGCGCGCGCAGGCGACCCGCCTGCCCGAGAATGAGGTATGCCTCGCCATAGCCGATGCCCTGGACTGATTCGAGTCGTGGCTTGCCGAACCGCGACACGATCACGAAATCGTCAAACCCATCGCCGTTGATGTCGGGAACGCCGGTCATCGCGCTGCCGGCCAGGTCGTTGAAGTTGAAGCCTTGCAGGATGGCGCCTTTGCTGAGGACGCCGGTGTTGCCGTTCGGGTTGCTCAGCGGATCGAGCTGGTTCAGATCGAACGTTCCGATCAGGCGATCCGTCAGCTCCAGCCGCGCCCGCTGGCCGTTCGGTTTCAGGGCGTACCCGGATGCGATCGGGTCGATGCCGTCCGTCACGCTGTAGTAGTAATAATACGTCCCGACCGGGAACGTGCTCAGCGGCAGGTCAACCGTCTTCGTGACGGTGTCCGAGTTCGGATCGGGATGCACGACCATCTGCGCAAACTGGACCTCGTCCCCGCTCTTGTTCGGGTCCGGATCGAGCAGAATGGTCAGCGTGACCGGCGAGTTGTCATGGATCGTGATCGTCACCGCCCAGTTCTGGTCGCGGTTGAGCAGGTCGTCCGTGGTCGGGATGTCCCAGGTCGCCGTGGGCGATACCGAGTCCACCGAGATCGTGCCGGGCGCGTAGCGCAGAACCTGCGTACCGTCTCCGGCGGTCACACGCACGCCGAGCACGAAGCGTCCCAGCCCGTGCGTCAGGAGCCCCCGATCGACCGTCTCCTGGGCGTCGAACGTGACGCTGTTGTTGCCCGCCGCCGCGGTGATGGACCGCGACAGCACCGGGTTTCCGTCGGCGACGCCGTCTTGGTTGTCGTCCCGCGCGACCACCAGATCGGTCTCGCCCAGCGTGGTTCCAGGACCGAGGCTGATGAGAAACTGGACCGTGACCGAGGCTGTGGGCCGCAACACCTGGGAGGCGAACGGTTCGCTCACGCGCAGAAACACCGAGTTCACGGACGACGCCGGCGTCGTGTTGCCTGTCGCTCCCGTCGCTCCCGTGGGTCCGGTCGTGCCGCCCGTCTGCTGCTGGTCGGGGACCGGCAGGGTCACCGGCCGGTCACCGCCGGGGAGTGACGGTCCGGTCGGACCCGACACGGTCGTTGTTTGGTTCGGTTCGGTGCTTGCCTGCCCGGGCGTCTGGGCGACTGGACAGCCTCCCAGAATCGTGATACAGACAAGTGCCGCCGTCAGGAATGTAGCGAGAAGTGGGCCACCGAAGGATTTCGGACTCATGAACGGAAACCTCCGTTTCGGCACGCCATTCACCAACGATGGACCGACAGCGCCGACCGCGCGCCGGCCCACTTTGCCCCGGCTAATACTAGATGGAAACAGGTGTCGCGTCAATTTCGCCATCCGTGGTTCGGGAGCGGTACTGGGCCGACGGTCGCGGGATCGCATATCGGCCCGAATTTAACCCATTTTGAACTGCCGCTGCGCAGCGCCGATTCCGGTCCTTCCTGCCGGCAACAGGCCCGGCGCCGTGCTGCCCGTCCGAGGAGTTCGACGCCGGCAAGTAGGATCAGTATGAGCATCATCCAGCCGTTCCCTGCCATCCGTTATGCCCCCCCGGAGCGTAACTGCGACATCTCCGCCCGGCTCGCCCCGCCTTACGACGTCCTCGATCAGACCGGGAAAGACACCCTGCTCGCCCGCGATCCGAAGAACTTCGTCAAGATCGACCTCCCGCACATGCCGCCCAAATCGGCCGGCCCGCCGACCGCCTACGCCGCGGCCCATAGCACGCTGCGCCAGTGGCTCGAGGACGGAACGATGGTCCGCGACCACCGGCCGCAGATCTACGTCTACCACCAGAAGTACCGCCATGCGGGCACCGAGTACGTCCGCAAGATGTTTTTCGCGCGGCTGCGGCTCGAACCGTTCGGGACCGGCGGCGTTTTCCCGCACGAGCGGACGTTCGGCGGACCCAAGGAGGACCGTCTCGCGCTCACTCAGGCCACCCAGGCGAATCTGAGTCCGATCTTCGGGCTGTACGAGGACGCGGCGAACGCGGTCAGCCGGCGGCTTGAGGAGGGCCTGCCCACTCGCCCGCTTGCCAAGGGGACGCTCGACGGCGTGGAGAACTACTTGTGGGGCGTTGACGATCCCGGCCGAATCGCCGCGGTCGCCGAGTTGATGAAACCCAAGGCGATCTACATCGCCGATGGGCACCATCGCTACGGCACCGGCTTGCTGTACCGCGATTGGCTGGTTCGGCAGCAGGGCCAACTGCCCGATAATAACCCTGTCAATTACGTTCTGTGCGTGTTCTGTGCGATGGAGGACCCGGGGCTGCTGATCCTCCCGACGCACCGCGTGCTGGCCGGCGTGAAGGTCGGTGCCGACCTGCTGGCCGGCGATGCGAATCTGGACGTGCAGCCGCTGGCCGCGAAGGGGCCCGACGAGGTCTTGAAGAGCTTGGTCAAGCTCGGCCCGCAGGCGATCGGCTGCTTTGACGCGGCCAGCGGACGGTACGTGGCCGTCCGCCCGCGTTCCCCGGACATCCTCGATAGCCTGGAGCCCGACCGCAGCCCGGCCTGGCGCCGCCTCGGCCTTGCCTTTCTCCATGCCTACCTGCTGGACCGCGTCGTGTCGCCCAAGCTTTGCGGCGGGAAGGAGCCGGCGATCCAATACATCAAGACGGCCGCCGACGCCGTCCGCGCTGCCAGCGACGGCCAGGGCACGGTGTTCCTGCTCCAGCCCACGACGATGGAGGAGCTGCGCGGCGTGTGCGGGGCGGGCGACCTGATGCCGCAAAAGAGTACCTACTTCTTCCCGAAACTGGCCAGCGGGCTGGTGATCAACCCGCTGTCGGAGTAGCGTCGCCTATCGCGGTAGCGTCGCCCCCCGTGGGCGACGTAGGAATCGACGGGCTCGACGTGCGCCGCCACGGAGACCGCGTATGCCACGCATCACCAAGGTCTACACGCGTTCCGGCGATGACGGCACGACCGCGCTCGGCGACGGCCAGCGCGTCCCGAAAAGCGCGCCGCGCATCCGCGCCTACGGTACCGTCGACGAGCTCAACGCGCAGCTCGGCGTCGTGCTCGCAGCCGGTATCGCCAGCGAGTTCGCCACGCCGCTGCGCCGAATCCAGAATGAGCTGTTCCACCTCGGGGCCGAGCTCTGCATTCCAGAGGCGAGCCAGCAGAAGCACCCTGGCCCGCGGATCGAGGCCCGACACGTCGAGGCGCTGGAGCGGCTGATGGATCAGTTGAGCGCACAACTGGAGCCACTCAAGAACTTCGTCCTCCCGGGCGGCACGCCGGTCGCCGCCCAATTGCACGTGGCCCGCACCGTCTGCCGCCGCGCGGAGCGCGAGGTCGCGGCGCTGTCGCAGGCGGAACCCGTGGACCCCGAGGCAATCAAGTACCTGAACCGGCTTTCGGATGCACTGTTCGTGATGGCCCGGTGCGACAACCGGCACGCCGGCCGCGACGAACCGCTGTGGGACAGCCGGGCCTAGGAGCACGCCGCGACCGGCGGTTACTCGTGGGCGTCGCGCGGTTTTTCCGCCGCGTCTCTGGGGGGCGCCGTCCGCTGCGGTTTTTCGAGGAACCGCGCGAGGGCGTCGAGCGACGCCTGGGCCAAGTCCCCCTCGCCGCCTGCCCGAAACGAGTTGCTTTCGGTCTTGACCAGTGCATCCCCCACGAGCTCGTCCCCGGCGTGCATCTGCACGCGCGCCAGCAGCAAGGCCCCGCTCAACAGGCCCTTCCCCTGGAAATAGAGTACCTCACTGTCGATCTTCAGGCTCGGCTCGCCGCCGGCGTACGACCGCTTCAGCCGGAATGCGACCTGATTTGCGGACCGATCATAGGCCCGCAGCACCTCCGGCGGGCAGATCCGCGAACCGACCGTCGTAGTGGCCGGCGTGAACTCCACGCTCTGATCGAGAATCTGCCGGATTGCTGTGGCGACGATCCCGCCGGGCAGGTTGGCGCATTCGTGCTCGATGCGGCTAAAGGTCGTCGCCCCGGCGCGCGCCGCCACGCTTAGCGAATCCCGGCCAGGTTCCGCTACTATTCCAGCGCGTTGCGAAGTTCGGCATGATCGGGCCGGTGATCTCTTCGACGACGATCTCGGATATGATCAGGCGCCCCGACCCGGCGTGTCGTTTGACCGTGGCGCGTTTGAGCTGGCCGTTCACCCCACCCCAGCCCGTTGCATTCAACGGGCTTCTGACGCAGGTGGTAGCTGCGGCCGGCGATCGTTAGCACGTCCGCATGGTGCGGGAAGCGATCCAGGATCGCAGTGGCCATGGGCACATGGCCGAGCAGCTTACCCCAGTCCTCCAGCGGCCGATTGCTGGTCACGATCGTCGCGCGGAACCGGACGACTCGGGCTACTCCCGCTCCACGCGGTCGCCGCGGCTCGGCTCCGCCGTTCGTGTGACCACCTTGGCCACGGACATGAGCGGTTCGACGCGGGTGATCTCCACGACGCCCGCTTCCTGCTCGTCGCGACCGATTACCTGGCCGGCGGCGTTGCGGACGACCTTGCCCTGCGACAGATAGCGGAAGCGCTGCCCGATCTCGACGCCGTCATTAGAACCGAGGTCGAGGAACACGCGGTCATGCTCCACGTAGGCAATGCGCGGCGGTTCGGCGAGGTCGATGCACTGGTCCGCCAAGTCTTCGACGGCGTCCCGCAGCGCATCCAGCCGGGTGGCGCCGATGCCGAACGCGTCGGCGGCAATCTCGCTGGTGCGCACGTTGTACAGGCTCAGATACGCCCCGTACGGGTACTCGGCCCGCATTTCACGGACGCGGGCCTTCTGCAGACGCATCCACCACAAATCGTCCAGACGCCCGCGCGCTTGCCCAGCGTCCGGGGCAAAGATGCGCTCCGAAAGCGCGGGGCCGTATTCGTCGTACTCCGGCGGCGGGGTGATCGAGTCCTTAAAAGAACGGTCCTCGTTGCGGCCCAGGGAGCCCTCCAGCAGATACTGGACGGACATGATCTCGCCGACTTCCGGGCTCGTGTCCCGATTCACGTAATCGGACTGACCAAACTGGATTTCCCGCAGAATGTCCAGGATGCGGTCGCGCTCGACCACGACGAAAGCGCCGGTCTCCAGCAACTCGCGCTTCAGCATCGCGCGGGAGCGGATATCCAGCCCAAACGGCTTTTCCTCGCGCGGCGAGCGCGCATTGATCGTCTGAACATTGATCTCCACGTGCGGCGCGCTCTCGGGCGAGCGTTCCGCACCGAACGGCACGTCGTCGAGGGCTTTGTCAGAGGCAAAGCGCGCCAGCGCGACCACCGGCTTACGCCGCAGCTTCCGCTCGGACCTCTGTACCGCCCGCGGCGAATCAAGCGCGCGCTGCGGGCGGGAGCTCGGCGGCGGCGGAGCTGGCGCGCTGGCCACCTCCTGCCGTGGCTCGCTGCACGCGCCGAGGATAGCCAGGAGCCCGAGCGCGAGTAGCACTCGCCAACCGGATCGTGTGTTGTTCATGATTGCTCCTCCGCCTTATGGCTTGGGTTCGGATTCCTTGGGGTCACGGATCAAGACCATGTAGTCGCGCACCTGCGATCCGAGGCTGCGGACTTCGAACGTCTCGACCGTGCGGGCGGTGCACAGGAACGGCTCCCAGTTCGTCTTCTCGACTTCGAGACCCTGTTCGTCGGTGAAGACCGTGCGGATGTCCACCCAGATGTCGTCGTGGGTTTTGTTGTGCAGCGCAAGCCGGACGCGCAGCAGCCCCGAAGGCTCACGATCGACGACGGCCTTGTCCACCGCGATGAGCGGGCGAATCTTGCGGCTCTCCACCTGGACGCGGGTACGTTCCTGGTATGGCTGGTCCTTGTCGTCGACGGGCATGCGATGCGTGTGGGCACACCCGAGCAGTCCGCCGACCAACAGCATGAATGAAAACAGCATCGTGCGCATAGTCTTCTCCTAGCCGCCGGTGCCCGGCGTGGCAGGGGCGGTGGCAGTTGGTTGTCCGGCGACGCGGCCGGTGACGATTTCTTCGTAATTGCGGGTGCCCGGCGTGGGCGGCGCCATGCAATGCCCGCCCCGGGTGACGTGGGGGCCGAACTCGCACTGGTTATTGCAGTGTCGGTGGTCCAGCGCGGTCTTGATGCCCCTCTCGTCATACTGCGCGAGCACTTCGTCCATGCCCATCCCGGTGAAGAACCCATCGCGCTGCCACAGTTTCAGCGTCTCTTCCGTCGGCGTACAACAGCACGTGCCGCCCAGCACCCAGGGCTTGGCCCCGGGTTGGTGCGGCACGCCATCAAAGCAGTGGGCGATCCGCACACCGTCGTGACGGATCGGCACGAACGGCGGTGGTGGTGCGGCACAGCCGACCAGCGCGCCGAGGATAAGGCCTGCGACGAGCGAGTGCCGCGCGACGGACTTACTTCTGGGCGGCATCGGCCAGAGCGGCCTGGGCAAGCAGGTACGCATTACTTTCGTTCTCCTTCGTGCTCACGAGCACCACGGCCTCGTTCTCCGGCGGAACGGCGATGAAGTTGCGGTCCACGTCGAAGCGCGGCAGGTAGCTGCTATTGATGTCCGAACAACGCAGCGAAACCCGATGGAGACCAGGCGTTACGCGGGCGGCAAAGACATGCACCTGCCCGGGCAGCACTGATACGTGGCGCGGATCAGCCGAGATATCCCACGCGCCCGCAACTAGGCCCACGAACGGCATTCTCTTCGCCACCTGCTTCGCCAGCCACTTGGAGGCTTGTCGCTCGCGGCGAGTTTTCACGCCACGCGTCATGGCCTCGTTGTAGACGTTGCTGAGGCAGAATGCCGGGCCGGCCTTATGTCCGTCGATGTAAACGTCTACGAACTGCTCTTTGAACAGCGCTGGGGCGATCTCATCGCGATCGTGCTCGCCCCCCGCAAGGTATTTGATCGGGCCGGTTCCGAGTTCCACAACGACCACCAGGTTGGCCTGCTGCTGGAAATCCGGTTTCAGGAAGGCCTCGGGATCTTCGGCTTGCTGCTGCACGGGGTTGACCGGGGCGGCGTCCGCGAGCTGGGCGGGCAGGTCAGCCCGGGTAAGCAGCTGGGAGAGGTCCACCACGCCCTCAACCGGCTCCTTGCCCGTCGTTGCGTTCTTGTAGCAGATCGCTTCCAGCTTGATTTCTTCCTGTCGGGCGCGCTGGCGTTCCCTGCGCCACGTCTCGACTTCCTTCAGCTCTCGCGGCCGGGTGCGGATCACGCCGGCTTTTTCAAAGCAGACCCGCGCGTTGTCCGGCTCGCCGAGCTTTAGATACGTCCGGCCCAGCCAGTAATGGCCGAGTCGGAAGTCCTCCCGGAATTCCGCGGCGTCGTCGTCGCGCGTCGCGGCAGCCAGCAGGCTCTGAAGGAAAAACACACGCGCATCCTCGTAGTTGCCTTGCTGGTAGGCGGACAGCCCGAGCTGGAAATCGAGCATGCTGCGTTCGTGCGGCTCGCCCTTAAAGAACTTGACGGCCTCGTTGCCAAGGGCCGCCATGGTCTCGCTGTCCTTATCCTCGTACTTCTGCACGGTCAGGAACGTCTCGCGCCCGATTCGGTTCGCATCGTGCACATCTCCGGCGTAGACAGCCACGGTCGTGCCGCACATGCCCCAGAGGGCGTAATCTTTTAGATTCTTCGGGTTCTGACGGCACTCGTCCATCGCGAGCACCGCGTCGCGATAATCTGGCGACAGGGTGTGCCGGACGCTGAGCGCCGCCGCAACGCGGTCCTTACCGGCCGGGGCACACCCGATCACGCCGCCCACAAGCAGCACGACATACCCGGCCAGGCAGACACTGGGCAGGCGCGCCTTGAACATGTAATACAACATTGAACTCCTCCCCGCATTCAGCGGTACATGTGACCGGTGGTGGATTCTTTCTTCAACTCGTAATCGTCCTCCCAGACGATTACCGACGAGTTGGCCTTCGTGAGTCGGAAGCTGAGGCGGAAGTACCCGGTAGCAGTCTTACCGGTCGTGTTGTCGATGGAGAAAATGCGCCCGGTCAGGAAGTAGTCGGCCCCTTCCCGCACCGCGTCGTCGCCTGTCACCTTGCCGCGCCGTTTGGCACGGTTCTCCTCTTCGACAGCCTTGGTCAGCTCCCGATCCACGAACTGCACGCGGCCCTCAGCGTGCTTGATCATCTCGGTGCGAATCTTGCGCGCGAACTCAGTTCCGTCGATCAGCTCGCTGCTGCGATTGACGACGGGCTCGATCGCGACGGTGGGCGGCGAGTTGGCGTTCTGGATTTCCTGGATGGCAGTCAGCGAACGTGCCATGCGCTGGCACACCGACCGGAAGTCCTGGCTGGTCAGACCGGTGCCGACCTCCTTGTCGCTCAGGCGATCCGGATCGATGCGTTTGGTACTGCCGGTACAACCTGTTGCGACAAGTGCCGCTCCCAGCAGCACAGCGAGACAGGGCCGACCACGACGGTTCAAGCCCAACACCAACATGAAACACCTCCCTCACTCGACGTTTCCCAGATGACCTCGCCCGACTCCGCTGCCGGGCGGTGCAGAGCCATTGTACAGCGCCAAGCCCCTTTCGCGCCTGACGTTTTCACGCTTTTCCCGGGCGTCGGGGGCGGAACGAGGCCGGCGAGACCCTGGTTGCAGGGGCAGGAAGCTCCCGACTGCTCCAGGAACGGCCCGCTTCCCCCGCCGGGTGCATATGGAATCCACCCGGCTTGTCCGAACAGGAGCGGCTTTGAGCGGTCTGCTGGCTCATCCGGAAGTCACCACGCCGACTTCGGGCCGTCGCAGTCGCTGGATACGTTCCAGAATGGCGGTGAACAGCTTTCGCGGGACGGCTACCTCGGCCATCTGGAAGATCACGTAGCGGGCGTGCGTGACGACCTTGGCACCGATCTTGACCAACTTCTCCCGCAGCGTCGTCATCGTCCAGTGCTTCACCGCCTTGGGCAGCGCCAGCCGCCGCAGGAAGTTGCCAAGGTTGTACGGCAGGGCAAAAAGCTGGAGCCGGACCTGGTTGTCCACGAAGTCGTGGCAGCTCAGCCGCGTCCACTTCACCGCATTCTTGCCCTCCTTGATCCATTGCTCCGCCGTGCCCCGGCCGTTGTAGAATTTCACCACCCGCCGCCCCCACGCGTTCACGACCCGTCCTCCTGGGAAGCAGCGGCTCATCCGCCCGCGAGGCGGGCCGCGTCCTCGCCCGAAATCTCGAAGTTGCTGTACACGTTCTGCGTGTCTTCGTCGTCCTCGAGTGCGTCGATCAGCTTCATCATGCGCTCGGCTTCGCGGCCCTGCAGTGGCACCGAGGTCGCCCCGACCATCGTTACCTCGGCGCTCTCCGGCTGGATCTTCGCCGCCTCGAGGGCCGCGCGGACCTTGTCGAACACGCCGGGATCGCAGGACATCTCGAACACCTCGCCCAGCGACTGCACGTCGTCCGCCCCGGTGTCCAGCGCGATCGTCGTCAGTGTGTCCTCGTTCGCCTTCTCGGCCGAAATCATGAACACGCCGCGCTTGCTGAACATCCGCGCCACGGCCCCGGGCGTGGCGAGCTTGCCGCCGTGCATCTCGAAGGCCTTCCGGATCACCGGTGCGGTGCGGTTGCGGTTGTCGGTCAGCGCGACGCAGATGATCGCGGCGCCGCCCGGGCCGTAGCCTTCGAAAACCAGCTCTTCCAGGTTGCCCCCCGCGAGCTCGCCCGTGCCCTTCTTGATGGCGCGCTCGATCGTGTCCTTCGGCATGTTGGCGTCGCGGGCCGCATCGATGGCGTACCGCAGGTTGAGGTTCATGTTGGGGTCGCCGCCGCCGCTGCGCGCCGCCACGATCACTGCTCGAGACAGCTTGCTCCATGCCCGGCCGCGGCGGGCGTCGGTGACGCCTTTGGCCCGCTTGATCCGTGCCCAATGTGAATGCCCTGACATAGTCGGCTTCCCTTTCCGCGCGTCGTGCGCCGTACCCATATTCTACGGAACCCGCCCGCGGGCGCGAAGCCGTCCGCCGCGCTTGTCCGTCCCGCGCCGTCGGCCGTAGACTGTGCTGATCGGAGGAAAGCCCCCGCCCCTCATGTTGGCGCGGGTTGGCGCCAGCATGGAGACGGCACTCAGCGAACTTGTCGTGCGCGCGACCCAGGGCGACCGCCTGGCCCTGGGCCGGCTACTCCTCTTCTATGACTTGCGGCTGCGCCGGCGGATCGAGCGGCGAATCTCGGCCGATCTCCGTCCGGCGCTGGCGGTTGAGGACGTGCTCCAGGAGACGTACGCCGCGGCCCACCGGCACGTTTCGGAGCTTGAGCCGCGGGGCGAGGGAGCGTTTTACGCTTGGCTGGCGATGATCGCGGACCGGAAGCTGCTCGATGCAGGGAAGGCCCGGCGCGCGGCCAAGCGCACGCCGCCGGCCGGGCGCCGTGTGGAGCATGACCGCACGACGTCGTTTCTCGGGTTGGCTCGGCTGGTGGACGAGCGCGGCCACTCTCCCAGCGGGCAGGTCGCGCGCCGGGAGGCGGTCCAAGCGTTGCAAGTGGCGGTGGCGACTCTGCCGGAGGCCCTGCGGCAGGTCGTCTGGATGTGCCACATCGAGGGCCAGTCCGTCCGCGAGATCGCGGCGGCCCTCGGCCGCACAGAGCGGGCCGTGAACCAGCTTTGTTATCGAGGGCTATTGAAATTGCGGGAGCAGATGGGCCACCGGTCGCGGTTTTTGAGCGACTCGCGCTGAAGGCCGCCGGGCCGCGCGAGAATGCGACTGCCAACTGGTGTGAAGTACGTGCCCGGCCGTCGTTTCTGGGATTGGGCCACACGGTCGGACGGCATGAGGCCGCACCCGGCGGGTGGCCGACGGAGGTAGGTCGTGGTCAGACAAGGCCCCGGGGCGCAGGTTTCACAAACGCAACGCACGCAACGAATCCAGAGCATCCTAGACGAACGCCTGCGGCGGCGAGCCGCGGGGGAGCTGGGGCGAGACATCGCGGCGTTCCTGGCGGGCGATCCGGTGGCGGCCAAGCAAGGCAGCGGCTTGTACGTGCTGCGGAAGACCGCGGCGCGGCACAGGAGCCTCGCGGCGGCAGTCGCGGCCGTGGTGGCGGTGCTCTCAACCGGATCAGCGGTCAAAGGTAAGCCCGCGCTGCTCGACACGTATCAGAAGAACGTCAACGAGGTCCGGGAGAAATTCGAGACCTGCCAACCCACGTATGCAGTCGAATCCGTTCAACCCCTCGGCGACGGCGACCGCTGGCGGATCGTGCGCGAGCTCTCGACTGAAGCCCGCACGGACGGCGACGTGGCCGCGGCGCAGCCCGGCGAGCCGGCGAGCAAGTCGAAGAACGACAAACCGGCCGCCGGCGGCGACAAGCCGTTTGCGTTGACCTTCCGCACAGTGGAGCCGGCCCCGGAGGACTTCGACGCGTTTGAGTTCTTCTGGGCGCCCCCGTACGTTGACAAGGACGCGCAGGTCACGCTCCGTGTCTTGGACGCCGCTGGCAGAGAACAACAGCGTTGGGACGGGGTGTCCGGTGCGCACGGGCGGTCGCGTCATTCTGTCTGGGCGGACGCACCGGAGCAGCCTGTCGATCTAAAGACATTTCGCGGGGGGAAGATCTCGGTGGTCCTCGAAGTCTCCAAGGGCACCATGAAGTTCCCGCCCGGCACAGAGTTCGCCTTCGCTTTCTACCGCAAGGACGCGAACGGCGAGATTGCCTGGCAGAAGCCGTACAAGACGATCGCCGCCGTCACGGAGCCCAAGGAAAGCCTGGAGTTCGCCAAGGAGCTGACGCCGGCCGATCTCGCCCATCCGGTGACCTTCCGTACGCGGGAGCACGCGCCGGCGCAGTTCGACGCGTGGCAGTTCTTCTGGAGCACGCCGCTCCGGGACGCCGAGGCGCGCATGGGTTTCTTCGTGCTCGATCCCAACGGCAGCGTGCACTTTACGTCGGAGATTCCGTTCGTCGAAGCCGGAGAACAAGAACGCAGCAGTTTTGCTCCCGACTCCGGCGGCGGCGACCCGGCCGTCTTCTTTGGCAAGGACATCCGATTCGTGCTCGGAGTCACCAACGGCCCGATGAAGTTTGCACCCGACACCAAGTTCCACTTCGCATTCTACAAGAAGGGCCCCGACGGCAAGATTGACTGGCGCGGCCCCGGCTTTGCGCAAATCGACGCCGTGGCCGACCCCGCAGGCACGCTGGAACTACTGCCGGCCGGCCATCCGCTGGCGATTCTGCCGTCCAGCGACTGGGACCGGCGCTCCAGCAAGCGGATTGCCAGGCTGTACCGCAAGGAGTGGCTGGTACAACTGGCCGACGCGCGCGCCTGGAAGGCCTTTCTGCGCGCCGGCTTTGCCCTCTATGACGTACGGCGCTACGACGACGCCCTGGAAGTCTTCAAGGCCACGGCGAGCAGCGCCCAGGGACATGCGGCGCGGAAAGCCACTGCCCTCATCTGGCAGGGCCACATGCTCGACCTGCTCGGACGGCGGCAGGAGGCCATCGCGGTGTACCAGAAGGTGGCGGACATGCATGTAGGCCGCACCATGGAGCACAGCCAGTACGGTTTGCGTTATTCGCCGAGCGAGTACGCCGCCGAGCGGATCAAGACACCCTTCGAGCGGATCGAGAACAAGCAGAAAGGCTCGCCGTAGGCGCCAGGTTGGAGCAAGCACGCATGCACTGCGCAAACGCGCCAGAAGTCCGTTGTTTGCGTGTCTCAATTCAGCAACGCCCTGTCCTGGGAAGTGACCGGCGGGCAATCAGGGGAGAAGACTCGTGACCGAATCGGAGCGTGCGGAACGGTTAAAGCGAATCCAGCGCGTCCTGGACGAATGTCTGCGGCGGCGCGCCGCCGGCGAGGCGTTGCCGGACGAGACGGTCATCCATGCGCATCGGGATCTATTGCCCGAGCTGCGCGAGCGGCTGACGTCGCTGCGCCTGATCGAGCAGGCCGGACGGCGGGCGGACGACTCCGCGACGGAGTTGTCGCCGACGGCCACGCTGGAACCCGAGACCGCCGACCTGTCGGACCTCACCGAGGACGCGACGATCGCGCATGTCGGGGCCTCGCTGTTGGACGCACTCGGGCGGCGAATGGTCGCCGAGCCCGGCGAGGAGCTAACGGACCTCGCGCGCTATGAGATCCTGGAGCCGCTGGGCAAGGGCGGCATGGGCATCGTCGTCAAGGCGCGCGACCGGCGCCTGGGCCGGATCGTCGCGCTGAAACGCATCGGCCGGCACCTGTCCGGGTCGGGCCGCGAGCTGGAGCGTTTTCTGGCGGAAGCCCGCGCGGTCGCGGCCCTGAACCACTACAACATCGTGCAGATTTACGACGTGGACCAGGACGCCGACGGCTACTTCATCTCGATGGAGTACGTCGAGGGCGAGGACCTGCGGACGAAGATCGCCCGCGACGGCAAGCTCGACCCCGAGCGCGCCGTCGAGCTCGCGCGGCAGGTCTGCAACGCCCTGAGCTACGCCCACGAGCGGGGCATCATCCACCGCGACATCAAGCCGGGGAACATCCTCATCAGTGCGCGCGGCACGCCCAAGCTCGTGGACTTCGGCCTAGCTCGCATCGCCGAGGGTCAGGACCTCACCCAGACCGGGGCGATCATGGGGACGACCAGCTACGCCAGCCCCGAGCAACTCCGCGATTCGAAGAACGTCGACCACCGCACCGACATTTACTCGCTCGGCGCCACGCTGTACGAGATGCTCACCGGCCTCAGCCCGCGCGTCATCCAGGACAGCAAACTTCCCGAAGCGCTGCGCGCCTACGTCCTCAAGGCGGTCGAGCACGACCGTGAGCAGCGTTTTTCAACCGCCGACGCGCTGGCCGAAGCCCTCGCGGAAGCCAAGGTCGGCGACGCGGACCACCTCGTCCGCCGGGCGGACCACTGCTACCGCGACGGCGACCTGGAAGGGGCGTTGGAGCGGTATGAGCGCGTGATTCGCCTCGATCCGGACCACATCCACGCCCGCGAGCGTATCGGCGCGATCCAGTCGAAGATCGCGGGTATCCGCCGCGACCGCCGGCAGGCGAACGACGCCGCCGGCCAGAGTCAGTGGGAGACTGCGGTCGCGGCGTGGCAGCGCGTGCTCCAATCGGCGCCGGGCGACACCGAAGCCCGGCAACAGCTTGCCAAGGCCGAAGCCGAGATCCGCAACGCGAAGTTGGCCGCGGCGCTGGATCAGGCGCGGCGGGGTTTGAACGGGGGCGCCTGGCTGGCGGCCGACGAGCAGTGTCGCGCGGCTCTGGAACTGGACCCGAGCAACCCGGAGGCGGCGGGGATTCGCCGGGCGGTGCGCGTGGCCCGTGTGCACGCGGCGCGCGACCGGCTGCGGACCGGGCTACGAGCGTTCCAGGACAAGGACTACGCCGGCGCCATCGACCTGTTGCGCGAGGCGCTCGAGTTGGTGCCCGAAGATCACGCCGAGCGGGCGAAGGTCGTGCAGTCGCTCGACCTAGCCGAAGCGCTGGCCGCCATTGCTGAGGCCGACCGCGCAATCGCCCAGGGCGAGATGCCGGCGGCGGCGCAACTGCTCGACGAAGTGCAAGCAAAGGCGGGCAAGTACGAGAATCTGCTCGACCGCATCCAGAAACGGCGGGCGAAGATCGCCCAGAAGCAGTTGGCAGCCCAAACCCTGGCGCGCCGGCGGCGGCTGTATCGCACGGCCGGGATCGTGGGCGGTGCCGTCTGTGTGATCGCGATGGTCGCTGTCGCGGCCGTTTGGCTGCGCCCGGTGAAGCCGGCCGCGGTTCCGGCCGTGCCTGTGCCGCAGACGCAGCCGGCGTCCGTTGGCACGCCGCCGGCTCCGACCGCCGGAGCGGCGCCTGGCGCGGGAGCCCCAGTGGCGCGGCCCACAAAGACGACGGGACCGACGAAGTTGGCGACGCTGCCCGCAGGGCTCGCGGGTTCACCGTGCCGCTGGCTCGGTTACGCGGTGCGCCAGGACGACCCCTCCTTGGTGCCGGCCATCGCCGCCTACACGAACTTCATGTTCGTGTGGGGTTTCCCGGACACCGGTCCGCAGCTCGTCGAGGCGGCTCGCGCCGCGGGCCTGCCGGTCGTCCTCGGGTTTAGCAGCTCACAGCGCGATGGGATCGAAAAACGGCTGACGCCCCTCCTTCAGCAGTACCGCGATGTGATCGCGGCCGTGTGCTGGTCCCACGCCTACATCGACGGCTATCCGCCGCAAGCCGTGGCCGAGTTTGGCGACTGGCTCAAGGGCGCATTCCCCGGCGTGCAGTATTGGTGCGCGTTCGTGGAAAGGCCGCGCGGGCAGCCCGAGACGCAACCGGTGCCCGCGGTGGTAGACGTGCTCGTCGTCACCGTGTGGTCCGACCACACGCCGAAAATGGTGCGTGCCAAATGCGATAAGAACCTCCCCGACTGGCTCGCCAAGGCCAGCGGGCGGCCGGTGTTGCTCAGTTGGATGTCCTGGACGGATACGCCGCCCGGCCTCGTGCCGGGTTGCACGCCGGGAACCCTGCGGACGTGCGCTGAGATGGCTCAGCAATACGGTCTTGCGGGCCTGATGTTCTACGCCTATGGCGACCGCACGGGCCTGCGCGGCATCGAGACGAACCCCGCGTTGGTTGCGGAGGTACAGGACATCGCCCGGCAGTGGGGGTTCGCGCGACAGGAATTGCAAGAGAAGACCACCGTCACCCGCGGCGAAGAGCCCGCCGGTCAGCGCGGGACGCTGCAGCGCGCCGCGCCGCCGCCGACCGTTAAGGTCGATGGGCAACCGTTCTTTGTCATCGGCGCGCGGCAGGCTGAGCCGGCAGACTTCGCGGAACTCGCCGCGGCGGGCTTCAACACGGTTTCGTACGCGTACCGTGAAGCGGCCCGACAGTATCTCGATGCTGCGCAGCATGAAGGCCTGCACGCCGTCGTGTATGCAGGCCGGCCGCTTGGGCAATCCTGCGATTGGCAAGCCTGTGAGCGAGACGTACGTGACCTTCGCGACCATCCCGCCCTGCTGGCGTGGGGCCTGCCGGTCTGTCCCGTATGGACCAAGCGCGATCTAGGTGAAATGCAGGTTGCCGCGGCGACCCTCCGCCGTGCGGATGACGTTCACCCGCGGTGGTTGCTCGAGACGCCGGTGCTGGAGAATTGGCAGCGTTTTGTGCCGTTTGCTGGGCTGGGCGACATTATCGCCATTGAGCCCCATCCCTATTGGTCGGATGGTTTCTGCGCGAAGGGTCTGAACCTCCGCGATCCGATCCTGGCCGTGCCGCACTGGACGGAAGAAGCGCGTGCCCTGGGGGCGGGCAAGCCGACCTGGGTTCTGCTGCAGGGACACATTGGCAATGGGATGCGCCCGACGCGGGCGCAATTCAGGGCGACGGCCTACCTGGCGGTGAATCACGGGGCTGGCGCGGTCGAGGTCGACGGCTACAAGCGGCGTCTGTGGGAAGAGGACGGAATGCCGAACACCCCAGGCTTGGGTGATCCGCTGTTAATCGACCTGCGCCAGGAAGCGGCCCGCGTCGCCGGCGAGCTGAAGCAGCTCGCGCCGGCCATCCTCGCCGGGCCGGTGCTCGACGCCGTGACGATTGAAGGCGAGGGCGGAAACGTCGATCTGCGCTGCTTCGCGCAAGGCGACCGCCTCTACGCCATCGCCGTCAATGCCTCCGGCCAGAACCTGTCGCCGACGCTCGTCGTTCGCCCGACGCTCAAGCCGGCGGTCCAGTTGCTCGGCGAGTCGCGGACCCTGTCGTGCGCGGGCGGCCGCTTGGGCGACTCGTTCGCGCCGTACGACACGCACGTCTATATCATGGATCTTGCGGGCGACGGCCCCACGCGCGCCGAGCCTCCGCCGCCGGTGCCGCCCACCGACGTGGTCCGGAAGGAACCGCCTCGTCCCCCCGCAACGCCGCGCGAGCCGGCCGCAAGCAACGTGCGCTACGTGAATCCGCGTGCCAAGGGCCAGGGCAGCGGTGCGAGCTGGGCGAATGCGTACACGAAGCTGCAAGACGCGCTGGCCGCAGCGAACGCCGGCGACGAGATCTGGGTGGTCGCCGGCACGTACAAGCCCGCCGGCCCCGGCGGCGATCGCTCGGCCACCTTCCAGCTGAAGAGCGGCGTGGGCGTTTACGGCGGCTTTGCCGGACGTGAGAAGCAGCGCGACGAGCGCGACCCGAACAAGAACGTGACGATCCTCAGCGGCGACCTGAACGGCGACGACGGGCCGGACTTCGCGAAGAACGCCGAGAACAGCTTCCACGTCGTGACCGGCAGCAATGTCGACCAGACCGCCATCCTCGACGGCTTCACGGTCACCGCCGGCAACGCCGACGGACCGGCCCCGAAGGACAGCGCTGGCGACGATGACGGCGGCGCCCTTTTCTGTCTGGCCGGGAACCCCACGCTGGCCAATTGCACCTTTCGCGCCAACTCCGCGGCCGATAGCGGCGCCGGCCTCTACACCCGCCGCGCCGGTGGGCTCACGCTCACCAAGTGCACGTTCATCGGCAATCGCGCCAAGTGGGGCGGCGGATTCCTCACGGCGCAGGGCACCCTCACGACGTTGGTCTCCTGCACCTTCGCGGGAAACGTCTCCACGTTCGTCGGCGGCGGCGGCCTGCGCTCGGTCGGCGGTGACCTGTCGCTGGTGAATTGCACATTCAGCGGAAACTCGGCCGCGCAGGAGGGCGGCGGCCTGTGCAACCCCTACGCCGGCCGCGCCATGCTGGTCAATTGCACGTTCGTCGGGAACTCCGCACCGGAAGGACGCGCGCTGGTTTGTGGCGCCGGCCGCAACCCGGGGCAAGCCCAGCCGAACAGGCGGGGTCTGCTGGTCCTGACCAACTGTATCCTCTGGGACGGCGGGGAGGAGATTGCGAACCAGGGCGGTGTCGTCAAGGCCACCTTCAGCGACATCCAGGGCGGCTGGGAGGGCAAGGGCAACCTCTCGGTCGATCCGCTCTTCGTCGACCCGGACGGTCCCGACAAAAAGCCCGGCACCGCCGATGATAACCTGCGACTGCGCGCCGGCTCGCCGTGCATCGACAAAGGGAACAGCGGCGCCGTGCCGCCCGACAGCGCCGCCCTGGACTTGGACGGAAAGCTCCGCGTCAGCGGCAACGCCGTGGACATGGGGGCGTACGAGTTCCAGGCGGGCGCCGCCGATTCCAACCGCGCGGCTCCGGACGTTGCACAGAAAGGGGCTGCGGGCGCCCCGTCCAGGCGTGCGACAAACGACTTCCAGGCGCTCTTCAACGGCAAGGACCTGACCGGCTGGACCTGCTCGGAGGGGAGCTGGGCCGTCGAGGCTGGAGCTCTCCGCTGCAAGGGCGGCGGCTACCTGTGGACGGAGCAAGCCTACGGCGACTTCATCCTCGAGTTCGAATGCAGGTTCGGCCCAGGCGGCAACAGCGGAGTCTTTCTCCGTACCGCCGACATTGCGGACCCCGTGCAGACCGGGATGGAACTCCAGCTTCTCGACGACTTCGGCAAGCCCGCCGACAAACGCGGCAGCGGCGCCATCTACGACTGCATCACGCCGCACAAGAACGCGATCAAGGAGGCCGGCGAGTGGAACCGCGTCCGCGTCACCTGCCGGGGCAGGAAGCTCGAGATCGTCCTGAACGGCGAGCCCGTCGTCGACATGAACCTGGACCAGTGGACCGTGGCCGGCAAGAACCCCGACGGCTCGCCGAACAGATTCAAAACCGCCTACAAGAACATGCCGCGGACGGGGTACATCGGTTTGCAGGAAGGGGGCACGCCCGTCTGGTTCCGCAACATCCGGCTGAAGTCGCTCGACGCGGCCGGCACGCCGGGTGGGACCGCACCGCCTGGAGATTCGCGTGCGGCGGTTGAAAGCCCGAACTAGACCTGTCGCCGATAACGAACGCCGCCACCCGGGAGTTACTTGGTATAGTGTAGGAGAGGATCATCGCGGGCGCGTACGCCCCGCGGTGGCCCTCGCCCGGTGGCTCGAGGAGGAGATGTCATGTCAGTCCGGCCCCAGATTTCGCTCGTCGCGGCGCTCACGCTACTTGTCGCCGCACAGGCTGCGGCCCAATCGGAAGCCGTGCTGTTCGCCGACGACTTCGACGGCGGCAACTCGGGCCAGAACTGGACCGTGCGGAGCTACGGCACGGACTACGTGGCGGACTTTGCGTTCGACTACAGCACGCGCGGCATTCCGTCGGCGCCGCACAGCATCGGCGGCTCCACCATCGGTCTGCGGATGTTGGCCAATGCGAATGACTCCACCGCCGCCACCGACGCCGTCAGCGCCTACCCGCTGGCGACCAACTTCACCGGCGACTACTCGCTCAAGTTCGACATGTGGATCAACTACAGCGGCGGCGCCGGCGGCGGCACCGGCTCGACCCAATTCTCGACCGCCGGCGTCAATCACAGTGGGACGCGCGTCGTCTGGCCCCTCAATGCCGCCAGCGACGGCCTGTGGAACGCCGTCACCGGCGAAGGCGGCGCCGCGGACGACTACTGCGCCTACAGCGGCCCCACCCTCCTCTCCGTCACCGCCGGCGGCTATGCCGGCTCCAGCCGCAACCACACCGGCGGCTACAATTTCTATCAGAACTTATTCCCCGCGCCGCCCTTCGAGACCGTTGGCGCACCCGGCAAGCAGTGGGTCCAGGTCGAAATCCGCGTTCGCGGCGGCTCGACCGAATGGCGTCTCAATGACCGCTTGATCACGATCCGCGTCGACACGTCGGCCACCTTCGGGAACATCATGCTCGGCCAGGCGGACACGTATTCCTCGATCGCCGTTCCGTCCCAGGACACGTTCGTCATCTACGACAACGTCCGCGTCGTTACCCACGACTGCAACGGCAACGACGTGTCCGACGCCCAGGACATCGCCGCCGGCACGAGCCTCGACTGCAACGCGACCGGCGTGCCCGACGAGTGCGAGACGATCGCGGCCGGCGACTTTGACGGCGATGGCGACGTGGACGGTGCCGATCTCCTGTCTTTCAACGTCTGTATGGACGGCCCGGGCCTGACCCCCACGCTTCCCAACCCGAGCTGCGCCGGGGCCTACCTGGCCGCGCACGATTTCACCTGCGACGGCTTCGTGGACCTCGCCGACGTCGCCTGCCTGCAGTTGCACAGCACGCCCGGGCCGTTCGCCGCCCGCTCCGCATCGGCCCCGCGCGCCGCCCGCTTCATGGCGGAAGTCGCCAGCCTGACCCTCACCAATCGCGAGACGCGCATCACGCAGGAGGTCCTCGGCGGCAACGTGCCCGGCTTCCTGCGCACGTTCGTCCCGATCACCGTCACCGCGACGATCGGCGGCACGCCGACCACGGCGACGTACTACGTCGCGCCCGACTACGTCTGCATCGGCCACAACGACGACTTCGTCCGCGTCCCGATGACCCCGCTCATTGCCCAGCCAATCGCCGATGCCCTCGGCTGCCTGCTGCCGACGCGGAAGATGGTGAACGACATCTGGGTGGCGGCGACGGTCAAGCTGGCCCCCGCCCCGATCAGCCCGACCTACGTCGACATCATGCTCGCCACCACGCACTACCGGCACAACGACATGGTCGAAGCCCAGCGCCAGGGCTACGCGCTCGGCCCGCTCATCGCCGGCATCAAGAAGGACGTGGTCATCACCCCGCAGCTCTTGACCCACACGAACAGCGTGGCCATCTATGGCTGGCACTACCAGAACGGCACGCCGATCCAGCCGCTGTACCTGGGGCACGAAAAGTCGTACGTGGACTACAGCCACGGGATTCGACTGGTTCGGAACCAGATGCTGGTCAACGGGCAGGTGATGTCGGTGGCGGCGGTGCTGGCCGACCCCAGTCTGTGCGTCCTGCTCAGCGACGAAGGCGTCGTGACGCAGCCGCACTATTGACCGCCGGTCGCCTTATAGCGCGGCAGGCTCCGGCTGAATCCACTGCTCGTACGCCGGCGGCCCGAAAAGCTCACCAGCGTGGCCCTCGTGCGGCGTGCCGAAGGTCAGCGCGTGGATGAACCCATTCTTCTCCACCAGCACCGTGTGCAGAATCTTGTTCTCGGGATTCTCGAACAACTCGATATCCAGCCGGCCATTGCACCCCCGCCAGCTCCCGTGCGCCCCCGACGTCTTCTCTTCCAGCGGCAGGTCGCGCCCAAACCGCGCGATCATCTCCTGCGTCCGGCGATACGTCCCGCCATTCGGCCCGACGACCTTCTTCCCGTCCACCTCGATCTCGCGGTCGTCATACGCAACCACGCCGAAGTAATGCCGCGGCGAGCGTTGCAGCCAGGCTTCGAGCTTCTCGGCGTGGCGGTCCTTCTCGCTGTAGCTGTAGTTCGCGTCGAGGAAGACGATGCGCTCGATCCAGTCGGGAATTTGCTCGACCTGGTTGATGAACCCGAAGAGCATGCCGCCGCCGCCGCTGTGCGCGGTCAGCGCCACCGTCGTCGTGTCGGCCGGGAAGTGCTCGCGGATCGAATCGACGAGCGCGGCGATGCGCGGGCTGCTGTCTTCGTGCTTACCGCGCCACGCAGGCCAGCTCTTGCCGCCGGCCTCGACGTAGGCGACAACAAGATTCCGGTCGGTGAGCACTTCGCGTAGCCGCCGCGTCTGTGCCCCGATGTGCTGAATATAGAAGTGCCAATCGCGGTCCGCCGCCTTCTGGCAGCCGATGGTCTGGGCGATGGTGTTCCCGTTGGGCAGCGCAAAGATCACGAGTTGGACGGGCTTGCTCGAATCGAACGCGCTCGCGGCGGGCGCGTTGATATGCACCGTGACCTCCGGCTCGAACGTGTACGTCTTGACCTGCTCCTCGAAGTACGGACTTCGCGTAAAGCCGGCCAACTCCGTCGGGCGCAGCGTCGCGCACCCGCCAGCCAGCACCACGAGCACCATCACCGTCATTTCGACGTACGCACGTTGCCGCACCAGCATACCTTTCTCCGTTCGCCTCGTGTTACACCGTGATTCGGCCGTTGATCGGGACCACGCCCGCGCGGGCCGCCTCCCGCGTACTCAATCTACTCTTCGATCTGTCGCCCACAATGCGGACAGACTTTGCCCTTCGCCTTCCGCCGCTGCAGCTCCTCGATGAACCCCGCCCCCAGGATCGCCGTCGGCAGGGCGAACACCCCAATCCCCAGAATCGCGATGATCGCGCCGAGCACCTTGCCGGCCGGCGTAACCGGGTAGACGTCGCCGTAGCCTACCGTCGTCAGCGTCGTCACACCCCACCACATCGCCGCCGGGATGCTCCCGAACTTGTCTCCCTGCGCGTCGCGCTCGACCTCGTAGACGAGCGACGCCGCGACCACCAGCAGCACGATCACGGAGAACGCCGTCATCGCCAACTCATGCCGCTTGCGATACAAAACCGCGCCGATCAATTGCAGCGATTCCGAATAGCGCGCGACCTTGAACAACCGCATCAGCCGCATTAGCCGGATCGCACGCAGCACGCGCAGGTCGAGCCCCGGCAGCAGCGGCACGTAGAACGGCAGAATCGCCAGCAGGTCGACCACCGGCAGCGGCCGGCCCGCGAACCGTAGCCGCCCGCGCACCGCGCCCCGGTACTCCTCGCTCGCCGTGCAGGACCATACCCCGCAGCACGTACTCGACCGTAAACACCGCCACGGAGAAGACCTCGAACCAGTAAAACACGTGCCGGGCCGCGGCGTGGATCTCCCCCACGCTCTCCAGCACCACGGCCGCCACGTTCAAGCCGATGAGCGCGACGAGAAAGATGCTGCAACAGCGCGCCGCCCTGTCGCCTGGGGGCATCTCTTCCAGCAGTGTCCTGACGCGCCGGCGAACTGCCAGGTAGCGCCTCCCGGTTGCGCCGGCTTGCGTGGCGGCCCCGCGGACTTCCGCCGGCTCCGTTGGATACGTCGCCGCGCTGCGGCCCGAGGCGGGCGATCCGTTCATGCGCACGTCGGTCATTTCGCTCATGCTCCCGGGCTTTCGCGGACCTGTCTGCATGCTCGCCAGTATACCGCGGTGCGCCGGCACTCCGGCGGGCAACGGGACCTTCAAAACGGACGCGCCGCGATATGGGGGCGTCCCCGCGGCTACGCCTGTGGTCCAGACGCGCTCAACGTGGAGCGTGCCATACGCTCTGGCGGCCCCGCACCGGTCCGCGTACACTGACCGCACTGAGGGCGGCAGATCGGAAGGGACGACCCATGAAACGGAATACGTTGACGGCGGCGTACGTTTCTCTGCTTTGTCTGGTACCCGGCTGCCGCAAGCCGACGCCGGAGTCCGCCGCCAGCCAGCCAGCACAAGCTGAGACGCGGCCGGCCGTCGCGCCCATCGAGGGGACCGCCTTCTATGACCTGAGCTTCGCGGACGCCTGCACAAAGGCGAAGCACGACGGAAAGGCCATCATGGTGGACTTCTACACCACCTGGTGCATCCCCTGCAAGAAGCTCGACAAGGAGACCTGGACCGACGCGGCCGTACGCCGCTGGCTGCTCGAGAAGACGGTCGCGTTGCGCGTCGACGCCGAGAAGCTGAAGGAGCTCGCGCAGCGCTATCGGATTGACGGCTATCCGACGATGGTCTTCATCAAGCCCGAGGGCACCGAGCTCGGACGCGTCGTCGGCTTCCGCGAGCCGAAGCCGTTCCTGGCCCAGGCCGCCGACGCGCTTGCCGGCCGCAACCCGGCGGATCGACTACAAGAGGAACTTAAGGAGTCCGGCGAAAACGACCCGATGAAACGCCAGCAGTTGGGCGACGAGCTCGCCCGCCAAGGCAAGCACGCCGAAGCCCTGGAACAGTATCTTTGGTGCTTCGACCACGGCAACGAACACGGCATGGGCTATTTCGGCGTGCGCCTTTCCTTCCTGCTGAGCTCGATCGCGCAGCTCGGGCAGAAGTATCCTCCTGCGCTGACCGCGCTCCGCGAGCGGCGAGACCGTACGGTCGCCGCCGTGCTCGAAGGCAAGGCCGACACTCTGACCGCGCTGGATATCAGCGCCCTGAACCGCGAGTTGCACGAACCCGAACGCACGCTCGAACTCTATGACCAGCTCGGCCGCGACAAGACCAAGGGCAACGCGCCCCTGCGCACCATGTTGTTCAATCAGGTCCTCGACGCGCTCATCGCGGCCCAGCGCTATCAGGATGTCGTCGATGGTGCCGGCGACATCACGGCCACCCTGCAGCAGAACATCGCCGAGCACCGGCTAACAGCCGCCCGGTTCAAAGACCAGACCGACTCGCCGGTGGATTACATGCGCGGCAAGTTGGTGGAAAAGGGCGCGCAGTACTACGAGGCTCTGCTCGTCGTCAAGCAGGCGAAGTCGGCCGACGAGGTCCGCGATCTCCTCGTGTCCTTCGATGGCAACAGCCACACCTACGTGACCTTGATTCGGCACGCAATCCGAGCCGGCGACGCGGCCGCCGCGCGCGACCTGCTCAAGCTCGGGCGCGAGGCTGTCCCCGAGGAGCAGCGCGCGGACATCGAGCAGGCAGCGCAGCAAATCCCGTAGACCGACCGTACGCGCTCCAAACCGGCAGCGCAAGGGCGTCGCAAAGAGGATCGCGCTTGGAGTAGGGCGTGCGTGGTCTTTATGCTGGTTTCTAGATAGCCAAGGTCCGGTCGGAGGCCGCCGCGGACCCGGCGTCCGGTCCAGGGTCGCCCGTCTCCCATGTTGCCGGTCGTGCCGCCCGGCAGAGGTGGATCAACTCGTAGACCGCGCCGCGCAGTTGAGCCGGCGGAGCGTCGAGCTCGAGCAAAACCTGGAGATGTTCCGCCTCCTCGCTGATTGGGTCGAAGCCGTAGGAGCCCGCGTCGCCCTGCAGTGTGCGGACGATGCGTTTCACCGCCTCGCTCTCGCCGCGCTCGAAGGCCGCGGAGAGTTGCCGGGCCTGTTGGCGCAGCCGGCCCACGAACTGGTCGATCAGCGGCGTCAGGGCCACATCGTGGGCGAGCGCGCTGACCACCGGCTCGCTGACGATCGACGCGACGAGGCCGCGCAGCGTCTCGCGCGTCATGGGCTTCCGCAGATACCCGGTGCAGCCGGCCGCCTCACAACGCGCCCGCAGAGTGGGCCCGGTGTGGACCGCAAGCCCCACGATGGGACCGAGGTAGCCGGCACCGCGCAGCTCCTTGGTGACCAGGAACGCATCGAAGTTTGGGCTCTCCAGGTCGAGCAGAATCACGTCGAACTCGTGTTTCAACGCCTCCGCGGCCGCGTCCAGCGCCGTGGTCACGCCGAGCAGGTCCACGTCGAGCCCCTCGAGGAACCCTGCGACCAACTCATGCCGCCCGGGCGACTCGTCCACGAGGAGAATGCGAACGGATTCGGGGCGCGGCACGAACAACGCCACGTTGATCGGCCGGTCGAACCGCACGCCCACCTCGTGCACGGAGCTGGAGCCCACCAGGTAACGGCAGCGCACGATCCGCCCGGTCACCGTCTCCTCATGCCCGTATGGGCTGGGCAGCGTCAGGCGACACGCCGTCCCCGGCCACAGGAATTGCCCCACCAACAGCGCGATCCCCGTCCCGCTCAGGTTGCGGGACACGGCGGCATACGGCACGACGGCGTCGTCGTCCGCAGTCAGGTCGACCGTCATGCGGCCAACGCGGTACGGCAAGCGCTCCGCTGCCCGGAGGTCGAGGCCGGCCGGATCGCGGATCTGGCGGTCCAGGCGGTCCAGGCAGCGGCTCACCGTCAGGTCGTCAACACGCATTCGTCGGGGCGCAGGTTGTTCCACGTTCGGTTCCTGGCGACGCCGGAGGCGGCGATCGGTACGCCGCGGCGCACCATCCTCGGCGGCTGGAGTGAATATCGGCCGAACGCGGCGGCGCGTTCGCGAAGCCGGCGTGAAACGCGCGTGCGAACGGACACGTCTGATAAACGCTGACCACGCCGAGCGACTAGACGCCGCCGGGCTCCAGCAACTCCGCGATCTGGATCGCGTTCAGGGCGGCGCCCTTGCGGAGTTGGTCGCCGCTGATGAACAGGTCGATCCCGCGACCGTCGGGCTGGGAGATGTCCTGGCGAATCCGGCCTACCAGCACCTCGTCGATGCCGGTGGCTTCGATCGGCATCGGAAAGTGGGGCGGGTCGAGCTGATCGACGACCCGCACGCCGGGGGCGGCGGAGAGAATCCCGCGCGCCTGGCCTGCAGTCATCGGCTTCTCGAACGTGAGGTTCACCGCTTCACTGTGGGCGCGTAGCACCGGCACACGCACGCAGGTGGCCGTCACCGCGATCGCCTGGTCGTGCAGGATCTTGTGCGTCTCGTGCACCATCTTGCGTTCTTCGGCGTTGTAGCCGGTCGCATCGATCGGGGAGTTGTGCGAAAACACGTTGAAGGCGCAGGGATGCGGGAAAACCTCCGGCCGGGGTGGTCTGCCGGCCAGCACGTCGCGCGTCTGCCGCTGCAACTCCTCCATGGCCCGCAGGCCGGCCCCGCTGACCGCCTGGTACGTGCTGACCACGATCCGCCGCACGCGACTGACGTGGTGCAGTGGCCAGACCGCCATCAGCAGGACGATGGTCGAGCAGTTCGGATTCGCGATGATGCCGCGATGGTTCTGTATGTCTTGGGGGTTGATCTCGGGTATGACCAGCGGCACCTCGGGATCCATGCGGAACGCTGAGGAGTTATCAACGACGACGGCCCCGGCTCGGGCGGCGATGGGTGCAAAGCGCTGGCTCGTGCTGCCCCCGGCCGAAAAGAGGGCCAGATCAACTCCCTCGAACGAGCTGTCGGTCAGCTCCTGCACGACGTAGCCGCGGCCGCCCAGACGCACCTCGCGCCCCGCGCTGCGGGCGGAGGCCAGCATCACGTAGCGCTCGGCGTCCCAACCGCGCTGCTCGATGAGCGTGCGGAACTCGTTCCCCACGGCGCCCGTAGCCCCTACGATCGCGACGGTCTTGAACACGTTCGCTCCGCGATTCTCCCTGTCCGCGTCGGATAATCGCCTCAACCGGCCAGGCCGAACTCGGCGTGCAGAGCCTGAACCGCGGTCGCCGAGGCGTCCGCCTTGACCACGAAACAGATGGTGAGTTCCGATGAGCCCTGCGCAATCGCCATTACGTTGATGTTGCGACGGGCCACCGCGCCGAACACCCGCGCCGCGATCCCCGGAACGCCGGCCATGCCCGCCCCGACGACGGCCACAACATCGATGTCGCTCTCGATTTCGACCTTCCGGGCCACGCCGGTGCGAACCAACCGGTTTTCGAGCGCGACGCGGGCGGGGTCCAGTTGGGACGCGGGGATGACGACCGAAATCCCCGCTTCGGAGACGGTCTGCGAGATGACCTGCACGTTCACGCCCACGTCGGCCAGGGCCTGGAAGACGCGGGCCGCCGTCCCCGGCTGTCCGACCATCGCGGCGCCCGCGATCGTCACCAGCACCGACCCGCGCAGCCGCAGGACGGAGCGCACCGTCTCGCCGTTGGGCTGCCCGTCGGTGATCAAGGTGCCGGCACAATCGGGATGAAAGGTGTTCCTCATCCGGACCGGGACCCGATACTCCGCAGCCGGCTCCAGCGCACGCGGATGCATCGATTTCGCGCCGAACTGCCCCATCTCGATCGCCTCGGCAAACGTGACGTGGCCGAGCAGGCGCGCCTCCGGCACGATGCGCGGATCGGCACTCATCAGTCCGTCCACGTCGCTCCAGATCCACACTTCGTCGGCTGGGAGGCCCGCTCCGACCAGCGTCGCCGTCAGGTCCGATCCGCCGCGCCCGAACGTGGTGATCGCGCCGTGTTGTGTGCCGGCAATGAAGCCCGTGACGACGATCGGCTCGCCGTGCTCCAGCCGCGGTTGCAGCGTCTCTCGAATCTGGTGCAGCGAGAGCTTCATGAGCGGAATGGCCTGGGTGTGGCGGTCGTCGGTCACGATTCCGGCCTCGTGGCCGGTCATAGCGTGGCCCTCGAGCGCGGCCGCCACGATCACCGCCGACAGCCGCTCCCCGAATGAGACGACCGCATCGTGCGAGCGGGGCGTGAGCTCGCTGACCGCCCCGATGCCGGCCACGAGCGTGTCGAGCTGGCTGAGCAGGGGGGCCACGGCTTCGTTGGCCCCGAACGCCCGCGCCGCCAGCTCGTGCCGCTCGTGCAGCTTGCCCAACAGAGTATGCACGCGCATCCGGGTGCCGTCCGCGGCGGCCTGCGCCAGCTCGATCAACATGTCCGTCACGCCGGCCATGGCCGACACGACCGTGATGACGCGATCCGAGCTTTGGCCGCGCACGAGCGCGGCGCAGCGCCGAATTGTGTCCGCATCGGCCAGCGATGATCCGCCGAATTTCATCACGATCGTCATGGGGCACTCCCCAAGGCGTGCCAGATGTCGAGCAGATCGCGAAGCACGCCCGTGGCCGTCTCCACACCGCCCGCTCCCGGCCCGCGCAGCGTCACTTCGCCACCATGACGGAGAGACAGGCTCACGGCGTTGATGTTCGCGGGCACGTCCAACGGCCCGTGCGCCTCGACTTCCTCCGGGCCGACGCGCAATGCCTCGCCGAACTCGGCCAGCAGCTTGACGCGCTGGCCGGCCGCCGCCGCCGCGATGCGTTCGCGGGGCAGGTCGCGAATGCCGGCGACCTGTACATCGGCGAGAGTGGCCGCGCGGTCGAGCACCACGTTCGCGAATATCACCGTCTTCATCGCCGTATCCACGCCGTCGATGTCCGCACTCGGATCGGTCTCGGCGTAGCCCAGCCGGACCGCCTCGGCGAGCGCCGCGGCGAAGTCCAGCCCGGCTTCGTGCATGCGCCAGAGGATGTAATTCGTCGTTCCGTTCAGCACGGCGCGCACGCTGAGAATTTCGTCCCCGAGCGCACATTGCTGCGCCAGCGCGAGCACCGGCAGCCCGGCGCCGACGGTCCCGCTGAACCGGAACATGACCCGATTGTAGTTGGCCAGCTCGCGCAGGCCCGGCAGGGCCACGGCCAACGGCACCTTGTTGACGCTCACGACGTGCAGCCCGGCGCGAAAAGCCGCCTTGAGATGCCGAATCGCGGGCTGTGGATCGCGGAGCGAGCTGGGCGTTGCCTCAATCAACACGCGCGCTCCGCACTCCGCGATCACTTGCTCGCTGTCCACGCCGGCTACGCCGCAGTCCGCGAGCGCCGCCACCGTTCCGTCGGACGCTTTGGCGTGGAGCAGCGCGGCGATCTCCAAGCCCTGCGCGGACAAGGCCGCCCCCCGCGTGTCCATGACCGCGACGATGCGCGGCGCGAAGCCGTGCTGACGGTACAGCTCGCCGCTCCGCTCGTTCAGCAGTCGCACGAGCGCCTGGCCGACCACGCCGAAACCCACGATTGCGATTTTCATCCAAGGACCAGTGTGCCGCGACGGCGGCCGCGCGCCGGATCGTGCTGCCCGTGACACCGCGCCCGGCGTGATTCGAACACGCGACCTGCGGTTTAGGAAACCGCTGCTCTATCCTGCTGAGCTACGGGCGCACGAGTTCAATTGTACCCCGCGTGCGGTCGGCCGAGTAGACAGCACCGCGACAGGCGGCCACGTGCGTCGGAGCTCCCTGCGTCGCCGTGCAAGGGCGTCACGCCTACGGGAGCGGCTCCAGGCGGATGTAATCCAATCCCAGCATGTAGCGCTGTTTCACCGACTTCTCGTTCGTGCCCACGACCTCTGCGGTCAAGCGGTTCTCGCCCGCGGTGACGGTGACAGGGCCGAGGTCAATCTCATCCGTCAGCACGGGCGTCGGGTTGTACAGATCGACTGGATCACCTGCCTTCTCGGTGTTGACAGACCACTGCACAATGCCGAAATCGCTCGATTTCAGGAAGCGCGCGAGCAGCCGGTAGCGACCGGCTTTGTCCACATCGAAGCCCAGCACGAGCTTGTCGCCAATCTTCGTGTCGTGATGGTAGAGGAGCGTCTGATCGCCGCTCGCGCCATCCTGGAGGTGCGGATCGACGCGCGCCGCTTCGCGCTTCTCGATGACCCGCATCTTCTCGCCTTCGATCGCGCCCGGCACGGTGAACGCGACGTACCTCGGCAAGAGCCGGAGCCGCAAGTCAGCGGCCTCCAGCGGTTTGAAAGCGTCGGTGGCACCCGGACGCGCGTACCAGTACGCCGCGACCGCGGACGTGACGCGCACATCGGGACGCCAATGCCACAGCTCCATGTCGAACCGGAAGTCCTTCTCAAACGGAATCCGGTCGAGGATGTGCCAGCGATTGACCGCGGTGTGGCCGTAGTTGTCCGGGCCGTCGCAGCGCGGTTGACTGTGATAGGCGTGCGTGAAAGGCCGGTTGCAGCACCACGCATAGCCGTAGTAGTCTTCGGTGCCCGTGCCGAAGTGGCTCGGGAAGGTCTCGCCGTCCACGTAGATCTTCTCGTCCCCCTCGCCCCACCATTGCCGCACCGGGTTCGCGATCGTGAAGGCCACGCCGGCGAACACGCCCTGTCCCTGCGCGATCAGGTAGCTCCAGTCGCGCATCGGCCGGGTCGGCAGGTCAAACTCCGTCCGCCACCTGGCGTGAAAGTACATCGAGCGATCGGTCCATTGATAGCGGGTGGCGTCCACGTCGAGCGTCAGCACGACCTCCTGGTCGCCCAGGTTGCGGAAGCCCAGCCGGGCGGACCGCTGGAAGGGCATCCACCAGTGGCACCACATCAGCCCGTCCTCGCACACACCGGCCGGCAGCGACTCGTACGCGTTGATCCCGGGGGCCGCCCCGAAGAAATCGCCGACCGGGCACTCCACCGTCTGCTCGCCGTCAAAGTCGATCATCAATACGACGTGCCGCAGCGCCTGCACCGGATCAGCCGCTTGCAGCCGCAGCGCCAGGCCGGTGATCGCGCCCGGAGTACGGATGCGCACCGGGCGCACCGACTGCCCCGCGCCGATCTTCAATTCGCGCACGGCCGGCACCGGTAAAGCGTCCGCGGCACGCGTCGTCTGCGCACCTTGACGCGGCGCTGCCAGGCGGCCCGCTATGGCCCACGTCACGTCCGACAAGCTGTCCAGCTCGCGCCGGTCGAAGCTGACCACCCGCGTCCCCGCCCGGTACGTGCGGTAATTCACGTGGTAGTAGAACTCGTTCGCATCGCTGGTGACCTTGCAGTGCCGGGCGTACGGAATCGGAAAGTAGCTGTTCCAGCCCATGCTGCGCTCGCAGGCGATCGGCACCGGGATGCCAGGCACCTTGCCGCCCAGCACGTCCTGCATCGGCGCCTCGAGCGCCGGCTGGTCGGAACCGTCCAGATAGATGCGCAGCGTGCCCTTCGGATTGGCGGACCAGATGCGGACAATCGCCCCGGGCCCGTCCGCGTCCATCATCACGTACTCTTTCCGCCCGGCGCGCTCCTCGACCCGCAGGTATTGATCGAAGTCGGCGTTGGCGAACCAACCCTCCTCCGGCGGCTCCGGCTGCGACGGTGACTTTGACCGCCGGTCATAGCTGGAGAACTGCGCACAGCGGAAGGGCGGATCGGGGTAGTCCGCCAGGCTGCGCAGGTCCGTCATCTCCGCCAGCAGCGTCCGCGTGGTCACGACCCGTTGGGGCCCGATGCAGCCCATCACCGCCGCGCAGACCAATCCGAGGCCGACCACCGCAAATCCCGGGCGCATTGGCGTTCTCCTCAGGCATGAGTCGCGGACGACGCGCCGCTTTCTGGGACATACACCCACAGTACGGCGATTCGCCGGAGCGCCGGGAGTATACCGGTGCCGAGCGCCGCGCCGCAAACTCGCCCGAGGGGGTGTGACTACTCTTTGCGGAGGCGGCGGGTGGCCTGGTCTGGCGAAGTCCGGCGTGGCGTACGAAGCCAGGCCGTGGTGAGCCGGGAAGGGGCGCGGGCGCGCAGCGGGGGCGCGAAGGGCGGCCAGAACCGGATTTTTCGGCGACAGGCGCGCCGTGGATTGACGGTTTCCGATGGGCGGACCGGGTAGCCGCTTCCTGACGGTTCGGATCCGGAATCGGAATGTCTTTTGGTATCCCCTGTCCTCATGGTGGGTCGCGTTGTGCAGGCGACGACGACGTGTCACCAGGCAATGGCCAATCGTCGGCCGCGTGGGCCGAACGAATCGCGTCGCGGACAGCGCGGGCAACATGGGGATGGCAAGACGCAGAGTGGGCGCGGTATGCCGGATTTGGCCGGCGTGAGCGACGCCGGCGCCGTTGTGGGGGCAACGGGTGTCATCAGGCGAGCGCGGCAAGTCACCCATGCGGGTCAATCGCGGCTTGCTAGGCCGAACGAGACCGCGTCGCGGACAACGACTATTCACTTGTAAAAGACGGGACGCTCGCGAGGCGTCCCTTCCGCTCCGGTGCTACGCTGAGTCGCGGGAG
>Ga0182017_10000098_pt1 | contig 63726 bp, 54 predicted proteins | sample 712E3DmetaG_FD_120492 | JGI IMG/M metagenome (GOLD analysis project Ga0182017, IMG submission 120492) | Permafrost microbial communities from Stordalen Mire, Sweden - 712E3D metaG | ecosystem: Environmental > Terrestrial > Soil > Wetlands > Permafrost | place: Sweden: Stordalen | collected... | reverse complement strand
GGCGGGGGGGGGGGGGAGGAAGAGGGGGGGGGGGGGGGGGGGGGGGCGCCCCGGCCCGGGGGGTTGGGGGGGGGGGGGGCGGCAGGTCGCAAACGCACGCGACCTGCCCTACGTTCTACGTCGGCCACGGGGGGCCGGCGCTACAGGCGGAGCGGCGGTTACGCCTGCTCTTTCCCCACGTACGTGCGGGTGCGGGTGTCGACGCGGATGGTGTCGCCCATCTTGATGAAGAGCGGCACGTGGACGAGCAGGCCGTTTTCCAGCGTCGCCTCTTTCATCACGCTCGCCGAGGCGCCGACCGAGTGGCCGGGGGCCGCGGTCTCGGCGACTTGCAGCTTGATGATCTCCGGCATCTCGAGCGAGAGGGGCTGCTCGTCGACGTAGAGCACGCGGTAGGTCTCGCCCTCCTTGAGAAACGGCTCGCAGCCGTGGAGCTGCGGGGCGGCCAGCTCGAACTCGTCGAAGGACTGGCTGTCCATGAAGATGCGGGTCTGGTCGCGGGCGTAGAGGAACTGGGCGTTGCGGAAGGCGTGGGCGACCTCCTGGACGGGCTCGAGCTGGTCGAGGGTGCGGTCGACCTGGTGGCCGTCGCGCACGTCCCGCAAGGCGACGTGCACCGTGGGACGCTGTTTGCCAGTGTGGCGTTCCTGGAAATCGTGGACGGCGTAGATGTGGTTCTGATGCCGGATCAACATGCCGCGCTTGAGGGGGATGTTCATGAGGCGCTCTCCGACAGCGGGAGATGGTGGGCTACACGTACTTCTCCGACAGGTGACGGCCTGCCGTTATTGTAACGGGTCCGGGCGGGCGGGAAGACGGGGTCGCGGGCGGCAATTGAACGGGACGGGGGCCGGTTTGACAGCGCTGCGGGGCCGATCTAGCTTGGTTTACGCCGAGAGCTTCCGCCGGGCGGGTGACGAGGAACAGAGATGAGTGCTACGGTTCTGTTGACGTGCCTGTTGATCATCGTGGCCCGCATCGGCGACGTGTCGCTGGGGACGATCCGGGCGATCATGACGATTCAGGGGCGGCGGATGATCGCGCTGAGCGTCGGCGTGTTCGAGCTGCTGATCTGGGTCTTCGTCGTCTCGCACGTGATCCAGGATTTGCGGGCGGAGCCGATCTACGGCGTGGCGTACGCGCTGGGGTTCGCGCTGGGGACGTTCGTGGGCATGACGATCGAGCAGAAGCTGGCGCTGGGGCGGCAGGTCGTGCGGATCATGACGCGGCAGGGGGACGAGATGGCGCCGGCGCTGCGGGCGGCGGGGCTGGTGGTCACGCTGTTCGACGGGTTCGGGCGCGACGGGCCGGTGCAGGAGCTGTTCATCGAGATCGAGCGGCGGCAGGCGCGGAAGGTGATCGCGCAGGCCCGGGCGCTCGATCCGCAGTGCTACTACATCGTCGATGACATTCGGATGGCGTCGTCGGCGAGCGCCCGCACGCGCGAGTTCGGCGTCTGGCGCGGGATTCTCAAGAAGAAATGACGGGCGGGCGGCTCGACCGGTCGCGGGCGGACAGGTAGACGACGAGCATCGAGACGTCGGTGGGCTGGATGCCGCTGACGCGGGCGGCCTGGCCGACGCTGCGCGGGCGGACGGCCTTCCAGCGCTCGCGGGCTTCGTGGCGGAGTTGCGGGATGGCGTCGTAGTCGGTCTCGGGCGGGAGGGGGCGGTCCTCCAGCTCGCGGAAGCGGGCGATCGTGCGCTGCTGGCGCTCGATGTAGCCCTCGTACTTGGCGGCGACGAGCGCGCGGCCCCAGATGTCGCGGGCGGGCCAGAACGGATGCAGCTCGGGGAAGCGGGCGAGGAAGCGCTCGCCGGTCTCGTCGGGCTGGCGGAGGCGTTCGAGCAGGGTCTTGCCTTCGAGCCGCAGGTGAGCGAGCAGGGCCATCAGCTCGTCGAAGCGGCCGCGCTGCTGCTCGAAGCGCTGCCAGCGGTCGTCGCGGACGAGGCCGATCTCGCGGCCGAGCGGCGTCAGGCGCTGGTCGGCGTTGTCGTAGCGGAGGTGCATGCGGTGTTCGGCGCGCGAGGTGAACATGCGGTAGGGCTCGGTTACGCCGCGGGTCACGAGGTCGTCGATCATGACGCCGATGTAGGCCTGGTCGCGGCCGATGGTGACGGGGGGTTGGGCGGCGGCGAGGCGGGCGGCGTTGACGCCGGCGACGAGGCCCTGGCCGGCGGCCTCCTCGTAGCCGCTCGTGCCGTTGATCTGGCCGGCGAGGAAGAGGCCGCGGGCACGCTTGGTCATGAGCGTGGCGTCGATTTGCTCGGGCGGGACGAAGTCGTACTCGATGGCGTAGCCCCATTGGACGATGCGGGCGCGCTCGAGGCCGGCGACGAGGCGGACCATCTGCTCCTGCACGTCGCGCGGGACGGAAGTGCTGATGCCGTTGAGGTAGATGCGGTCGCTGTCGCGGCCTTCGGGTTCGAGGAAGATCTGGTGGCGGTCCTTGTCGGGGAAGCGGACGATCTTGGTCTCGATGCTGGGGCAATAGCGCGGGCCGACGGACTCGATCTGGCCGGTGTAGAGTGGGGCGCGGTGGAGGTTGGCGCGCAGCAGGTCGTGGATTTGCGGATTGGTGCTCGTGAGCCAGCAGCAGACCTCCGGCTGGGTGATGGCGGTTGTCAGGAAGGAGAACGGGGCGGGGTCCGGGTCGCCGGGCTGCTCGCGGAGGTGCGCGAAGTCGACGCTGTCGCGGGCGACGCGCGGGGGCGTGCCGGTTTTGAGGCGGCCGAGGGTCAGGCCGAGGCCGCGGAGGGAGTCGCTGAGACGGGCGGCGGCGGGCTCGCCGACACGGCCGCCGGCGTGTTTTTCGTCGCCGGTGTGCATGAGGCCGCGGAGGAACGTACCGGTGGCGACAACGACGGCGGTTGCGGCGATGCGGCGGTCGACCGATGGGAGGGCGAGGCTCCCGCCGAGCCGGACGCCGGTGACGCGGGATGCGGCGGTGGGGCCGGTGGCGGGTTCCGAGAGGATTTCGTCGACGCCGGCCTCGATGATGGTCAGGTTCGGGCAGTTTTCGAGGTAGCGGCGGAGGACGGCGGTGTAGAGGCGGCTGTCGGCCTGGGCGCGCGGGGCCCAGACGGCGGGGCCCTTGCGGCGGTTCAACATGCGGAACTGGATGCCGGCTTCGTCGGTGACGAGGCCCATCAGGCCGCCGAGGGCGTCGATCTCGCGGACGATCTGGCCCTTGCCGAGGCCGCCGACGGCGGGGTTGCAGGACATGCGGCCGAGGGCGGCGCGGTCGTGGGTGACGAGGATCGTGCGCGCACCAAGATTCGCCGCCGCCCAGGCGGCTTCCGCGCCGGCGTGTCCGCCGCCGATGACCAGGACGTCGCACGAAGTCGGTGACATCGCAGTGCAATTGTACTCTGGTGGTGGTCAGCGCTCGCGTGGGACCGGCCGGCCGGGACGGGACAAACACCGGGGGTCGTGATAGCATCGCAGTGACTTGGTCGGTCTGGGCGGTGTTGCGCCGGGTGAGGCGTTGGGCTGAAGATGAAGGGTGGACGATGAGATGAGCGTCGAGCAGGCGGGTGGACACAATACGCCGGAAACGGCCAAACATGGGGGTGTTGGCGCGGTGAAGGCGCACACGTTCACCGATGCCGTCGTCCGCGTCTTCCTCAACTCGAATCTGTCGCTCATTCTGATCCTGCTGGCGGCGCTGCTGGGGCTGGCGGCGCTGCTCATTACGCCGCGGGAGGAGGACCCGCAGATCGTCGTGCCGCTGGCGGATGTGTACGTGAGCTTTCCGGGGCATTCGGCGGCGGAGGTGGAGCAACTCGTCTCGACGCCGCTGGAGAAGCTGCTCTACCAGATCGACGGGGTGGAGTACGTGTACTCGATGTCGCGCGAGGGGCAGGCGATCATCACGGTCCGGTACTACGTCGGGCAGGACCGCGAGCGCAGCCTGGTTAAGCTCTACAAGCAGATCAACGCGAACGTGGACATCGTGCCGCCGGGGGTGACGGGGTGGGTCGTCAAGCCGGTCGAGATCGACGACGTGCCGATCGTGACGCTGACGCTGACGAGCGCGACGGCGGACGAGTACGCGTTGCGGCGGGTCGGCGAGGAGGTTGTGCAGCGGCTGGCGGCGGTGAAGAACGTGTCGCGGGCGTACGTGGTCGGCGGGCCGCCGCGGACGGCGCAGGTGTACCTGAATCCGGACCGCTTGCAGGGGTACAGCGTGTCGCCGCTGGAGGTGCAGCGGGCGATCGCGGCAGCGAACGTGACGCAGACGGCGGGGGATTTTGCACGTAACGACGACGTGCTGCGCGTCGAGGCGGGGCGGGCCCTCGTGCACGCGGACGAGCTGAGGGAGCTGGCAGTCGGCGTGTCCGGCGATCGGCCGACGTTTCTGAAGGACGTGGCGGACGTGGTCGATGGGCCGGCGGAAGCGGTGAGCTACGTGCGGCACGGCTGGGGGCCGGCGCGCGGGTTCATGCCGCAGCCGGCGTTTCCGGGGACGCTGGTGGGGGCGGCAGCGCCGGCGGCGGGGGCCGGCGACCGATCGCAGCCGGCGGTCACGATCGCGCTGGCGAAGAAGAAGGGGACGAACGCGGTCTGGGTCGCGGAGGACGTGCTCAAGGAAGCCGGGGCGCTCAAGCGCGAGGTCGTGCCGGACGACATCGAGCTGGTGATCACGCGTAACTACGGGCTGACGGCGGACGACAAGGTCAACGAGCTGATCGAAGCCCTGGCGGTCGCGATCTTCATCGTCATCGCGTTGCTGACGCTGGGGCTGGGCTGGCGCGAAGCGTTGATCGTGGCGGTGGCGGTGCCAGTGGTGTTTGGGCTGACGCTGGCGGTGAACCTGCTGTTCGGCTACACGATCAACCGTGTGACGCTGTTCGCGCTGATCCTGTCGCTGGGGCTGCTGGTCGATGACCCGATCGTGGACGTGGAGAACATCGCGCGGCATTTCGCGCTGCGCAAACGGGCGACGCGGCCGATCGTGCTCGAAGCGGTCGCGGAAATCCGGCCGCCGCTGATCACGGCGACGCTCGCGGTGATCGTTTCGTTCCTGCCGATGTTCTTCATCACCGGGATGATGGGGCCGTACATGCGGCCGATGGCGCTGAATGTGCCGGTGACCATGCTGATGTCGATGGTGGTTGCGTTCACGATCACGCCGTGGCTGGCGTATCACGTGCTGCGGCGGCGGTACGCGGGGAGGGACCAAGGGGCCGAGGGACCGAGGGATCAAGGGGCGAGCGCGAACTCCCCTCCCTCTCAGGGAGGGGTTGGGGGAGGGTCGGGCGTGCCGTCGGCCGCAAGCTCCGACCCCCCTGTAGTCCCCCCTGAGAGGGGGGACGGCCGGGCGGCGGAGGTGCATGATCTTGCGGCGCTCAAGACGTCGTGGCTGTATCGCGTCTTCTATCCGCTCATGGCGCCGCTGCTGCACTCGCGGCGGGCGGCGTGGACGTTCCTCGGCATCATGGCGCTGCTGATGGTGGGGGCGGGGGGGCTGGCGGCGTGCCGGGCGGTGCCGCTGAAGATGCTACCGTTCGACAACAAGAACGAGCTGCTACTGGTGCTCGATCTCGACATGGGCACCACGCTCGAACGCACCGACGCGGCCGTGCGCGACTTCGAGCGCTACGTCGCGGCGGTGCCCGAAGTGACGGACTTCACGTCGTACGTCGGCGTCGCGTCGCCGATGGATTTCAACGGGCTCGTGCGGCATTACTACCTGCGGCAGGGGGACAACGTGGCCGAGCTGCGGCTGAACCTGGTGGCGAAGAAGAACCGCACGTACCAGAGCCACGCGCTGGGGCTGCGGATGCGCGATGAGCTCACCGAGATTGCCCGTCAGCACGAGGTGCGGCTGAAGATCGTCGAGGTGCCGCCGGGGCCGCCGGTGATCGCGACCATCACGGCGGAGGTGCGCGGGCGGCCGGATCAGACGTACGAGGAGCTCATCGCGGCGGCGAAGACGGTGCGCGCTCGCTTGGCGCGCGAGCCGGGCGTCGTGGACGTGGACGACACTGTCGAGGCGGACAGCCACAAGCTCGTTTTCGTGACGGACAAGGAGAAGGCGGCGATCAACGGCGTGACGACGGCGGAGATCGCCCAGACGGTGAGCACGGCGCTGGGCGGGGCGACGGACGGAGCGCTGGAGCTACCCGGCGAGCGTAACCCGCTGCTGATCGAGCTGCGTCTGCCGCGGGCGATCCGATCCAGCCCCGCTGATCTGACGCGCGTCACCGTGAAGGGGCAGGCGGGCAACCTGGTGCCGCTGGCGGAGCTGGGGCGGTGGGAGGAGACGCGGGCCGACAAGACGATCTACCACAAGAACCTCGAACGGCTCGTGTACGTCTTCGCGGAGACGGCGGGGCGGACGCCGGCGGATTGCGTTGTGGACATCGAGGCCGACCGGCTGTCCGAGCCGCGCGCGGTGGCGAGCGCGTCAGCGCCGCAAAGCACGCACACACCGGGTACGGGCAGCGGATGGGTCGCCGACACGAAGCCGAGAGGCATGTTCTGGCGGACGTTCCTCCACAACGGCGGCGGAATCGCGTGGGTCGTGTCGGACGGCATTCGCGTCGGCTTCTCCGGCGAGGGCGAGTGGAACATCACGCTCGACGTGTTCCGCGACCTGGGACTGGCGTTCGCGGCGGCGCTGGTCGGCATCTACATCCTGCTCGTCGCGCAGATGGGTTCGTTCGTGCTGCCGCTGGTCGTCATGCTGGCGATCCCGCTGACCGTGATCGGCATCATGCCGGGGTTCTGGTTCCTCAACCTCTTCGCGCGCCACGTCGGAGGCTACGCCGACCCGGTGCTGTTCACGGCGACCGGAATGATCGGGATGATTGCGCTGTCGGGGATCGTGACCCGCGACTCGATCATCCTCGTGGACTTCATTCACATCTCGCTGAAGCGCGGGCGGTCGCTGTTCGACGCGATCATGGAGAGCCGGGTGGTGCGGCTGCGGCCGATCCTGCTGACGACGGGGGCGGCGATGCTGGGGGCGGCGCCGATCACGATCGACCCGATTTTCTCGGGGCTGGCGTGGGCGCTGATCTTCGGGCTGCTGGCCTCGACCGTGTTCACGCTGTTCGTGATCCCGGTCGTGTACTGGCTGCTGTACGAAAAGAAGCCGGGGCACGGGCTGTCGACGGCGAGCGACGTGGCGTAGGCGTCAGCGGCTTCGGGGTGGGATACAATAGCGCGGGCGGGCGAATGGGCTCGCCGAGGCCGGCCGAGCGCTGCCGACGAAGAGCGATTGAGGGCGCCATGCCGACGTATGAATACCAAGCCGTGGACGTGCAGGGCGCGTGCGAGCATTGTCGCGCGCGGTTCGAGGTGCGGCAGTCGATGCGGGACGAGCCGTTGCAGAAATGTCCGCAGTGCAGCGGCCGCATCGAGCGGCTGATCTCGGCGTGCGGCATCAGCACGCACCCGTCCGAGCGCTCCATGCTCAGCGACAAGAACCTGAAAGCGAAGGGGTTCAAGAAGCTGGTCAACGAGGGTGGGGGTAAGTTCCGGCGGGTGACGTAGGGACGGACAAAACGCCGCCGCGCGAAAAGGCGGTTGCGCAATCCCCGGTGCGCGCAGATGGTCTCCCGACGCGCGCCGTCAGTGCCGCACGTACCCGAGCAGGAACAGGAACTGGTTCTGTGTGATGACCGGGATGTACATGCGCTGGGCCTGCTGGACGAGCGCACCGAACTCGCCGGATTGCAGGGCCTTTTGCTGGGCCTGGTCACGGACCACATCGCTGACGGGGACGCCGACGGGCAGGGCCGCAGCGCTGGGGGATAGGCCGATGACGACAAAGTCGACGGACTCGTCGAGCTTGTCAACCACCTGTCCGCCCCATTGCCGGACCATGTTCGTGACCTGCTCCGTCCCGTCAAAGTCGGTTTTGCCGTCGTAGTTGAGGTCGAAGTCGCCGCGCACCACGAACTTGGGCTTGCGGTTCCGCTCGTACGCGATGTTGACGATGATGTCCCCTTCGATGACCGGCTCGCGGGTCGCCTGCCCCGGCTCCGGGCGCGTGATGCGGCACTCCGACGTGTCCTCCATCACGTTGACGACCTCGATCGAGGCCTTGCCGCGGAGATCCGGCGGGGCCGGCCGCATCGGGGCGAAAACCTCGAAGCCCATGCCAACCTTGATCTTGTCGCCGGTGCCGAGGTTGATGTAGACGATGTCGCTGCCCGGGACAGCGCGCAGGATGCGGCCGTCGGCCTTGGTCAGGATCGCCAGCGGGTCGAACGTGCTGGGCTTGAGGGCCTGGATCTGCTTTTGCAGGGTGTCGACGATCGTCTGCTGGCGGCCGATCTCGATGTCCTTGTCGCGCACGACGGAGATGCCCTCGCGCTCCATCGAGACAACCTGCGTCTTGAGGGCTTTGGCCGTCTCCTCCAGCGCCTCCACCTGCGCCTGCTTCTGCTGCACCGCCGTGGTCTTCTCGTCCTCCAGCGCCCGGAGCGTGTTGCGCATCTCCGCGACCTGCGCGTCAAACGTGTCCCGCGTGACCTTGAGCTGCTCGGTCAGCCGGTCCTTCTCCGCCCGCAGGTCGGTGACGGAAGCCTGGGCCGCGTCCGCTTCGTCCCGGGCCTCCGTGTGCAGTTGATCCAGCTTCTCCACCGCCGTCAGCAGCGTGTCCGCCGGGTTGACGGTCCCCGGCTTGCGGTCGGCGATGCCGGTCAGGGTCGTCTTGGCCTTCTCGAGGATCGTCGGGGCCACGTCTTCGGCCACCCCCGTCGTCAGCGTCGCCAGCTTGCGGAGGCTCTCGTCCATCACGGCGAAGACCTTGCCGTCCCGTCGGGCCAGGGCCTCGTCGACATAGTACGAGGGCGGGTTGCCGTAACGGCTTGTCTTCAACTCGGCGTTCTGAGCCTTGTTCTCGGCCGCCTTGTTGTTGACCAACTGGAAGATGAACAGGCCCAGCGACAGCATCCAGAGGATGGCGAAGACGACGACCCAGTACAACAGAGTGGATGCGCCGCCGTGCAGGGTGGCAGGACGACCGGCCATACCAAGCTCCTACAAACTCACACCGGTCACACCGCGCGTGTCCGCCGCCAGCAGGGTCCGGCGGTATCCACATACGGTCACGCTGAACCACGAGAGTATGGAAGATCGGCCCGCGGTTGTCAAAACCAAAACGCCGCACCCGTCCGGACGACCCGGGCGCCGGCGCCCGTGGCGCTTGACCGCCGCCCCCGCCCAGCGGGATGATGCCCCCCGGCAATCTGTCGGGATCGCAACGCCATGAGCAAGCCCGCCAAGCGACTGAAGTTCGAAGACGCCATGCAGCGGCTCGACGCGATCGTCGAGGCGCTTGAGTCCGGCGAGATCGGTATCGAGGAATCCATCGCCCGGTATGAAGAGGCGATGACCCTCGCGGCCCAGTGCCGGCAAATCCTCGACGCGGCGGAACAGCGGATTCAGAAGATCCAGCTCGATGCAACGGGCAAGCCGCAGGTGACGCCGTTCGAGCCGCCGGCGGAGGAGCCGGCCGCGGCCGAGGAGCCCCCGGCTTAGGGCGGCGACGGGGCTATCAGGGTGCCGGGGATGACACGGGTGCTGACGCCCATTCTCGCTACGCTGTGCAACCTGGGCCGCGGCGTGCTCGACGCGACGCTCCCACAAACGTGCGTGGCCTGCGGCATCTGGCTGCCAGCCGGAAGCGGGCTTGCGTGCCCGGGGTGCCACACGGAAATCGCGGCGGCGTTCCTGCGGCCGGGCTGTCCGCGCTGTGGGCGCACACTGCCGCGGGCGTCAATCCACGAGGACCACTGCGCCCGCTGCCGCACCGAGCAATTCTGGAACGTCGCCGGCGTCGCCCGCGTGAGCACATACGAGCCGGCGATCCGCTCCATCGTCCTGGGGCTGAAGTACCGCGGGCAGGAGCGGAACGCGCACTACCTGGCGGAGTGGCTCGCCGCCGCCCTCCAGGATCGCGGCTGGCTGGACGGGCTCGACGCCCTGGTGCCCGTGCCGATGCACTGGCTGCGGCGGTGGCAGCGGCCGTGCGACCATGCCCGCGTGCTGGCCGAGGCGCTCGGTCAACGGCTGAAGATCCGGGTCGTGCGGCTCGTACGTCGGGCCCGGCATTCGCCGAGCCAGACGGGGATTTCGTCCAAGGCACAGCGGTTCGAGAACGTCCGGGGGTGCTTCGCGCCCGCGCGCTGGCGGCGGCCCGACTTCGCCGGCAAGACGGTGTGCATCGTCGACAACCTGATCACCACCGGGGCCACGGTGCACGAAGTGTCCAAGGTCGTTCGGCAACTGGGGGCGCGGCGAATCTACGCCGCGGTCATCGCCCGCGCGGCGGCGCCGGGAGATCCCGTGGCGAGCCTGGTTCCAACGGACCTTGAAGTGCCTTCCACATCCTGAGCGCATCGCGCAGCGCACCGACCTCGTGCGTGCGGACGTACTGCACCCCGTGGAGCGCCGCCCACAGCTCGGTGGCCAGCGTGCCGGCGGACCGCTGCTCGACGGGCCGCGGCGCCGTCGCGCCTCCGAGTACGGCGCCGATGAACGACTTCCGCGAAGTCGACACGCAAAGCGGAAGGCCGAGGGCGGCGAGCTGCGGCAGGCTGCGCAGAACCACCAGGCTCAACGCCGGGTCGCGCCCGAGAAAGAAGCCCATGCCCGGGTCGAGGACCAGGCGTTCGCGCCGAATGCCGCCGGCTTCGAGCACCGCGATCCGCTGTTCGAAGAAGGCGATGATGCGCTCCATGATCGTGCCTGGATCGGCGTCGGCGCGCTCCGCGCGCGCCCCCGACGCGGTCGAGTGCATCAGGATGATCCGCGCGCTGCTGTCACGCACGGCGGCGATGGCGTCGGGCTCGCGCAAGGCCGTCACGTCGTTGATCAGCTCGACGCCGAGGTCGAGTACGGCGCGCATGACTGCCGGCTTGTACGTGTCCACGGAGACGCGCACCCCGTCCGCCCGCAGCGCCGCGATAACCGGCACGAGGCGCGCGATTTCCTCCGCGGCGGGGACGTCCTCGGCGTCGGGGTGGGTGGATTCCGCGCCGATGTCGATGATGTCCGCTCCGTCCGCAACGAGCTGACGGGCGTGCGCCAGCGCACGGTCGGGCGCGAGGTACCACCCGCCGTCGGAGAACGAATCGCGCGTGATGTTCAAGATGCCGAGGATTTGCACGGGTGCCACCGCCGTCACGGTTTCCGGCTTTTCACGCCGCGGGTTTCGTGTCATTATGGTAGCCGGTTTCGGGTCTATCGTATTGTGGGCGAGCGCGGTAGCGCGGAACAGAGGAACAAACATGAACGCCAAGGATGTCATCCGGAACGTCATCGAGTCCTGCTACATGATCACCGGTGAGTACCTAAAGGACCTGCAAGATAAGGACCTGTTCGTGCGGCCGGTGCCGGGGGCCAACCACGCGGCCTGGCAGCTCGGGCACCTGATCGGCGGCTCGCACATGATGCTGACGGGCATCGGACGCCAGGCCCCGGCCCTGCCGGCCAATTTCGCCGCGGCGTACACCAAGGAAACGTCCACGTCGGACGATCCGTCCAAGTTCCACAAGAAGAGCGAGTACATGGCGTGGATGGAGAAGATGCGGGCGGCGTCGCTCGCGGCAGTGGACGCCACGCCCGACGCGGACCTCGACCGCCCGGGGCCGGAGTCGATGCGCGAGTATGCCCCGACGGTGGGCGCAGTCCTCACGATCCTCGGCACGCACCTGCTCATGCACGCCGGCCAGTTCGCTCTGGTCCGCCGCAAGCTCGGCCGGCCGCCGCTGTTTTAGCAGCCTGAGTCGCACGCTCGACGACTAGTTCAGGTGGCGCGGGCAAGCCGCCGCGGCCGGGCCTGAATGGGCCAATTGCGGTCGCCGGCGGCTTGCTTGTGTTGCTGCGCAGGCTGGCGCCGGCGCAATTCCTGCTCTTTTCCCTGTTTACGTGCTCGCCCGGGGGGCGGGAGCGCTCGGCACTCAGACCGTATCTTGTCTGCCGATCCCGCTCCCAAGCGTCCATCCGATTGCCGGCGGGGCCGACGAGAACCGACACGAGCAAGTTGTTGATCCAATCGGCGCAATCCGCGGGGTGGTAAGCCCGTGATGAGCAGAAAACTCGTTTGACATTGATAAACGAGCCGGGCGACTGAAATCCAACGCGCGCCGCCCTGACGTCCTGGAACCTTTTGCGCGTATCGTGGTAATCTAATATGTAGAGGAAACGATTGTGCGACGAGGGACGAGAGAACGGAGTCACGGAATGCCCGGGAGTTCGCCCACACACGCTGCGCCACAGGCCGGCAAGGGCCGGCGGCGGCACTCGCCCCTGGACGACCGCCTCGTGCAGTATCTCGTCCGCGCGGGCGCCCGGCGGGAGCGGCCCCTGGACGCCAAGCACATGGCCAAGGTCCTGGCCGTGCCGTACACGACCGTGACCGCGGCCCTCCGCCGGCTGGCCGCCAAGGGCCGGGTGACGGAGCGCTACATCGTGAACAGCTTTCGCACGTCGTACTGCCACGAGTACATCGTGTCGCTCATGGTCAACGGGCGCGCGATCGCGAGCACGCACAAGAAGCGCCGCGAGCGTCTCGCCAAGCTGGTGGGAGCCGGGCTGCGCGACGGCGGGGCGCAGGAGCTGTTCATCGAGGAGCTGATCGACGGGCTGGCGGGCAACCGGGCCTATCGCGATCATCTGATTATTCGGGACGCGGTCATTCTGCACGGAGCCCCGGAGCGCGACATCGAGCTGCGCGTCCTGACCGATGACGCCCTGTTCTCGCTGGGGCGGTGGATCCGCAACGAGTTGGCGGCGAATCCGTGCGTCCGCCGGGTCCACACGATGACCGTCGGCTTCCGGTTCAGTTGCAACGGCTATTCCGGGCAGGATTTGAACTGTGACGCGGCGGGCTGCTCAACGGCCCCTGACGCGTTGGGATAAGAGCAGCGAGTAGCGCCCGGCCGGTCCGCTTATGCGGCGCGCCGGGACCGGGCGGCAGAGCCTCGCCCTTGGGGGGCGGGGTTGATTGGGTCGGTTTCGACACTGCGGTTGAAGAGTGTTGTGGAGCGTCGCCCCCGCGGCGACGAGCGCCGGGCGTGCGCGTGTCGGTGAGCGACGAGTGTGCGCGCCTGGGCGCGTGAGCGGGGCCGCGCGCTGGAGGACTAGCCATGTTCCGCCATGCGATCAGCGACGTGCTCCTGTGGGTCGCCGGCGGCTTGCAGCCGGTGCCGGGGGGGGTTGTGGAGTCGGTCGGCTGCGCTCCCCTGGGCCCCGCGCGCGCGGAACAGCAGCATGGTCGCTCAACTGGCACACGCCGCCGAGTCGCGCCTGTCACCGACAAGCGCATTTTATCTGCGCGCACGTGCAAGAAACGCCGCGGTTCTTGTCAATGTCCCTGTGGGCAAGAAGTGGGTGAATTGAGAAAGGAGGTGTCATGAAAGAAACCTTGCCACTGTGAAGGCGGACCGGCGGATGAACCGCTGCGCCTCCGTCAACGCAGCCGGTTTTCGTGTGGCGCCGTAGCAGTAGGACGGCATTGCCGTCCCGACGTTGCCCAACGTACGGCGTGGCCGAGACCCAACTTGGCCACGCCCGAAAGTGGAACGCCAATCAGCATTCAGCCAGTGCTCCGGCGTCGGGCCGAGCAGAAGTTGCAACGACAAACCGCGGTCAGGTACCGCGCTGCACAAGGAGTGTTCACAATGAGATGCGCAGGATCGATAATGATTGGAGCCATCATGGGTCTCATCCTGGGAGTGCCCAGTGCGGCAGGCGAATGCACGCCCATTGTGGGGAGTGGTGGCATACAGTACTGCATGGAGCCCGGGCCGGGGGTCGACGAAAACTACTTGGCCCACAAGTACGGTGTGATCGTAGACGTGGAAACCAATGAGGAGGGGCTGGTGACGGGTTTCTGGGTAACGAGCCCGATCGGGACAGTGCACGTTGTGCTCACGTACACGACTGAGTTTCTGTCACAACTGATTATGGATGCATACACAATGCAGCTCAACGTACGGCTGAGCCATAACGTCGAGAATGGACGCAATGTTCTCAATTGGATCGACGTCCAGTACATCGTACCCACCGGCGTATCCTGGAACTTGTGCGTTGCCCCGTACCGGCAGGCGGATCGACCTACGACGATCGGGGGCCATCGGACGGAGTGCTACCCAGCTTGCTATCAGTACAGCAGCGCTCCCGACCCGCTGTGGGTCTGGCACCCGGTGCGTATCCCGCTGGTGCCCCGCCTCCTGCCCAGGTTCGATCCGGGAGGCCCACCTGGGTTGTCGCAACGCGTCACTACTGCAGCGTCGCCCGTAGGCGAGGCTCGCACGGAGCGGGCGCCCGCCAAGCGCATCGACATCGGCGCCGACGAGTTTGGCGGCGTAGCGTTGGCCGCGGGCGAGACGCGCTCGTTACGTTCGCCCGCCGACCGCGTTGACATCGGCGCCGACGAGTTCGGCGGCGCAGTCGCGGCCGCCCGTCCCTGGACGGACCCCGAGCAGGAAGAGCTCGGGGGCGCCATCCGGGACAAGTATGACAAGATCCGTCCCGGCGACCCCACCTCGGGTAACGGCAACGGTCGGATCGACGGTCCTGAGCTTCGCCGCCTCATCGCCGATCTGGACCCCGATCACGACAACATCATCACGCCCGCGGAGATCCTCAACTGGTTGACGCAGGTTCTGGGGATGGACCAGGTCAAGGCGAACCGGATCTTGGCTTGGCTGATGGCGAGCTACGACAGTAATGCCGATGGCGTGCTTAGTCTCGGCGAGTTTGGGCGCTTTATCCGGGACATAAACCGCCCGTACGACAACTGGATCCTCGTACAGCCCGTTGACGGCCGCCCAGACGCGGCAATTCAGCCGGCAGGGGCGGCAGGCGATGGGCTGAACCAGAAGGAGTAGCAGGGAAAGCCCTTGGAAGTGGCATGGAACTGTGGATAGCCACCTATCTCGGACCTGCCGGCGTGGCGAAAGATGGGTGGCTGTCCATGGCGCCGTGAAACCCCGCATTGACAGGTCGTTCGACAAGCTGCTGCCGTATTGGAGGTGCCGCCATGAACGTCAACCGGAACATGACAGACAGGGAAGCGCTCGCGTGCTGGAAGAGTCGTCGCGCGGTTCGCCTCGGCGCGCTCAGTATGCTCGTGGTCGTGATGAGCCTGGTCGGCGGCGCGAGCGGGCACCTGTGCGACGGCGGGCCGAGTTGGGTCGACCCCAACGGGCCGCCGTTGGACACTGATCCGCGCCTCGGGGGCCTGGGACAGATGGATCCGAACGACCTCAAGCAGGTCGCGATCTCCAGCTATCGCTGGGTGGGCTCCGGCCAGTGATGGTGGTCGTTGAGGCCGGGCGCGATTGGACGCAAAACGGCTGGGTACGTGGTGGCCTGCGACCTCGTGCAGTAACGCGGGGACGCGGGCCGCTGCGTCCGCAGCAGACACTGCTCAAGAGCAGTGGCACACGGTTGCGTCTACGTCAGGCGCGGCTCACTCCGCCGGTGCCGCCGGCGGCGCGGGCGGGGCGTTGGGCGGCGGGCGGACGATGACTTGGAAGCGCCGGCGGCCGAGAATCTCGCTGTTGCAGAGCAGCTCGAACGCGTACTGGCCGGCCTCGGGGATGCGCAGGCCCTGCATCGCGAACAGCAGGTCGACGACGGCGAGCGGGTTCGGGGCCTCGACTGCCCCCTTCCCGCTGAACAGCACCTGGTTGTCCGTGTCGCGGATCAGCCGGATTTCGAGCTCCGCACGCCCGGCGATCTCCGTCACCGATGCCAGGATCGCCATCTGATGGATGGAGGTCGGCATCTTCGGCACGAGGATCGTGTTGAAGATCCCGATCGCGCTCTTCTTGTTGCTCAGCTTGTCGTCGATGACCTGGTCGCAGATCAGGAACGACACCACCGTCGGGTTCGCCGCGGATCGCTGCTCATCCATGCCCGTCTCCCTTGACCAGAACCGGCATCATACCGCGCGGCGTGCCGCCCGCCGAGGGACCGCTTTTGCCGCACCGGCACCGCTCGTAGAATCGTGACAGGTGCGGCCCCCGCGGCCGTCCAAACGTATGGAGTGCCATGAAGCTCGACCGGCGCCTGCCAAGCCTGCTTGGACCGCTGCTGTGTGCGTGCAGCGCGGCGGTTCTGCCGCGCGCCGCGGCCGAGCCCTCCGTGGCGCTCAAGGTCGAAACGCAAACCGCGTATGCGAACGAGGCGCTTCCGATCTCGATCGAGATCAGCGGCTTCCGCGAGGCCGCGGAGCCCGTGCTGCCGGATATCCCCAACTGCACGGTCCGGGCGGCGGGCGGGCCGGCGGACATGTCGCAGTTGTCGATCATCAATGGGCTGCGCACGGAGTCCCGCACGCGCACATACCATTACGAGCTCACGCCGCAGGCCGTCGGCCAACTGGTCATCCCGTCGATCGCGGTGCAGGTGGACGGCCAGACGCTGCGGACGACGGCGACGAAGATCCGCGTGCTGGCCAGCGAGACGGACACGCTGTTCGCGGCCGAGGTCTCGCTCGGCCGCGCCCGCCTTTACGTCGGCCAGCGCGTGCAGGCCACACTGACGATCTGGGTCAAGCCGCCCTTCTACGGCAGCCAGCGCCTCGAGCCCGGCTACGTGCTGCGCAGCATCAGCCCGATCAACTTCGGTCCGTTCCCGCGCGAGATCAGCAACGCCAGCAACGTCGGGCGGATGCGGACGATCGACGGCAAGCAGGAGACGTACTACGCGTACGATTTCGTGACGCCGTTCGTGCCGGAGAAGCCCGGCCGGCTGAGCTTCGACGACATCGAGGTCGGGATCGCGTACCCGACGCGGACGGGGACGCGCAACCTGCGAGCCCACGCGGGCGCGCCGCCGATCGAGGTCCTGCCGGTGCCGGTTGAGGGCCGTCCGCCGGGCTTCGTCGGCGCCGTCGGCCTGTACGACATCAAGGCGTATGCCAGTCCGACCAGCGTCCGCGTCGGCGACCCGATCGGGCTGACGCTCGAGGTCTTCGGCGACGGGCCGGTCGAGACGCTCCCGCCGCCGCTGCTCTCCGCAAACCAGCCCCTCATGGACGGCTTCCGCGTCCCGGACGAGACGCTCGCCGGCGAAATGAAGAACGGCCGCCGGCGCTTCACCGTCACGATTCGGGCGAAGCGCGACAATATCACCGAAATCCCGCCCATCGAGTACCCCTATTTCGACCCCGACGCCGAGCGCTTCGTCGTCGCCAAGACCGAGGCCATTCCGCTGACGGTCACGCCCGCGGCCGAAGTGGAGGCGCCGGAGATCACGCGCCCCACGACTCCATCCCCCGGCACGGCGACCCCGCTCGAGGCGCTCGACGGCCTGCGCGACATCGAGACGCACGAGACCGCTCTGCTGGCGACAAAGAAACCGATCGCGCCGGGGGCCGTGACGGCCATCATGTTCGTTCCGCCGGCCGTCTTCCTGCTCACCTGGGCCGGCGTCGCGTTCGTGCAAAGTCGTGCCGCGGACCCGGCGCGCCGCCGCCGGCAAGCGGCCCTCCGCAACGCCCGTCGCCGGATCGCCGCGGCGCAACAGCGCCCACCGCACGAGTTAGCCGGCGAGATCGCCGCGGCGCTGGCCGGGTATCTCGCCGACCGGCTGAACGAGCCGCCGGGGCGTTTCACGGGTCAGGCGGCGGTGGATTTCCTGCGCGCGCGCGGGCTGAGCGCCGGCGTGGTCGACCAGTGGTCGGCGGTGGTGGCGGGCTGCGAGGAAACCACGTTCGCCGGCGGGGCGCGCGCTGACCTGGACGGCCTCGCCCGGCAGGCGCTCGCCTGCCTGACGGCGCTGGAGCATGTGAAGCTATGAACGGGGTGGCACCAGGAGTGCGAACGGTTGTGCTGGCCGCGGTCCTGCTCGTCGTGGCGGCGCCGCCGCTATCCGCCGAGCCGTTCTCGCCGGCGCGCCAGCACGAGGTTCTGCGCGACGCGCTCGACGCGTACGACCAGGCCGTGGGCAGTGCGCGCCAGGACCCGCAGCGGGCGGCGCAACTCTATCGCCAGGCCGCCGCGGGGTTTTCGGCCCTGGTTGACGCCGGCGTCCGCAACGCCGCCCTGGAGTACAACCTGGGGAACGTGCATTTCCGCCTGGGCGAGCTGGGCCGCGCGATCGTGCACTACCGCCGGGCGCAGCGCCTGGCGCCGTCGGACGAGCGGCTGGCGGCGAATCTGCGCTACGCGCGCGATCGCGTTGAGCCGGCGATTCAGCCCAGCGGCGAAAGTCGCCTGACGCGGCAGCTTCTCTTCTGGCACTTCAACACGTCGCCGGCGCAGCGTTTTGTCGCGCTCGGCGCGTGTGCGGCGGCGGGCTGGCTCCTGCTGACGGTATGGCTCTGGTGGCGCCGGCGCGCGGTGCTGGTGCTCGGTCTGTTGGGTGTGGTACTGGCTTTGGCCACCGGCGTTTCGATCCGCTGGCAGATGGCCGACGAGGCCCACTACCCGCACGCAGTCATCGTGGCGGACAACCCATACCTGCGCCTCGGCCGCGGCGAAGGCTCCGACCTGGCCCTCAAGCAACCGCTCGGCCCCGGCGTGGAGCTGCGAATCCTGCAAGAGCGCGGCGATTGGATTGAGGTGCGTCTGCCGAACGATCAAACCGGCTGGCTCCCCGCCACCGCCGTCGAACGCGTGTAAGGCGGCGCCCAGGTGGGAAGGTGATAACGGAGCGCAGTCGCAGCCCCCTCTGTCACCTCATCACAGTTCGTACTGGCTGCGTTCCTCGTCCGCGAGGATGTCCGCCAGGCGCATGCGGACGTAGTCCACGTCGATGGTCACCTCTTTGTTGACCGCGTCGCTCGCGTTGAACGCGATCTCTTCGACCACCTTCTCGACGATCGTGTACAGCCGCCGGGCCCCGATGTTTTCCAAAAGCTGGTTCGCCCGAAACGCCATCTGGGCCATCTCGACGATCGCTTCGTCGGGGAAGATCAGCGTGACGCCCTCCGTCCGCAGCAGCTCGACCTGCTGCTTGATTAACGCGTTCTCCGGCTCCGTCAGAATGCGGTAATAGTCCTCCGCGCTCAGATCCTTCAGCTCGACCCGCAGCGGGAACCGCCCCTGCAACTCCGGCATCAGGTCGCTCGGCCGCGACTGCGTGAACGCCCCCGCCGCGATGAACAGGATATGGTCCGTCCGCACCATCCCGTACCGCGTGCTGATGTTCGTGCCCTCGACCAGCGGGAGCAGATCGCGCTGCACGCCACTCCGCGACACCTCGGGCTGCCCCCCCTCGGTCAGGCCGCCGCCGCAGATCTTGTCCAACTCGTCGAGGAAGACGATGCCGGATTCCTGCGTGCGGCGGATGGCGGCCTGTTGCAAGGCGTCTTGGTCCACGAGGTGGTCGATCTCCTGCTGGATCATCACGTCCAGCGCCTCGGGCACGGGCACGCGGCGGCGCTTGCCGCGCGGCGGCATGATCCGCTCCATGAACTGCTCGAACTCGGGCCCCATCTGGTCGAGGCCCATCGTGCTCATGACGTGCCGCGGGACGGCCCGCTCCTCGACGGTCACCTCGACGGAGCGCTCGACCAGCCCGCCGGCCTGAAGCTGGCTGCGCAGCTTCTCGCGCGTCCGCTGCCGCCGCTCGACCTGCTCGGGTTCGGCGCCATCGTGGCTGTCGCCGTGCGGCAGCAGTTGATCGAGGATGCGGTCCTCTGCGGCTCGCAGCGCCCGGTCGCGGACGCTCAGCGCCAGGCGTTGACGCTCCAGGGTCAGGGCGCGCTCGACCAGGTCGCGGACGATGCTATCCACGTCCCGCCCGACATAGCCGACCTCGGTGAACTTGGTGGCCTCGACCTTGATGAACGGCGCCTCGACGAGCTGGGCCAGCCGGCGGGCGATCTCGGTCTTGCCGACGCCCGTCGGGCCGATCATCAGGATGTTCTTGGGACAGACGTCGTCGCGCAGGTCCGCGGGCAGCCGCAGCCGCCGCCAACGGTTGCGGATCGCCACCGCCACCGCGCGCTTGGCGTCGTCCTGCCCGACGATGTGCCGGTCCAGCGCCTGCACGATCTGTCGCGGAGTCAACTCGTCCATAAACCGCTCTGTTCCGGCGGCCCGCCGCCGCGGGGGCCCCACGCCCGCGTGAATCATAGCGGGCGGCGCGGCACGCGGGCAAACCGCCCGCGTGGGCAGACGACACGCCCGCGGACGTGTACAATCCGGTCCGAGCGGCCGACAGGGAGCCGTGGACGCCCGGATAGTCTCCGGCCCTTGCGCCCGCGAAACACGGAAGGCCCCGATGACGCCTGAAGAGCTTCGTGCCAAGTTCCCGATTACCCGGCGCTACAACTTCCAGGACCACGCCGGCGTCGCGCCCCTGTCCGCGCCGGCCGCCGACGCGCTGGCGGCGTATGCCCGCGAGCAGTCGGAAACGTCCTACGTGGGCGGCACGCGGTACCGCGCTGTCGAGCACGTGCGCCAGGCGGCGGCGAAGCTGCTCGGCGCGCACGCCGACGAGATCACTTTCATCAAGAACACCTGCGAGGGCATCAACTGGGTCGCCAACGGCATCCCCTGGATCACCGGCGACAACGTCGTCTCCAACAGCATGGAGTTCCCCGCCAACGTCTATCCCTGGATGAACCTCGAGCAGCGCGGCGTGCACGTGCGGACCACCGTCGAGGAGGATGGGCGGATTCCCTTCGACCGGCTCAGCGCCCGCATCGAGCAACGTACGCGCGTCGTCGCCATCTCCGCCGTCCAGTGGAGCAACGGCTTCCGCATGGACCTCGCCCGGCTGGGCGAGCTGTGCCAGGAGCGCGGCGTGCTGTTATTCGTCGACGCGATTCAGGCGCTCGGCGTGCATCCGATCGACGTGAAGGCGATGAACATCGACTTTCTGGCGGCGGACGGGCACAAGTGGCTCTGCGGCCCGGAAGGCGCGGGGATCTTCTACTGCCGGCGCGAGTTGCTCGGCCATTTGCACCCGACCGAGCTCGGCTATCTGTGCATGAAGCACAGTTGGGACAGCCGCGAGCGGAAGATCGACCTGCGCGACGACGCGCGTCGCTTCGACAGCGGGGCCTACAACCTCGCGGGGATTGCGGCGCTGGGCGGCTCGCTGGACCTGCTGCTCGAAGTGGGCATTGACGAGATTCAATGGCAGGTCAAGCAGCTTACGGACCTGCTCGCCGACGGGCTGCAGCGGAAGGGTTGGCGCGTGCACAGCCCGCGCGGTGCCGCCGAATGGAGCGGGATCGTTTCGTTTTCGTCTGATAAACACGACCTCGCCGCACTGCGCGACCACCTGCTCAACGAGTTCAAGATCGTCATCGCCCAGCGGCTCGGCCGGCTGCGGGCCAGCCCGCATTTTTACAACACCGCGGAAGAGATCGAGCAGTTGATTGCCGCTCTGCCCGCCGCAAACGCTTGAAAGCCGCCGCGCGGCCCGCGCCCGCCCGGCGCTTGTGAAATCCTGCGGTCCTCTTTCGCGCCGCGGCACGTGCCACAATCCTCTTGAACGGAGACCTATGTACCGAGATATAATGAGGTACAGAGCGGGAGTACTCGATGTCGCGGCCCGCGGGGCGGGACCGCCGCCAGGAAAGAAGCGATGAGAAGGACCGCGTTAATGATCCGTTGTGTTCCGCGTTACGGGTACGAGAAAACCGAGGTGCGCACGATCGACCTCGATGTGCCGCAGGATGCGGATCCGAGCCAGCTGCGCGAGGCGGTCTACTTCTACTTCGCGGCGCGCGGCATCAGCGATGCCGTCTACGACGTCGGCGTCGACGACGACGGCTACTTCGCGGTCATCAACGACGAGGCCTACGATGCCCAGTGGGGCCGCCCGCTCCTGTAGCCGCTGCCGCCGAGTCCGCCCGCTTCGCAATTCCGAATCCGCCGGGGGGCCGTAGCGGTTATCGTGGCCGGTGCCTATTCTTAATGCGCGTCGAGCGAATCGGTCGGGCAGACCGGGCCTTTGCCGGTCGCGCCTGGGTCGGGGCGCATCGACCGGGAGGCGAGTGGGATGGCTGCACCTGGAACGCCGCTGGAACGCATCGGCCCGCTGCCGGGCGTCGAGCACGTCATCGCCGTCGGCGCCGGCAAAGGCGGGGTTGGCAAGAGCACGATCGCCGTCCTCGCCGCCGCGGGGCTGCTGCGCGCCGGCTACAAGGTCGCGCTGCTCGACGGCGACGTCTACGGCCCCTCGCTGCCCAAGCTCACCGGCACCGAAGACCGCAAACCGCAGGTAGGCCCCGGCGGCCGCCTGCTGCCCGTCGAGGTCGACGGGCTCAAGCTGGTCAGCATGGGCCACCTGCTCGCCCGCGATCAGGCCGTCATCTGGCGCGGCCCAATGGCCCAGAAATACGTCAGGGAGATGCTCGATGCCACCGAGTGGGGCCCCCTCGATTACCTGTTCGTCGATCTGCCGCCCGGCACCGGCGACATCCCGCTCACGCTCGCCCAAACCATCCCGCTCACCGGCTTCCTGATCGTCTGCACCCCCCAGGACGTCGCCGTCATGGACGCCGTGCGCGCCCTGCACATGTACCAGCGCCTCGGCGTCGAGCCGCTCGGCATCGTCGAGAACATGAGCTACTACGTCTGCCCACACTGCGGCCACCGCGACGAAATCTTCAGTCACGGCGGCGCCCGGCAGGCCGCCGCCGACCTGGGCGTGCCGTTCCTCGGCGCGATTCCGCTGAACGTCGCGATCCGCGCCCACGGCGACGCCGGCCGCCCGTTTGCATACTTCACCGACGCCGAGCCCGCCGTCATCGCAGCGTTGAACGACTTCATCACGCGCCTGGCGGAGCAACTCCAAGCGCGGGCCCGTCAGCACATGGCGCTGCCGCAGCTCAAGATCGAGGGTTAGCGGCGGGCGACAGTCGCTTGGCGTGCTCCCAGAGCGACGAGGGGAAGCGGACCGGCAACTTATCGGCCAGCGAAGCGCGCACCGCGACGACGAGTTCTTGTTCCGTCCGGCACGCCTGCAAGGCAAAGGCCAGCGCAGGTGCCCAGCCTTTCCCCTCCAACTCCAGCGGCCCGAGCTCGTCGATGGCGATCACGTCCAGGCCGTCCTGCACCGCCGAGACGATCGCGGCGTTGCCGGCGGCGAGCGCGGCTTCATCGAATCGGAATGTCCCGATCGTGGGCGTCTCGGCCGGCGATGTGACAACGCGCGCCAGCGGACGTTGGCGGCCGGAGCGGAGGTCGAGCAGGTCGTAGCCGGCGCGCTCGCCGTGCTCGAAGACGGCCGGCGACACGACCCCGCCGACGGAGCGTCCCGCCGCGACTGCGTCCGCCACGTATTGGCGCACCAGCGTCGTCTTCCCCTGTCCGCGCGTGCCGGAGACGATCGTGAGAAACATCGTGAGTCGCTCGCCGCGCCGGGTGCCGCGGCCGGAAACGGCCGCATTTCTTGCCCGGCGACAGCCCGCCATGATACACTCACTTACGATGGCCCAGCGCGCAGAGCAGAGCCCACGCGTATGGATTGGAGCGGATCTCCCCCGGATCGACGGCCTCGGGAAGCTGGGCGGATCGGCCCGGTACGTCGACGATCTGGTGGTCGAGGGCGTGCTCCATGGCGGCACGGTCCGCAGCCCGATCGCTCGCGGGCGCATCAAGAGGATTCACTTCGATCCCGCAGTTGACTGGCGCGAGTTCGTGATTGTCGATCACCGCGACATCCCCGGCGTGAATTCCGTCGCGATGATCGAGAAGGACATGCCGGCGCTCGCAGCCCAGGAGGTCCGCTACCGCTACGAGCCGATTCTGCTCATCGCGCACCGCTCGATCCGGAAGATGCGGGAAGCGCTGCGGGCGATTCGCGTCGAGGTGGAGCCGCTGCCCGCAATCTTGGACCCCGAACAGCCGCTGACGCCGGAGCTGACCCAGTACCGCGACGACAACGTCTTCAAGCGGGTGGACATTCGCAAGGGCGACGTGGAGGCGGTATTCGCGACCGCGCCGCACGTCATCACCGGCGAATACCGGACCGGCGCGCAGGAGCACATCTATCTCGAAACGCAGGGGATGCTAGCTTTTCGCGAAGGCGGCCGAATGGTCGCGTGCGGCAGCATGCAATGCCCGTACTACGTCCTCAACGCGCTGGCCTACGCGTTCGGCCGCCCGCCCGAGAACTTCCGCGTCATCCAGGCCGCGACCGGCGGCGCGTTCGGCGGTAAAGAGGACTACCCCTCGCTGCTCGCGGTTCACACGCTGCTCCTGGCCGAGAAGGCCGGCGCCCCCGTCAAGATGATCTACGACCGGCAGGAGGACATGGCCGCGACGACCAAGCGACACCCCAGCCGCGTGCGGCAGCGCACCGCGGTCGATCGCGACGGCCGTCTGCTGGCGATGGACATCGACGTGCTGATGGACGGCGGGGCGTACGTCACCATGTCGCCGGTGGTGCTGAGCCGCGGCTGCATTCACGCGGCGGGGCCATATTCCTGCGAGAATGTCCGCGTGCATGGCGAAGCGCGGCTGACCAACTCGACGCCGTACGGGGCGTTTCGCGGCTTTGGTGCACCGCAGACGCTCTTCGCGCTCGAACGTCACATTGACGTGATCGCGCAGCAACTGGGCCTCGATCCGGTCGAGCTGCGGCGCCGGAACTTGCTTCGGGAGGGCCAGACGATGGCGACCGGGCAGGTGTATCGCGATGGGCCCGACCTGACGGCGCTGCTGGATCGCGCGCTGGAGCTGGGGTCGTACGACGAGCGGCGCCGGCAGCACGCCGCGTTCAATCGCACGCATCCGTACCTCCGCCGGGGCATCGGTCTTGCGACTTTCTGTCACGGGGCGGGCTTCACGGGCAGCGGCGAGACGTATCTGGCGTCCAAGGTCGCGGTGGAGGGGCTGCCCGACGGCTCCGTGGAGGTGCTGACGGCGCAGGTCGACATGGGGCAGGGCGTAATCACGGTTTTCACGCAGATTGTGGCGGATTTCCTGGGGCTGACGCCTGCACAGGTGCATGTCGCCGACTCGGATACGTCGCGCGTGCCGAACAGCGGGCCGACGGTCGCCAGCCGCACGGTCATGGTCATCGGCGGCCTGCTGGAGAAGGCGTGCGATGACCTGCGGGTGCAGCTTGGTGTCGGCGCGGGGACTGCGGCGGCGGCGCTGCAAGACGCGATCCGCCAGTGGCACGGCGCGCACTCCGGCCAGCACCTGCTCGGCCGCGCGCAGTACGTGCAGCCGCAGGAGATCGTCTGGGACGACAAAACGTATCGCGGCAACGCGTATGCCGCGTATGCGTGGGCCGCGCACGTCGCCGAGGTCGAGGTGGACTTGCGGACGTACGCGGTGCAGGTGACGGACTACGTCGCGTTGCAGGAGGTCGGCAAGGTGGTGAATCCGACGCTCGCCCGTGGGCAGATTCAGGGCGGCGTCGCGCAGGGCATCGGCTGGGCGCTGTTCGAGGAAGTCGTGCTGCACGAGGGTGCGATGCAGAACGCCCAGATGACGAACTACGCGATCCCGACGTGCCAGGACCTGCCGCCGATTCGCGTGTACTTCGACGAGCAGCCGTCGCGTTACGGCCCCGCGGGTGCCAAAGGGCTGGGCGAGCTGCCGATGGACGGCCCGGCGCCCGCGATCCTCAATGCGGTTTGCAGCGCGGTCGGCGCATCGCTCGACACGATCCCGCTGACGCCCGAGCGGCTGATGGAGCGGATGGAGGGCGACGGTGGATAAGTTCGAGCTGCAATTCACGCTCAACGGCCAGCCGACGACGGTCACCGTGCCGCTCGACGCCCGGCTGCTCGACGTGTTGCGCTACGACTGCGGCTGCACGGGCACGAAGGAGGGTTGCGGCGAGGGCGAGTGCGGCGCGTGCACGGTGCTGCTCGACGGGCTGCTCGTGAACTCGTGCCTGGTGCCGGCGTTCCAGGTCGCGGGGCGGAGCGTCGAGACGGTCGAGTCGGCCCTCGCCTCGGTGCTCGATGTGCTCAACAAAACCGGGACGGCGCAGTGCGGGGCGTGCTCGACCGGCGTCGTCATGTCGATCCGCTGGCTGCTCGCGCACCCGGCGGAGGCGCGCGGCGTGAACCTGCGTGAGTTCCTGGCCGGGAATCTGTGCCGCTGCACGGGCTATGACGGCATCGTCGCGGGTGCGGCGGCCGCGCAACAACAGGCGGGAGGTTGAGGGCGTGCGGGTTCTGACGCCGACAACGGTGGACGAGGCGCTGGCGATGCTCGCCGCGGACGGCGGCAAGCCGGGCGGCCTGACACCCATCGCCGGCGGCACCGACTTGCTCGTGTCGTGGCATCATCACGCAAAGAACGGCATGAGCCTGCTCGATCTCTCGCGGCTCGGGGCGCAACTGCGGCCGTTTCGCCTCACGGACGGCGAGTTGGACCTGGGCGGGCTGACGACGTATTGGGATGTGATCTCGTCGCCGGAGATTGCCGCCGCGTTCCCGCTGCTGCCGCTGGCGGCGCGGCAGATCGGGGCGGTGCAGATTCAGATGCGCGGCACGTGGGCGGGGAACATCGGCAACGGCTCACCGGCGGCCGACGGCGTGCCGGTCCTGATGGCCTACGGCGCCCGCGTCGTGCTGCAATCGCGCACCGGCCAGACCGAAGTCCCGCTCGATCAGTATTACACCGGCTACCGGAAGACAGTGCGGCGGCCGGACCAATTGATCGTCGCGATCCGCGTGCCGCGCCGGCCGCGCGAGTGCGAGTGGTTCTACAAAGTCGGCCCGCGGCGGGCGCAGGCGATCAGCAAGGTCGCGGTCGCGGTGGTGAAGGATGCAGAGGGCTGGCGCGTCGTAGCCAACAGCGTCGCGCCGGTCGTGTGCCGCTGCCGGCACCTTGAGCAAGCGCTAACCGCCGGCCGCACATTCCAGAGTCCCGCCGAAATCGCCCAAGTCCTCGCGTCGGACATCTCGCCGATCGACGACATCCGCTCGACGGCTCGGTATCGCGCGACGGTGCTTAGCCGACTGCTCTACTTCTGGCTCTGTGAGCAGCGAGGTCGCTGAAGGGCCTTGGGGGCTGGGCAAAGCGCCTCCCTACACGCCGATTCCCACGATTACCGTGCCGATAATCCACCAAATGCATGCCAAAACCGTCAACACGACGTGCAACGAGTAGGGGAGCGCTCCAAGTCTCGTCCGCCAGAGCAGCGTGAACCAGCTGCCCCACAATACTGCGAAGACCACGTAGACAAGAGTGAAAGGATCGGAGAACGAGACGGGCAAAACCAAACGAAGTGGGCCGCAACCCGAACCGGCGATTGCCCGAAGCGCAGTTCGCATGCCGTAAATGCCGTACGACGGCCCTCTGGTCAGGACGAAGCTGATCCAGAGCGCCGCGTTCAACGCCAGCGGTACGAGGTACATGCCGATCAGGGCCGGCAGGTTCTTCCGTCGGTGACGGGTGGGGGAATACGTTCGTGGGTCGCTCGCATCGAAGGGACGGGCACACTCGGGGCAGCGCGGCGCGTCAAGGCCCTGCAGGTCGTACCCGCACGCCATGCAGTACTTCTCGTGTTGGGCCTCAGCCATGATCCACCGTGGGCTTTTCTGCGGACGCGCGGCCGGCAAGCCGCGACGCGCAGAACACAGCTCATTCTACACGGCGCTCGCCTCCAGCGGTCCCTCCACCAGCTTCGGCGTGTGGGCTCGGCGGACCTGGATTAGTTCGCCGAGGATGCTGACCGCGATCTCGTTCACGGTCACTGCGCCGATGTCCAGGCCGATCGGCGTGTGGACGCGCTCGATTTGCTCCGGCGTGACGCCCGCGGCCGCGAGCCCCTGCAAGACGAGGCGCGATTTGCGCTTGCTGCCAATCATGCCGATGTAGCCCGCCGGCCGGCGGATGACCGCCTCCAGCGCCTGCGCATCGTGCCGGTGCCCGCGCGTGACGATCACGACGTAGCAACCGGCGTGGATCGGGCACTCCCGCAGCGTGCCGCCGATGTCGCCGACGCGGCATTCGACGCCGGCCGGGAAACGCTGCGCTGCCGCGAATTCCGCGCGGTCGTCGATCACGACGACGTGGAAATCCAGCTCGGTCGCGAGGCGGGCGACGGCCTGGCCGACGTGTCCGCCGCCGGCGACCAGCAGCGTCGGCGGCACCTCCAGATGCAGGCGGTACGTTAGCCGCCGGCCTTCGTGCTCGACGATCACCGGTACGTGCGCCGCCTCGCCCCGCCGGGCGGACGCGATGGCCGCGCGCAGCGTCGCGAGGTCGGTCTGGGGCGTCGCGGGCATGACCGCGATGGACATCTGCCCGCCGCAGATCAGCCCGTCATCCCAGCCGTACTCCTGATCGAGGTCGAAGCCGAGCAGGGTGGACTTGGCCTGCCGCATGAACTGGTATGCGCGGGTCTTCACTTCCGCCTCGACGCAGCCGCCGCCCAGCGTGCCGCACGTGCTGCCGTCGGCCCGCACCAGCATCGACGCCCCGGGCACCTGCGGCGTCGGGCCGGTGGTCTGGACGACGGTGCAAAGGGCCACCGGCTGGCCGGCTTCGGCGTCGGCGACGAACGTCTCGAGGACCGGAATCAGCTCGCTCATCGGCGTACCTCCGATATGCACCCTGAGCACCCGGGTTGATTGTAGTGTTCGCGACGTGTGGCAGACAGACGGGACCTGCGCTACGCGCTCGTCCTGTGTGTGCCACTGCTCTTGAGCAGTGTCTCGCGCGGGGGACGCGGGAATACGGCCAGGCGGCCTTGCACGCCGCACTGCTCAAGAGCAGTGGCACACGGCCTAACCCACTTCGGCGCCCGGCTTGAAGATGGCTTGGGCGGCGGGCGAGTCCTTCATCGGCAGGCTCGTGCGGTGGATGCCGTCGTACGCCTCCAGGGCGGCCGCGACCGCCGGGGCTGTCGGGACGAGGCCGATCTCGCCGACGCCGCGGGCACCGTAGGGCGTCTCGGGGTCGGGCTCTTCGACGAGGATGACCTCGACTTCCGGCATGTGGTGGGCCCGCAGGACGTTCAGCGAGCGCACGGTGCTGCTCTGAATGTGGCCACCCTCGACGACGAAGTCCTCGGTCAGCGCGTAACCGAGCCCCATGTGGACGGCGCCCTCCATCTGGCCCGCTAGCAGCGTCGGGTTCATGATCCGGCCGACGTCGTGCGCCGCCACGACTTTCTGTAAGCGCCCGCGGTCGTCCAGGATGACCACTTGCGTCGCGAACCCGTACGTCAGGTGCGTCTTCGGCTCCGGCACGTTGGCCGCGAGCGGCGTCGTGTCGGTGCACGCGTAATGCCCGCGGAACTCGCGGCCAACGAGATCGGCGAGCGTTCGCCCGGCATCCAGCTCGGCCCGCAGCCGCCGCGCCGCCTGCATGACCGCCATCCCCCCGAGCACCGTCGCGCGGCTCGCCGTCGTCTGGCCGCAACTCACGTCCACCGATGTGTCGGTCGTCGGCACGAAGACCGCGGGCGGCAGGCCGGTCTCCTGGCAGGCGGTCTGGACGCAGATCGTGAAGTACCCCTGGCCCATCTCGGTGAATCCGGTGCGGATGCTCACGCGGTCGGGCGACTCGACCCGCAGCACGGCCTTCCCCTCGTCCGGCACGCCGTTGCCCACGCCGACGTTCTTGAAGCCGCAGGCGATGCCGGCGTACTTCGCGTTTCGATATGCGTCCCGCACGGCCAGCAGCGTGCGCTTGAAGCCGAACGGATTGTCGAGCTTCTGGCCGGTGCCGAGGCGGTCGCCGACGTCGAGCGCGTTTCGCCAGCGGAATTCCCAGCCGTCGAGGCCGGCGAGCCGCGCGAGGCGGTCCAGGCTCCGCTCCAGCGCGAACGCGGCCTGGCAGACGCCGAAGCCGCGCATGGCCCCGCTCGGCGGGTTGTTCGTGAAGACCGCCCGCGACTCGATGTCGATATGCGGCACTTTGTACGGCCCGGTTGCGTGCCCGGCGGCGCGTTCGAGCACGTGCGCACCCACCGAGGCGTACGCGCCGGTATCGCCGACGAGCCGCATCCAGACGGCGGTCAGGTGTCCGTCGGCGTCGCAGCCGACCTTGATGTGCATCTGCATCGGGTGTCGTTTGGGGTGCAGGCGGAAGCTCTCGGGCCGCGTCAGCGTGCATTTGACGGGCCGCCCGCACAGCACGGCCGCCAGCGTGGTCTGTCCCTGAATGCTCAGGTCTTCCTTGCCGCCGAACCCTCCGCCGGTCGCGACCAGCTCGACGTGGACGCGCGCGGGGTCCCAGCCGAGGATGGCGGCGATCTGCCGGCGGTCGTCGAACACGCCCTGCCCCTGGCTGAGCACTTTCAGGCTCGCGACGGCGCCGGTTTCCGCGATTTCGGGGGTCGCGAGGCACGCCTCCGGTTCGAGATACATGTGCTCGATGCGCTGCGTCGTGTACGTGCCCTCAACGACGTGGGCCGACGCGCGCAGGGCCTGCTCGACATCGCCGCGGCGGATCACGGAGCGCGACAGCACGTTGCCGCGCGGTTGAATCTGGGGCGCATCGGGTTTCAGAGCCTCCTCGGGCGTCGTGATCGGTTCGCGGACCTCGTATGCGACGGCGATCTTCGCCGCGGCGGCGCGGGCGGTGTGCACATCATCGGCGATGACAATCGCGAGCACGTCGCCGATGCAGCGTGTCTCTTCGCCGGCCGCGACCAGGATCGGCCAGTCCGCCTCGACCAGGCCGACGCAGCGCTGCCCCGGCACATCGGCCGCTGTGATGACGCGCTGCACGCCGGCAAGCGCGAGGGCCGGTGCGGCGTCAATCGACTTGACCAGCGCGCGGGGATGGTCGCTGAACCGCAGCGCGACAAAGAGCATGCCGTCCACGCGAATGTCGTCGACGAACCGGAAATCCCCGAGCACCAGCGCGTGTCCGCCGTAGCGGTCGAGCGGCGTGCCGACGCGGCCGCTCTTCTCCGCGGCCGGCAGCGGCTCGCCTCGTCGCACGCGGGCCAGAAGCTGAATCGCCGCGACCGTCTTCGCGTAGCCCGTGCAGCGGCACAAGTGTGGCCGCAGGGCGCGAACGATCTGGTCGCGGGTCGGGTCCGGGCTCTGGTCAAGCAGCGCGACCGCCCGCAGCGCGATCCCCGGCACGCAATAGCCGCACTGCACCGCGCCGGCCCGCACGAACGCCTCCGCGACCTGCCGCCGGACCTCCGCCGACAAGCCTTCGGCGGTCGTCACGGCGCGTCCGGCGACGCGCGTCGCAAGCATCGTGCACGAGAGCTTCGCCTGCCCGTCGATCAGCACCGTGCAGCAGCCGCACGCCCCCTCCGGCGCGCAGCCGTTCTTGGGCGAGATGATCCCGAAGTCGTCGCGGAGCACGTCCAGCAACGACCGCCCCGGCTCCACAACGACCGACACCGGCCGGTTATTCAAGACAAACGAGACCACCGATCGCGGTTCGTTGGGCGACAGCGGATTGCCTTGTATGGTACTCATCATCAGCCGCCCCGCATCGTAGGATTCGCAAGTACCGGGTGCAAACGATCTTGCGATGTTGAAGTCGGCGTAGCTATGATTGTGCGTACAATGAGTGTGCTGGTAACAACCCCCTTCCTTCGTTGCTTGCTGATCACGAGGGTCCAACATGAGTGAAGCCGCGTGCGCTCGCGTCTCGGTTCTGACCGACACGCAGGCGCAATTGGAAGCCTCTCGCTGTCTGATGTGCGAAGACTCGCCGTGCGTGGCGGCGTGCCCCGCGCGCGTGCCGGTGAAGCACTTCATCCGGGCGCTGCGGTTCGAGTCACCGCGCCGGGCCATCAACCTGATCCGCGAGCAGAACGTCTTCGCGGGCGTCTGCGGCCTGGCGTGCCCTGTGGACCGGCTGTGCGAGGGGGCGTGCTCGAGCACAGAGCTGAGCATGCCGATCCAAATCGGCCGCTTGCAGCATTACGCGGCCGAAACCGCGCTGCGAGCGGGTTGGAAATCCCGCGCGACGCCGCGCACCGGCCAGAAAGTCGCCATCATCGGCGGCGGCCCGTCCGGACTGGCGGCGGCGGCCGAGCTGGCCCGCTGCGGCCACCGGCCGACCGTGTTCGAGAAGAGCCCGCGGCCCGGCGGCATCTGCACCTACGGCGTGCCGGCGCACCGCGTCCCGCAGGAGCTCGTCGCGGGGGAGGTTGAGTACGTCAAGAGCCTCGGCGTCGAGATCAAGCCGAGCAGCCCGCTGGGCGACGGCACGACGCTCGACGCACTGCTGGCGCAGGGCTATCGCGCCGTGTACGTGGCCGCGGGGGCACAACAGGCCGCCGCCGTGCCCATACCCGGTGCCGACCTGCCCGGCGTGACCACGTGGAAGCAACTCCTGAACGCCTTTTCTGCATTCAAGCTCGGCGAAGGCCCCAAACCGGACGTGCCTCAGAACGTTATTATCGTCGGCGGCGGCAGCGTGGCGATGGATGTCGCGAGCGCCGCCCTGCAACTCGGGGCCGCCGAAATCGACATGGTCTGCCTCGAAGCCCCGCGCGAGATGCCCGCCGACCGCAACGAGCTGGACGAAGTCTGGGCGGCGGGCGCACGTTTCCACACGCGCTCGACGCCCATCGAGATCACCGGCACCGGCGGCAAGGTCACCGGCCTAAAAGTCGCCCGCATCCGCTGGAAAGAGCCGGATAAGTTCATCCCCTCCAACGCGGTCCGCATCGCGGGCACGGAATACTGGCTGCCCGGCGCGATGGTGGTCTTCGCCATCGGCGCCAAGCCGTCGCCGGAGCTCGCCAAGCTGCTCACCGGCGTCAAGCTGGACGCGAGCGGGCGCATCGTGATCGACCCCGAGACCGGGGCGACGTCGCGGCCGGGCGTGTTTGCCGGCGGGGACGTGGCGGCGGGCGGCGGCATGACCATCGTCCGCGCCGTTGCCGAAGGGAAGCGAGCCGGCCAGGCCATCGACGCCTATCTGCGAGGAGGCGTGTCATGATTACCAACGAGCGCGACTTGTCGATCGACTTCTGCGGCGTGCACTTCGTCAACCCGTTCCTGCTCTCGGCCGCCCCGCCGACGGACGACCTGGACATGGTCCGCGCGGCGTTTGAGGCCGGCTGGGCCGGCGCCGTGCTGAAGACCACGTCCGTCGAGACGGAGAAGGTCGACCTCGTTTATCCGATGATGAGCGCGGTGCACTACGACGGCCACCGCATCATGGGGCTCGGCAACATCGACCTGATCTCCGAGCACCACATCGACGTGGTCGAGAAGCGCGCCGCGACGCTCAAGCGCGAATACCCCGACCGCGTCGTCGCCGTCAGCATGATGGGCTCGAAGAAAGAGGAATGGCAGGAGCTGGTGCGCCGCCTGGAGGCGGCCGGCGTCGACATCATCGAGTGCAGCTTTTCGTGCCCGCAAGGCAGTATGGGCGAGGAGCCCGGGGCGATGCTCGCGCAGAGCCTCGAAGCCACCGAACGCGTCGCCGGCTGGGTCAAGCAGGCTGCGAAGCGCTGCCCGGTCGTCATCAAGATCACGCCGCAGGTCGCCAACATCGTCAAGGTCGCCCAGGCCGTGAAACGCGGCGGAGCGGATGCGATCTGTGCGGCCAACACGATCCCGTCGCTGATGGGCGTGAACGTCGACACGTTCGTACCGTATCCCGACGTGCAGGGCCGCAGCACGTACAGCGGCATGTCGGGGCCCGCGACGAAGCCGATCACGCTGCGCACGCTGGCGGAAATCAGCCGGCAGGTCGATCTCCCGATCACCGCGACCGGCGGCCCCGTCTCGTGGCACGACGCCGTCGAGATGATGCTCGTGGGCGCGACGACCGTGCAGTTCTGCACCGCGGTCATGCACTACGGCGTGGACATCATCGACGACCTGCGCGACGGGCTGGCGTTCTACCTGGAGGACAAGGGTTTCGCCAAGCCGGCGGACATCATCGGCCGCGCGCTGCCCAACATCGTCAACCACGGCGAGCTGTCGCGCGACGTGAAGGTGATCTCCGCGCTGATCGAGGAGCGCTGCGTTAAGTGCGACCTGTGCTACATCGCCTGCCGCGACGGCGGCCACCAGGCGATCAAGCTCCGCAAGACCGACCGTCTGCCCGAGATCGACCGCGAAAAATGCCCCGGCTGCCGGCTGTGCGTCACCGTCTGCCCGGCGGATGCGCTGACGATGGTGAAGAAGTAGGTGCGGTCCGGCTGAATGCCGCGGAATGGTAAACGGGGTGGAACGCCTCTGTCAGAGGCGCCAGGCGCAGCGTGCCGGGCTCTTTGTACAGAACTCTCGTCACATATCACGCGCCGGGCTGCCGGCTGCACGCCGCGCCGCACAAGACTCCCCAGTCTGGCTGCATCTCTACCAGCCGAGCACCCGTCGCAAACCCGGCATTCACCTATATTCACCCGGTTGACGCGCGACGTGCACGTCGATAGACTTCCAGTCGCCGAAAGTGGGTCGTACACATTCGATGGGACTCTGCCTGGGGGCCGAGGTCGGGTGGCTCCCCAGCATCGGAAGATACGCCATGGACATACCGGCGACGAATCCTCACGCGGCAGATGGCGAAAGTCGCCGGTGGCTTGCTCGCCGGCCTGGCCATATCCGGAGTCGCCGGCCTGACGAGCGCGGTGCTCTGCAGCGGCGAATCCGTGGGTCTCACAAGGGAGGTACGACGATGCGAACGAGACGGGTGACATGGGGCGTCGTGGCATTGGCACTGAGCCTGCTATGGACCGGCTGCAACAAGCCGGTGCAGCATCAGCGCGCCGCGGGGTACACGCAGTACTCGGCGATCGAAGGGCAAAAGAACAGCACCAACTGCCTCTACGGCGTGCCCGCGAAGGAGGCGGGCTGGAGTCACGGCCCCACGCGGCTCGTGATCCGCGAGGGCTACGCGCTGGAGCACAGCTCGCTCGACAAGATTCCCCTGTGGGTGTGTGAGCATATCGAATCGGGGCACATCAAAGGTCCGGCCGAACGCGCCGACTTCAAGCCCGATCCGGATCTGCCGCACGGGGAACGGGCCGAGCTGGCCGACTACCGGAACTCGGGTTACGACAAGGGACACCAGGCGCCCGCGGCCGATTTCAAATACAACCAGAAGCGCATGGACGAGTGCTTTTACTTGTCCAACATGGTTCCTCAGGTCGGCCTGAACTTCAACCAGTCCGCGTGGCGCGTGCTGGAGGGCCGGGTTCGCGATTGCGTGGCCGAGCGCGGCGAGGCCTACGTGATCACCGGGGCCATGATCTGGGATCCGAAGGAGGACGTCGAAACGACCGCAACGGGCCGCACCGTCTATTACACCATCGGCGCGAATGAGGTCGCCATTCCCACGCACCTCTACAAGATTGTCGTCAGCAAGTCGGCCTCGGGAACCTGGGAAGCCGTCGCGTTCGTGATGGAGAACAAGGAATATCCGCGGTACAAGGACAGCCAATACGACTTCATGCCCTATGTGAAGTCGATCGACTGGATACGGCAGCGCACCGGCTTCAAGTTCATGCCGCAGCTCGATACGCAGGACCCGAACCTGCAAAAACGGCTCGAGTCTGAGCCCGCTTCCGAGTTATGGCCCTGTTTGCAGGCTGAACAATGAGCGCGCCATCCGGAGCTGGACAGGTGACTCTCCGCGCCGGCCTGGGCATCGTGAATCCGGACTGCGGGCTTCAAGGGACCATCGGGCTTATCGCGCGCGATCCGCTGGATCAGAGCCTCTGGATCGTCAGTTGCTGCCACGTTCTGATTCGCCCGCCCGATTGGAGCGGCCAACCCGCCGCGGCGTCCGAAGCCGTCGAAGTGTCGGGCGCTCCCGGTATTCCCTGCGCCTGGACGGACGCCGTGCGGGCGAATGCCAGCTTGGACTGCGCCGCGGCCCGCGTCGCCGGGGGCGTCAACGTCGACGCGAGCATCGCGCACCTCGGTCTGGCGCTCGCGCCCCCCGCCAATCCCGAGCCGTACATGCAGGTCGTCAAGCTCGGTGCCGCGACCGGGCTGACGCGCGGCAAGGTCGAATGCGTGGATGCGACTGGCGTGCGCATCGTGATCCGGCCGGGTTGTGCCGGCCAGCTTACCGAGCCGGGCGATTCTGGCGCCGTCTGGTTCGACGAGGCCACCGGCGCGCCGGTTGCCCTTCATCGACGAGGCAACGTGAGCGGCGTGGAGTTCTCGCGCTCGACGCCGATCTCGGCGGCATTGCAGTCGCTTCGCCTGGTGCCGGCGTAGCGCATTCCGAGCTCGTCGAAGTTCCGCGCCGGGGCGGCTGTCGCAAGCGCGCCGCGGCGAGAGACAGCCGCGGTCTGGAAACGAGATCGGCGCACTGCGCTGCGGACGGACGTTTCGAGGCCGAACCTGCGGCCGGCACGTCTCGCGCCTCTATGAGTGCGTGAAACCGTGAGTCGCGCAGGTCGCTCCCCTGCCCGCGCCCGCCGCGGCCACCCGATCATCTTCCCGGCGACGCTGACGCCCTTTGTCGCGTCGCCGGCGTGCGACGACGGCTTGCACGCCCTGCCGCGCGCGTTCCCGGATCGCGTCACCGCGGTCGAATGCCGCTCGCCGGGCGTCACGACGGACGTGGACACGCCCGACGACTACCGCACGCTCGCCTGATCGCCCGTCTACGTGATCTTCGCCATCCGCTCCCACAACCGCCCGGCGATCCTGGCGGCGTCGCGGCGGACGTGCGGCTCGTCGCAGGTCTTGACCACGCGCTCGCGCATCACCCACCGGCCGTCCGCAATCACGCTCGCCACGTGCCGCGCGCTCAGGCCGAACACGAAATGCCCCGGCAGATTGTCCGTGGTCACCGGCGTCGCCGGGCGATAGTCCGTGATAACCACGTCCGCCGCCGCGTTGACGTCCAGCTTGCCCAGCGGAATGTCCAGCAACGCGGATGCCCGCCGCGCCGACGCCGCCAGCATCCCCAGCACGTCGCCCGGCGACAAGCCCGCGTGCTCATGGCAGGCGATCCACCACGCGGCCTGCGACTCGGCGAACATGTCGCTGCCGATGCCGTCCGTGCCGAGCATCGCCGCGCGGCCAAACGCCTTGACCGGCGCGTAGCCGACCGCGTTGTTCATGTTGGACCGCGGGCAGTGGGCGAGGGCCGCTCCCGACTGGCGCACGCGCTCGGCCGCCTCCGCGTCGAGGTGCGTGCCGTGCGCAAACACCGACTCCTCCCGCAGCATCCCGTGCCCCGCCAGCCAGTCGATCAAGAACACCTGGTGCTGCGACGAGCATTGCTCCTCGTCGCACGGATCCTCCGCGACATGCACGTGCACCCCGGTGTTGAAGCTCTTCGCCAGCTCCGCGAGCCGCTCCAGCGTCTCCTCTTCGAGCGTGAACGCGGCGTGCGCCCCGACGAGCCCGGCGAAGCGATGGTTCTCCTTCTGCCAGCAATGCTCGAGATACCGCCGATTCTCCGCGATGCCGTCGTCGCGCCCCTTCGCCCCGTTGCGGTCGGTGGTCTCATAACACAGCACGCCCCGCACGCCGATTGCCGCCAGCCCGCGCTCGATCTCGTCCAGCGACCCCGCGATATGGTCAGGCGACGCGTGGTGGTCGATCAGCGTCGTCGTCCCGCAGTGCACGGCGTCGAGCGCCCCGATCCGCGCCGACATCTCGTTCGACTCGGCGTCCAGCGCCCGGTCCAGCCGCCACCAGACGTACTCGAGGATTTGCGGGAAATTCGTGGGCGACTTCGGCGGCTGCGGCATCCCGCACGCCAGCGCGGAGTACACGTGCGTGTGCCCGTTGACGAGCCCCGGCAGCACGACGGCCCCGCCGCAATCGACGACCTCGGTCGCCCCCTCGTAACTCACAGTCGCTCCGCGGGCGACGATGCGGCCGGCGTCCAGACGCAGGCTGCCCACCTCGACGCGCACGGGGTCGATATCCGCCAACAGGGCATTTTCCAGCACAATTGCCATCGGTTTTCTCCAGCATTTCACGAAAAACGAGCCGCGCGGTAGTATACCCGGCTTCGTAAACGCAACCAAAGACAGCCCCTGGAGTGGCCGCCGTGAAGATTATCGACCGCATCGACGAGAAAGTGCTCGAACGCACCGCGCGCCGGTGCCGCGAGCGCAACATCATCATCCCCACGTTCGCCCAGCAGAAAGACCCGACGACGGTCCCGCAGCGGATCAAGGACCGCCTCAAGAATGTCGGCCTGTGGGACCTCGACCCCGCCAACCTCTTCCGCATCACGTGGAAGAACGAGCCGGTCGAGCGCGGCGGCGGCTTCAACCAGGGCAACTGGATCGAGTTTCCGCCGGAGCTGACCGGTGTGCCCGCCCGCATCGTCGGGCTGGTCGGTAAGTGGTTCCCGACCGGGGCGCACAAGGTCGGCGCCGGCTTCGGCTGCCTCGTCCCGCGCTTGGTCTCCGGCCAATTCGACCCGACTACGCAGAAGGCCGTCTGGCCGAGCACCGGGAATTTCTGCCGCGGCGGTGCGTTCGACTGCGCCCTGCTTTCGTGCACCGCGGTCGCGATCCTGCCCGAGGGCATGTCGCGCGAGCGCTTCGAGTGGCTCAAGTCGATCGGGGCCGAGGTGATCGCAACTCCCGGCTGCGAGTCGAACGTCAAGGAAATCTACGACAAGTGCTGGGAAATCCGCCGCACGCGGCCCGACTGCGTGATCTTCAACCAGTTCGAGGAGTTCGGCAACGCGATCTGGCACTACCACCTCACCGGCGGGATCATCGACGAGGTCTTTCGGCGCATCGGCGGCCCGCGCGGCCGGCTGGCGGCGTACATCTCGGCGACCGGCAGCGCGGGGACGATCGCGGCCGGCGACTTCCTCCGCACCCGCTACCCGCACCTGAAGGTCATCGCCACCGAGGCCCTGCAATGCCCAACGCTTCTGCAATGCGGCTTCGGCGACCACCGCATCGAGGGCATCGGCGACAAGCACGTCCCCTGGATCCACAACGTCCGCAACACGGACATGATCGCGGCCATCGACGACGAGCAGTGCCTCGCCATCCTGCGGCTGTTCAACGAGCCGGCGGGGCACGCGTTCCTGCAGAAGCAGGGCGTCGCGGCGGACGTGGTGAAGCAACTGCCGCTGCTGGGGATTTCGGGCATCTGCAACGTGGTCGCCGGGATCAAGGCGGCGAAGTACTACGAGCTCGATTCGCGCGACGTGCTGTTCACGCCGCTGACGGATTCGACCGACCTGTATCGCTCGCGCGTCGAGGAGCTGCGGGCGGCGCACGGGCCGTACAGCGAACTCAACGCGGCCCAGCACTATTCCCGCTACCTGCAAGGCGCCGGGATCGACTACCTGCGCGAGCTGGGCTACTACGACCGCAAGATGCTGCACAACTTCAAGTACTTCACGTGGGTCGAGCAGCAGCAGCGCGACGTCAACGACCTGCGCAAGCTCTGGGACCCCGATTTCTGGCCCGAGACGTTCGCCCAGGTCGACGAATGGGACAAGCTGATCGCGGACTTCAACCGCCGCGTGGGCGTGCCGGCGTAACGGCAGCGTAGCGTCGGCCCCCCGTGGCCGACGTAGAAGACGAACGGCGCATAGGACGCGCACCAGGCGTATAGGACGGAGACAACCATGACCCCGAAGAAAGTACCCACGCTGCTCGACCAGCTCGCAGCGCTCAAGACCGGCCTCTACCAGAAGGACTTCCTGCTCACCTGGAAGCAGTCCGACGCCGACCTGCGGGCCGTGCTGCTTATCGCCGAGACACTCGAGGAGCTCTGGCGCGCGAACATCGACGCCCGCGCGTTCCGCGGCGGCCTCGCCGTCTCGAATTTCCGCGACAAATCGACCCGCACGCGCTTCTCGTTCGCCAGCGCCGCCAGCCTGCTCGGCCTGAGCCTGCTCGACTTCGACGAGAGCAAATCGCAGGTGGCCCACGGCGAGACGGTCCGCGAGACCGCCAACATGATCTCGTTCCTCACCGAGGTCATCGGCATCCGCGACGACCTGTTCATCCACGAGGGCCACGAGTACATGGCCGCGACCGCCGAGGCCGTCGACACCGGCTTCAAGGAGGGCGTGCTGCCGCAGCGGCCCGCGGTCATCAACCTGCAATGCGACCAGGACCACCCGACGCAGTCGCTCACCGACCTGCTGCACCTCCAGAAGACGTTCGGCTCGCTGGATGCGTTGCGCGGCAAGAAGATCGCGATGACCTGGGCGTACTCGCCGTCCTACGGCAAGCCGCTGTCGGTCGCGCAGGGCATCGTCAACCTGATGACGCGCTTCGGGATGCACGTCGTTCTCGCGCACCCCGAGGGTTACGACCTGATCCCCGAGCTCGTGCAGCAGCCGCAGCGCTTCGCGAAGGAGTCCGGCGGTTCGTTCGCGCTGGTGCACAGCATGGAGGAGGCGTTCAAGGGCGCCGACGTGGTGTATCCCAAGAGCTGGGCGCCGTACCAGATCATGGAGCGGCGGACGGCGTTGCTGCGGGCGAAAGAGGCGAAGAAGCTCGAAGAGCTGGAGAAGGAGTGCCTCGCGAATAACGCGAAGTACAAGAGCTGGGAGTGCACCGACCAGCTCATGGGCCTCACCAAGGGCGGCAAGGCCCTGTACATGCACCCGCTGCCGGCGGACATCACCGACGTGAACTGCAAGGCCGGCGAGGTCGCGGGTAACGTCTTCGAGCGCTACCGCGTGCCGACCTACCACGAGGCCGAGCACAAGCTGTACGTCATCGCCGCGATGATCCTGCTCACCCGCTTCGAGCACCCGGCAAAGGTGCTGAAGCAGATCGTCGATCGCGCTGAGCCGCGACGGGGTGTGTAGCGGGCAGGCTCCGCATCAGACTGTGTGCCCGCGGTTCGTTCACTCAGTTCCGGTCTTCGCAGCGGGACATCCGTTCCTCATGTAGCAGCACTCGCACTGAGCGTTGGCCGGGCGGCACCACTTTCTTCCCACATCCCATGGGGCGAAATCCAGGAGGCCCGGAAACTCCGGATTGTGTTCGCGGGCCCAGGTGATGCATCGGTCAACCGTCGGATCAGGGCCGGTGAGGCCAAGCCGGCCGAAGACACGCCGCACGTGGACGTCTGCCGAGACGTCTATGGAGCGATAGTCCGCGAACGGAACCTTCAGGTCGCGTGCGAGACAGTTGGCCGCCGCGCTTGCGATCTTCGGCCCCACTCCTTCGAACTCGCGGAACCTGTGGACGACTTCCGCACTGGAGGGACGGCCCTTCCAGATCCGCGATGCATCGCCTTCGTAGTGATCCACAATTCGGCAAACCGCCGCATGGAAGACCACGCTCATCACGTTCAGAAACCGGTGTAGAGGCTCCGGCTTGGACATCAGCTCCCGTACGTCGTCCGCCGAAAGCGCAGCCAGCCTGCCGATGGAGAAGTCCCCATCCAGTTTCTGCTGGAACCGATACGGGATGAGGCACGCCTTCTCCCTTCTCATCTGGCGACCCATGAGGCAAGCCAGCACGAAAGCGTGAGGGAATTGATCCAAGTCGTTGAGTAGGCTGTCCGCTTCGTCGTTTTCCGTGAATCGGACCCGCTCCCGGGGCGCATCAAACAGCTTCCTGCCATGGTCAACGAGCTGATCGCGAATCCACTTCTGGACCGTGTTCATCCACGCACTCCCCGTCGGCCACGGAGGGCCGACGCCACAGCCGCCACCAAACGAGCCACTGGCGCGCCCCAGCGCCAGCACCAGCAGCGCCATCCGCATCACCACGCCGTTGAACGCCTCAACCCGGCAGCGGGAGCGGCGCGTCGTGTCCACGCGGGCCGGCCCACCCACGTAGAAGGGCCAGGATGTCTTGCTGAGTTTGCTCCAAGGACATTGGCGTTCTCACCGGTTCGTCGCACGAGTCCTGATGTATATATACATCAAACGACCCGGCAAGCGTGAAACGCCGGGATGCGGCTGCCCGCGACACGCGTCGTGCGTGCCCACAAACCGCGGCACGCGACGGGCGAACTCGCGCCCGCCAACAGCCGTAGGGCCTTACCCCGGCGTCGGCTGACGTATATATACGTCAGCCGACCGCTGGCGAAGTCGAATCACGCAGTTGGCACCGCCAAGCGCCGGATCGACAAAACGCCGACCCCGCGAGCGCACTTCAACAGCGTGCCCGGCACCGTGTCGTGGGGGTCGTCAACTGGTGTGCGTTACTCCCTTGCCCCCAGCACCAGCGCCAGCAGCGCCATCCGCATCACGACGCCGTTGAACGCCTCGATCCAGTACCGCGCGTGCCGCGTCGCGTCCACGTCCGCCGGCAGCTCGTCCATCCGCGGCAGCGAGTGCAGGATGATGCTGTCCGGCTTCGCCTTGTCACGCATCAGCTCGCGCGTCACCTTGTACGCCGCCGGCGTCAGACCCTTGTCCTGCGTTGTTTCCACGCGCGACTTGGTGTAATCCGCCTGGACCACCGGCTCCATGTAGATCACGTCCGCGTCCCCGATCGCCTCCGTCACCGTCTTCACTTCGCGGAACCGCAGGTTCAGGTCGCGCAGCTCCTGCTTGAACTCCTCCGTCAGCGACATCTCCGGCGGCGAGATGAACGTCGCCGTGATGTTGAACTGCGACATCGCGTAGCCGATCGAGTGCATCGTGCGCATCCGCATGTCGCCGACGAGCAGGAAGTTGAGCCCGTCGAGCCGGCCCATCTCCTTGTAGATCGTGTACATGTCGGTCAGCACCTGCGTTGGGTGCTCGCCCCAGCCGTCGCCGCAGTTGATCACCGGCACCGTCGACCACTTGGCCGCCTCGGCCGGCGCACCCTGCTGGAAATGCCGCATGGCGATCACGTCGCCGTAGTACTCCAGCATGTGGACGGTGTCCTTGATGGACTCCTGGTAGAAGTCGCCGGCGCGGGTCATCTTGGCGTCGGAGAAGCCGAGCACGTGGCCGCCGAGGCGGTGCATCGCGGCCTCGGTGGCGAGGCGCGTGCGCGTGCTGGGCTGGTAGAACGCCGTCAGCAGCGTCTTGCCGCTCAGCAGGTCGCTATTGCGACGATTGCGGGCGATGGGGGCCAGGTCGTCGGCGACCTCGAACACCCGAAAGTACTCCGCCCGCTCCCACTCCTTCAGCGACAGAATGTCTCGGCCCAGAAAACTGCGCATGGTTCTGCTCCTTAGTGTGCCTAACAGTACCCCCCTCCCTCTTAGGGAGGGGTTGGGGGAGGGTTGAAACGCCCGGGTCTTAATGGGGGCTCTTAGGAATCAACCCTTCTTGAAAATCTCGCTCAGCGCGCTCGCGTTGGCCGGGACCGCACGCGGCTCACCGGCCACTTTCATCACCGATGCAATGTCCTTGAGCCCGCTCCCGGTCATCAACACCACGATCGTCCACGCCGGGTCAATGCGGCCCTGCTCGACGGCTGTCTTCAGACCGGCGTACGCAGTGACGCCCGCGGGCTCCCCAAAGACGCCGCTGTCGCGGGCAATTTCCGGAATCGCGGCCAGGATTTGGTCGTCAGTGACCGTAATGCCGAAACCCTTCGATTCCCGCACCGCCTGCACCGCCGCCTCGCCGTCGCGCGGCACACTGACCGAAATCGAATCGGCCACCGTCTCGCCCGAGACGGGCTTAATCGTCCCGTCGCCCGCCAGCGCGTTCACCACGGCCGCGCTCCCCGCCGCCTGCACCGCCAGCAACCGCGGCAGCCGGTCGATGAAGCCGATGCGGTGGAAATCGGCAAACCCCTTCCACACGCCGCTGATGATGTTGCCGTCGCCGACCGGCACGACCACGAGGTCCGGCGCGTGCCAGCCCATCTGCTCGCAGATTTCGAACGAAACGGACTTCTTGCCCTCGCGCGTGAACGGGTTATACCCCGTGTTCCGGTTGTACCATCCGAACTGCTTCGTCGCGGCCAGGCAGAGATCGAACGCGTCGTCATAGGTGCCGTCGACCGCCAGCACGTCCGCCCCGCACGCCAACAACTGGGCGATTTTCGCCCGCGGCGCCGCCTTCGGAATGAAAATGCGGGCTTTCATCCCCATCGCCGCCGCCAGCACCGCCGTCGAAGATCCGGCGTTGCCCGTCGATGCCCCGGTGACCAGGTCGCGCCCGATGTCCCGCGCCCGCGCGAGCGCAATCGCGGTCGCCCGGTCCTTGAACGATGCACTCGGGTTCCGGCTGTCATCCTTGATAAGCAGGTGACGCAGCCCGAGCCGCCGCTCCAGCCGCGCCACGCGCAGCAATGGCGTCCAGCCGATCGGCAGGCAGTCGAGCTTCGTGGCAGTGGGGTAGAGCGGCAAATACCGCCAGATCGACCGGTCCGCGTTCCGCGCCAGCTCGTCCTTGCGCCATGCCCCGCGGATCGCGTCGTAGTCGTACTCGATCTGGAGATTCCCCCCGCACGCCGCGCAGTTGTAGACGGTCTCGCCGAGCGCACACGTCGCGCCGCAGCGCACGCACCGGAGCCCGCACACGTAATGCCGCCCGGCCGCACTCATGGCACGATCCGCGTGCCCGTCTCGCCCGCGACCGCCCGCGCCAAGTTCGCCGGATCGGTGATGATCGCCATCTTCCCACCCTGTTCGATGAAGTCGACGACCGCCTGGATCTTCGGCAACATGCTGCCCGGGGCGAAGTGGCCCTCGGCGATGTAGCGTTTGGCCTCGGCCACGGTCATCTTGTCGACGTCTTTCTGGTTCGGCTTGCCGTAGTTCAGCGAGACCTTCTCGACCGCGGTCGAGATGATCAGGATGTCCGCCTTGAGGAGCTTCGCGAGCAGCGCCGTCGCGAGGTCCTTGTCGATCACCGCGTCCGCCCCCTTCAGCGTCCCGTCCGCGGTCTTGACGACCGGAATCCCGCCGCCGCCCGTCGAGACCACCAGCACGTCGCGCTCAACAAGGTCTCGAATCGCCTCAAGCTCGATGATCTCCTTCGGCGCCGGCGACGCGACCACCCGGCGGAACCCGCGCCCCGCATCCTCCACGATCGCCCAGCCCTCTTTCGCACGCCGCTCACTCGCCGTCGTCTCGTCCATGAAGCTGCCGATCGGCTTGCTCGGCTTGCGGAACGCGGGGTCGTCGGCGTCCACGAGCGTCTGCGTGATGATCGTCGCGACCGGCAGCCGTTTCGGCCACTCACGCATGCAGTTGTACATGGCCTGCTGAATCTGGTAGCCGATCGCCCCCTGCGTGTCTGCTCCGCACGAATCCAGTGGCACCGGGTGCAGTTCCTGCCGCGACAGCTCCGACCGCCGCAGGATGAACCCGACCTGCGGCCCGTTGCCGTGCGTAATCACCAGCCGGTAACCCTGCTCCAACAACCGGACGATATGCCGGCAGCACTCGAACAGGGCAGCGTACTGGTCCTCTACGCGCTTGTGCTGCGCGTCGACGATCAAGGCGTTGCCGCCGATTGCAAGCACGATCAATTGCTTCTTCGTAGACGCCATCCGGTTGCATCCTCCCGCCCTGCCAGCCCCGCACCCACGCGGGCCGGGGCCACTCCAGGCCGCTCCCGCGGCTCCACGGCAGATCCGCGGCCATTCGACGCGGCCGAACCACGCATGATGCCCCCGGGCCGGCCCGCGGTCAAGACCGCCGCGCGACGCAAAACGCTTGACTCTGCCCGCGTGATTCGTTACCAAGTGAATTGTGGGCGGGAAGCCTTCAACGGGGGGCGGTCGGCCGACCGCCGTGCGCCGAAAGTGAGCATCTCTTATGCCGAAAACGCTGCTGGTCGATCCCGATAAGTGCACGAGTTGCCGCTTGTGCGAGTTGGTCTGCTCCGGCCGGAACGCGGACGCATTTCAGCCGGCCCGCGCCCACGTCCGCGTGACCATCGACGTGGACGAGGCCTTCTACTTCCCGCGCGTGTGCCTCCAGTGCGACGATGCCCCCTGCCTCGACGCCTGCCCGTGCGAGGCCCTCGTCCGCGACCCCCGCACGAACGCCGTCGTGATCCTCCACGACAAGTGCAACGACTGCCGCGCGTGCGAGGCCGCCTGCCCGTACGGGGCGATCCGCTGCTGGGACGACCGCGCCTGGAAGTGTGCCCTCTGCGACGGCGACCCGGAATGCGTGCGGTTTTGTGCCCCGCAGGCTCTCCGCTACGAGCCCGCCGAATCCTGGCCCGCCGCCGCCCGCCAGGCCTACGCGGCCCGCCTGCGCGAGCTCGCCCAGGAGGCCCGGCCATGACCCACGCCTACGTCGGCCAGCTCCTGCGCGTCGATCTCGACCGCCGCCAGACCCGCACCGAGCCGCTCAACCGCGACCTCGCCCGCCTGTTTATCGGCGGCCGCGGCCTGGCGACCAAGCTGTTCTCGAACGAGGTGGACCCCAACGTCGATCCGCTCCACCCCGCCAACAAGCTCATCCTCGCCGCCGGCCCCCTCACCGGCACCGCCGCGCCCTGCGGCAGTCGCTTCATGGCCGTCACCAAAGGCCCGCTCACCGGGGCGATCGCCAGCTCGAATTGCGGCGGCGACTTCGGCCCGGACCTCAAATACGCCGGCTACGACCTGATCGTCTTTGACGGCGTGGCCAAAGAACCGACCATCCTCGTGATCGACGATGGCAAAGTGGAGCTGCGCCCCGCCGCCGACCTGTGGGGCCGCACCGTCGACGAGGTCGAAGACACGCTCCACACCCGCCTCGGCCGCGACTTCAAATTCGTCAGCATCGGCCCCGCCGGCGAGAACCTCGTCCGCTACGCCGCCATCATCAACGACAAAAGCCGCGCCGCCGGCCGCTCCGGCGTCGGCGCCGTCCTCGGCTCGAAAAAAGTCAAGGCGGTGGCCGTCCGCGGCACCGGCGGCCTGACCGCAGCGGACCCGGCCGGCTTCCGCACCACCTGCCTCGACGTCCTCGAGAAGCTGAAAAACGGCGCGGTCACCGGCACTGGCCTCCCGCGTTTCGGAACCGCCATCCTCGTCAACGTCATCAACGAGCACGGCGCCTTCCCCACCCACAATTTCCAGCAGGGGCAGTTCCCGGGCGCGGAAAAAATCAGCGGCGAGACCATCGCCGACCAGATCCTCCGGCGCAACCGCGCCTGCTGCTCCTGCCCGGTCGCCTGCGGCCGTGTCACCGAAATCAAGGGCGGTCAGTACGCCGGCCGCGGCGAGGGACCCGAGTACGAAACCATCTGGGCCCTCGGCGCCGCCGTCGGCGTCAGCAACCTCGCCGCCGCCACCAAAGCCAACTACATCTGCAACCAGCTCGGCCTCGACACCATCTCCGCCGGCGCCACCATCGCCTGCGCCATGGAACTGGTCGAGAAGGGCGTCCTCACCGAGCAGGAGATCGGCTTCCCGCTGCGCTTCGGCGACGGCGAAGCCCTGGTCCGCGCCATGACCCAGATCGGCCGCCGTGAGGGCTTCGGCGACGTGCTGGCCGAAGGCGGCGCCCGCCTCGCCGCGAAATACGGCCGCCCCGAGCTCTTCATGGGCGTCAAGAAGCAGGAATTCCCCGCCTACGACCCGCGCGGCATCCTCGGCATGGGACTCCAGTACGCCACCTCCAATCGCGGGGCCTGCCACGTCCGCGGCTACATGGTTTCCACCGAGATTCTGGGCCTGCCGATGAAGATGGACCCGCACACGACCGCGGGCAAGGCGGCGGTGAACATCGCGTTCCAGAATCTGACCGCCGCCGTCGATTCCGCGGGCATGTGCCTGTTCGCGACCTTCTCGATCGGGGCGCCCGAGCTCGCTGCGCTGCTGAAAACCGCGACGGGCTTCGATTACGACGTCGACGAACTGCTCCTGGCCGGCGAGCGAATCTGGAACCTCGAGAAGCTGTTCAATCTGCGGGCCGGCTTCAGCCGCAAGGACGACACGCTGCCCCCGCGTCTGCTGCACGAGCCCATGCCGGCCGGTCCCGCCGCCGGCAAGACCGTCCCACTCACTGAGATGCTCGACGAGTACTACCGGCTCCGCGGCTGGGACGACCAGGGCTGTCCGACGCCCGAGAAGCTCGCCGCCCTGCATTTGTAGCGTTAGCCCTCTGTGGCTGACGGTGGGTGGCACGGTCTGGCGCAGCGGCGAGCGAAGCCAGGCCGTGGGCGCCGCCTCTGATCGTCCTCCGCCTTTGCGCCTTTGCGTCTTTGCGTGACCCATGACCATCGAACTCCGACTCTTCGGCACTCTCCGCGCGTACCTCCCCGCGGGCCATCCCCCGCCCGGCGTGCAACTCGACATGCCCCCGGACGCCTCGATCGCCGACGCCCTCGCCCGGCTCGCGATCCCGCCCGACGAGGTTGCTCTGACGGTCGTCAACGGCCTTTACGAGCGCGACCGCACCCGCCGCCTCTCCGACGGCGCCACCCTCAGCGTCTGGTCCCACGTCGCCGGCGGCTGACCCCCGCCCCCTGACCTGTTTCTTAATTCCGCTCGTGCGTGAATCCGTTCTCGCACGGAGACCCGCGGGAATCCCTTCCCGCTTCTGACTTCTGCCCTCTGATTTCTTACTCCTCTTCTCCGCGTCCTTGGCGCTCTTGGCGTCTTGGCGGTTGCCGCTGCCGCCGCGCCTCCGCCATCACGATGCTCGCCGCGTGCGACAGCGACAGCGACGCCTCCGCCCGCGTCGGGATGCTCACGAACTCGTCGCACACCGCCCGCACCGCCCCGCTCAGCCCGCGTTTCTCCCCGCCGATCGCCAGCACGACCGGCCCAGCGAGCTCCGCTTCGTACAGGCTCCGTTTCGCCCCCGCCACGCACCCGATCACCCGCACCCCGCGTTTCTGCAAGCCCCGCAGCACCTCCACGTCCTCGATCTGCGCCAGCGCCAGCCGCTCGTACGCCCCCGCCGCCGGCCGCCCCACCTCCACCGCGTCGAACTCCCACAAGTGCTTCTTTATCATCACGGCGTGTACGCCAAAAGCGTCCGCGCTCCTCAGCGTGAACCCCAAATTCCGCGCATCGTCCACCCCCTCCAGCAGCAGCAGCAGCGCCGGCTCCCGCAGCGTCCCCGCCGCCCCACCCTGCTGCTCCTCCACGTCCTCGCCTTCATCTGCCCCTCCGCCGGTTGCCTTTGGGCCCTCACCTATGGTTCTTCTCTGCGTCCTTGGCGCTCTTGGCGTCTTGGCGGTTGCCTTTCCCGCCCCGTCCACCAGCGCCAGCAGCTCCTCCGCCGTCAGCCGCGGCTTCGCCGTGCAAATCGCCACCACGCCCCCGTGCGTGGCCCCATGCGCCAGCGCGTCCAGCTCGGCCGCCTCGACGTACCGGATCGGCACCCCCCGTTTCTCCGCCAGCCCGATCACGTCCGCGAGCTTCTCCCGGTGCGCATCGTGCCGGATCAGGATCACCTGAAACCGCCGCTGATACGCCCGCAACGCGGCCAACACCGACTGTCGCCCTTCAATGTGCTCCATTTACATTGCTTCCTCGCTCAACTGGCCAATTGTCCGCCACGCGTCGCCGCGTAAGCTCTGCCGATCGTCCCCGCCACTACGTCGGCCTCGCCGGAGCGTTGTTCGCCCGCCGTAGCCTACTAAACTCCTCATCCGTTATCTCACACTCCTCGTACTCGTCGTCATCGCGCAAAACGAACCTCCCCGCGTCCAGATCGAGCCGGTGCTTGTAGCCCACAAGGTGGCAATTCGGAAGGTATATGCCCTTCACAAACGGGTCGCACTCCGCGGATTTCCTGACGTAGGTCTCGCCGGGAACGGGAAACAACCACGGCAGAGAGGCACAACAGCCAAACTGCTCACTTATGATTTTGTTCAACTGGCCAATGGCCTCCAATGCCGCTCCACGCGCGTTTGAGTCAACCTCCGGCCTAAAATGCAGACCACGATTTCTGGTCACACAGAACTCCCGGAACAGCTGCGCCACCTCCGGTCGCAGTATTGACCAGGATTCCAGTGCCCTAATAGCAAGCTCCCAATTATCAAACGAGTCTTTGGAATACACGTGTTTGTAGCTCGCTGAGTTGCGGAACTGTTCTCTGAACATTAACACAAGATGATTGAGTATCCGCTCGCCGAGACCACACGCGCCCGCGAGGGCTGGGTAGTATGCCCCCATGACAAACGCCGTCCTAATCTGTCTTTGAAACGCGTTGTGGAATGCTATGACGGACCAAGGCATGGCCCCGAGATCAACAAAGTCCAGTTTCTTCCGGTGATCGTCAAGAGTACCAAACTCGTATATCAACCCCTCCTCGATCTTGCGCTGGTTCTGCTCGTGCATCGACTTGACGCGCGCCTCCGATTCGTCCTTAATCGCGACCGTTAAACTGTTGACGCGCGCATCGAAGTCGAACGACAAGACCCTGTACCTTTTCATGGCGCGTGCGGAACCTCCCTGGTATTAGGCAGACGATTAATGGAAAACCACGGACAGGCACCCATTTCTCGCGCCTGCGCGACGCGCTGCTTTGCTTGCTCGCGCGTGCCCGTCCAGCGGACGTTCCGCTGATCGGCAACTACACCGCGCGGCGCGCTGCAAGTGTCGCCGCGGCCTGCCCGTTCGTGCCGCATTCGTATCACCGCGCCGGACGGCCGCTCCACCCTCGAGAAATCGCTGCCAATCCCACTTTGTCATCCGCACGTAGTGTCGAACAGAAGGGGCGCAACGCGCCAGGTCCATCGCGAGTCCAAGGTGTCTCCCTTCGTCACGGCGTCCGGGCAGGCAATTGCAGCGTGACAGTCTCGTCGCCCGCGACGTCTTTTAGGACGACTCGTTTGTATTCGAAGCTGATTTCGGTGATCTGCCAGGTACCTACCATGTCTCCGGTATGTAGGTAGAGTTTCTTACCGCTCTCCTTGTCCGCAAAGTAGGCCATCGGCCCCTCCTGGAGAGACCTGGACACGCTCCGAAGAACGTATCGCCCCGCTGGGGGAACCGGAACCTCGGCGGCGGGCCGTGATGTCGGCCGACTGGCGCCCGTTGCAGCGTCCTTTGCCGGGGCGCCCTGCTGGCCCGGTCCCTTGGCGGACGAAGACGTGCCTTTGCCGACCTTAAGCGACTCCACGAGCCGGTCGTCGCGGTACAGCGTTTCGTCATCTATCGTCAGCACGGCCAACTTCCACGTTCCATCTCTGATCGTGACTATCGTACCCCACCGGTGAGTCAATTCGGCCCCAAAGGTGTTTTTGGCCTTTACCTTGGACGAGTAAGAAAACGTATCCTGTTCCGCGTTGTACTTCACGTCGGGGGTGTCCCAAAACCCGAAGCTCGCATCGTCGGGGTATTTCAGGAATCGCCGCACACACTTCTTCGAATAATCCTCGCCGTCCGCCTGACGCGACTCCACGTCCATCTGGCGCTTCTTGTCCGCCTCTTTCTCCGCGGCGCGCTGATCCTCTTCAGCTCGCTGTTCAGGTGGCAGCGCTGCCCGACGTGCCTCCTCCGCTTTCCGTGATTCCTCGGCCCGGTTGAAGCAGCTATTGATGCCGTACCCGGCAAGTCCCAGCAGCAGCAACGCCGCAACGAGCTGTGACCCAAAGCCAGCTTTCTTCATTCGTGGGCCGCCTTTCTCGTTGACCTAGGTGGTAGCTGCGATTGCTGAGCCGCGAGGTGCAAACCGCGCGCCGCCTCACCCACGCCCTCATAGTCCCGTGCCACCGCTAACACCCGCGCCGACGAAGGGGCCGCACCATCCGCCCCTGGCCGTCTTTCCCGCAGCATACCGCCGCCCCCGCCCCGCCACAACCCGCCCGTCCCCGCTCCCGTCCTCAAGCTCGTAGCTCAAGGCTCAAGGCTCAAAGCTCACAGCTCGCGGCTCAAGGCTCACAGCTCACGGCTCAGAGCTCACCGCTCGCCCGCCCCCCGCCTGGGCGCGCAAGCGTTCCTGATCCCGCTGGAATTCCTCGCTGCGCTGCCGCCAGTACTCGATCTGCTGCTCGACGGTCATGTCCTTCAGCCGCTCGTGCACGCGCAGCGCCGCCTGGCGTTTCATCTCGACGCAGTCAAATGTCTTGGCCTTCATACTCAATCACGTCCCGCATCGATTATACCAGCCCGCCCCGCCCGCGTCATAGCTGGCTTCGGGCCATGCTCGCCCGCCGCCCTGCCTGCCGGCGCCGTTCCCGCGTTCCCACGCCCCACGGCCCCCATCCACCACTCGGCCCCTCGGCCCCTTGGTGCCTCGATCCCTCTCGCATTTTCCGCCAATCTCGCGCACCCGCTGCCAGAATCCGCCCAGCCTCGACAAACCGCCCGTTTCCTTCCCCGCCGCCCCGTTCTTCGTCTATACTATCTAGACCAGACGCGGCCGGTTCCCCGTACGCCCGCGCCGCCCGATCGGAGCCCCAAGCGCAAGCGCGGGGTTCTGAGCTAAAAGCTGACCGCTCAAACCGAGACCTGGTGACCGAGTGCCCAACGCTGCGCCCCGCATCCCGGACCCCGAGCCCCGGCCTCTCCGCGTCCTCCGCGCTCTCCGCGCTCTCCGCGCCTCCGCGGTTGCCTTGCCCTACGTCCGGATAATCAAGTGTGCCAAGGGGGGGGTACACACCTTGGCACACTTGGCACTCTTCCCCTTTCCAGCCCGCGAACCGCGCACGGTCCCAATCAAGTGTGCCAAGATTGCCAAACGCCTCCGCCGCTACGACCGCGTCGCCGCCCGCGCCGGCGCCGCCTCGACGGACGCCCGCTCCAGACAGCGCGGGGCCCGGTCAGCCTCGCCAACCGGGCCCCTTAGTCCCTGGGTCCCTTAGTCCCTACTCCAACACGTTGATGTTCTTCTTCCGGCAAATGTCCTTGAGCTGCTTCGGCCACACCGTCACGCTCACTTCGCCCAGGTGCGCCTTCCGCAGCAGCAGCATCGTCGTTCGCGACTGCCCGATCCCGCCGCCGATCGACAGCGGAATCTGATCGTTCAGGATCGCCTGGTGGTACGGCAGCTTGAGGAAATCGAGCTGCCCCGAGAGCTGTAGCTGCTGCTTCAGCGTCTCCTTCGTCACGCGAATCCCCATCGACGTCAGCTCGTGCCGGCGTTTCGTCACCGGATTCCACACCAGAATGTCGCCGTTGAGCCCGTGCGCCGGCTTGCCCTTGTCGGTCACCGTCGGCGTCACCCAGTCGTCGTAGTCCGCCGCCCGCATCTCGTGCGGATAGCCGTCCTGCAACACCCAGCCGATGCCGATGATGAAGATCGCCGGCGCGATGTCCTTGACGTACTTCGTCTCGCGCTGCTTCCGCGGCAGATCCGGGAACCGGTCCAGCATCTCTTCCGCGTGCACGAACACCAGCTCGTCCGGCAGGTTCGGGAACCGCGGGTCTTTGAGCTTCGGGAATTCCTTCTGAATGAAGACCTCCGCGCCCTTGATGACCTTCCAGATCTTCCGCACCGTGTCCTTCAGGTAGTTGAGGTTGCGGTCTTCGGACGTGATGACTTTCTCCCAATCCCACTGATCCACGTACGAGCTGTGGTCGTGATCGAGGAAGTAGTCCTTCCGCACCGCCCGCATGTCCGTCACGATCCCCTCGCCGACCTTGCAGTTGAACTGCTTCAGCGCCGAACGCTTCCACTTCGTCGCCGCCTGCACGACTTGCCCCGTGATCCGCGGCTCGATGCCGAGTCCACAGGGAAACTCGATCGGCGTCCGCGACCCGTCGCGGTCGAGATAGTCGTTGACGCCGCTCTCGCGATCGACGATCAGCGGCACCTCGACGCGGAAGAGGTGCAGCTCTTTGCACAGACCGTCCTCGATGTACCGCTTGACGGCCGAGAGCGCAATCTGCGTTTCCTTGGGGTCGAGGATAGATTTGTAGTCATTGGGGAGGATCTTCTCGACCTCGGGGTACGTGCTAATACCGGGACCAGCCAGATCTGCCTTCTTGTCTGCCATTCCATCTGCTCCGTGTACTTGCTAAGGGCTCCGACTCTCCTACACCGGGCTCGTGCCGCCCGCTACGGCGCGGCCCCGACAGTTGAACTCGTCTGTACTTGCGACCGCCGCCCCGTCCTGGCCAGCCCCGGCGGCGGCACTTGCAACTTGTTACACACCCACGCCACCAGCCGCCGCCCGTCCACACACCCCATGTACTCCCGCAGAACCTCGCCGATGACGTACCGGCATTTCTGGCCCGCCGTCGCAAAGACCCGGTCGCGCAGCTTGCCCACTTGCTCGCGCACCACGTGGTGAATCTCCTCGTCGGTCAATTGCCTGATCCGCCGGTCCACGAACACCGCCGTCACGCGATCGGCCTCCGGCTCCTCCGCCGGCGGTCGCTCGGCGAGCAGCCGCAGGACCTCGGGCACACCCTCGCGCGACAATCGCCCGTGGGCATGCGCCTCAAAGACCGCGAACATCTCACCGTCGCTGATGCGCTCCACCGCCAGACCCGCCCGCCGAATGTGCTTCAACCGCTGTACCAGCACGCCCGCGGCAAACATCGGTTCCACACCGAGCTCGCTGACCACCCGGTCAAACACCCCGGCCCGCGGCGAGTTCAGCAGCGGCCGGATCATGTTCGGCGGCAAGCCCAGTTCGCGATACCGCGCCGCGCGGTCCCAGACGAACTCGGGGAGCCGCGCGCCCACCCGCTCCAGCCGCGCCTGCTCGATCGCCAGCGGCGGCAAGTCCGTGTCCGGGTACATGCGTTCCGCGCCGGGCAGCACGCGCTCGAAGCCATTCGTGCCGTCCTTCAGCCCCTGACGGGTGTCGTTGGGGACCCCAACGGTCGCCTCCCTGGCCCGGATCGCGATCTCGTTACACGCCGTCGTCGTATCCGCCTCGTTACCCCAGACGAGGATGAGCGCGTCGCCGCTGTCCGCCCGCATGCGCCGCCGCAATCCCTTCCAATCGCGTCCCGACAGCGTCTCGGCCCCCATGTCGGAGTGGATCATGTTCGGCGTGTGCGTCAGGCAGGCGATCACGCGGATTCGGTCGGCGAACTCCTTCGCAAAGTGCGTATTCTCCTGCGTCGGCTCGTTCAGAATCTCGTCGAAGCCGCGCAGCACGACGCACCGCACGACGTGCCCGTCCGCCACCGCCCGCCGCAACGGCTCGTAGCTCGTGTTCGCCACCATGCGCGTCACGTCCTGCGCCGACCACTGAAACGTCTCCGGCGTCACGCCGCGCTCGCGGAGCAACTGCCGGATGTGCAACAGACTGCACTGCCGCCGGGCTTCGTTGTAGATCAGATGCGGATTGCGCCAGATCTGTGGCGTACCTTTGATCTCGCAGCGCGTCCCGCCAGCGACGCTTACGTTCACGTCCTGCCGTGCCGCGCCGTAGCCGGTGCGGACGTTACCGGTGCTGCGGGCCAGCATCCGCAGGACCTGCCCGACCTCCGCGGCTTCCTGCGGCGTGTGCATGTCCGGCTCAGTGACCGTCTCGATCAGCGGCGTGCCGAGGCGATCGGTCAGGAACACGCGCTCGTGCCCGACGTCCGAGACCTCGCGGCACGAATCCTCCTCGATCGAAAGCTGCCGGATGCGAACGCGGCCGTCCCGGTACGGGACCCAGCCATCGACGCCGAGGATGCCGGTGCGCTGAAAGCCGGTGGGGATCGAGCCGTCGAGATACTGCTTGCGCGCGATGTGCAGCTCGCCGACGATGTTCAGCCGCAGCAGCAGCGCGACCTCAAGCGCGATGTCGAGGGCCTCGTCGTTGATGAAGAACGGCGGCGTATCGTCGAACTCGTACGTGCAGACCGTATTATGGTGAATACGGTAGTAGATGTTCTTCTTGGTCTTCTTCTCCATCAGGGCCGTGCCGTCGTACTCGCCCAGCTCCGAGAGCGTCGGCCGCATGTGCCGCAGGATCTCGGCATCGTACTCCGCGCTGTAGCGGCCGGCCGGGCAGCGGCAGAACAGCTTGTGCCGCGTCCGAAGCTGCTGATGGATTTCGAGGCCCACCTTCAGCCCGATGTCGCGGTAGTCCGCCTCTGTCATCTGGTCGAACGGCTTGAACGACAACGGCATGAGGCGGGCTCTCCTGGCGGCGGCAAAACCGAGATTGTACGGCGCGCGACGGGAATCGCAAAGCCCGCCGGGCGCCGGCTCAAGCAAGTCCTGCGCCCGCAGCCGCGCCCGGCGGGCCGACGCGAGCCGGCCAGTAGGAACAATCAGCCGCGCGGAGAGCGCGGGCCGATGAGACCAGGGAAAGGCACCTGCGCACGTCGCTGCGGGTCGCCGTCCAGCGGAGACACACCATGCCGATGACGCAAACCGATATCCGGAGCTTCTACCAGCGCTACTGGAAGGAGCAGGGCGACCGCGCGCACACGACCGACGACCTCGCCTCGAGCTCGCCGATCGAGGACCGCGTGATGTACCCGCTGTACGCGCGCTTGCTGCGGCAACTGGCCGTCCGCGTCGACGGCGGGCGCGTGCTCGACATCGGTTGCGGTTCCGGCCGGTGGATCCGGTTCTTTCTGGAGAACTTCCGCCCCGCGTTCCTGCGCGGCATGGACGTCACGCCGCAATCCATCGAGCTGCCACAACGCTGGCATCCCACGGCGCCCGACACGCGCGTGGAGTACCGTGTGGGCGACATCACGTCCGCAGACTTGGCGATCGACGAGCCCTTCGATTGCATCAACATCGCCAACGTCCTGTTCCACATTCCCGAGGCCGACCTGTTCGGCCGGGCATTGGCGAATCTGGCCCGCCTGGTCGCGCCCGGCGGCCACATCATCACGACGGAATACCTGCCCCGCTGTTCTATGCGCACGGAGTGGATGCTGGTGCGGAGCCGCTACGAGTTCGAGGAACAGGTGCGGTCCGTGGGCCTGCGCATCGTCACGATTCGCGCGTCCGGCTTCTTCGCCAACGACCCGATGGGAGTCGACGGGCCCGACAGCGGCACGCGCGGCTACTTCCACCGGGTGCGCACGGGCATTCAGAACATCCTGAACTCGCCGCTCGATGCCACCAGCCGGACGTTCTTCCTCGACCTGTTCGCCGAGATCGAGCGGGCGCTGCTGGCCTTCTGTGGCGAACGCATGGCCGACATCGACCTGCCCGCGCAGAAGCTGGTCGTCCTGACCCGCGGCGATTAGCCGGTCGTCAAGGACCGCGGCCTGGGAACCACCTCCCCGGGCGGCGCCTACTTCTTCCGCTTCAGCTCGAAGACGGTCACGTCCGACTTCTTGCCGTCCTCGAAGTACGTCCACTCCGCCTTGATGTGGTCCGCGTCGACGAACGTCAGCGTCAGGTCGTGCATGTGGCCGTCTTTGGCCGGGTCCATGTTCGTCCCGCCCGCAAACTTGAAGACGATCTTGTTCGCATCGTCGCTCTTTTCCGCCTTCATCCGCGGCTGGTTCCCCAGCGCGCAGTAGTGCGTCAGCATCAGGTCCGGCCCGTCGAGATGGTACATGGTGACCATCTCGTGCGGCGTGCCAGGGAGCAGGTGCTCCATGACGACGCTGCCGGCCGAGATGACCTTGTAGACGATCGCGACCTGGTCGTCGGTCTTCTTCTCGGGCTTCGCGTCGGCCCCTTCCTGGACCGACTCCCTGACCCATTCGCCGGCCAGCGACTTGAGCTTCTCGAAGCCCGGATTCGTCACCTTCGGCTTGTCCGGCGTGTGCTTCTTATCGGCCTTCTCCTGAGCGATGACGCCCGCGGCGCACAGCAGCAACCCGATGCCCAACGCTACGAAACTTACGCGCGAAGTCCGCATAGTCCGTGTCCTTGTACCGTGATGAATCCGCTCGCCCTTCAGTCCAACGGCGTATAGTGCCCCCGGCCCGGTCACGCGTCCAGCAGCGCCCTCGTCACGGCGCATACGTGAAGTTCAGGTGCCGCACGCCGTGGCAGGTCAGCGTGCACGCGCCGCGGTAGCGGCCGGTGTCCTGATAGAACCGCTCGCCGCCGACGATCGCGATGTCGAAATTGAGCAGGTGGCCGTGCTCCGTCCAGCTTCCGCTGACGCCGTGGGCCGTGTGGCAGGCGCTGCACGGCGCGTGGTCGCGGACGACGTGCTTCCGGTGCAGCGCAAAGCTCTCATCGTTCAAGATCGAATTGCGGTCGTGGCAACGGTAGCACAAGGCGTACGCCTCGGGGGACTCGGGCGTGAAGTCGCGCGTCTCGTACCGCGCCACAAGCAGGTGGTCGAAGCGCGACCCGTGCGGCCCGTCCACCTGCGACCCGCCGACGCTCCGCGCATCGGGGTTGTTGTGACAATCCTGGCAACTGATGAGCCGCCGCGTGCGCACCTCCGGCCGCAGGCTCGGCACCTCGGGGATGCGATTGGCCGGGGCCACCACCGGATGCGCCGACGCGGCCGTAAGCTGGAACTGCCGCCGCACGTTCCCCAACTCATCCTGCTGCCGGTAGATCCGCTTGAGGACCGGCACGGCCCGATCGCCGTGGCAGCGGAAGCACACTTCGTAGTAGAAGGTCGCGCGTGCCACCGGCACGCCGCTCAGACTGACGCCCGGCACGTCGCGCAGCTCGGGCGGGATCACCGGCCCTTGCAGCGCTAACGCCACGCCGCTCGGCAGTGGGTTCACCGCGGCGGCGTGCGGATTGTGGCAGTCGGTGCATTCGACGAAACGCGCCGTGGGGAAGACGCGCTCTTCCGGCGTACGGCGCCGCTCGAACAGGCGGTTAATGCGGTGGCCGGAGTGTTGGTCGATGACCGGCAGGATGTCGGGGCCGCTGATCCCGTCGTGGCAGTCGATGCAAAGGCGGGCCGGGCGGTCGTACAGCAATTGCTCGCGACGCGGCGCGCTGTGCGGAGCATGGCAGGAGCGGCAGGCGTTGTCCGCCATCGAGCGATATGACAGCACTTCGCCGTTCGTCACGGTGGGGGGAACGATGCGCTGGCTCTGCGCATGGGCGCTGGCGCGCCACCCCTCCAGGTCGTGACACGTCACGCACAGGGCTCCCTCGCGATCCGTGATTCGCAGGAAGTTGCCCAGCTCGTTGTTGTGGGGATCGTGGCAGGCCGTGCATTCCAGCTCGCCGCGCTCGCCGAGGTGGATGCGGTGATCGACCAGGTCGGGCGAGCGGATCTCCGGGTCGCGGTTGGACAGCGCCCGGTCGTAGCGCAAGCCGATCGGGTGGTCGTCGGACAGATCGGTCGTGAGGTTGGTCGGTCCCGTCGGCATGTACATGTGCGACATCGGGATCGGGTCGGTGATCGGCCGGTCGAGCGTCAGCCCCAGCGCAATCGTCCCGTCGTGACAGCTCAGACACAGCTTGCTGGCCGGCCCCGGCTGATCCGGGCGGGCGTCCATCGTGCGGCTGCGATAGATGCGATAATACGTCGTTGGACTGTACCGGTTCCACAACGGGGCGGCCGGGCTGGCGTTGTGCGGCGTGTGACAGAAGACGCAGACCTGATTCTCCGCGATGGCCCGCACCGGCCCGGGGCCGAACATCGACAGGTCGTGCTTCGAGTGCACGACGCGGTCGTCGGCCGCGGCGAGGCCGCTGCACAGCCACAGCGCGGTCAGCGTCAGGATCACTGCACGCATGACGCCTTCTCCGACAGATACTGGAACACCTGCACGCGGCGATTGTAACTGTCCGCGACCCAGATGCGATCCTGGGCGTCGATCGTGAGCCCCGCGGGCAGCGCGAACTCGCCCGGGCGGTCGCCACCCTGCCCGAACGCCATCAGCAGCCGCCCGCCGCGATCGAAAACCTGAATGTTCTCGAACTGATTGTCGAGCACGTAGATGTGGCCCTCGGAGTCCACTGCCACGTCGCGCGGCCGCGCAAAGTCGCCCGCCGCATCGCCCTTCTGGCCGAAGCTGGCGACCGCCGCCAGCGCATCGTCGAAAACCTGCACGCGGAAGTTCATCGCGTCCGCGACCACCAGGCCGACCTGCGCGTGCCACGTTACGGCGGTCGGGAAGTTGAACGCGCCCGGGGCGTCGCCCCGTCCGCCGAGGCGCTGCGTCACCTGCTCCGTCGGAGCCCAAGCGGCAGCGAGGGGCGCCATCGGCACCGCCAGGCACGCGTGTACCGTTGGATCGACGACCCACAACGCGTTTCGCGCGGCATCCCAGGCGGCGGAGATCGGCGCAGACACCCCGGCGACGTGGCGCGTGACCTGCCAATTGCCGTCGAGGTCGAACACGTCGAGCGCGCCGCGTCCACGGTCCGCGACGACCAGCGCGCGACCCGGCACAATCGTCACGTCTATCGGCACACGCAGCGGGTCGTCGGGTGACCCGCGCAGCATGGCGTAGCGCCGCGTTTCCAGATCGAGCAGATGCACGACGCCCAGCCCCAGGTCTGCGATGAATACTCGCTCGCCGGCCACCGCCACGGCGCTCGGCCGCACGAACTCTGCCGTCGGCCGCGGACCAATCAGCACCGCCTGAAACGCCTGCCAGCCGCTTGGCGACACCCCCAGACTCGCCTCGCCCCGCAACTCGCCGATGTAGCGAATCCGCGGCGAATCGGGCGGCGCCGGCCACACGATCGGCGGCGCCACCGCCGGGAAGATCGGGCGCAGGGGCGCCTGACAGCCGGCCAACACCGCGCACCACAGGCCCACCACTGACACGCGCCTTACCACGGCTCACCCCGCGCAATCAGCGGAATGTCGCGCCTCAGCTTGACCCAAAACGAGCAGCTCTGGTCCTGCGAGCCCCGCAAATCGAGCCGGTCGTACTCGGCCTCGAACCGCAGTGCGAAGTACCCCAGCTTCCAGTCGATCGCCGCCGTCAGATCGACGCCGTTCGTGCGGCCGTTGAGCGAATCGTCCTCAAAGCGGTACATGACGCTCGCGTTGGCTTCGAGGTTCTGCGCGAGCAGGTAGCGGTACGTGGCCCCCAGGTCGACCAGCGTGGTATCGCGGGCCGACACTTCTTCGGCCCCCGTAAACCAGAAGCGCGAAAGCGTCGCCGTCGCATCGAGCTGGTGATTCGCCTTCTGCCACAGCACCGCGTCGCCGTTGCCATGTACCGCCGAGTACGGGTCGATCGAGTCGTCGTTGTACTCGTATTCCAGGCCGACGGACCAGCGCTTCTGCCGATACGTCGCCCCCAGCCGCTGGCGGTTCACGTTGCGTTCGCGGAACGGCGAGCGCCGCGCCGAATCGATGTCCTCGCTTTGCAGCGACCCCGCGTAGTACGGCGTCAGCCCGAACTTGAAGTCCTGCTGAATGCGCACGTCGAACCGTTCGCGCGCGACCTTGTAGTCCGCCGGCACCTTGTACGTGTAGCTGACGAGTACGCCCTGCCGGTCGGCGATGTTGCCGGTCGGCACACGCGTCAGGGCAGTGTAGTGCCCGACGCGTAGCGCGGTGTAGTCGCGCCCGGGCAGGTACGTCCGCGAGCGCGTTGCGTCCGTCACGAGGATGCTGACCGGGTCGACATCCAGATGCACGAGGTATGTTGGCAGCGGATCGCGGAAGGTGACCGATTCGCCGATCACGATGCCGCGCTGCGTGTCGCTGTCGCTGTCCGTCGCCGTGTGGTTGTACGCGACGTTGGTCGAGAACCGGCCCAGCGAGTTCTCGTGGCTGAAGCTCGTGCTGAGGAGCCCGCCCCATTCGCGGAAGTCCGGCCGCTCGTTCGCGTTCTGCTTGAGCGTATACGCCTGCACGGTCGTCGTCAGGGTCTCGCCGAGCTGGTGCGTCAGCCCGCCCTCGCCGCGCCATGTGTCCGTCGACAGGTCGCTGAACGTGTCGCGCAGGAACTGGGCGGCCACGTTGCCCGATAGCGCGTCGGTAAGCTGCAAACGCAGCCGCGTCGATAGCTCGGTGTTGTCGCGGGCCAGGTCGCCGGATTCGTCCTGGTACCGCGCCAACGTCTCCCACGAGCTCTTGCCGTCCGGCCCGAACCGCAGCACGTGCTCGAGCGTCAGGTAGTGCCGCGTCGTGTCGAAGCGCGTCTTCGTCCCGGAATAGCGCTCATGCCGGTCCGTGTATTCGTAATCGAGCCGCAAGGACTGCTGCGGGCTGATCTGCCACGTCCCTTCATACCGGAACGTGTTGTTGCCGCGCTGCTCGTCGTCGTTGAGGTCGCGCGTCCGGCTGGTCAACTCGTCCCAGACGTGCTCGAAGGTGAACTTCATCGGGAACGTCGCGTCGTTCAGGAACACCCCGCCGCCGTAGCGTTCGAGCGTGCGGTCCAGGCTCGGCAGGAACGCCCGCGGCACGCGGCTATCGAGCTTCTGCGCGAAGACGTTGCCGGAGACCTTGCCGCGGGGCAACAGCGTTAGATTCAGGTCGTATTCGAGTATGTCCCCGTTCGGGTTCTCGGTCTGGTTGCGTCCCGACCCCGTCTCGCGGTACCACTGCTGCGCCAGGCCATACCGCGCCGCGATGTCAAATTGGGCGATCTTCTCGTCCAGCACGGCCCCGACCGTGTGCAGCCCGAGCGTCTCCTCGAACACCCGGCTGCGGTTCGTCTGCCGCTGCGTCAGCCGGAATGGGTCGTTCGTCTCGAAGGCCACCCGGCGTTGGTCGTACGAGCCTTCAAACCCCAGGTTGAGCGTGAATTCCTTCAGATCAAAGAGCGACCGCGGCGCGGGTGCCGCCGTCGGCGTCGCCGCGGCCGGCTCCGTGGCGCCGGGCGCCGGCTGCGAAGTCGGCTGCGTGGGCACCGGCTGCGCTGCCGCAACCAGTACCAGACTGCCTACGGTTCCGAGCAAGCCGACCGTCAGTACGGAGTCTCGCCGCATAGAGCCAGCCGAGGTGAGTTCGCCGACCGCTAGCGAATGCCCGCGCGCGCCGACAAGCTAGCGAGCCGCCTGGAATCTGTCCAGCGCGTGCCGCGCGTTTCGAGGGAAACAAGAATTGACACCCCCGGCGTGGCCAAGTATACTAACCGCCTGCTTTTGGAGGTTGGAGAGGAGTTCAATTCGAACTCCGCCATCGAGCGGCGGTGCAGCCCGCCGCCCATGACGATTGACCCTGCCGCTATGTGCAGAAGCTGCGTGAAGCAGGAGAGGAGACGGATCATGAGGAGTCTTGGGGTCTGTTCTTGGTGTGCTTGCGCGCTGCTGGCGGCGTGCGCTTCTAACGCATCGGCCCAACTCGTTTTTGGCAGCACGACGACGGACGGGAACAACCCTTGCGGGATGTACTACGACGTCGGCAGCGGGCAGGTGACGACGCTGTGGAAGTCCGCGGCGAACAAGAAGGTCAACGGCCTGGCGGCTGACGCGGTCAACCAGAAGCTCTACGCAAATGACGCGGCGCGGCTGAACGTCTGGAACTACGGCAGCGTCGGCACTGCGCCGACGGCGATCGCCGGCATGTACCGCACGAGCGACCCCAATACGTTTACCGCCACCGGCGTGGACGGCCTGGCCTTCGCGAACGGCCAGCTCTACGGCTCCACGTCGTACCCCAGCACGGTCTACAAGCGCGGCATCTACCAGATCGCGACGGTCGCCGTCAACAGCCGTTGCGTGATGACGCAGATCTGGACCGACCCGACTTCGTCCGGTACGTACAGCGGCGCGCTGACGTTTGGCGGGTTGGAATTCAATCCGGCCGACAATCTGTTCTACGCGACGCTGTCGGCAATCGATCCCAACTACGCCAATCCGCCCCCGCGCGGCCTGTACAGCATCGACGCGTTCGGGGCCGGCGCCATGACCAAGGTCGCCGACTTCCCCGCCGGACGCACGAAGATCGACGGTCTGGCGATCGGCGGCGGGAAGTACTGGATGACCGAGCAGGATCCGAACGCAGCCCAAATTGACATCTACCCCTACGATCCGGTGAGCGGGACATACGGGACGACGATCTATGTGCCCCTGACCGACGCCACGCAGCGTGCCACCGGGGCCGCGTGGGCGCCCGGCGCAATCCCGGAGCCGGGGACCTTCGGCGCACTGGTGCTCCTGGCACTCGCGTCCTTGCGACGCCGGCGTTAAGCCCGGCGCGGGCTTCGTTCGCAACCCAATGTAGCGGCCGACCCCCGAGTCTGTCTTAGAGCCTCAGAAAATCTGCGCCGCGCGTGTTGAGTCGTTCGGCCGGTTCCCGCGGGGGACTCCGCGACTGCGACCGCTTGGGTCGCGGCAAACGCACAAGCTATAATACGCATTCCGCTTAGTTTTTGCGCGCAGTTCGGCGCAAGTTAGGTATTGCGCCAAGGTCTCCGGTCGCGCATGCTTCGCCTGGCGTGGCAAGGAGGCCTCGGATGGATGTGCAAGCG
>Ga0182017_10000097_pt1 | contig 64053 bp, 51 predicted proteins | sample 712E3DmetaG_FD_120492 | JGI IMG/M metagenome (GOLD analysis project Ga0182017, IMG submission 120492) | Permafrost microbial communities from Stordalen Mire, Sweden - 712E3D metaG | ecosystem: Environmental > Terrestrial > Soil > Wetlands > Permafrost | place: Sweden: Stordalen | collected... | reverse complement strand
TTGCCGCTTTCCCCCACGATCATGCTTCGTGCGATGTCAGGGGCGAAGGCCGGCTTGTACACGCGCTTCGAGGTCAGCGCGTCGTAGACGTCCGCCAGCGCCACAATCCGCGCCGACAGGGGGATATCCTCCCCGGCCCGGCCTTCGGGGTAGCCGCTGCCGTCAAAGCGCTCATGGTGTCCCGCGGCAATGTCCCGCGCCATGCGCAGATAAGCGACGCCGGGATACTGCCGTGCGGCCGCCTCGAGAGTTTCGGCGCCAATGAGCGCATGTTGCTTCATGATCTCGAATTCACGGTTGCTGAGTCGTCCGGGCTTGAGCAGGACGCTGTCCGGAATGCCCACTTTGCCGATGTCATGGAGGGGGCTGGTCAGGTAGATCAGCCGAATGAACTCGTCGTCCACCGCGCCGGCGTGTTGGGGCGTGGTGGCCAGATGCTGGGCTAGAATGCGGGCGTAATTGCGCATTCGTTCGAGGTGCTCGCCCGTTTCGGGATCACGGGATTCCGCCAGCTTCGCCAGGGCAAAAATCGCTACTTCGCGGGTCTCCAGGGACAGGATGCGCTCGCCGACGCGGATGCGGACGCGGAGCTCAGCGGGGTGGAAGGGCTTGGTCATGAAGTCATCGGCCCCGGCGGTCAAGCCCTCGACGACGTCTTGTATGTCGTCGCGCGATGTGAGCAGGATTACGTACACGTATCCGGGAAACTCCGCCGCCCGAATCCGCCGGCACAGCTCGACGCCGTCCATTCCCGGCATCACCCAGTCCGAGATGACCATCCGGCAGGCGTCCTGCCTGAGGATCGCCAGAGCTTCCTGCCCGTCGCGCGCCACGAGGGGCTCATGACCCGCCTGCACGAGCGCGTGGGTCAAGACGCTTCGGGCGAGTTCGTCGTCGTCCACAGCCAGTATCTTCATGAGGCACCTATGACGCTGCGCCCCGCGCGCTCGCAAGCGGATGATCTTCGCCTGGCGACACGTCGGGGGCCTGGTCGGTACAACGCTCCAACTCCGTGCGCAACTCGTCCAAACAAGGCTCGGCCCCGCCGAGCTTTCCGGCCCGCCCCAGGCTCTCCAAACGCGCCGCCAGCTCATGCACGCGGCTGGCGGCCACGTAGCTGGCGGCCCCCTTGAGGCTGTGCGCCCGGCGCGTGGCTTCTTCGACAGCCCCGGCGGCAACGTCGCGCTCGAGCTGCTCGAAATCGGCCAGTGCCTTCTTCTGGAACATGCCAATCAGGTTTGTCACGAATGCTCGGTCCATTCCCCAGTGCTTGAGCAGCGTCTCGACGTCGAACGGCGGCGCGACGGCTGCCGATTGGCCCTTGCGGTCTTCCGTAACCGCTTCGGTCGCCGACGGCTCATGGCCTGCAGGTTCCTGAGGCCCCGCCGCGGCGCCGACGGCACCGTGCTTGGGCAGGTAACGACCGAGCATCTCCATCAGGCGCCTCGGTTCGAGGGGTTTGGCGAGGTAATCATCCATACCGGCCTCAAGGCACAGCTCCCGGTCGCCCCTGATCGCATTGGCGGTCAGCGCGATGATCGGCAGTCGATCCTGCCGGTCGCGCGGAAGACCTGCTTCACGCTCGTGCTTCCGGATGGTCCGTGTGGCCTCGAGGCCGTCCATCTCCGGCATCTGGCAGTCCATGAGAATCAGGTCGTACTCCCCCTTGAGGGCCTCTTCCACCGCTTGTCGGCCGGTGCTCACGGGCTGGCACTGATGACCGGCACGCTTCAGCAATTCGACCGCCACCTCCTGACTGATCTCGTCGTCCTCGGCCAGCAGAATGCGCGCTCCACAGATTTCTGTTCCCGCGTCGGCCCCTGCGGCGATGGCGCTCGCTGCCAGCACCGGGGTGGTTCGCAAAGTCGTGCCCTGGCTCTTTCCGCAGCCGATCGTGAACCAGAATGTCGACCCTGTGCCGGGCGCGCTTTCGACGCCGATCTGCCCGCCCATCAGCTCGGCGAGTTGTTTGCAGATGGCCAGCCCCAGTCCGGTTCCGCCGTGCTTGCGCGTGGTCGAGGCGTCCACCTGCGAGAACGACCGGAACAGGCGTTCCATGTGGTCCGCCGGAATCCCCATCCCGGTATCCGAGACGGTGAAGCGTAGGACCACGTGGTGCTCGCTTTCTCCATCCAACGTGGCGCGAATGGCCACCTGCCCATGCTGCGTGAACTTGATCGCATTGTTAGTCAGGTTCAGCAGCACTTGCTGCAGGCGCGCCGGATCGCCGCGAACCGCGGAGGGGACTTGCGCGTCGATCGTGGAAATCAGACGAAGGCCCTTCTCCGTCGCCACGAGCGACAAGCTGTCGGTCACGGTTTCGACAACCGGCGGCAGGTCGAAGTCGATCGTCTCCAACTCCAGCTTGCCAGCCTCAATCTTGGAAAAGTCAAGTATGTTGTTGATCAGGGCCAGCAGCGTCTTTCCGGAAGACCGCGCGAGAGATGCATGCCGCCGCTGCTTCTCGTCCAGATCGGTGCCGAGGAGCAGCTCCGTCATGCCGATCACGCCGTTGAGCGGCGTACGCAACTCGTGGCTCATGTTGGCGAGAAACTCGCTTTTTGCGGCGCTGGCCCGCGCGGCCCGCGCGGCCATCTCGTTAGCGCGCACCGTCTCGTTGGCCAAGTGCCGGTTGGATTCTTCGAGCGCACTGCGCGCTTTGTCGGCGTCCTCCAGCAGACTTAGCGCGGCCTGGCGACTGCGCACCATTTCTGCATTGACGACGGCCAGGTCCGCGTGGTCCAGACTCTGGGTGGCCAGCGAGGTCGTGCATTCGCAGAGAAATCGAAGCATCACGATCAGCCGGTCCTCGGTGACCAGCGGCACGTCACGCAAGGCCGCGAGGTACTCCTCCGGGGGGAACCCGAACTCGGCCGCCCGCTGGCGAAAAACCGCCTCGTCCGGCGGCTGCAGGAGGAGTTGGCCCACGAACACGTTGGCCACATGTTGTCCTCGAACCACGATTGGCGAGGCCGCATCGGTGAGGCCGTTCTTGCAGGTATACAGCGAGAAGCGCTCGCCTTGGCGCAGGCGGTTGGCCAGCACCGTGTCGCTTTCCACGCACCGGCGACACGTCTCCGCGTGCTTGCGATGGAAGTCCGTGCAAATCCGCTGCCAGCCGGCACTGACCAGCACGGTTCCCTCCAGGTCGATTACCGCCGAGGCCACACCGACGGCTTCGCAGAATCGGCGTAGTAGCGGTGCGATGGCCGAGACGCGCCCTGAGCAGCGCTGCAGGACCAGCGCATCATCTCCGGCCGACACGGGCTGGACCGCGTCTCCGCCCGGCGTCTCGCCGTTCGCGGCCGCCACCTCGAAGGGCGGTGGCCGCGACAGTTCCCGGGACAGGCCGTTGATCTGCGCTTTGAGGTCCAGCATCCGCTGCTCGCGGCCGAGCATCGTGCGGTTGAAGCGGGTCAGCTCTTCGTTGTGCCCCTCGACCTGCTTCTGGATCGCGCGGAGCCGGGCGTCGGCTTGCTTGCGTTCGGAAACCTCGCTCTGCAGACTTCGATTGGCGGCTTCAAGATCCGCCGTACGTTCCAAGACCTGCTGCTCGAGGTGGTCACGCGCTTGCGCGATCTTCTCGGTCATGCCGTTGAAAGAGCCGGCCAGGGTGCCCAGCTCGTCGCGTCCGCGATAAGCGCAGCGGACAGAAAGATCGCCGGCCGCCATTCGGAGCGTCGCGGCGGTCAGGGTGTGCAGGGGGTATAGACTGCGGCGCACCAACACGAAAGTAAGGCCCACGACGACCAGCGCAAGCGTGCAGGTAACGGCCAGCGTGCTGCGGACGCTTTCGATCATGCCGTTGGTGACCAAGGCGACCGGAATGCCCACCCGGAACTCGCCCCAGTGCTGGCCGTCGACCGTAATCGGAGCGTGAAACTCGTAAAACTGGCGCGCGTCCGGGCTCTCGTGCACCCCGTTTTGGCCGGGCAGGTGAGGCGCGGTCAGGCAGGCTTCGGGCGGGTGGCGCGTTTTCGCGACAGCTTCTTCGGTGTGCGAGGGGATGTAGCCGTCGTCGCTGATGACGTAGGCGTAATAGATGTTGTCCGCTTGTAGAAACGCGTCCAGAATGGTGGTGACGTTCCGATCGAAATAGAAGTCATAGCCCGTGTGATAACGGGCCGGGACAGGGCCGGCGACGGATTTGTAGCGGGCATGGAACATCGTCTCGTGATCGAACAGGCCGTTGCCCTCGGCCTTCTCTATCACGTACTGCACGATTCGGGCGCCCAGCACGGCGTCCTGACGGCCGATGCTCTGGTATTCGCGGCGCGCGCGGGCGAACGACCGGCCGCCGCTGACCGCCGACAGTGCGATCGTCAGCGCGAGCATGCCGACCATCAAAGTTAGCGTTAGTCGTCGGGCCATCTCGTCAGTCCGTCGGAACCAGTGTCACGCCGGAGGTCAACTCGGGCGTCAGCGAAATTCCGAGGCGGCGTGCCGTTTCGCGATTGATGGTCGGAATGCCGATCTCGGCGCGCACAATCGGCAGGGTGGCGGGAGGGGTCCCGTCCAAGATCTGCAGACCGAACTCCATTGCCTTCCGGCCGTACTCGGCGCCGGATTTCACCACGCCCACGAGCAAGCCGTCTTGGATCTCGAAATCATGGAAGGCGATCGTCGGAATCGTGGTGTGCTGAATCGTCCACGCGGCCACTTGTTTGGGGGACACGTTGTCCGCACCGCCGGGCACCTTGACCGCCTGATAAGAGCGAATGACCAGGGCGTCCACCGTGTCGTTCAAGCGCGCGACCGCGGTCTGCCATTCGTCGAAGTCATCGACCAGCAACCATTCCACGACCTCCACATCGAGCTGCTCCTGCTTCATGAACCCCATAGCGACGACCGAGGTGCTGTCGTGGCAGCTCAGCACGGCGATGCGCTGGATCGGACGCAGCCGCTGAGCCAATGCCAGCGACTCCTGAAAGTGGGGACGCTCGATTACGCCCGTCACGTTGCGCGCTGGATAGCCGTACTTGGCCGGGTCCGCGTCCACGCCGCAGAACACGATTGGCAACGAACTCCCCACATAGGCCTTGGCGAAGTACTCTTGAGCATCGTCGTCGCTGGCCAGGACGACGTCCGGACGGAAAGACTCGACTTCGGCCTGCGCCTGTTCGCCGGCGCGGACCTTCCAGGGCTCGTCAGTGTGCCGCTTAGTGTCCATGTAGAAGATCCGCAGGTCGATGTTCCGGCCCTGAATGACCGCTTGGACTCCCTGCGTGATCGTGTCCACCCAAGGGTAATCGGGATGATAGCTATGGACGAGAAGCACGCGACGGCCAGACAGACGGTCTCCCGTGACGCATGCTCTTGCCGGCTGGGAAGCGACTGGCTCTGCAGCGCCCGCAGTCAGCGGCTTGGGCGGTAGTTCTTGCTTGCAGCCGGACACCAAGACTCCTGCCAACAGCGAGCCGAAGACCTGGGCCGCACATCGCCGGGCCGCTGCGCGCCGAAGGGCTCGGCCCCGCGCATCGACGCTGCGTTGTTCGATTCCCGATCCCATTAGCATCCTCTCGGATGGCTTCTCGGGCGCTCACCCCTTGTCACACTTATTTGTGTCGAACCGCTTGTCGGCTCGTGTGATGGGCAGAACTGCCCAATCTCCGTTGTAGTTCCGTACTGAGGACCAGGTGGGCTTATGCCTCCGCAAGCCCCTCGCACACCGCGAAACGGGCCAAGTTCACGCGCCCATGAATGTCCAGCTTGTCCGCGACTCGCTGGCCGGACCGGGCTTGTTTGCCAGTCGCGCGTCTTTAATTGCCGATAACAGCATCGTGGTGCCGGTGACTACGCATCGGGTGGCGGCTTGTCATCCAAAGGCACTCTGTCGGGCGCGAGTCGCCCGCCTGTTGGAGGCAGAAACAGAAACGGAGCACGCCATGCTCGGACTGATTCACAGGACGCTGTTCAGCCTGATCGAGTCGGCGGCGGCCAGCGACCCGGTCCTGGACGTGAAACGCAGTCCGCGCGGAGGACGTGAGAACCTCGGATGGGGGCCTTCTCATCAGGAGGGGGCAGGGGAGCACGCCTGCTGTGTACGGCGTCCTCCGCAATTACGCTCGCGGGCAAGGTCTCGAAAGGCAGGTTCGCGTCCGCGTCTATGTGGAAAAACAAGCCGATCATGCCGCGACGACACAGTGCTGTAGGAGACAGCCAACATGCGACATACCGTGCTCTTGGTGGATGACGAGCCGATAGTACTCGTCGTGCTGAAGCGCGTCCTGCGGGACGAGCCGTACGAGATTCTGACGGCCGGCAACGCAGAAGAGGCCGCGCACGTACTCGGCGGCGCTCCCGTTGATTTGATCGTCTGCGACGAAGAAATGCCGGGCATGCTAGGGTCGGAGTTTCTGGCGAACGTGGCGCGCGACTACCCGGATACAGTGCGAATTATGTTGACGGGCCACCCCACGCTTCCGGCCGCCCTGCGTGCCATCAATGCGGGCCGGATTTATCAGTTCTTCACGAAGCCCTGCAACGAAATCGACCTCGCAATCGCAATGCGTCACGCACTGGTTCAGAAGGACCTTATGGTTAAGAGCCGCGAGCTTCTCGAAGTGACCAAGCGGCAGTTCGTTCTGATCGATGAAGCCCGCGTGCTGCGACGCTTGCGAGACCTGCCCCACAAGGGCCAGACGGAGTCGCTCGCCAAGGAGAGACCACTGACAGATCCACGCGAGTTCGTAGAGGAAATGGACCGTGAGGTCACCAAGGGCCGGGCGCTGCTGGCGAGTTTGCGAAACGCGACGGAGCCGTGACGGCCAACTTTGTCGGCTCGGCACGCGGGTCCGCCTGATTCGGCCGAGAAACTTACGGCGCGGGCCAAGGTTGGCCGATAACGCAGGCGTGAACCTGTATCACGTAAGACATTGCAGTTCCCCTGCATCGAGTTTGAGCAGAGGCCTGTGCGGGATGTCTCCCAAGGGCTCGCGGTGCTCGGATCGATCTGACGCTAAGAAGGGTTGGGGAGAGGCCCTGTCGGACTCAGAGCGACCCAAGGCCCATGCACTGCGAGATCGCGCGCATCTAGTCGCATCCACGTTTTGCGCCGGCGGCCATCTGCTCGCATTGGTGATCACGGTCGGAATGCTCGGCGCGATGGCGCTGGCGCAGACGCCGCCGGAGGAACCCGCCGTGGGCGAGCCGGGCCAGACGGAGGCCGAAGAGAGCCCCGAAGCGCCCACGAGTCAGCCGGTTGCGGAGGAGGAAGAACCAAAGAGCGTGCTCGAGGCGCTGCTGACGGGCGAGCGCGCGACCGGCGACTGGGGCGGCGCACGGCCCTGGCTCGAAGAGTGCGGGGTCACCTTCGACATGACCTTGACAACCTTCTTCCAATCGGTGGCCCACGGCGGCCTCAACACCCGTCGTGCCCACACGATCCTCGGCGTCAATGCGCTCGAGCTGACACTCGACCTGGGCAAGATGAAGCTCATCCCCGGCGGCACGATGTACGTTTACGCCACGAATTCCTGGGGTGAGAGTCCCACGACGCGCGGCTGGACGGGCGACCTGTTCGACGTCAACGGCATCGAGCTCGGCAACCATCCGATCAACGTGCACGAGCTGTGGTATGAGCAGGCGCTCCTGGACAACAAGCTGCGCGTTCGTTTTGGCCGGATCATGCTGCCAAACTCGTTCGATACGAACGCCTTTGCCTTCGACACCACGCTGGACTTCACCAACTGGGGCCTAAATCACGCCGCGAACATTCCGTTCCCGGCCAAGGCCTGGGGTGCGATCGGGGCACAAGCGTTCTTCACTCCGTGCGACTGGTTCCACGTTGGCGCCGGCCTGGCCGACGCCCAGGGTGAACTTGGCCAGACCGGATTCCATACCGCATTCCACGAGGACGGCTACTTCTTTAGCATCTATGAATTCGGTTTCACGCCGAAATGGGAGACCGGGTGGGGCAAGCTGCCCGGCAACTATCGTCTCGGCCTGTGGCACGACCCGCAGCCGAAACCGGTATTCTTTGACGATCTCGGCGGACGACGGCAAGCGGTCCCGATGAGGCGCGACGACGTCGGTTTCTACACCAGCCTGGACCAGATGATCTTCCGGGAGAATCCGGCGGTCGAGGGCGACGAGCAGGGGTTGGGCCTGTTCTTCCGCTATTCGCATGCGCACGGCGACGTGAACACGATTGAGGACTTCTGGAGCGTCGGCGGGCAGTATCGCGGCCTGGTGCCGACGCGCGACGATGACGTGCTGGGTGTAGGGGTCGCGCAGGGCATTCTCAGCGACGAGCTGCGCCGGACCGGGGCTGATCCGCACCGCGAGACCGCGATCGAAGTCTACTACAACATCCAGCTTCTGCCCTGGCTTTCCCTGGCACCAGACTTCCAGTGGATTCTCTGCCCCGGCGGCGAGAACGGACGGGACGCCTTCGTGGCCGGTCTCCGACTAAAGATGGCCTTCTAACCTCCAAGGAGCTTCCGATGAACCGCAAGCCACGTCGCCTGCCCTGGCTCCTCGTGCTCAGCCTCGGTTTGATACCGTTCACCGGCACGTGTGTGACGAACGCGCGGGATGCAGTGATCGGCGGAGCGATGGACTTTGTCAGCGGTACGACCGCAGACGTTCTGGGCCAGTTGCTCACCCAGGCGCTACCCCCCGCGAGGTAGTCGGCAGCGGATGTTCATCTCTTTATTTAGCACACCCACGCGCTCCGGCTCGCGTAGGCCGACGCCACGCTCGTTGTGCTGATTCAGCACGACCTCGTGATACAGCCGTGTCAGCGCGGCCTTACGGCTCGGTCGTGTGGCGCTGATCCGATGTTCACGGCCCCGACTCGTTGACGCCCCGTCGCGCAAGCCCTCACGGTCCGTCATGTCGCGCGCGAACCGCCGATAAACTGGCTTTCAGGCTGTCTAGACGGCAGCTTCGAAGCAACCCAAGGCGGGCTGTGAACGGCGGTTGAAAAGTGCAGCGCCCCGACTGCCCGCCCGCCGCGATCACACCGTGAGACACGTCGTGCCTCGTGCTGCCAACCCGAATCGCGACACTTCCACGGCAGCCCAACGGGCGCTGTAACGCCGCCCTGACCGAGCACGCGGTTTCGGCACCTCCAGCGCGTCACACGTGACGTTTCCCACCGCCCGTTCCCGCCGGCGCTTAATTCGTACCCCCGCCCAGCGCTAACACGCCTTGAGGCCCTCACCTTCGTGTGGCCACCGCCGGCGGATCGGCGCCGGTGGTGGTCGTTCTTTTTCTGCTGCCCCCTGAGCGGGGCGGCTCTGTTCTCACCCACTCGGGTGACGGATGAGCCGCCCCGCTCGGCGGCTCTCCGTCTGCGCGGAGATACCGCCATGACCACACTGCAAGTCTTGCCCAGCGCGCCACTCACCACGGCGCACGTTTGGTTCACCGAAAACCTCCCTGAGTTGACCCGCCGGGCCCAGGTCTTCGCCCGCCGGTTCCCCCGCAGTCACCGCGACGACGCCGTGGCCGACATCGTGGGCCAGATTTTTCGCTATAGTCTGAGCGCCGCGGCCCGCGGCAAGCTGGCCCGGCTGACACCGTTCACGCTCGTATCGTTCTTCGGCCGGGGCTACGCCTCTGGGCGCCGGCTTGCCGGCACCGATACGCAGGACGTGCTCGCGCCGGCCGTCCAGCAGCGCCACCGGCTGCGCGTCATTTCACTCGACGAAACGCGCCCGGTTCGCGTTCCCGAGGGCCTGACCCGCCTGCCGCTCAGCGAGGTGTTGGCCGACAAGCGGGCTACACCGCCGCCCGAGAATTGCCGGCGCGACGTGGATTATGCCGAGATCCTCCAGCGCCAGCGCGCCAGCCGCCAGGCCAAGCGCGTCTTCCGCTGGCTCGCCGAGTCACACGGCACCGCGCGGGGCGCCGATCTGGCCCGGCGGATGCGGGTCAGCCCGCCCCGCATTGTGCAGCTCAAGCACCAGCTCGCGGACTGCCTGGCGGCCGAGGATTATGGTCCGCCGCCGACACGACCGAAATGGGGTCGGCCGCGGACTACCCGCAGGTCCCACCGGCGCAGCCCGAAGGGGCACGTTCGCATGTTGCAGGCCCTTCAGGCGGGAGGTGTGGCATGAGCCGAAGTCATCGAAAGCTCACGGACCTATCCGCCCTCGTCGTCGGCCTGCACGGGATCGGCCGACAAGTGGCCCAGCAACTGGCCAGTCTCGGCCTCCAGAAGCTCACGCTGATCGACGCGGGCCGCGTAGACCCAGCCGAGGCGGCCACCGAAGGCTACTTCGCCGAGGATCTCGGCCGGTACCGGCGACACGCCACCGGCGAGTTCTGCCATCGGTTTAACGCTGACCTGGCCATCGAGACCCGCACGCGCGTTAACTCTCGCAAACTCGACGTGCACACGGCCGTATTGGACTGCGGGTTGAAGCTGCCGGCCGAGCAGGTGGTGTGGCGGCAGCTCCGTGACCGGGTAGCGTTCTACGGGAGCGTCCACGCCACCGCGCGGATGATCCAGATCCGGGTCGTCTGGGACTCCCGCTCGGCGAGGCGCTATGAGCGTTGGCTCCGCCGACAAGACGCCGTGCACCGTGTCATCGCCGGTCCTCGGCCGGTTCCGTTGCACGTCGCGGCCGTCGCCGCTGGGCTCATCGTCCTGCAATTCGAGCGATTCATGGCAGGCCGGAAGCCGGCGTCTGACGTGTGGCTCGACCTGTGCACGCCGAGACCGCCCGCCCGGAACCTCGCTTAATCCCCGATGGTACCCGTCAGCGGCGTGGCCCCTTGCGGGTCGAGGTGCTGCGGACGGCGTCCACCAGCGTGATGCCCAGCGCGTGCGTGATCCGGCGGAGCGTCAGCAGCGTGACATTGTATTCCCCACGCTCGACGGCCCCGACGTACGTGCGGTGCAGACCCACCTGGAACGCGAACTGCTCTTGCGACCAGCCCCTCTTCTCCCGCACGGACCGCAGGTAGTGACCGAGCTGGGCCAGCAGGGGGTCTTTCGCCGCCATGCGGGCACTGTTGCCCGTTGCATTGCATTCATCGACCGAGTATAACTAGCATATAGAACCAAACGCAGCAGGTCGTGCAGCTCCGGGCAGCGGCGTAAAGGGGCAGGCCTTGAAGGCCGAGAGTAGCCGGGCGGTGAAGCCGCATTCAGGTGCGATCGGATTCACGTACGTCACGTCAACAACAAGGGATCGTCATGTTGCCTACGAACGAGTGCGGCGGTGAGAAGGGCATTGTCTTCGTGTGCTCATTGTGTGGTCGCAGGGTACGGGCTCCAGCGTACCTGCCTGGATCCAAGGGCAGATGCCCGCATTGCGGCGCACTCAACAGGTTGCCCGAGCCATCAGAAATGCCCGGCCTCGAGCCCGGGACATCGGTCCGAGAAGAAAGCGCCAGGCCGTTGCAGCAGAGATCCGGCTGCGTCGCGGCACATCAGGATTCTACCGAGCGGGGTACGGCACCGGGGGCCCCGCTTAGCGCGGACACGTCCGCGGCGGACCTCGTGTGCGCTGCGGCAAGGCCCATCGTCGGTGGCCCACGGCCGGGACCTCCCGGAGGCCAAGTCGCGTCAATTACGGCGCTGGTCCTGGGGCTATTCACCCTCGCAATTGGTTGGGTTCCTGCCATTGGCCTCCTGGGGCTCGCGACAGCCGCCGCCGGCATCGTGTTCGGCTTGGTCGCGGTTGTTAACGCACTCACCCGGCGGTCACCGGTCCGAAGATCGATCACAGGATTGGCGGTTTCGACCGTCGGGCTCACGCTGACCGTACTCGCGATAAGTGGTTCCGGTTTGCCCGGCCTGGGCGGCCACGTGCGAGATCTCCATCGTGAAGGCACGGCGGCAAGCGAGTCCCGTTCGCCCGTTTCGGACGAACAAGCGCGCAAAACAAAGGCCGCGTGGGACCAACAAGCGCGAGCAACGAAAGCCGCATGGGACAACCTAAACCGCGCGGACGTTCACTTGGCAACGACTAACTACGGCGATCGAGCGGAGATGTTCAGCGAGTACATACGACGTTGCGCGGACATCGACACCGGCCGGGTCGACCAGGATTTGCGCGAGTTCATCTCAGATCGTGTGAGATTGTATGACGACGCCCGCATCCTGCTGGTTCAATACGCCGCTGCCCGTGGCAAGATCAGCCAATCGGTTGATGATGCAGCTCAACTGGGGGCCGCACTGGGATCGACTGATTCTCAAGACCCAGATCGTAGTGCGCGGGCCGCGGCGATGTTCTTCGGGGGCCTCCGTGCGGCAGGGGCCCAGGGCGAGATGAACGACCTGGACGTGCGGTTTACCGCGCAATGGGAGCAATTCCAGAAGCAAGGCGCCCTGTTAGACGCGCGTAAGATCAACTTGGCGACGACGCTTTCAAGCAAGTACGGCATCGTCTTTGAAGCCAAGTAGATTGGTTGGTCCAGCGTGCGGCTCGGCATGGTGCTCGGCCACTCACTCCTTCCGTTCTGGCGCGACAAGCCCGGCGTGTGGGCCGTGCTGCTGCAGCTGGTCATCCTGGCGACGCTCATCGTGCTGTCCCAGCGTGCCCAGACGCGCTCCCGGTACACCCACTTCTGCCTGGTCGTAGCGACCCTCCGGCTGAGCCTGTCGCCGAGCGTGCATGAGCTCGTCGGTGAATGGGAGCTGTGCAACTCGAAAACTGCCGCGCCTGGGGTTGCCGGCGGTCGGTCGAAAACTGCAACGCCCTGCCCAGCGGGGCGCCGCGACCGTCGGGGATCAACACTGGCAGTTGCCTCGGCCCGGCACAGCGCGCGGTTCGCCCCTGTCGTGCCGGTGGTGGGTCAGCCTCGGAGAATCCGTAGCGCAATCCCCTCAATCAACGTGGCCGTTTCTGGCCAAGCGCTCTCCACGACGCCGACCCAGGGGTTCATGAACGAATCGTAGGCGTAGACCGCGATCGCCACGACGCTGATTAGCACCGCGGTGAAAACGACCGCCAGCGTGAGCAGCCCGAGGCGCACGCCCCCTCGCACGCGCAAGTAGCGGCTCAGCCCGAGGCAAAGGGACCAGCCGAGCGTGCCCAGCGCGATCCACTCGGCCAGCCGCCAGAGCCAGCCAAAGTACGACCAGTCCCGGTAGAGCCCGCGCCCGGTAAGCTGCAGGTAGCCAATCGCCAGGCCCGTGTTCACCGTCAGGATCAGCCGTTTCCAGGTAACCAGTCCTACGCACGCCAGCACCACGATCCGCACGAGATGGGATTGTCGCACGTGTCCGCGCGCCCGTGTCTGCCAAAACACCTGCAGCGTCAACCAGATCGCCACCCCGAGGCCCGCCTGTAGCGCGAGGTCCCGGACCAAGCCGGGCAGCGGTGGAACCGGGACAAAACGGTTGAAGTAGTAGAGCTCGCCGTACGTGACGGCCCACCCGACCGCCGTGCTGCCGATCCCCACGATCAGCGCGAGAAGCAGGAGCGGGCCGATGCGCGGCGCAACCTCCAGTCGCACACTGCGCCAGAGCCACGGCGGATAGAGCGTGCGGACGATCGTGCCCAGCAGCGAGCGCACCGGCCGGTACCGCCACTGGTACTCGAACAACGGGTTGTCCCGCCGCAGCCGTTCCGCCGCGGCGAGCGCCCGCCAGTCGAACGTCAAGCCGCACTCCGGACAGCGCGGCACTGTGAGCAGGCGGAGGTTGTAACCACAGCGTGGGCAATTGAGGTCAACGTCCAGCGTAGACCAGTCGGGCAGGGCGCCGTTGAGCGGGGTTTGCGAAGGCAAAGCCATCACGCGGCATTATCGCGGAACGAGCCAGCATGAACATAACCGGCCCTCGCAGCATGGCCCAACTTCGCAACACCGCAAGGTCCCTTCTCACGCGTCACGCGTGACGCGCATGCTGGAACAGGTCCGCCGCCCAGACCGGTACGCCGTCAGGCGGCGTGCTCGGTTGCGGCTCCCGAAACCACGTCCGTGGGGCGGGTCGGCGGCGTTCCGGTCGTCTGTAGTTCGCGAGCCACTCCTCGAGATACCGCAGTAGTGCCGGCGGGTCACGAAGTAGTGGCCGAACGTCCGCCAAGAATCTCCGACCTGCCGCCCGTGGCCGCGCGGAGGCGGCACACTGCTGGACGATCCGCCACACCTCTTGGATCCGAGGATCGGCCGACTTGGTCGGATCATAGGCGCCCTGCCATTCGCGCAGCAGCGCTTTCGCCTGCCCCGCCACCGCCGGATCAGCCCCCAGCGGCAGCGACTTCTGGATCCTCAGCCCGTCCGACCGGCTGCGCCATCGAATCACGTAGCGCGACGACGCGCGGCCCGTCGTCTTCTTGATCACCGCGCCCTGCCGCTCGAACTCCGCGCGATGCGCCTCCATCGCCGGCTGGACGTCGGTCCACGCGATGGTGCCGCCGCGCGGCGGCGGCGGCGGACTGTCTGTCAGTGATGTCAAGCACGTGCTGGAACTTGGCATAGGCGGTCCCTAAAGCGATCTGCAAACGCGTCAGACCCTCGAACGTCGGCAGTAGAACGCGGATGCCCTCAAGCGACGGGGCCTCGGGCCGGCGGTAATCGGCCTCGTCTTGTAAGAACAGCATCTGGCCGATTCGGGCCCGCAGCCGCAGATCCAGGAGCGCCGCCACGGCGGCGAGCGAGGCGAACCCATGGTCCAGCGCGTACTCGGGTCCCCGGCGCGCCAGTTCGTGCAGCAGCCGTTCGGCCCGGCGCGTTATCTCCAACGGCTTGACGTACTTGGCCTCATCCGTAGTGCAAACTTCGATCGCGACGTCGTCGAGCGCAGCGCGGAGCTCTTCCAGACTCAGCTTCCGCAGATCGAAATAGAGCTGCTGATACCAGGGTATGGCGGGCCGATTACCGACCTTCGTGGGCATCTACGCTTCCTTTTCAGGTACTGGAGTTCATTTTACCCGGCCACGTCTTTTTCCAGCCGCGAATCTCTGCCCCCAGTGTTGATGAGCGCCGTGCCGCCGGCGCCGCCGGAGAAGTTCGCCCCACACTCAACCCGCAGACAACGTCGCGCGGGATGCGGCGCAGGCCGGGGTCACAGCACAAAAAAAGTTCTCGTCTCGCGACGCTGTGCCCTGTGCCCCGCCCTCCGACCCGCTCGCGGAAGCGGAGCACCATCCAGCGTCTGCCGCTGGGCAGACGCTCGACGTGCAGCGACCCGCTCCGATGCAGCCGTGGGGCCAGGGCGGTCAGACGGTCGACTGGGTGAGGCTTCGGGCGCGGAACATTGGCTGCATTGTACGCAAGAGGTCCCTCGCTCCGAGCACCGGCCCTCCGCGCAGGCTCCAGTTGGGGCCGGTTGAACTGTGCGTCACGCGTGACGCGTCCAGACTGACAGGGTCCAGGGGCGACGGCGATGCGCAACATTGCGATGAACAGTTGGAAGCAGGTGATCTTGCTGCAGGATGTGGAGAAGCACGTCGGACGGGGGGGCGCGACCGGCACGGGGACGGAGACGGCGCCGGCGGAATAGGTGGGGCCACGGATTGCCCGCGGCTGCCTTCGCACGCCGCGGGGGGCCGGCGGGAGGCACGGGCTTGGGCGAACTCACGGGAAGGAGCTGGGCTTCGAAGACTCAGGCCGGTCTACGCGCTGGGCGCCAGCCGCGTCATCCGTCCGGAGCGGTCGCGGCTTCCACTTCGTTTTCCCAATCCTCCGGGTGGCAGGTATCACACGGCTCACGCTGGCCGTAGTTTCCCGCGACTCGGGAGTCCAGGACATACGTCAGGTCGTCTTTCCCGACGATCTGGCTGCAGCCCGGTCGGTGGTAAGCCCCGTCGGACGGTGAGACCGCGTATCCGACCGACGCGAGCTCAAGGTTGACACGGACGGCTGCGTCGGGCTTTCTGAGCCCGGCACCGATGTGCATGGATACGTCGGCGAGTGCGCGCACGTCGTAGGTTTCAGCGATCTTGGTTGGGTCGGGTTCCTGTTCCGCGCTCGTTAAGAGTGCTCGGTTTTGTTCGGCGTACTCGTCCTCGATGCGAAGCGACACGGCTGCCCCCGGGGAGGTCGGGCGAACGCCCCCAAAGAACGCGGATACATCCACGATGGTGATTGAAACCGGGTCCGTGTAGGGGTATTGAACAACGGCGAGACCGTCGAACTCGGCCCGGCGCGCGCCGCCAACTGAGGCGGGTGACAGCGACCAGTTGGGGCCGCACAGAGCTCGGGCGACGTGCGGCAAGTGCGGCAGCAGGATCAGGGAGGGAGTGAAGCCGCGATTCCGCAGTTGGACGATAGCCGCGCGCACGCTGTGCGCGATCTCCGACACGACCGACGCACCTCCGACCGTTGCTGCCAAGCCCTCTAGTTGAACGACCAACCGCACGCTCTCGTCCTTGGCAATCTCCCGCGCCAGATATTCACCGGCGTGGATCGTGCCGTACTCACCATCAACATAGTCCGTTTTCGGGACGCAAATACGGATGCGGGCGGGCGGTAAGAAAGCTGTGGCCGGCTGGGATAGGCCAGCGAGCTTTTCGATTACGGACAGATGCGTGCGGAGACTGCCAACGCGCTGCTCGATCACGGTCCGGACTTGTTCCTGGCGGGCAGTCGAGATGGACGCGTTAACGATGCGCGCGAGGTCAGCGCGCTTCGCCAGACACACGCGTCCCTGGATCAGGTCGAGGAATTCGTCGCGTGCGCCTTTCGCTTTGAGGTCGTCGAGTTGAAGAAGCTCGTCGCGGATATACGCGTCCTCAATTAGGGCAGTGGCCGTCGCCTCGATTGATTTCAGGTCGAAGGGAATTCTGGGCGGTGCACGCATTTCGGCAGGAACGTGATACCTATCAGCGGAAGGGCAGGTGAGTCCTAGCGCAACGAACCCGGCGGGAAGCCACTCGTCGGCGCTCAGGGAGCGGAAGACCACGCCGGAGCGGATTCGACGATCCGGCTCCTGCCAGAACGCTCCCGCAAGCTCGTCACGGGGCGCGCCCGGCGCGCATGCCTGCTCCCAAGCGCTCACCACGTGGTGGCGCGTGCCACAGTCCACCACGCAGCGGCGGAATAGGCTTTTGACGGTTTCGGTCTTCCGGGCGCACCTGCGCGCGAGGAACAAACACCAAGCGGCGGTGACGATGAGCGCGTGGCTGTGAAGGGCGAGCGCGCGCCGCATGTCCTCAGAGGGGGGGGCGGACAGGAAGAGCGGCGAGCCCCGCCATTGGAAATGGCGGTCAAAGAGGAAGATCCGGCTAAGGAAGTCCTCAGCGTCTTGGCGGTGATCAGCCTCCAGAGCGATCTTGGTAAGTCCCACGACCCAGGTGAGGGCAACCCGGAGCAACGGTATTTGGTCGGCGATCGCCGAGGGAGCAATCGTGTCGTCGTAGGTGCAGCGCCGCGCGCAGAAAACCTCAAGCACGTTGTTGATCCACATGTCGATCGTGTGTCCAAGCCAGGGCTGAAGGTCTTGGCGCTTGTGGGCGTGAAAGTAGAGGGCTGAGACCAAGTTGCCGGCCCTCTGCAACAGTGGGGCGTTCGAGTACCTGATAGCGGTGTGCATCACACGGACCGCGAAGATCATGACCACATCGATCTTCTCGCGATCGCCCGTCATTGCGACAGCCTCGGCAAGTTCGCCGTACTCGAATCCGCCAAGAAAGTCGGGCAGTGCGCGGAAGAACAGGGATCCACCGGTAGTCGGCGCCTCAGAGCGCTGAAGCCGTTGCTCGATCAAGTAGCCGTACACTTCAAGGGCCTGTTTGAGTTGCTCGGGGCGGTCGGACCGGGCGTATTCGACCATGAGCTCGTGGAATCGGCTGAGTAGATCAACGACTTCGCGGTCGCGCGGCCGGCCGAGTAGGAACGCGCGATTGAGCGACGCCTGTACCATGGCGCGTGCTTGGGGCGAGAGCGGTGCGGTCGGGATTGGGCGGCGGTTCTGGTCCGACCGAGGCGTCAGAACGAGCGCCGGCCCACCGTCCACGCGGTCATAGGGCCCGACGGTCATCGCAGGTTCGTAGGCGGGACACTCTCTTTGGAGAACCGCGCCGAGCGTACGCAGCTCGTCGATGTTCACGTCGCTGATGACGGCGTGCCCCGGCAGGAGGAACTTCTGGGAGCTGTCGGCGGGCGTGGGCCAGAGGCCCGCGGTGCTCTTGAACTGGATGGCCGACGCTGACAGGGTTTGCTCGTATGCCAGGAACGACTTTGCGCGGTGTAAGTCTTCGTCGAGAGCGCGGTGAAACTCCCAGGCCAAGCCCGGTTTCAGGCTTTGCTCGAAGAAGTCTCCGGACGCGCCGACGACCACCCGGTAGATGAGCCAAATGGTCAGCAGAAACGTGGTCGGGAGCAGCAGCCCGTCGAGGAGGGCCAGGGCGAGGGCCGCCGGGGCAAGGGCATGCGCTGTAAGCAGGCCGATAGACAGGTTCGCCGCGATGACCGCCAACGTGAACCCGGCAATCGGAACGATACCCTCGCGACGAGCGAGATACCCAACCAAGAAGGACGCACGACCGAGCTGTTCGCCGTGAAACTGGACGATGAAGATGATCGCGAGGAAAAGGAGTCCCGCCACGGCGCCGAGCACCTGGGCGGTGGCCAGGAGCGCCGCGCCCGCAGCGTTGGGGGCGGCCTCGGAAATCCCGGGCCCCAATACGAGGGCGCCGGCGATACTGGCGGCCAAACACGCGGCGAAAAGCGCTGCCGACAGCGTCAAGGTTGCCTTCAGCGAGTGGAGGCGGTGGAGAATGCGGTGAAAGCGCTCGGGCCATGATACCGACTCGAGGGCCGATCGACGTCTGCGGATGGCGCGAAGCGACTCGACGCGAACGCTCAGCCATTGGGGGGCGAGAATGGGGCGCAGGCGCTCCCGGATCTCGCTCTTACGGTCGGCGCTCCGCCGCGGCGTGTCTAAGAAGATTCGCCATACGTTCGGGAGTTCCGTGGCGAGGTCCCGGACGCGCGGGATAGCTGCGTGGAACACCCGCTTCGTCAATGTCGTGGCCCCCTATCTCCTGCGCGATGCGGGTCCTTCTCGCGTGGCTCCCGTCCGCGATGTGCGCAGACCCTTGCGCCCGGCGCGCGGGCGCGCACACGTTGGCGAGTCGGTCTCTCGCATGGGCACGTCACTTTTTCACTTCATACTCCGGGTCGATGACATCTTCGTCTTTTTTGGGTTCGGCGCCCAGGGCACCGGCCGGGCCGCCGGGGGTGGGGCCTGCTTGCGGACCGCCGGGGCGGGGCCGGAGGCGGCGGCGGATTTGTAGACGGCTTCGCCGACTTTGTAGGAGGCGGTCGTGAGGTCCTTGATGGCGCGTTCGATGACCGCGGCGTCGTCGCCCTTGGCCACGTCCTTGAGGCGGTTGACGGCCTGCTCGATCTCGGTGCGGACGGCGGCGGCGACCTTGCCGCCATGCTCGTCGAGCATCTTGCCGGTGGAGTAGACGAGCTGGTCGGCCTGGTTGCGGAGGTCGATGAGCTTCTTCTTGGCCTCATCGTCGGCGGCGTGGGATTCGGCGTCCTTGACCATCTTCTGGACCTCGGCGTCGCTGAGGCCGGAGGAGGCCTTGATCTCGATGGACTACGTCTGGCCGGCGTATCGGCCGCCCAGCTGGCGATCACGCTGCGGACTAGGCCGATGCCCAACATGACCTGTCCGCCGGTGATCGTGCCTCGCTCCCTGCCCTGCCAGGCTATCCCGCTGCGCTACGTCGAAGACGAACCCGTCTGCGCCGACAAGCTCCTGCACGCCATGAACATCACCAACTCGCACATCCTGACCTGGGATCAAATGCTGCGGGAGATCAACGCATCCGGTGTGTACCGGATCAACCGCTCGCAGCGCTGATTCCCGTGGCCTGGCACATATCGATAAAGGGTTCGGCTACATAGGATTGCGCCTGGGTCCTCGGTTGGGCGCCTTCCCAGTCGTCGCTTTCTGGCTGGAATATCAGAATCGCGAAGCCGCGAAGTCGCGAAGCTACTTGGCCTTCTTTAAGGCTGACGCAAGCGGTACAATGGCCTGAACAAGTTGAATCCGGCAGCTTCGGCGGGTGCGACGGTTCGGGAAAACCTGACGCCGCCGCCGGTTCGGGGCTCGGGGACGAGCCAACGACCGTCACACCTCGCCGAGACTATCGGGACGCCGAAGGCAGAGTGCGTCGACGCGGGAGAGTGACTTTGCCAGCGCCGGGGTTACGGGCACGGGCGGAGGTCACGCCCGGGCGGTGGACAATGGAAGAGTGGAGATTCGTACCGTGCCCGCGGTCGCCACGGCAAGTCACGGTCGCGTCTAGCAGGGCAGCAAGGCTCAAGCAAGGGAGAGGAACGTCATGTCTCGCGCAATGCGCCGTTGCGTCAGTGGTCGGGCGTTCGGGTGGATTCTCTTCGCGGTGGCTGCGGTCGGCGCCGGATCGCCGGCAGCGACGGGGCAGGACTACGGCTGGGGGCCGCTGGGGTCGGGGACGGGCGGCGGTACCTACACCAGTGTCTCCGCCCTGACGATCTACAACGGCGAGCTGATCGCGGGGGGCTGGTTCACGACCGCCGGCGGCGTGCCGTGCAACAACATCGCCCGCTGGGACGGCAGCGCGTGGCAGCCGCTGGGGTCCGGGACGAATAGCAGCGTGGCGGCCCTGACGATCTACAACGGCGAGTTGATCGCGGGGGGCGGTTTCACGACCGCCGGCGGCGTAGCCTGCAAGTACATCGCCCGCTGGGACGGCAGCGCGTGGCAGCCGCTGGGGTCCGGGACGAACCACTGCTGTGTGAGCGCTCTGACGGTTTACAACGGCGAGTTGATCGCGGGGGGCTCTTTCATGACTGCCGGCGGGGTGCCCTGCTACTACGTCGCGCGCTGGAACGGCAGCGCCTGGCAGCCGCTGGGGACGGGGATGGACGACGTGGTCTACGCCCTTACGGTGTACAACGACGAGCTGATCGCGGGCGGTAACTTCTGGGCTGCCGGCGATGTGGAGTGTGGTTCGATCGCCGGCTGGGACGGCAGCGCCTGGCAGTCGCTCGGGTCGGGGATGGACGGCCCTGTGGACGCCTTGACGGTCCACAACGCCGAGTTGATCGCGGGGGGCGGGTTTACGACCGCCGGCGACGAGGGCCGCAGTCGCATCGCTCGATGGAACGGCAGCGCCTGGCAGCCGCTGGGGTCGGGAATGAACTCGGACGTGTACGGCGTGACAGTCTGCAACGGCGAGTTGAGCGCGGGGGGCTATTTCACGACTGCGGGCGGTGTGACGTGCAATCACATCGCCAGCTGGGGCGGCACGAGCTGGCAGCCGCTGGGGTCGGGGATGGGCGGTGACTACCCGTTCGTTTCCGCCCTGACGGTCTACAACGGCGAGCTGATCGCGGGGGGCTACTTCGCAACCGCTGGCGGCGTGACGTGCAACGGCATCGCCCGCTGGACGCTGGTCACCGGGGCATGCTGTTTCGCCGATGGGTCATGCCAAGTGCTGTCGCCGACGCAATGCGCCGCGGGCGGCGGCACGTATGCGGGCAACTGGGCCGCTTGCGATCCGAATCCCTGCGCGCAACCCGGGGCCTGCTGTTTCGATGACGGGCATTGCGAGATGGGCACAACTATCACGCTGGGAGGCTGTGCGCCAGGCGGCGCGTACCTGGGCGACAACACGGCTTGTGACCCGAACCCCTGCCCGCAGCCCGGCGCATGCTGTTTCGCGGACGGGTCTTGCCAGGTGCTCTCCGGGACGCAATGCGCCGCGGTCGCCGGCGCGTACCAGGGCAACGGGATAGCGTGCAATCCGAATCCCTGCGTGCAGCCCGGGGCGTGCTGTTTCGATGACGGGCACTGCGAAATGAGCGGGTTGACTGCGCCGGGGGATTGCGCGCCGGGCGGTACGTACCAGGGCGACGGGACGACATGCGATCCGAATCTCTGCGCGCAACCCGGGGCCTGCTGCTTTGATGACGGCCATTGCGAGACGGGCACAATTATCACGCTGGGAGACTGTGCGCCAGGCGGCGTGTATCTGGGCGACAACACGACTTGTGACCCGAACCCTTGTCCGCAGCCCGGCGCGTGCTGCCTCGCGGACGGATCGTGCCAGGTGCTCTCCGCGACGCAATGCGCCGCGATGGCCGGCGCGTATCAGGGCAACGGGACAGCCTGCGATCCAAATTCCTGCCCGCAGCCCGGGGCCTGCTGCCTCGATGACGGGAGCTGCGCGATGAGCACGCTGACCGCGCCGGGCGACTGCGCGCCGGGCGCCACGTACCAAGGCGACAATACGGATTGCGACACGAACCCGTGCCCGCAACCGGGGGCCTGCTGTCTCGGTGACGGGCAGTGTGCGATGAGCACCACGACCGCGCCGGGGGACTGTCCACCGGGCGCCACGTACCTCGGCGACAACACCGCCTGCAGTTCAGACGCTTGCGCGGCCTGCTGCGACGCGGTCGATGGCTCGTGCAGCATGACGTTTCCGGTCTTGTGTTCTGGCATCTGGCAAGGGGCGGGGACGACCTGCACGCCGGATCCCTGCCCGCAGTACGAGTGGGCGCCGCTGCTGTCGGGCATGGCTGGCGGTAGCCCTTTTTATGCCCCCGGGGTGTCCGCCCTGACGGTCTACGGCGGCGAGTTGATCGCGGGGGGCGAGTTCACGATCGCTGGTGACGTCATCGCGCCGTGCATCGCCCGCTGGGACGGCACGAGCTGGCAGCCGCTGGGGACGGGGATGAGCTACCCCGGCTCCGGCTGCTCCGTTTACGCGCTGACCGTCTACAACGGCGAGTTGATCGCGGGAGGCGACTTCTACACCGCCGGCGGCGTCATCGCGCACTACATCGCCCGCTGGAACGGCACGAGCTGGCAGGCGCTGGGGACGGGGATGGGCGGCGCGTACTATGCTGCCGTTTACGCCCTGACGGTCTACAACGGCGACCTGATTGCGGGCGGCAGTTTCACGACCGCCGGCGGCGTGGCGTGCAGCCACATCGCCCGCTGGAACGGCAGCGCTTGGCAGCCCCTGGGGACGGGGATCGATGCTTACGTGGCCTCAGTGGGTGCCCTGACGGTCTACAACGGCGAGTTGATCGCTGGCGGAAACTTCACGACCGCCGGCGGCACGACCTGCGACTACATCGCCCGCTGGAACGGCAGCGCCTGGCAGCCGCTGGGGTCAGGGATGGGTGGCACTGACCCCTACGTGTCCGAGCTGACAGTTTACAACGGCGAGCTGATCGCCGGGGGAGTCTTCGCCGCCGCTGGCGACGTGGCGTGCAACAACATCGCCCGCTGGGACGGCAGCGCCTGGCATCCGCTGGGGTCGGGGATGGACTACTATGTGGATGCCCTGACAGTCTGCAACGGCGAGCTGATCGCAGGGGGCTCGTTCACGTCCGCCGGCGGCGTGACGTGCAACGGTATCGCCCACTGGAACGGCAGCGGTTGGCGCCCGCTTGGGTCGGGGATGGGTGGCAGTTACCCATACGTGCGCGCGCTGACGGTCTACAGCGACGACTTGGTCGCGGGGGGCCATTTCACGGTTGCCGGTGCTGTGACGTGCAACAGCATCGCTCGCTGGACGTCGGCGACCGGCGCATGTTGTTTCGCCGATGGGTCGTGCCAGGTACTGTCCCCGACGCAATGCGCCGCGGTCTCCGGCACGTACGCGGGCGACGGAACAACTTGCGATCCCAATCCTTGCCCGCAGCCTGGGGCCTGCTGTTTCAGTGACGGCCATTGCGAGATGAGCACCGTCACTGCGCCGGGGAACTGCGCCGCGGGCGGCACGTACCAGGGCGACAGCAGCGCGTGTGGTTTAGACGGCTGCGGGGCCTGCTGCAATGTATTCGACCGGTCGTGCACCGTGACGCTCTCGGTCTTGTGTCCCGGGGTGTGGCAGGGCGCGGGGACGACTTGCATGCCGAACCTCTGTCCTCAATACGGGTGGGGACCGCTCGCGTCGGGGATGAGCACGTATGGCAATGTGTCTGCCCTGGCCGTGTACAGCGACGAGCTGATCGCAGGAGGCGCCTTCACGGCTGCCGGCAGCGTGGCGTGCAACTACATCGCCCGCTGGAACGGCAGCACCTGGCAGCCGCTGGGGGTAGGGATGGCCGGAGTTAGCTACCCCGAGGTGGACGCCCTGACCGTCTACAACGGCGAGCTGATCGCGGCGGGCAACTTCACGACCGCGGGGGACGTGACGTGTAACGGCATCGCCCGCTGGGACGGCAACGCCTGGCAGGCGTTGGGATCGGGGATGGGTGGTGGCCCCCAACGTGTGTACGCCCTGACGGTCTACAACGGCGAGCTGATCGCGGGGGGCTATTTCGTGACCGCTGGCGGCGTGACATGCAACTTCATCGCCCGCTGGAACGGCAGCGCTTGGCAGCCGCTCGGTTCGGGGACGAATGGCCGCGTCTACGCCCTGACGCTCTACAACGCCGAGCTGATTGCGGGGGGTCAATTCACGACCGCCGGCGGCGTCAGCGTGAACTACATCGCCCGTTGGAACGGCAGCGCCTGGCAGCCCCTGGGCTCCGGGATGGCCAACTACGTGAACGCCCTCACGGTCTACAACGGCCAACTGATCGCGGGGGGCTACTTCACGACCGCCGGCGGCGTCAGCGTGAACTACATCGGCCGCTGGAACGGCATGAGCTGGCAGTCGCTGGGGACGGGGATGAACGGTGGGGTTTTTGCCCTGACGGTCCACAACGGCGAACTGATCACCGGGGGCGATTTCACCACCGCCGGCGGCGTCAGGTGCTACAACATCGCCCGGTGGAACGGCAGCGCCTGGCAGCCGCTCGGCTTCAACATGGGCGGGCGCGCGGCGGCCCTGACGGTCTACGATGGCGAGTTGATCGCGGGGGGTTACTTCGCGACCGTCGACTACGTGCCGTGCAACTACGTCGCCCGCTGGACGCCGGCTTTTGGCGCCTGCTGCTTCGGCGACGGGTCATGCCAGGTGCTGGCTCCGACGGAATGCGCCGCGGTCGCCGGCGCGTATCGAGGCAACTGGATAGCTTGTGATCCCAGCCCTTGCCCACAGCCCGGGGCCTGTTGTTTCGACGACGGGCATTGCGAGATGAGCACGGTGACGAGCCCGGGGGACTGCGCGCCGGGTGGCACGTACGAGGGCGACTGGACAGCCTGCGATCCGAACCCCTGCCCGCAGCCCGGGGCCTGTTGCTTCGATGACGGGCATTGCGAAATGAGCACGGTGCCGACCCCGGGAGACTGTGCGCCCGGTGGCACGTACGAGGGCGACTGGACAACGTGCGACCCGAATCCCTGCCCGCAGCCGCCGACGGGGGCGTGCTGCCTGCCGAACGGGACGTGCTCGGTGATCGCCGAGGCGGCCTGCGACACCGCCCTCGGTCATTGGTACGGGGCTGGCGTGGCCTGCCGCGCCGGCGGGAAGTGCCCGCAGTGGTGCAAGGGCGACATGAACTGCGACGGGCGCGTGACGTTCGCCGACATCGACTTGTTTGTCGCCGCGCTGAGCGGCGAGTCTGCTTGGACGCGTTGGCCGTGCCCGTGGATGAACGCCGACTGCAACAGCAGCGGCACGGTGACGTTTGCGGACATTGATCCGTTCGTGGCGGTGATCGGCACGACGTGCCGGCCGTGGCCATAATCGTGGCCAAACCGAGCGCATAGCTCGCTGAGTTGAGCATTTCGGCAGGCCGGCGAAGGACACCTTCGCCGGCCTGCTTTTCTTTCGCGGCCAGACCGATTGTGGGCTTATACCTGTGCCGGCCGCGTTTTGTCGAGACGAGACGCGACGCGGCTTGAACGTCCGCAAGAGCGTGGCCACTGACGCGGCCGACGTTGGCCGGCATCATGAGGTTGGACGCGTTCCACCATTCAGCCTGTGCGTCGGACCGGTCGCAGACTGACAGCCAGCAGTGCGCGTTCTGCAGTCGGTCATGTTCCTCACTTCTGGCATCGGGCTGTGCCTACGGCGTCTCGATGAGGTTGTGCTTGCAGTACTTGGCCGCGACGCCGTGGCGCTGGCCGATCTCGAGGAAGGGCTGGACCACGTGCGCACCGGCGATGGTGTCCGGCAGGCGCCAACTCCCGCCCCGGAACAGGGGGCGCTCCGGCCGCGCGCAGGCCTCGTACACTGTGCGCCAAGCCTGCATCGTCGGAGTGAGCTTGCGGCCGCGCGGCTGAACGACCTTCGCCGGCGAGTAGACGACGTGCCGGACCTGGAGTTCTTGCGCGAGCGCGACCAGGTGTTCCAGATCGTCGAGCGTCTGGGCCTCGGCCAGGCCGAAGTCGGCCACCGTGGTCGGGGGCTTGGTCGGCAGGGGTGAGCGTGGGAAGAGCGGGTCGATGCGGAGCACGAGCGGGATGCCGGCGGCGTGCAGGGCCCGCAGGCCCGCGATCCGATCCTCGACCGGCGGAGCGCCAGGGTCGTAGTGTGCCCGGGCTTCTTCCCGCCAGAAGGCGAGGCTCACTTCCATGACAAACCCCGGCTGCTGTCGCTTCGCAAACTCATTCCGCCGGGGATGATCGTCCGGGAGCGCGCCCAGCGCCTTGAACAGGTCGAGATACCCGCGCTCGACGGGCAGCAGCGGGCTCTTCGTCAAGATAGTAACGGTGCTGAAGCGGCAACGATGTTGCAGGATCTGCTCCAGCGCGAGCCGCGTGTGGCCCGCAGTCCCTTCCAGCGGCTGGAATGGATCCGTGCTGTTCGACAAGTGCACCGGTGCCGGCGGGACATCGAAGCACTCGAGGTCCTCCATGTCTTTCGTGATGAATCGCTCGAAATCCTTCTTCGTCGCCACATCATCCGGTTCATAGGCGTGTGCGTAGTAGTACTCACAGGCGTGCGCGCAGCTGTCATGGCGCGGGGTGCTCGGCCGCTTGCCCCGGAAGTGCGCAGACCGTGCTTGAGCAGCACATGCAGGCACTCATGGCAGAGCACGAACTTGCGCTCGTAGTCCGTACAATCAACCCAGAACCGTGAGTTGATGTGGAACGTGAGGTAGTCGCCCTGCTGGTCGAAGCTGACGGCGACAGTCTGAATCGTCTCGTCCCACAGCGGCTGGCCGGCGTCCATGTCCTTGGCGGAGACGTTGATGATGCCGTTGGCGTCGATGTCGAAGGTGACCTCGATCTTGGGGAGGCCGCGGGGGGCCGGGGCCATGCCGGTGAGCTGGAAGCGGCCGAGGGTGCGGTTGTCGTCGGCCATCTTGCGCTCGCCCTGGAGGACGTGGATGTCGACGGCGGGCTGGTTGTCGGCCGCGGTCGAGAAGGTCTCCTTCTTGCTGGTCGGGATGGTGGTGTTGCGCGGGATGAGGACGGTCAAGATGCCGCCGAGGGTCCCGACGTCCTGTGCGTCGCGCGGGACGGGCGTTATTTGAGAGGGTTCCGCCCAATGCGGTCAGGTGGCGGCCAGCTCGGCGCGGTCGTTTTCCGTGTCCGCAGAACAAACGGCGCGACAAACCGGCGTGCTGCCGGCCGTAAGTGCTTGCGGCTCGGCCACTTGTACCCCGGTCCGTTTGGCTCTTGAACACCGCTGCGACGGGCTGAACCCGCGTGGACAAACGACCCGTTGCTTGACCGCGCCGCCTACATGCGCGATAGTCCGCGCGCAACATCAGGTCATCGCTCCAGAGCAAAACGCCGTGGCTATAGAAGTTGAGCAGTTTTTGACGATCCTGCAGGACCCCTGGCAAGCCGACCTCACGTACGCCGAATGCGCCGTAGGCGAGATCGACGCCGCCCTTGCTGCACCCAACCACCTCTTGGAGTTCCTGCAGCGCGCTCTGGCCAAGGGGCATCCGGGGGGGACTGCGCCGTCGATCAGTGCCGGCTCGAAGTGGCTCAAGGCTGTTGGCCTGCCAATCCTCGGACGGCCGCCGGTGCTTCACAGCCGACCCCTTGGGTGGATCGCACTGCGCCACGAGAGTGCGCAGGGCGGCCAGCCAGAGTCTTGGCGACTAGTGGGAGTTGCCAGGGTCGACGCCGTGCGCGACGTTCTCGGAGAGCTGCAACTCGATTTCGCAATCCCGCCAGGATGCGGTAGTCACGCCGAAGCCGTTCTCCGGTTCGTTCTCGGCCGTAGCTTTCAGCAGCCGTCCGCTCGCAGCGTCATCGCGCGCCCACCGTCAGACGATTCAGCGGCGCGCAGGCTGCTGAGGAGTCTCGGCTTCTGGGGGTACACAGAGGGTGGTAACAGAGACGGTGAGCGGCTGGACTGGCTGATTGGATACCACCAGTGCATGGGCGATTCGGCTGCTGGTTGGCGACCGCCTGGGTGGAAGGGCCAACTCGATTTCAACCGAGCCATCGAGAACCTCGCGGATCTGCGCAACTGGATCAACTACGTAGACGCCCACTACGGCATGGGATGTCCAGATGCCCGCTCGTGGGGCCGGGATGACGAGCAGCACGCCATCAACAACACATGGGCGCTGCTGCGAATCGTCCAATTGCGTCTTGATCTGGACGACGTACCGCCGCAGCCGACACCGACGTGCCTGGCACACGAGGCCGCGGGCGAGCCGTGCTGGACGGAGTCCCAGGTGCGGCAGGAGCTTGATAAGCTATGGATGTGGTGCGACGCGCACCGGCGAGCGTGGGAAGGTCAGCGAATCTCAGACGCTGGGGGTAGAGCGCCCGGCGATGCCAACACGACCAGCGCGCCGAACGCGACCATGCCCGAGGTTTCCCCAACTCCGGTCGGCGCCGCAACGCCCAACGACGATAGACCGAATGTCAGCGATGATTCACATCTCTGTCCGGCCAAGCTCGCTGAACTGTTCCGCGTACCAGCCGATGCGTTGCGAACTCGCCTTAGCCGCTGGCGCAAGAGGAACCTCGCGGGCTGGATCGAGAATTCCGAGCATGGGCCACGGGAATCCAAATACTTGTACCGCGTCGGCGCTGTTCGCTGCATCATCGACGCGATGACAGCGACCAGCAAAACGACCAGCAAGCGACCAGCGAAAAAAAAGTGACGCGACAAGCCCCGCAGTTTGCACATTCTCTGCGGCCAGCGAACGACCGCTGACAACACGCCCAGTTCACGCCTGCCAATAATGGGGGCATGAAACTACGCGACGTACCGACAACCGAACTGCGACGCATCCTGCGCGCGACCGAACGGGACGCCGGGCCTGATTCGGTGGAAGCGCGCACCCTGCGCCGCGAGCTGGTCAAACGCGAGCATCCGCGCCGGCAGGCGTGGCAAAGACGCCGGGAAGGGGACCGCAATGTCTGACGGCGCACCAAGCCCCCCAACGGCCGCTCCTGCCGACGAAACGCCCCGCCTGGCGCTGCGGCCCAAGGAAGCCGCGAAGGCGCTCGGCATCGGCGAGCGGTTGCTGTGGTCGCTGACGAATCGGGGCGAGATTCCCCACGTCTGGCTCGGAAAAGCGATCCTGTACCCCGTCGCGGAGCTCGAACGTTGGCTCTCCGAGCAGACCGCTGGCGGATCGCGGAAACGCCGGATGTGACGAACACAAAGAAGAAGACCTGCCGCGGCAACGGCGGGCGCTCACGAAGGAGCTTAAATGCTGGAGCAAAACGCACCCGATCCTGTCCGCCCCTCGCCATCCGACCCGTTCGCCGACCTGGGCAAGCTGCGCTTGTCCCAGGACTTCGCGGCGACGCTCGGCGTGAAGAAGTTGCTGACAACGGTTCCGGTCCGGAAACCGAGCGGGCAGGAGTTTATCCGCGTGCATCCCGGCGAAACGTATCGGCTGCCGACGACCGTCCTCGAGTTGAAGGATGAGCGCGAAATGTACTTGGTTGCGCGCGAACTCTGGGGCGAGCTACCGGGCGAGTTGAAGCCCGTGGCACTGTACACAACGGTCAATCGCCAGGGCGTCGTGTTCCTATGGCCAGTCAGACTTCCCAGCGAAGACGGACGCATAGATGAGTGGAACCGCTCCGCCCTGGAAGCCGCCGAGCGTGCGGCGCAGCGCTGGGTCCGGGTCAAAGCAAATATGAGCTTGGGCGCGTATGAGATCTTCGAGGCGACGGGCAATCTGCCCGAACCCAAATGGCCGGATTGCGATTTCAAGACGCTGCTGGAAACAGCGTTCAAGGTCCGATACATCGACAGCGTCGATCATCCGGTGATCCGGCGGCTGCGGGGCGAAGCGTAGGGGTGGCACGTGAAATTCGGCGATCGAGTATTCCGGGAGACGTGGCTGGTGGACTTCGAGTTCGCCGCGCCAGACGGTGGGCCCCCGGAACCGCTGTGCATGGTTGCCCGGCGAATCGAGGACGGCCGCACACTTCGTCTGAGGCGCGAGGAGCTACGCGCTCTGCAGACCGCACCGTTCGCGACGGACGCCGATGTGCTCTTCGTCGCTTTCTACGCGAGTGCCGAAGCCGGCTGTTTCCTGGCGTTGGGCTGGCCAACACCGATCAATGTCCTCGACCTGTTTGCCGAGTTTCGCAATACGACCAATGGGCTGCCGACGCCGTGCGGCGCCGGGCTGCTCGGCGCGCTGGCGTACTACGGGATGGACGGCGTCGCTGCGGCTGAGAAGGCGTCCATGCGGACGCTGGCTCTGCGCGGCGGTGAGTACACGGACGCCGAACAGACCGCGCTGCTGGACTACTGCCAATCCGACGTAACGGCGCTTGAGAAGCTGTTCCTGCGGATGCGCGACGAAATCGACCTGCCGCGGGCACTGCTGCGCGGGCGCTACATGGTCGCGGCGGCGCGAATCGAGGCGAACGGCGTGCCGATTGACCTGCCGCTGTTCGAGCGCATCCGGGATCAGTGGCACGCGATTCAGGACCGGCTGATCGAGCGCATCGACGCCGACTACGGCGTGTTCGAGGGCCGCACATTCAAGGCGAGCCGCTGGGCGGCGTGGCTGACGAAGGCCGGCATCCCGTGGCCGCGCCTCCCATCGGGGGCGCTAGCCCTCGACGACGACACGTTCCGCGAGATGGCCCGCGCGTACCCGGCCGTCGCACCGATTCGGGAGCTTCGTGTGTCGCTTTCGCAGATGCGCCTGTCGGATCTGGCGGTTGGGGCCGACGGTCGGAATCGCTGTCTGCTCTCTGCATTCAGGTCGAAGACGGGCCGCAACCAGCCAAGCAACACGCGCTTCATCTTCGGCCCGGCCGTCTGGTTGCGCGGCTTGATTCTCGCCGATCCGGGCTGGGCCGTCGCATACGTCGACTGGTCCCAACAAGAATTCGGCATCGCCGCGGCGCTATCGAACGATACAGCGATGATGGCGGCGTACGAATCCGGCGACCCGTACATGACGTTCGCAAAACAGGCCGGTGCGGCCCCGGTTGACGCCACGAAGACCACGCATGGGCCGATTCGGGAGTTATACAAGTCGTGCGTTTTGGCCGTGCAGTATGGCATGGGCGCGGAGTCGTTGGCCGAGCGTATCGGTCAGCCGCCGGTTGTTGCCCGTGACCTGTTACGCCGGCACCGCGAGACGTACCGGCGGTTCTGGGACTGGTCCGACGCGGCCGTGATGTACGCGATGCTCCGCGGCAGGTTGTGCACCGCCTTCGGCTGGACGGTCCACGTTGGCCCCGACGTGAATCCCCGGATGCTCGCGAACTTCCCGATGCAGGCGAACGGCGCGGAGATGCTCCGACTAGCGTGCATCTTCGCGACCGAGCGCGGTATCCGCGTATGCGCGCCGGTCCACGACGCCATCTTGATCGAAGCGCCGGCCTGGCAGATTGAAGACGCCGTGCGAGACACGCAGCGCGCGATGGCGGATGCCAGCGCCATAGTTCTGGGCGGGTTTCGGCTGCGGACCGAAGCGAAGGTGTTCGAATGGCCGGACCGTTACGCCGATGAGCGCGGCCGGCGCATGTGGGACACGGTGCAGGCCGTCCTGGCCGAGCTTCGGCCGGCCGGAACATGTGGCGCCGGCGCGCACGGTTCGACCGTGCGGCCGGACGGTAGCTGTTGCACGGGCGCCCATCCTACCTGTAGCGCCGGCGCTCACCCCGTGCAGTCTTATATATGTCTATTATGAAGATGGACCCTCCGACGCCGAATTTGGACCCGGACCAGCTGAGACTGACGGACCCCCGGGCCCTGAAGCCGAAACCGTCGTCACGCCCGCGCCCCAAGGCGGGCAAGCGGTTCCTGAAGGGGCCGATTCCCTGGGACTGGCTTTGTGTCGCCTTATCGCTGCCTGGACGGGCGGGTGCGGTCGGCATTGCGATCTGGTTCTGGGCCGGGATTTCCCGCAACCGCACCGTCAAGTTGTCGTACGCCGACCTGGCGCGCATGGACGTCGATCGTTATGCAGCCCGACGCGGCCTGCTCGCATTGAAAAAGGCGGGGCTGGTCAACGTCGAGAGTCAATCAGGCTGCGCTCCGGTCGTGACGATCCTGGACACGCCGTCTGTCCCAACGTTGTGCTCGTCGACTGGCGAGAGCGATTCGAGGAACGTGCTGGCATCATGCAAGTCGACGGAAAGGTGAGTTGAGCCGACGCCGAGGTCGCGGCGGCCACCGAAACGCTCACGCTCATCAGGACGGCGAGATGACCTTGTTTGAAAGCGAGCATTGGGCTACAGCGTTCAGCATGGCTGACCTGCTGAACACGCTGTGGAACGCAATCGAAAGGGGCGGGCAGGCCCGCCATCGTAGGTTGAAGGAAACCGGTATCGCGGAAGGCGTGCTGTCCCGGTTCGTGAGCAGCGAAACGGCGTTCGGCGTTGAACCCACGGGACAGCCGGCTGATTACCTCGGACCGCAGATCATCGTCCGCCGCAACAGGCGGCGGCCACGGAAAGGACGGCTAGATCATGGCGCGTAGACAACGGAGCAAGGGGCAAGGCAGCCTGATCCGGCGGGGCGGGCGCGGCCCGTGGATCGCCCGCTGGTTCGATCATGATGGCCGGCGCAAGGAGCGGTCCACCAAGACCACCGACCGCGCCGCCGCAGAACGCATCCTGGCGAAGCGTGTGGCCGATGCAGCCCTGCGGCGCGACGGCGTCGTGGATGTCCGCGATGATCGGTACGCCGAGGCCGACCGCAACCCCCTGGCCGGCCACGTGGACGACTGGGTCTCGGGTCTGATCGCAAAGGGCATCACGGCCAAGCAAACCGCTCTGCTGCGGAGGCGCGTGGACACCATCCTGACCACGATCAAGGCACAGCGCGTGAGCGACCTGTCGGCGTCGGCGGTGCAAACCGCGATCGGCAACAGGCACGCCGAGGGCGCAAGCCTCCAGACCTGCCACCATTACCTGCGGGCGATTAAGCAACTCTCCCGCTGGCTGAAACGCGACGGGCGCATGCGCGATGATGCCCTGGCCCACCTGACCGGGTACAACGCCGCGACGGACCGCCAGTATGAGCGGCGCGCGCTGGACGCCGACGAACTTCGGCTGCTGCTGGACGCAGCCGCGACCGGCCCCATATGGCACAGGATGACCGGCTCCGATCGGGCGATGCTCTATCACGTCGCGGCCGGCACGGGATTCCGCGCGTCCGAGCTGCGCAGCCTGACGCCGGCGAACTTCCGGCTGGACGATGACCCGCCTGCGATCATCTTGCACGCGGCCAACTCGAAACACCGGCGCGATGACCGACAGCCGATCCGGGGAGACCTGGCCGATCTGCTGCGCGGCTGGCTGCACGATCGCCCCGCTGCCGCCCCCGTGTTTGCCACGATGCCCGAGAAAACGGCACTGATGGTGCGGGCGGACCTGCGGCGAGCAAAGGCACAGTGGATCAAGGCGGTGCGCGATCGGCAGGAACGCCGAGAGCGCCGGGATTCCAAGTTCTTGGCCGAGGCCGACGACGCCGGCCGCGTGGTCGACTTCCACGCCCTGCGGACGACCTTCGTGACGCTGTTGGTCAAGAGCGGCGCGTCGGTGAAGGTCGTGCAAGAGCTGGCCCGGCACTCCGACCCCAAGCTGACGTTGAACGTCTACAGCAAGCTCGGCGTGCACGACCTGACGGGGGCGCTGGACGGGCTGCCGAACCTGACCCCACCGGCACCCCAGCGCGAGCGCCTGCGGGCGACGGGCAGCCTGAATGACCGGCCGCATGCCCCAGGTGACCCCCACCTATTCCCCCACCAGTTGACGCGCGAAACAAAGCGAACGAGCGCGGCATCGCGCAGCGGCGATGCGGTTCCGGCGACCTTGGCCGGTGAGCGTAAACCCCTTAGAATGACGAAGGTAAGCGATCGCACGCGAACGAGCGCGACATCGTGCAACGAAGACGCCACCGTAGCTCAGTTGGCAGAGCAGCGGTTTTGTAAACCGCAGGTCGTCGGTTCAAATCCGACCGGTGGCTTTCCCCCGCACGCCTTGCCGCGCGCCGTCGCAGACCACGCCTTCGACGCCGGCGAGCCGTTCGACACCTGCGAGAAACTCGTCGTTCGCCTGGACCGCCGCGCTCTCTCGCCCCTTCACCGTCGCGATCGAGCCGTCGGCGAGTTGGACCTCGAAGTACACCGGACAAGCCCCGCGATGCGTGCGGCACAGCTCCAGAATCTGCGGCACGGCCGCCGCTGTGACATCGCCGCTGCGCAGGCGGATCACGATCTCGCGCGCGTACTCCCGGCGGGCCTGCTCGATCGGGACAACGCGGGCCGTGCGGATGCTCGGTGCCTCGCGACGCCGATCGACGGCGCCTTCGACGAACACGACGGCGTCCGGCTTGAGCACGAGCAGTATCGCCGGCTGCTGATCGGGAAAGACGACGATCTCGACTGACCCCGCGAAGTCCTCGATGGTTGCCACGGTGAGCTTCTTGCCCGCCGAGCGGCCGTTGCGGATCGGCACCGAGCGCAGCTTCGACACCAGCCCGCCGAGCACGACCTGCGTCCCGTCGGGCAGGTTGCTCAGCCCCGCCGTGTCGCAGGTGCTGAAACGCCGCACGAGCGGCTCGTACTGCGTCAGTGGGTGCTTGGTGATGTAGAAGCCGAGCGTGGCTTTCTCGTAGGCGAGCATCTCGGAGTCCGACCATTCTTCGGTGCCGATCGGCGGCGGCGCGGGGGCGACGGACTGCTCGAAGTTGCCGAACATGCTGAGCTGGCCCGCCCGCCGGTCGCGCTGCACTTCCTGTCCGATCTCCATCGCCTTCTCGGCCACGCACATGAGCGCCCGGCGCATCGCCCCGGTGCTGTCGAACGCGCCGGCTTTGATGAGCGACTCGATGACGCCCTTGTTGACGCACGTTAGATCAACGCGCTCCGTGAAGTCGTAGATGTCCCGAAAGCGTCCCCCTTGCTGCCGTGCGTCCAGGATCGCCTGCACGGCTTTGTGCCCCACGCCGCTGATTGCAGCGAGGCCGAAGCAGATGTAGCCGCGCGCCGCGGGATCGGGGGAGCGAGGGATCGCGGGTTCAAGTCTCGGCGCCGCGCCGCTCTTCCCGATCCCTTGATCGCTCGGTCCCTGGCCCCCTTTTTCGTACACCACCGTGAACGCCTCGTCGCTCACGTTGACGTTCGGCGGCAGGATTGGAATTCCCATCCGCCGGCACTCGTCGATGTACTCGGCGATCTTGTCGGTGTTGCCGCTCTCGTAGGTCAGCAGCGCGGCCATGAACTCGGCGGGGTAGTAGGCTTTCAGGTACGCGGTCTGGAACGCGACCAGCGCATAGCCGGTCGAGTGGGCCTTGTTGAACGCATAGCCGCCGAACTTCAGGATGTCCTCGAAGATTTCCCCGGCGACCTGTCCCGACACGCCGTTGGCCCCCGCCCCGTCGATGAACGGCCCGCGCTCGGCCTCGATCATCGACGTCTTCTTCTTCGAGATCGCCTTCGCGAGCCGAAACGCCCGGCGTAGCGGGACGTTGCCCAGCCGGTTCACCAGCCGCGACACCTGCTCCTGGTAGACCATGATCCCGTAGGTCTCTTGGAGCACCTCGGTCATGATCGGGTGCGGCGTGGTCCACTTCTGCCGGCCGTGCTTGCGGCCGATGTAGTCGTCGATGTACTCCATTGGCCCGGGGCGGAAGAGCGCGTTGGCGGCGATCAGGTCCTCGATCCGGTTCGGCTTCATCTTCATCAGCACGTCGCGCATGCCGCCGGACTCGAATTGGAATACGCCGCGGGTGTCGCCGCGCGCCAGCAGGGCGTACACGGTCTGGTCCGTCAGATCGAGGCGGTCGAGGTCGAGCGTGACGCCGTGGTGCTTTTGGACCAGCTTTTTCGCCAGGTGAATCTGCGAGAGCGTGCGCAGCCCGAGGAAGTCCATCTTGAGCAGGCCGACTTTTTCGACCGTCGGCCCCTCGAATTGCGTGGTGACGTCCTTCGCGTCCGCCGGCTTGTGCAGCGGAATCAGCGTGTCGAGCGGGACGTCGGCGATGACGATGCCCGCGGCATGCACCGATGCGTGCCGCGCCAGTCCCTCGAGCCGCCGGCCGATGTCGAGCACCTTGTGGATTGTGGCGTCCTGCTGATAGAGCCGCTGGAGGTCGGGCTCGCGCTGCAGGGCCTTGTCGATCGTCATCTTCAGCTCTTCGGGCACGAGCTTCGCGACGCGGTCCGCCTCCGCCAGCGGCACGTCCAGCGCCCGGCAGATGTCGCGGATCGCCGCGCGTGCCTTGAGCCGGCCGAACGTAATGATCTGCGCGACGTGCCCGTACTTCTGCCGGACGTACTCGATCACCTCGGGCCGCCGGTCCTGGCACATGTCGATGTCCATGTCGGGCATCTCGTCGCGCTCCGGGTCCATGAAGCGCTCGAAATACAGCCCGTAGCGCAGCGGCTCCGCGGCGCTGATCCCCAGGCAGTAGCCGACGACTGTGCTGCACCCGCTGCCGCGGGCCACCGCCGGAATGTCGTGCTCGTGCGCGTAGCGCACCACGTCCCAGACGATCAGGAAGTAGCTGCAGAACCCCTTGCTGCGGATCACCTCCAGCTCATAGTCGATCCGCTCGCGCAGCTCCGGCGTGATCTCGCCGTAGCGCTTCTGAGCTCCCTCGTAGACCAGCTCGCGCAGGTACGCATCGGCGGTCTTCTCGGCCGGCGGCTGGAACTTTGGCGCATAGCGTTTGCCGAAGTCGAACGTCAGTTCGCACATCTCCGCGACGCGGATCGTGTTCGCCAGCGCTTCCGGGAACTGCCCGAGTGCCGCGGCCATCTCCGCCGGCGATTTGAGGTAGAACTGGTCGGCCTCGAACTTGAAGCGCTTCTCGTCGCGGACGCGCGAGCGGGTTGAGATGCAGCACAGCACGTCGTGCGCTTCCACGTCGTCGTGCGTCAGGTAATGCACGTCGTTGGTCGCCAGCACGCCGACGCCCAGCCGCTTGGCCAGCGCCGCCAGCTCGGGGTTGATCTCGCGTTGCTCGGCGAGCCCGTGGTCCTGCAGCTCGATGAAGAACCGGTCCGGCCCGAAGATCTTCAGGTACTCCTCCGCGATCTCCTTCGCCGCCGCGACGTTGTGCCGGCACAGCGCCGTCGGAATCTCGCCGCCCAGGCACGTGCTCGTGCCGATCAGCCCCGCGGAGAGCTCGCGCAGCACCTCCTTGTCGATCCGCGGCTTGTAGTAGAACCCCTCGAGGTAGCCGATCGTGGCCAGCTTGATCAGGTTCCGGTAACCCGTCAGGTTCTGGGCGAGCAGCAGAAGGTGGTAGCTCGCTTCGCTCAGCCCACGGGTCTCGCGGTCCCGCCGGTCCCCGGGGGCCATGTACACCTCGCAGCCGATAATCGGCTTGACGCCGGCGGCCTGGGCGGCGGTGTAGAACTCAATTGCCCCGAACAGGTTGCCGTGGTCGGTGACCGCCACGGCGGGCATGTTCATCCGCTTGCAGGTCTCGACGAGGTCCTTCACCCGACACGCGCCGTCGAGCAGCGAGTACTCGGTGTGCACGTGCAGATGTACGAAATTGGATGGCGCCAGCGCCGCTTGCGTCACGACCTGAGCCCTTCGATCCTGGAGCGTACGGGACCGGGCTGATGCTACGGCGTCACAGCGCGGTTGACAACCGAGTCGCAGCGGTTGCCGGCGGTGCGCCGGTCGCGTCAGACCATCTTTCGAGCCGACATGACCCGGTTCTTATGTCTCCGGGCTGGCGCCAAAACGGGGGCGAGGAATTGCGCCCTGGTGCCGAGTGGTTTGGACGCAACACCGGGCCTTTCGGTATCCACCCCCGCCGCGGCCGGGGCGCACCTCGAGCCGTCGCGCGAAGAAGTGGGAGGGACCTTCTTGGCGCAGGGGAATGAAGGGGGCCACGGGTGTCTGGCGCACATAGAAGAGTCCCGGCTTCCTCTCTTTTGCCTGCTCGCGGGCAGCCCTGAATAAAGGTCCCGCCACGCCTGGACGATGGCACATGCAGGCATGGAAGACCCGCATCGTAGCGCGCTGACGCCCGCGCTCCGGGAGCCCGCGTAGCGGTCTCGGAACGATAACCAAGCGCTCGATGCCCGGGCGCCAATGTAGCTCGGCGCGGGCGCGGACCACCCGCGTTCCGCCCGCCATGAGCCGACCCCGAAGGAAAAGGGCGACGTCAGCAACCGGACCCAGCACCGCGCATGGCACGTGACGTCTGCGCCCAAGCAAACAGCGAACCAAGCGGGCACTTCGGCGTGCCCGCCCGGCCGATGACAACGGAGCTCTTAAGGACACTTACCGGAGAACACGTATGTTGAAAGGTCTCCCGCTGGCCACGAAGCTGGCCCTGGGTTTCGGAGTTGTGGTGGGCGTCGCCGTCGTGCTCGGAGTGACAGGCTACGTCATGTTCAGCCGCGTGGATTCCAACGTGGTCGCGCTCAGCGCGCACAGTCTGCCCGCGGTGAAACACTCGACGGGCGTGGAGCGCGGCGCGTTCGAGAGCATCCTGCAGGAGAAGAAATACCTGCTGGAGAAGAAGGACGAGATTCACCAGGCGGCCAAGGAAAAGCTGGCCGCGCTCAACACGAGCCTGGACAACGTGGACAAGGTCGCCGAGCAATTCAAGGACAGCGCGCTGGCCACCAAGTCGAAGGACGTCCGCGGCATCGCCGGGCAGTACGCCCAGCTCTTTGACGACGGCGTGGCGGCGCTAAAGGGGAACCGAGAGGGGGAGACGACGATGAATACGAAAGGCGAACTGGTCGGCAGCGAGGCCAGCGCCTACATGGCCAGCAAGAAGACCGAGTACCTCGAGGGGAAGGACGCGCTGGCGGTCGTCAACCGCATCAACGCACTCGCCCTCGAAACTCGGATGAACGAGAAGGGCTACATGCTCTACAAAGAGCAGAAGTACTTCGACGTCATCGAGAAGAACATCGCCGAGCTGCTCAAGTCCTACGACCAGTTGGAGAAGATGCACGCCGACGCCACCGAGCAGAAGCAGATCGCCGACGCCCGCAAGGCCACGCAGGAGTACTTTGAGGCGGCCAAGGCCTGGGTGCAGACGCAAAAGACGACCGCCGCCGACGCCGACACGCTGCAGGCCAAAGGTAAGGCGGTCAGCGAGGAGGCGCGGGCCTACCTGGACAGCAAGCAGAAGGAGTACAACCAGGCGAAGGACGAGTTGGCGATGGTGAATCGGATCGCGATCCGCGCCTACATGACTCGCATGTACGCGCGGATCTATATGGCCAGCAACGACGAGACGCAGGCCAAGAAGGTTGAGGACACGATCGTCGAGTTGCTGAAGGCGTACGACCAGCTCGACAAGATGAGCCCCACCGCGGAGGAGCAGAAGCAGATAGCCGGCGCGCGCAGTGCGACCCAGAGCTACTCCAAGGCCTTCAAGGACTGGGTGGCCGAGCACACGCGCGATGCCAACAGCGCCCAATTGACCGAGCTGGCGAAGAGAATGGCCGAGGACGGCGAGACCGTCGGCAAAGCGGCTGACGACTACCTGGCGAGCAAGGAACCGGAGGTCGAGAAGGTCGCCCAGGCGGTCTTCAAGGTGGCGAGCATCGATCAGTGCGCCTATCGAATCCGTTTGCGCGAGCGCGACTACATGTTGCGCCAGGACGAGAAGACCTGGGCCGAAATGAACCAGTTCCTCGATGAGCTGAGCCAGCTCTACAAGGACCTCCGTCCCCTGTCGTCCACAAAGGACGATCTGGAACGCATCGATCGCGCGGAGAAGGCGACGCAGGAATATGCCGCGGCCGCCAAGTCCTGGGTCGAGAATGACAAGCAGATGAAGGCCGGCGCGGGCACGATGGACACCGACGGCCAGACGGTCGGCGGCGCGGCGGCGGAATACCTGACCGCCAAGCAGGGCCGGATCGACAAGGTCGCCGACGGCGTCTTCATCGTCGCCGACATCGCCGGCGAAGCCCTCACCACGCGGCTCAACGAGAAGGGCTACATCATCAACCAGGACCAGAAGTGCTGGACCGGGCTGAACGACCACATCACGAAGCTGACGAGCCTGTACGGCGACCTGCGCAAGGTGTCGCTGACGGCCGACGACCAGCAGCGCATCGAGCGCGCCGAAAAGGCCACCGGCGAGTACCTGACGGCGGCCAAGTCGTGGGTCGAGAACGACAACAAGTTGCGGAAGGAAATCCTGCCCAAGATGAAGGAGATCGGCGACAACGTGATCACGACGGCCCAGACGGCGGAGAACGACGCCTGGAAGCAGTCGGATGAGCGTGGCGCCAGCGTGACCGGCATCGTCAGCAGCTCCAAGCTGATCATCATCGGTGCGCTGCTGGCCGGTGCGCTGATCGGCTGCGTGGCCGCGTTCGCCATCACCCGCTCGATCGCGACGCCGCTCAAGAACACGTTCAAGGGCCTCAAGAGTTGCAGCACGGCGGAGCTGGAAGAGACCGCCACGACCTTCAACCGCATCATCGACTCGATGGCCGACGGCGTGTCGCAGGTCAACGACGCCGCCGCCCAGGTCTCCTCGGCCTCGCAGCAACTCGCCGAGGGCGCCAGCGAGCAGGCCTCGGCCCTCGAAGAGACCAGCAGCGCGCTCGAGCAGATGGCCGCCATGGCCCGCACAAATGCCACCAACAGCAAGGAAGCCAACGACCTCGCTGCCCAGGCCCACAAGGCCGCCAGCGATGGCGAAAAGACCATGATCGGCATCAACGAGGCCAGCGACAAGATCAGCAAGATCATCAAGGTGATCGAGGAGATCGCCTTCCAGACCAACCTCCTGGCCCTCAACGCCGCCGTCGAGGCGGCCCGCGCCGGCGAGCACGGCAAGGGCTTCGCGGTCGTGGCCGAAGAGGTCCGCAACCTGGCGCAGCGGGCCGCCGGCGCCGCCAAGGAGACCACCGGCCTGATCGAGGAATCCGTCACCAAGTCCCGCGAGGGCAAGACGGCGATTCAGACGATCGTCGGCGGCGTGGCCAAAGTCACAGAGTTGATCAACGGCATTTCCAGAGCCTCGGAAGAGCAGGCCCAGGGCGTCGACCAGGTCAACACCGCCGTCTCACAGATGGACAAGGTGACACAGCAGAATGCGTCGGGCGCCGAAGAATCGGCGTCCGCCGCCGAGGAGCTCACCGCCCAAGCGGCGGCCACGAAGGGCTTTGTCGAAGAACTGGTCACGCTGGTCCGCGGCAACGATGCCAGACTCGGCACCTCCTCCAGCGGTCGGGCCAGAGCGGGGCAGAAACCGCCCCTCACCGCCGAGCCGCACCATGGGGAGTTCGCCCATGCGGCCAAGCGCACCAAGTCGGCGAGAGCCGCCAACGCGGCCCCCGCCCTCCATGGGACAACCACGGCGCACGACGCGGCGGGCGCCCTCCAGAGCGACAGCCTGAAGGACTTCTAGCACCAACGGTCCGTCTTTTGTTCGTCGCGGACGCCGAGCACCCCACTCGGCGTCCGCCCCGCGGCTTTCCAACCCGAGCAGCCGCGCTGGCCCGAAAAGGAGCAACGGTATGGCAACCACAACGATGGACAGACAGACGTCGGCCCCCGGCGGCCCGGTCCGCGCCGACGTCCACCCGCAAGGCGGGAAGTACCTCACGTTCAAGTTGGCCGGTGAGGAGTATGGCGTTGAGATTCTCAAGGTGCGCGAGATCAACGGTCTGATGAACATCACCGCCGTGCCCCAGATGCCGCCCTATATGAAGGGCGTCATCAACCTGCGGGGCAAGGTGCTGCCGGCCATCGACCTGCGCATGAGATTCGGTCTGCCGGTCGCCGAGTACACGGATCAAACGTGCATCATCGTGGTCGACGTGGGCCAGGAGATCGGCATCCTGGTCGACACCGTCTCCGAGGTGCTGGACATCGCCGCCGCCGACATCGACCCGGCCCCGACGCTCGGCGTCGCCATCGATACCTCGTTCATCCTCGGGCTCGGAAAAGTCGGCGACGCCGTCAAGATCCTGCTGGACATCGACCGCGTCCTGACGAGCGACCAATTGTGCGCAGTCTCCACGGCGGCCCAGCAAACCGACAACGGCTAGAACGGGTTCGGGGAAAAGGCCGGCGCTCGTCGGGAGGGCGAGGCATGCGCCGAACTGCGGCGCAAGGTGGCTCGCCCTCCCCGCGCGTCGAGCAAGGTGAAGACCAGAATGATGCCCGAACCGGTAGTCGAGAAGCTCTTGCGGCGACTTGTCACGAGTACGCAGCCGCCATCATCGCACTGACGGCCCGCGCCGTTTCGGGCGACCGCGATAGGTGCGTCCGGGCCGGCCGCGACGATTACGCCACCAAGCCGATCGATCGCCGGAAGCTCGTCGAAGTGGTTCAGCGCCAAGCGCGCACGAAGGCACCTGTCGCTAGCGCGGAACGGGGTAAATGACGCGGGGGGGGGGCTGGCGGTTCGGGCGTTGCTCAACGAACGCAGGACGGAACTCAGTGCGCCCCGCGCCGCGCCGCCGCGCAGAGCCGCTTGAGCTCGGCGAGTTGGCTCGGAAGCTCTCCGGGGATGGCGGCCTCCACCGTCAGGGCCCGCAGGTCGCGCAAGGTGGCGCTGACCTGCTCGTAGCCGTAGCTTTCAGCCGAGCCCATTAACTGCTCGCACGCCAGGTGGAAGGCGGCCTGGTCACCTGCCGCCAGAAGCTCTTGCAGCTTACGCACGCGCGCCTCCAGGCGCTCGGCGAACTTGAGAATCAGCGGGCGCATCCGGACGTTGGACCAACGCGAGCTCAGTAGCATGTCGGCCGAAGCATGGCCGTCCTGTGTCGGCAGGAAGCCGCGGAACAGGTCCGCCAGCCGTTCCACTGTAATGGGGCTGGCCAGCACGCACTCCGACCCCTCCGGCAGGCAGTCCACCTGACGCGCGGACTCCTCTCCCCAGTCGGCCGGGCTGGACACGGCCGCGATCGGCCCCGGGTACCCGGCGGCCCGCAACGTCTTCGGCCACGCACCGCCGGCCGCAGTGCAGCGGTAGGCCTTGAGCAGCACCAGGTCGAACTGCCCTGCGGGGACCTGGGCCACCGCCTCCTCGGCGCTCGACGCGGTCTCGGTGGTCACCCCCAGCTCCTGCCCCAGGAACGCGACCAGGTCACGGTCTTCGACCGTGTCGTCGACGTACAGGATCCGTCCTTTGAACCGAACCACCTTCTTCTCCGCCGCTGCGGCCGCGGATGCGGCCGGGTCGGCGATGAAATCGTTCACGCAGATCTCGTACTCAAACTCCGCCCCGAGTTCGTGGGCCTTGGCCACGAGGTGCCGGCAGCGCACGATCTGACCCGGCACGATCACGGGCTCCCCCCGTAACGTCGTCAGCGCCGTCTCGCAGCGGGTGCCGGGGTGCACGTAGAACCCCAGCAAGAAGCCGATCCCGCGGACCCCGAGATCGTGCGGGCGTACGCGGTACGGCAGGTTGCTGAGCGCCTGCCGGTAGATCAGCATCTTCACGTCGCGGAGGCGATAGCGGACGCGTTGGTAACGCCGCTGCTCGTCGCTGCGCCGCCCCCGCGCATGCCCGTTCAGTTGGAAGAGCAGCAGCGCGTACTCTTCGTTGGAGACCTTCAACGTATCGACGGGATTCTCGTGCCGCCACCAATGTAGCATACGCGGCCTCACGTTCCGCTGCGCCCGGGACCGGTCGTCGGCGTGCACCCGCACACGCTATCCGCCTAACAGCAGTATTCGGCTGGAAATGGCCGTGGCCACGGCCAAAAAGCCGCCTCGCGCGCTTATGGGACATCCGCGCCCCCGTGGACGCGTCGGCCGCGCACCGTCATGAGGACGGCGCCTTCGTCTTGGATATCGGTCCCACCGTCGTGGTCGTCTGGCACGCCGCCCGCGAGTGCTCAGCGCTGCCCCGCGCGTGGCGGCCGCCCGCGGAGCTGGTCGCGGATCGCGGCGAGGAGGGCTGCGGGATCGCTCATGCGGCCCGGACCGACGGTCCGACACGCCAGCCAACCTTCTTCCGGACCTACGAGCAGGAACCCGTGCTCGCGCAGAAACACCACATTGCGCTGCACCGCCGGATGTTGCCACATGCGCGTGTTCATCGCCGGCGCGAGCAGAACCGGGCCGTCCGCTCCGAGCAGCAGCGTGCTGACCAGGTCGTCAGCGATGCCGCCGGCCAGCTTCCCGAGCACGTTGGCTGTCGCCGGGGCGACCACGAGCAAGTCCGCCAGCTCGGCTGGCCGCAGGTGCGCCATGGCCCCCGAGTCGGCGGCGTGCCACAGGCTCGTGAGCACCGGCCGGCCGGTCAGGGCCTGAAAGGTCGCGGGACCCACGAAGCGGCGGGCGTTGCGGGTCATCGCCACGGTCACGCCGCAGCCGTCCTGCACGAGTGCGGAAACCACGGTCGCCGTTTTGTACGCGGCAATCCCTCCCGTGACGCAGACAAGCACCTCGTAGCCCCCCAGCGACTGCGCCGCCGCACCGGGCTCGGCCGACGGGAGCCCTGGCGATGTCTCAGCGCTCCTGCGCCCGCGGCTTGGCAAGATGCGACGCCTCGTAGTCGATGCCGATCTTGTTCTGCAGGATCTCGTCGATGACGACCTCCATGGGCGTCTTGCCGGCGGTATCCACCAGGGGGCGCGCCCCGCGCATCAACTCCAGCCAGCGGCGTTGGATGAGCGTGGTCAGCTTGAACCGCCCGCCCATCTTGTCGATGATTTGGTCGTTGCGGAGTGCTTCAATCATTTGCTCGTCTCTTGCTCGATGATCTCGAGGACCCGGTCTACCGAATCCTTTAGTATATCATTAGTGATGACGTAGGGATAGTACCCACTCGAACGAGCAAAGGCGATTTCTCCGTCGGCCTCCGCCAGACGCTTGCGCTGCAGCGTTTCCGATTCAGTCCGCCGCCCCTCCAGACGGGCCTTGAGCGTCTCCATCGTCGGCGGCAGCACGAACACGCGGATCGAGTCCGGCATGCGGCAGGCCACCTGGGCCCCACCCTGCACGTCGATCTCCATGATGATCACCTCGCCCGCTGCCAGGGCCTCCTCCACGGCGCGGCGGGGCGTGCCATACCAGTTGCCCAGGTACTGGGCGTGCTCCAGTAGCTCGTCCCGGTCGACCATCCCCTGGAACTCTTCGTGGCGGATGAAACGATAGTCCTTCCCGTCGACCTCGTTGCCCCGTGGCGGCCGCGTGGTGACCGACACCGACCAGCGGCTGTTCGGGACGCGTTTCAGAAGCTCGTCGCAGATAGACGTCTTGCCCGCGCCCGAAGGGCCGCTGATCACGACCAAGGCACCGCGTTTTCTCGCGCTCATGGCCGTGGATTATGCGCTGTCCGGCACCGGACATCCAGCCGGGCAATCCGCGGAGTCGGGGGCGGTGGCGCCGGTCGGCTGGAGTCGGTGCCCGGCCGCCCCGTCCTGTGCCGGCCGCTCGGCCTGCGCCAGTCCGCACGCCGCTGCCAGAGCCCGGATTTGGACGCGGCGCAGGGCCGCGTCCGTCAGGCGACAAAGACACCCCAGGACGTAGGCGCGGCAGACGCGGACGTGAAAGAGCGGCTGGCCGTTGCGGCCGCCGAGTCGCAGCAGGCCCTTTTGCTGGCGTAGCCACGACGGGGAGCGGCGGAACCAGCGGGCCGCTTCGGCGTGGGTCATCAGTTCCTGCTCCAGGTTCGCGAGCACGGGCATCTCCGGCGGGCCGCGGCCGTGTCACCCATAGGATAGCCGAAGAACCACCCGTTGTCAAGGAAATCTAGAATTCATATACTCTGCGGCCGCCCGCGCACCCGCCTGGCCCCCAGCGGGTCCGGTCCGCGAAACCGCGCCCGGGAACCGGACCTACTGTCCCTCGGCCCGCAAGTAGCGACTCTTCCGCCCGGTGCTGTCCCGCGCCAGCAGATAGTCCTCCGACTTCCCTTTGGACTTGAGCCCCAGGGTGATCACGGCCGACGGATCAACGTCGGCATGGTCTGCACTAAGCTGCGTCGTCCCCGGCGTGAACTGGATGTACGCCTCCCTGGCCGCCCAGCGGCCCTCCACGAACTCCGCGGGGTTGAGTGGCTTTCCCTTGGTATCGCAGATGATGAACTTGTAGTTGCCGTCGGCCTTGATTTCCAGGCGGCGCAGGAACTGGATGTTCTGGGCGATCACCTGTCCGGACGCGCCTTCCCTCACTTTGCCGGAAGGATCTTCGGTCCAAACTCCGACCAGATCGCTCTGGCTGATGCCCTTGACCTGCGTCTTCCCGCAGCCACTCAGGCCGCAAATCGCGAGCAGGCAGATGCTTACACACGCGCTGATTCGTTGTGTCATCCTCGCTCTCCTTCACTCGGGACTGAGATACGGAATCCTGTCGATCCTGGTCCTCTCGAGCCCGCATCTTACCGCACCCCAGACACGCCTGGCAATGCCGCGCCCCGCCGACGCCGCACCGGGACGACCCGCCCGTTGCCAAGCGCCGGCGTGATGCCTAGACTCTCCGTACAGAACATGGGACCGTGCAGATACGCGTTCGGGCTGGCTGTCGGCGGGTTCGAGCCGGTGGCGGTGCTGCTGGTGGTCGTCTCCGCGTTGGCGGCTGCGATCCTGATCCTCGCGCACCGCATCGGCCCACGACGCCACGGCGCCATCAAGGAAGACACCTACGAATCGGGGATGGAGCCGATCGGGGATACACGCCGCCGATTCAACGTCCGCTTCTACCTCGTCGCGGTCCTGTACCTGGTCTTCGCCGTGGAGATCGTCTTCCTATACCCCTGGGCCGTGCTGTTTCCCCGGCTGACCGCGGCTGCGAACGCGCCCGAACCGCACGCCGCCCGGCGCCTGCTCGAAGCCGGCGGTACGCCCACCGCTCTGCTCCTGGCCGCCGGCGTATTCCTCGCTCTGCTTCTGGTCGGATTCGTCTACGAATGGCGGCGCGGGGTGTTCAAGTGGAACTGACACGCACCGTCGAGCTGACCAGTGCGCCCGGCGGGGGCAGCGAGTTTGCGCTCTCCCGGCTCGACTACCTGATCGACCAGCTCAAGCGGCATGGCATCAACTGGGCCCGCCGGCACAGCCTCTGGCCCATGCCCTTCGCGACCGCGTGCTGCGGCATCGAGTTGATGGCCACCGGCGCCAGCCGCTACGACATCGCCCGGTTCGGCGCGGAGGCGATGCGCTTCTCGCCCCGCCAGTGCGACGTGCTGATCGTCGCCGGGCGCGTCGCCATGAAGATGATGCCGGTGCTTCAGAAGATCTACATTCAGATGCCCGAGCCGAAATGGGTCATCTCGATGGGCGCATGCGCATCCACCGGCGGTGTGTTCGATACCTACGCGGTCGTCCAGGGCGTCGACCAGTTCCTGCCGGTCGATGTGTACGTGCCCGGCTGCCCGCCGCGGCCCGAGACGCTGCTCGAGGGGCTCATGCGGCTCCAGCAGGTCGTGGCCGAGGACGGTGTCCGGAGCAGTCGCGAGCGCGGTCGCGGCCTGCGTCTGACGGTGCAGCCGCCGCGGACGGATCGGGTTGAGTTGGGCCCTGGGTTTCGCGGGTCAGAGTGACCTTGATTGCGGTGACGCATGGCGACGGCCGAGGCAATTCGGGCGCTGCAAGATCGGTTTCCCGAGCTCAATCTAATCGCGCGCCCGCTCGTGACGTACGCCGACGGCCGGGCGTCCGACCAGTTGTGGATCCGCGTGCCGCCTGAGCACCTGCACGACGTCGCCCGCTTCCTGCACGACGACCCGCGCACACGCTTCGAGCAGCTCTGCGACCTGACCTGCGTCGATTACCTGAACTACCCCGACGCCGCAGACCGCTTCGGCGTGATCTACGCGCTGCTGAGCCTGACGCACAACCACCGCCTGTGGCTCAAGGTGTTTGTCAACGACCCCGAGCCGATGGTCCCTTCGGTGACGTCCGTCTGGCGCGGCGCCGAGTGGCCGGAACGCGAGGTCTACGACATGTTCGGCATCCGCTTCGCCGGTCATCCGGACCTGCGGCGAATTCTGATGCCCCAGAACTTCAGGGACTACCCGTTGCGGAAGGACTACCCGCTGACAGGCGAGGGCGAGCGCGAAGACTTCGAGCTGGTCACGCGCGAATCCGCATGACGCCCACGAGAGAGGACCGCGGAGACGCGGAGAGCGCTGAGAACGCAGAGCAAAGCAAAACTATGACGGGACGTGCAGATCAACGTGCAGGCGAAAGAGAACGTCGGCGCCCGAGACTCCTCGATTGCGCCACGTCTCGAACGCGCCCTCAGCGTCCTCTGCGCGCTCAGCGCCTCGGCGGTCTCAGGAGCTGGGAGTAGCCGCGCATGCCCGTCTCCTACGACCTGGGTCTGGAGCCGACCACGCTCGAGCGCGACGAGAGCCACGAGGACCACTGGACCCTCAACTACGGCCCGCAGCACCCGGCGACCCACACGACCCTCCGCCTCGTGCTCGAGCTCGACGGCGAGCGCATTATCGGCTGCATCCCCGACATCGGCTTCCTGCACAGCGGCTTCGAGAAGCTCGGCGAGCACCTGGACTACAACCAGTACGTCGTCGTCGTCGAGCGCATGAACTACATCTGCCCCGTCTCGAACGACATCGCCTGGCACATGGCCTGCGAGAAGCTCTTCGGCCTCGAAATCACCCCGCGCTGCAAAGCCATCCGCACGATCCTGGCCGAGCTGGGCCGCCTCCAGGACCACCTCCTCAACATCGGCGTCGCCGGCCTCGACCTCGGCGGCTTCACCGCCTTCCTCTACGGCTTCAACGAACGCGAACTCATCAACGACCTCGTCGAGCAGCTCAGTGGCATCCGCTTTCACCCCAGCTACACGCGCGTCGGCGGCCTCGCCTACGACCTCCCACCTGGCTGGACGGCCCGCGCGCTCGACCTCGTCCAAAACCGCATTCCGCCCGCGCTCCGCGACGTCGAAACCCTGCTCCTGCGCAACCGCATTTTTATCGAACGCCTCAAGGGCGTCGGCGTCATCAGCCACGACGACGCCATCAACTGGTCCCTCACCGGCCCTGTCGCCCGCGCCAGCGGCGTCAAACGCGACCTCCGCAAGGATGAGCCCTACCTCTGCTACGCCGACAATTGGGACGGCCGCGGCGCCCCCGCCGTCCAATTCAAAGTGCCCATCGCGTACGGCGGGGACGCCTATGCGCGCTTTCTGGTCCGCGTCGAGGAGATCCGCCAGTCCTGCTCCATCATCGAGCAGGCCGTCGCGATGCTGCCGGAGGGACCGATCAACGTCACGGCCAACGCCGAGGTCACGCTGCCGAACAAGGACGAAGTCTACTTCTCGATCGAGGGGCTGATTCACCACTTCGAGAAGATCATGACCAATCGCGGCCACTGCCCGCCCGTCGGCGAAGCCTACTTTGCCAACGAGACGGCCAACGGCGAGCTGGGTTACTACCTGGCCAGCGACGGCGGCAAGGCCCCGTACCGCGCCCGCTGCCGTCCGCCGAGCTTCATCAACTACCAGGTGTTCCCCAAGCTGGTGATCGGGCACCAGATCAGCGACATTCCGGCGGTGCTGAACAGTCTCAACATCATCGCGGCGGAGTTGGATCGGTGAAAACCCGCATGCCAGGCTCGAGGCAATCCTCGACGGACCTACGTAGGGCCGAAAGGGTTCGTCCATGAGTTGGCGAACCATCGATCGCAGGACAGTGCCCCTGGACGACCTCGACCCGGGTCTCAGCGCCGCGGTGAAGGAGAAGATCCGCTCTTTCTTCCCGCGCTATCCGACCCGGCGGGCCGTGCTCCTGCCGGCGCTGCACATCGCCCAGGACGCCCTCGGCTACATCTCGCTGCGGGCCATGCGTGAGATCGCCGAGTTGCTGGAGATTCCGCCGTCCGCCGTCCTGGACGTGGTGGCCTTCTACACGCACTTTTGGACGCACCCCCGCGGCCGCAAGACGATCGTTCTGTGCCGCTCGCTCACCTGCGAGCTGATGGGCGGTGGACGCGTCCGCGAAGCCCTCGAGCAGCGGCTCGGCATCGGCGAGCACGAAACGACGCCCGACGGCCAATGGTCCTACATGACCGAAGAATGCCTGGCGGCGTGCGAGCACGCCCCGTGCCTGTTAATCGACGAGAAGCTGCACAAGGCCGTGCAAGTCGAGGACCTGGACCGCATCCTGGTCGACGCGGAGAACGACCGGCTCGACCTGCCGCGCAGCACGTTGTTCGACGCTCCGCAGGAAACGTGACGATGCCGTTTGAACGCGTACTCATGCGACACGTCGGCGTGCCCAACAGCACGTCCCTTGCCGTCTACAAGGCCGACGACGGCTACGCGGGGGCCGCGCGCGCCCTGAAGATGACGCCCGACGACCTCGTCGAGTTCGTGAAGAAAGCCAACCTCCGCGGCCGCGGCGGCGCGGGCTTTCCCGCCGGCGTCAAGTGGACCTTCCTCCCCAAGGACCGCACCGTCACCTACCTGTGCGTCAACGCCGACGAATCCGAGCCCCCGACCTTCTGTAACCGCGTGCTGATCGACAGCGATCCGCACATGCTCCTCGAAGGCGTCCTCATCGCCGCCTACGCCACCCGCACGACCGTCGCGTACATCTACATGCGCGGCGAATTCTGCGCGCAGTTCCACATCCTCCAGCGGGCCCTCGACGAAGCCTACGCCGCCGGCTATTTCGGCCGCAACATCCTCGGCAGCGGCTACAGCCTCGAGTGCTACATCCACCGCGGCGCGGGGGCGTACGTCTGCGGCGAAGAGACCGGCCTGATCGAAAGCCTGGAGGGCAAACGCGGCTGGCCGCGCATCAAGCCGCCGTTTCCCGCGATCGAAGGGCTTTTCCGCAAGCCCACCGTCGTGAACAACGTCGAGACGCTCGCGTGCCTGCCGCACATTCTGACCCGCGGCGTCGATTGGTGGCTGTCAATCGGCACCGCCAACTCGAAGGGCCCCAAGATGTACTGCATCAGCGGCCCCGTGAACCGCCCCGGCTGCTACGAAGCCCCGCTCGGCCTCTCCTGCCGCGAACTGATATACGGCGCGGACTTCGGCGGCGGCATGTGTGACGGAAAGAAGGTTAAGGCGGTTTTCCCCGGCGGTCTGTCGATGGGCGCCCTCCGCGGCGACATGTTTCCGAAGCCCCCGGACGGCAAAGTGGACCCACGGCAGGACCACGACGAGCTTGACTGCATCCTCGACTTCGACGACGTGCGCAAGTACGACCTGCTCGGCCTTGGCACCGCCGCCGCGGTCGTCATTCCCGAGGACGCCGACCTGCGCGACACGCTGCTGAACGTGACGCGCTTTTACTCGCAGGAATCGTGCGGACAATGCACGCAATGCCGCGAAGGCACAGCGTGGATGCAGAAGATCGCGGAGCGTATCCGCGCCGGCGCCGGCCGACCGGTGGACCTCGACATCATTGTGGAAGCGACCCGGAACATGGGCATGATGCCCGGCCTGAGCATCTGCGGCCTCCCCGACGGAGCCGCGTGGCCCATCCGCACGCTCATCCAGAAGTTTCGCCGGGAATTCGAGCAACGGATCGCGGCGCAGGCCCCGGGCGCCGCGGAGTCGCTCATCAGACGGACCAACGCGGCGGCATACGAGTTGCCCGTTTTGCACGGGCGCGCGGTGCAACCGGTCGGCGGAACCTACGCGACGCCGGTAGACGTTGCTCCGCCACCGTAGGAGCGGTGGGCAGCGCCCACCCTACGATCTATGCCGAAGATCATCATCGACGGACAGACGGTCGAATGCCGGAGCGGCATCCCGGTGCTCCAGGCGGCCCTCGAAGCCGGCCTGGCGGTCCCGCACTATTGCTATCACCCGGGGCTGAGCGTGGTCGCAAGCTGCCGGCTCTGTCTGATGGAAATGAAGATGCGGGACCCGAAGACCGGGCAGATGGACTGGGCCCCGAAGCTCTTTCCGTCCTGTCAGACCCCGGTCCGGGACGGCCTCGAGGTGCGGTTCTGCTCGGACCCGGTCCGCGACAACCAGCAGCACGTCATGGAGTACTACCTGCTGAACCACCCGCTCGATTGCCCGGTCTGCGACAAGGCCGGCGAGTGCTACCTCCAGGACTACACCGAAGCGAGCGGCCCCGCCACGTCACGCATGGTCGAGGACAAGACCAAGAACCCCAAGAAAGACATCGGCCCGCACACCCTGCTCTACCAGGACCGCTGCGTCCTCTGCTCGCGCTGCGTACGCTTCTGTGACGAAATCACCGGCAGCGGCGAGCTGGCCGTCGTCGGCCGCGGCAGCCGCTGCGAGATCGACGTGCTCCCCGGCCAGCCGCTGCAAAACCCGCTGCAGGGCAACGTCGTGGACCTGTGCCCCGTAGGAGCCTTGCTCGACAAGGACTTCCTCTTCAAGCAGCGCGTCTGGCTGCTGCGCTCCGCCCGCTCGGTCAGCCCGGCGGACAGCCGCGGACAGACGATCTGGATCGACTACAACGAGGCCGGCATACACCGCATCCGCCCGCGCTACAACGAGAAGGTCAACGAGTGGTGGATCACTGACGAGGCCCGCTTCGGCTGGAAGCACGTCCATCGCCGCGACCGCCTGCGCCAGCCGCGCATTCGGCAGGGCACAGCGCTCCAGCCCGCCCGCTGGGAAGAGCTGCCGGCTCTGCTCCGTACGTGGTTCAGCCAGCCGAGCCCGACTGTCCCCAATCCGATCGCCGCCATCCTCAGCCCCATGCTCACCTGCGAAGAGGCCTGGCTGCTCGCGAAATTCGCCCGCAGCCTCGCGCCGCAAGCGACGCTGGTCCTCGGCCACGTGCCCACCGTCGGCCAAGACCAGACCTACCCCAAGGGCTTCACCATCAAAGCCGAGAAATGTCCCAACCGCCGCGGCGTCGAGACCATCCTGCAACATCTCGGCGGCCCGACCGCGAGCTTCCAGGAATTCCTCGGCCAGGCCGTGGAAGGCCGCTTTCGCGCGGCGTACGTTACCGGCGGCTACCCCAATGCGTGGGTTATGGACCCGATCGCGACCGCGCTCGCGAAAATCCCGTTCCTCGTCGTCCACGACTTGTTTCCCTCCGCGCTCGACGCCGTCGCCGCTGTGCAGATTCCTGGTTCCGCTTGGGCGGAGCGCGAGGGCACGTTCATGAACTGTGACGGCCTTCTTCAGCCATTCGAGCGGGCCTTGCCGCCGCTGGAGGGCGTGAAAGCCGACGGGCAGTTTTTCTCCGAGTTATTGGGCCAGCCCGGCCTGTTCCGGGCGCGAACGGTGCGCGAGACAATGGCGGCCGAATTGCCGCAGTTCTCCGAGGTGTTCATCCCGCGTGATCTGCCCAAACACGCGCACTAAGGTGTTCTGGTGGTCGAGAGTCTGAATTCACCACGAAGGACACGAAGGGCACGAAGGAAAAACACTATTTGTGCCTTCGTGCCCTTCGTGTCCTTCGTGGTGAGAACCAGCCGTGAGCGACGATGACCGACCCGACGATCAAACGAATCGAGACGCTCCTGCGAAAACCCGGCGTGATTTTCGGCGCCGGCGCCGCCATTCTACTGTTGGTCACCGCGCTCCTCGCGCTGGCGTTCCCGCTCTATAAGCCCCTGCTCTCAGCGCAGTTTCCGTTCTCCATGATCGTGCTCGCGGTCATGCTCGCCCTGATCCTCAGCGCGACCGCCGTGTGCATCCTGGCCGAACGCAAGATCGCCGGCTTCACGCAGGACCGCTACGGACCCAACCGCGTCGGCTTCTGGGGCTTGCTCCAGCCGCTTGCCGACGGGCTGAAATTTCTGCTCAAAGAGGACATCATCCCGCGGCACGTCGACAAGCCGCTGTTCCTGCTGGCGCCCGCGCTGGCCCTGGCCGCTTCGTTGCTCGGCTTCGCGATCATCCCCTGGGCCGGCCAGGTCCGCTGGCCCTGGATGCCGCCCGACGCCCCGCCGCTCTCCACCCAGGTCGCCAACCTCAACGTCGGCTTCCTCTACCTCCTCGCCGTCGGCTCCCTCAGCGTCTATGGCGTCGTGCTCGCCGGCTACGCCAGCAACAACAAGTACGCGTTCTACGGCGGCATGCGCGCCGCGGCCCAGATCATCAGTTACGAGCTGCCGCTCGGCCTCGGCCTGCTCGTCGTGCTCCTGGTCAGCGGCACGCTCCAGCTCGACCAGATCGTCCAGCAGCAAGCCGCCACCGGCGTTTGGAACATCTTCCTGCACCCCGTCGCGTTCTTCCTGGTCCTGGTCAGCGCGCTGGCCGAAGCCAACCGGGCTCCGTTCGACCTGCCCGAGGCCGAGCAGGAGCTGGTCGGCGGCTACCACACCGAGTACAGCGCGATGAAGTTCGCGATGTTCTTCCTCGGCGAATACGTGCACATGATTACGAGCAGTGCCCTGATGGTCGCGCTCTTCTTTGGCGGCTGGCACGTCTGGGGCCTGCCCGGGCTGGAGAACGTGACCTGGTGGGCGATGCTGGTCAAGCTGGTTGCGTACCTGACCAAGGTCGCCCTGTTCATCGCGTTGTTCATGCTGGTGCGCTGGACGCTCCCGCGTTTTCGCTTCGACCAGCTCATGCGGGTCGCCTGGCAGTCACTCGTGCCCATCGGCGTTGCCCTCCTCGCGGCGACGGCCGTTCTGACGTACCTGGGCTGGCAGCACAACGTCTGGGCGAGCCTCGCGGCGAACCTGCTGCTGCTGGTTGTGCTGCTGCGCTCCGCCGCCCGCTCGAAGCGGCCCGTGACGGCCCGGCAGGACGATTTGCCGGAAGTCGACGTGCGCCCGACAGCGTAGCGTCAGGCCTCTGTGCCTGACGGCGTCTCGCCGGGCGCCGTAGCGCCCGGCCTCGAAGATATAGCGGCCGGCGCCCCTGCCGGCCGTGGAACGCAGACGGCCCGCCTTGGCCGGCTGAGAGCTGAGAACTGAGAGCTTCCCCATGCGTGACGACGACATCATCGTTCTGAAGGAACCCGAGCTGACCGCCGCCGAGCGCCTCTACCTTCCGCAAATCCTCGACGGCCTGAAAACCACACTCCGCCACATGTTCGACCTCCAGCGCCGCCGCGCCGTCGTCCACCAATACCCGGAACAGAAGCGCGAAGACACCGGCGAGCTGCGCACCGCGAACTACCACGGCGTACACCGGCTTAACAAGGACCCCGACGGCCGCGTCGCTTGCGTCGCCTGCTTCATGTGCAGCACCGCCTGCCCGGCCCACTGCATCCACATCGAGGCCGGCGAGTCGCCCTGGCCCGATCGCGAGAAATACCCCGTCAAGTTCGACATTGACGAGCTGCGCTGCATCTACTGTGGGATGTGCGAGGAGGCGTGCCCGGTCGACGCGATCGAGCTCACGCCGCTCTACGAACTAGTCAGTTGCACCCGCGAGGAGTTGATCCTCGACAAGGAAAAGCTGCTCCAGGTCTACGAGGAGACCAAGGCCGTCAAGCCCCGCAAGAACCCGCCTGTGACCGACTACGGACTCACTGGCAGGCAGAGTTTGGACGTTGCCCAGCCGAATGTCGAGCGAAAGGTGTGATGCCACAATGCGGAGGCGCGGCACGATTTGGTGGCTCGCAGTCCCCCTCACAGTCCTGGCCGGACCGGGTTGCGCCCCGCTGGTCCCTTTCCGCAATCAGCCCGTCGGCATCATGACCGGCACGCCGCACGGTCTCTACGCCGCGACGCTTCATCTGCCATTCAGCGGCTCGGTCACGACGCGCTTAGCGGCCGAGCCGACCAGGAACGGGTTCCGGGCCAACAGCCGCCCCGGAACACTCGGCGAGTTGCAGGGCGGCGCAAGCGGTGCGTGGGTCAATCTGGTCGGGGTTGCGGATTGCCCGGGCGGCGTGTTGCTGCATTGGACCAGCTCGGCACCGACGGACACGGAGCCGGCCCGCGGCGTGTTGCACTGCCCCATGCTCGCGCCGCTGGCAACCACGCTGCGTACCGTTGATCAGCCCGTCGAGCTGCGCACGCCCGACAACGGCCGGCTCGTCGGTCTGCTCACGCTGGAACCCGGCGCCGTTGACACTGGCCCACTGCGCGACTACGCCGCCCTCGCCGATGAGGCGGCCGCCGTCCTGGCCGAGCAACTCTTCGATCCGCAACTCGTCACCGCAGCCGACACCCGCGCGTTCCTCGCCGACGTGCACCGGATCGCGCGGCTGGCCCAGGACGACGCCGAGTTCCTGGCCGGCTGGTTTGTGGCCGCGCGGCGGCTCGCGTTCTCGCACTGCTATCTCTCCCGCGCGCTCGATCCCGAGGCGGGCGCCCAGCTCGCGCGCGCCCAACAGGGGGCGGAAGAGCCCGGGCCGGAAGCGCCGCTCGCGTTCGCCGTCGCCGACCAGATCGCCACGCTGCGAATTCGTAAGTTCGACGAGGGGCTGGAGCCGCAGATCGACGGCGCCTTCGCCGAGTTGGACCGACTGGGCGCCGCCGCCCTGATCCTGGACCTCCGCGGCAATCCCGGCGGCACGTTCTCCGCGGCCCGCGTCGCCGCTCACCTGATCGACGCTCCCCTGGACGGCGGCATCTTCTTCACGCGTCGTGCGCGCCAGCGCGTCCTCGCTGGCCAGACCGACAGCTTCCCGCGCGTCAGCGCCCTCGCGTCCGTAACCGAGTTCTACGCCCGCTTGGACGAGAGCGGAGCCCTGGTTTGGCGGGTCGAGCCCGTCGCGCCGCACTTCGCGGGCCCGGTAGTAATCCTGATCGACCGCGCCGTCGCCTCCGCAGCCGAACCGTTGGTGGCCGGCCTGCACGAAGCGGGGCGGACGATCCTCATTGGCGAGCATACGGCCGGCGTAATGCTGTCCATGCAGCCGTTCCCGCTCAGCGGCGGCTGGATTCTCTCCGTCCCGACCGCCGACTACCTTACGGCGCGCGGCATACGGATCGAGGGCCGCGGCGTCCGGCCGGACATCGAAACCCCCAGCGCCGCGGCGCCGAGCGCGGCGCGGGCGTACTTGGCGAAACGGATTTGAGAGGCCGGTGCTGCCGCAGAAGGCAGAGAACGCCCCGTTGCGAGCGCCGGCCGGGCAACGCGCGTGTAACATGCTCTGCCGAGGCGTGCGGACGAACTGAGCGCGTGGAAGATTCGGGCCATGCCCACTCTACTGATCGCGATTCTGACGCTCGGGGCCGTCGGGCTGTTCCTCGCCCTGCCCGGCGGACGGGCCGACACGCGCCGCGTTGGTTGGGTCGTCCTGGCGGCAGCCGGCGCGGTCTTGCTGGCGCTGCTGCTGCAACTCGTCCCGGGGGCCGACCCGCGCGGCCTGTTCGCCGGCTTCGCGCTGGTCGCGGTGTTTGCAGCGCTCCGCGTCATCACGCACCGCAAGCCCGTCTACAGCGCCCTGTACTTCATCCTGCTGATCTTCGCGGTGACCGGGCTGCTCGTGCTGCTGGAGGCGACGTTCCTCTCGATGGCGCTGGTCATCATCTACGCCGGCGCCATCCTGGTCACCTACGTCTTCGTCATCATGCTGGCCCAGCAATCGCGCCCGGCTCCGTACGACGTGAAATCGCGCGAGCCGGTCTGGGGCTGCCTGGCCGGCTTCCTGTTGCTCATCCTCCTGGCCCGCCAGATCGAGCTGTTCCTCGTCCCCGCCCAACGCACGCCGCTGCCCGCGCCGGTCGCCGAAGCGGCCGGCACGATCGAAGCCGTCGGTGTGCCGCTGCTGACCGAGTACGTGGTCGCCATCCAGATCATCGGCCTGCTGCTCCTCGCGGCCCTGGTCGGCGCGATCGCCATCGCGCGGCGACGTGCGACGCCGCGGGTGGAAAGTGAGGGGGATGAGTAATGCTGCTCCCGTACCTGCTACTTGGGGCGATTCTGTTCGTGCTGGGGTTGATAGGATTCGTCACGCGCCGGAATCTCATCATCATGTTCTTGTGTACGGAGATGATGTTCCAGGGAATCATCCTGAACCTCGTGGCGTTCGGTCGGTATCCACTCAAGGGTGCCCCCACATTTGACGGCCAGGTTTTCGCGCTGTTCTTGATCGCCGTCGCTGCCGCCGAAGCGGCCCTCGCCCTGGCGCTTGTGGTGCTGCTGTATCGCTACCAGGGCACGCTGGATGCCAACGCATACCGAATGCTCAAGGACGAATGACGTTGCTCGCCGACGCAACCACGACGATCCTCCCGCTCCGGCTCTACGCCACGCTGCCCCTCTGGCCGCTGCTCGGCGCCCTCCTCGTCGGCCTGCTCGTCGTCCTGCGCCGCAAAGCCAGCGCCACCCATTGGCCCGTCGTCCTCGGCGTCGCGGCGTCGGCCACCCTGGCAATAGTCCTCTTCCTCGATTTGCCCAAATCAACCACGAACGCCGCGCTACAGGAACATTGGAAAAGCGGCGTCAGCGCCTCCCAACGCGCAGGCGAACTCTACGCGGTGTTCACCGGCGGCGCGTCGCGTGCCCCGGCCCTCACCTACACCCTCTACAACTGGATCAGCCTCGGCGACCAGTCCAGCCTCTGCAACCAACACTGGCTCGCCGTCAACTTCTACTTCGACGGCCTCACCGCCGTCATGCTCCTCTTCGTCACCGTCGTCTCCACCATCATCGTCGTCTACTCCATCGGCTACATGCGCGACCACCACGGCCAGCCCGAGCGCGGCTATGAGCGTTTCTTCGCCTTCCTCGGCCTCTTCGTCTTCTCCATGGCCACGCTCGTCCTCTCCGGCAACTTCATCCTGCTCTACCTCGGCTGGGAACTCGTCGGCCTGTGCAGCTACCTCCTCATCGGCTTCTACTACCCGCGGCCCGCGGCCGCCGCCGCCGCCAAGAAGGCCTTCATCGTCAACCGTATCGGCGACCTCGGCTTCGCCCTCGGCATCTTCACGCTGTACTGGTTCCTGACCGCCGGCGCCGACCCACTCGTACAGCACGGCGAAAACCCGCTCGACTACGCGACCGTCTTCAAATACGTCGGCGCGCTCGAACCCTGGCAGATCACCACCGTCGCGTTGCTGCTGATGTGCGGAGCGCTCGGCAAAAGCGCCCAGTTCCCCCTGCATGTCTGGCTCCCCGACGCCATGGAAGGCCCGACCCCCGTGTCCGCGTTGATCCACGCCGCCACGATGGTCACCGCGGGCATCTACATGATCGCCCGCTGCACGCCGATCTTCGGCGCATCGCCGCTCGCCCTGAATGTAATCCTCGTGCTCGGCCTGCTCGGCGCCGTTCTGACCGCCACCATGGCGGCGGCCCAGTACGACATGAAACGCATCCTGGCGTACTCCACGATCAGCCAGCTCGCCTTCATGTTCGTCGGCCTCGGCTGCCGCGTGCCCGACTCCGCCGTCTTTCACGTGTTCACGCACGCGTGGTTCAAAGCCCTGCTCTTCCTCGGCGCCGGCAGCGTGATGCACGCCCTCAGCGGCGTCATCGACCTCCGCCGCTTCAGCGGCCTCCGCGACGTGCTCCCGCAAACCTGCCGGACCATGCTCATCGGCTGCCTCGCCCTGGCCGGCTTCCCGTTGCTTTCCGGCTTTTGGAGCAAAGACGAGCTCGTCCACGCCGCCTTCGAGCGGCACCCCGTCGCCGGCCTGATCCTGCTCGCCACCGCCGGCCTCACCGCCTACTACACCTTCCGCATGTTCTTCCTGTGCTTCCACGGGGAGCTTCGGCTGCCCGACGACGCCGCCCAACCGCACGAAGCGCCGCTGGTCATGATCGTCCCGCTCTGGCTGCTCACGCTCGGTGCCATCTTCGCCGGCTACCTGGGCGTGACGTTCGCCGCCGGCGGAGAGTCGTTCCTCGGCTTCATCCGCCCCCACGGCCTTCTGCACGACTACTTGCACGACAGCACCATCGGCACGCCAGAGCACGGTCACGGCGGCCTCTGGCTCATGTACGTCTCGGCCCTCGTCGCCCTCGGTGGCATCGGCCTCGCCTGGGCCCGCTTCGGCCAGGCGCCCGAAACCGACCCCGACGCCCGCGCGCTCGGCGGCCTCTGGCGGCTCTGGCACGCGAAATACTACTTCGACGAAATCTACGACTACGCGTTCGTCCGGCCGCTGCGAAATCTCGGCCGGGTCTTCTCCGCGACCGACGACTACGGCCTCGACGGCGTCATCTGGCTTGTCGCCGCCGTCCCCCGCAGCCTGTCGTTCCTGCTGCATTTCCTGCAGCGCGGCGCGCTCCAGGGCTACGCCCTCGGCATGGTCGTCGGCGTGGCCGTGCTCCTGCTCCTTTGGAACCTCATCGGCGTGTGATGGAAGCGTTAGCCCTCAACCTGCTCATTCTCCTCCCGCTCGCGGCGGCGGTCGTCATCTGCCTGCTCCCCGAGCGCCGCGCCGACACCGCGCCCAAGCTGTCTCTGGGCGTCGGCCTCGTGCTGCTCATCCTCGCCCTCGCCCTCTGGCTGCGCCTCCCCGCGGCCCAGCACACACGCGGCCCCTCGGCCCTCGTCGGTGACACCGACTGCGCCTGGCTCGCCATCGGCGACCGCGCCCGTCTGCCCGAAGGCGGCACGATCCTCGTCAACGGCGTCGAGCTGCGGTACCACGTCGGCCTCGACGCCATCAGCCTCCCGCTGGTCGTGCTCACCGCGCTGCTCGTGCCGCTTTCGATCGCGTGCAGCTTCACTGCCATCCGCACGCGCACGCGCGAGTACTACGCCTGGCTGCTCGCCCTGACGACCGGGATGATCGGCGTGTTCGCCGCCCGCGACCTCCTCCTCTTCTACGTCTTCTTCGAGCTGACGCTCGTCCCTCTCTACTTCCTGATCGGCATCTGGGGCGGCCCGCAGCGGCGCTACGCGGCCACCAAGTTCTTCCTGTACACCTTCGTCGGCAGCGTCATCACCTTCGCCGGCATTGTCTACCTGGCGATCCGCGCCGCCGTCCTCAACTTCGACTCCGTAATCTCATTCGACCTGAACCTGCTCTCCACGCTCCACGGCCTCACCAGCACCGAGCAGGCCTGGCTCTTCTTCGCTTTCTTCTGCGGCTTCGCGATCAAAGTCCCACTCTTCCCGCTGCACACCTGGCTCCCGCTCGCCCACACCGAGGCCCCAACCGCCGGCAGCGTGCTCCTCGCGGGCGTGCTGCTGAAGCTCGGCACCTACGGCTTCCTGCGGTTCGCCCTGCCGATGGTGCCGGATGGCGCCGTGCACTGGGCCACGTTCATGGGCGGCCTTGCGCTCGCCGGCATCATCTATGGCGCCCTGTGCTGCTGGGTGCAGCGCGACGTGAAGAAGCTCGTCGCTTACTCGTCTGTCTCGCACCTCGGGTTCTGCATGTTGGGCATGTTCAGTATTCTGCCGGTTGGCCTCAGCGGCTCCGTCCTGTACATGGTCAACCACGGTCTGAGCACCGGCGCCCTCTTCCTCGTCGTCGGCATGGTCTACGAACGCTACCACACCCGCGACCTCGACCAGCTCGGCGGTCTGGCCCGTCAGATGCCCATCCTGGCCTTTTTCTTCATGCTCTTTGCCCTCTCGAGCATCGGCCTGCCCGGCCTCAACGGCTTCGTGAGCGAATTCACGGTCTTGCTCGCGGCCTTCAACTCCGACGTGCTCGGCCGATGGTACGGCGTACTCGGCGCGACCGGCATCCTGCTCGGCGCCGTTTACATGCTGTACGCCGTCGGCCAGATCCTCTTCGGCCCACTGAAGGAGCCGCCGCAGACGCCGGACCTGTCTACAGGCTTGAAGCGCGACCTCACGCCCCGCGAAATCGCGATCCTCGCCCCCCTCGCCGTGCTCGTTGTGCTGCTCGGCGTCGCCCCGCGCCTGATCACCGACACCCTCGACCCGGCGTTGCAGGCCCAGATCGTCGCACGCGTCCAGGAAGCCACCCAGCGTGCGGACGACATCGCGCTGCGCAAAGCGCCCGCGAATGAACCGACCAACGACAAACCGGAGACCGAAAACGTCAAATTAGAAACGGATCAAGATCGCGCCGGCACATTCGCCGGTTCCTACTCTCCGGTCTTCGGTTTTTCATTTGCCGGTTCCCCTGCGGAAGCGGATGGAGGCCGCTGACCATGCCCCCGCACCCGATCTCCCTCAGCGCCCTCCTCCCCGAGCTGATTCTGCTCGTCGGCGGCTGCGCGGTGCTCCTGCTGGGCGTCGCGACCACCGCCGACCGCCGTCGCCTCGCCCCCTGGGTGACCTTACTCGCCCTCGTCACGGCGGTCGTTGTCGTCCTCTTCGACGTGCTCATCACGGGCCGCGCCAGTCACCCTCCCGCCGCCGGCAGCGGCCTCTTCTACGGCTCCCTCGCGACCTTTGTCCGCATCGCCGCCCTTGAGCTCGGTGTGCTGCTCGTCCTCGTCAACTGGTCCGCCGGCCGCGAGGAGGAGCGCGGCGAGTTTCTCGCGCTGCTGCTCTTCGCGCTCACCGGCCTGCTGCTGGTCGCCCCCGCGGACAACCTGTGGCTGCTCTTCCTCGCCGTCGAGTTGGTCAGCATCCCCACCTACGTCCTCGTCGTGCTCAGCCGCTCCAACGCTGCCGCGCTCGAAGCCGGCACGAAGTACTTCTATCTCGGCGCGCTGTCCGCCGCCGTCCTCGCCTACGGCCTCAGCTTCCTCTACGGCGTTTCGGGCACCGCCTCGCTGGCCGCGACCACGCAGGCCGTCATCCACGCCCTCCGCGAACCCGGCTCGCTCCAGGGCGGCCTGGCGATGGTCGGTATCGTCCTGTCGCTCGCGGGGCTGCTCTTCAAGATCGCCGCCGTGCCGCTGCACTTCTACGTCGCCGACGTGTACCAGGGCGCGTCGAGCCCCGTCGCCGGCCTGCTCGGCTTCGTGCCCAAGCTCGCCGGCCTCATCGCCATCTTTAAGATCGTCGCCCTCACCGGCTTCTGGGACACCGAGAACCGCACCATCTTCTGGCTCCTCTGGCTCCTCGCCGTCGCCAGCATGACCGTCGGCAACGTCCTCGCCCTGCGCCAGACCAACATCAAGCGCCTGCTGGCCTACTCCGGCGTCGCGCACGCCGGCTACATGCTCGTCGGCGTCCTCGCCGGGCCACTCGCCGGCAAAGCCCTCGCGACCGACGGTGTCAGCATCCTCGGCAATGGCCCCGCCGCCGTCCTCTTCTACATCGTCATCTACGGCCTCGCTAACCTCGGCGCCTTCGCAGTCCTCGGCCTGCTGCGGACGCGCGGCGGACCCTGCGAAACGCTGCGCGACGTGGCCGGACTGCTCCGGCGCGAACCCGGGCTCGCCTTGCTGCTCGCGCTGGCGATGTTCACGCTGATGGGCCTGCCCCCGACGCCGGGTTTCTGGGGCAAACTCGCGCTCTTCGGCTCCGCCCTCACCGCCTCCCGGCTCACCGGCGACACCTGGCTCATCGTGCTCGTCATCATCGCCGTCCTGAATTCCGCCCTGGCGGCGGCCTACTACCTGCGCGTGATCGCCGCCGTGCTGCTCTACGAGAACGAGCAGCCCGCCTACGCCGTGCCGCGCGAGGCGCAGAGCATCGGTGCCCTGCTGTGCGGTTTTCTGATTCTGATCTTCACGTTCTATCCGAGCGGGCTCATGCGGGCCGGCCAGCGCGCGACGCGCGAGCTGTCCGAACCCCGCGCCACCGCCGCCCGGACGGAAATCCCCGTCGCGTCGGCCGTAGACCCGCCCTTTGCTCCTCCTTAGGGCGGTTTCAGGAGCGTGAGCAGGAGCGCGAAGGGGGACCGGAACCGGCTTTTTCGGCGACCAGCGCGCTTTGGACAAGCGCGGTGCGGGTCCGTAAGCGGGTCCGTAATCGGAATGTGTTTTGGTGTTCCCCGTCCACATGGTGGGCGGCGTTGTGCAGGCGACGACGACGTGTCACCAGGCAATGGCCAATCGTTGGCCAACGGGGGCCGAACGAATCGCGTCGCGGACAGCGCGGTCAACATGGGGATGGCAAGAAGCGGTCAGCTCTCAGCTATCAGCTTTCAGCCTGCGGCGGGCAGAACATGGCGACGCAAACAGCCGTCGGCATGGTACCCGCGTAAGACCGATGCGGGATGCCGGATTTGGCCGGCGTGAGCGACGCCGGCGCCGTTGTGGGGGCAACGGGGGTCGTCAGGCGAGCGCGGCAAGTCACCCATCCGGGTCAATCGCGGCTTGCTAGGCCGAACGAGACCGCG
>Ga0182017_10000096_pt1 | contig 64132 bp, 44 predicted proteins | sample 712E3DmetaG_FD_120492 | JGI IMG/M metagenome (GOLD analysis project Ga0182017, IMG submission 120492) | Permafrost microbial communities from Stordalen Mire, Sweden - 712E3D metaG | ecosystem: Environmental > Terrestrial > Soil > Wetlands > Permafrost | place: Sweden: Stordalen | collected... | reverse complement strand
CCGCGGCGAGCGAAGCTCGCCGGCTCCCCACGCGGCTGGCATCGGGACCCTCAAAGGGTCCCCAAACCCCCCCGCGATGGTCCGCGGCGAGCGAAGCTCGCCGGCTCCCCACGCGGCTGGCATGGCCAATCGGGCGATCGAGCCGCCACCCAAGCCCAAGCTCCACACCTCCGGCGACGGCTGGCCGGCCCGGTGGCCGCAGATCTCGCCCTTCGGGAGCAAGCGCGGCGTGGGTCCGTTGACAAAGGCCAGGTCAGTGGTCGTGCCACCGATGTCCATGGCGATGGAAGTGTCGCGCCGGCTGCCACAAAGCTTCCCAGCGCCGTGTACGACCGCCGCTGGCCCCGAGGCGTAGGTGTCGAGAGCGCGCGTCTTGGCCACGCGGGCGCAGCCCCCGTCGGCATGAACCACGAGCAGTGGCCGGCTGCAGGAGCGCTCGCGCAAGGCATCTTCGGCCTCGCGTAGCGACCGGGCGAGCAGCGCGTGCACGCGAGCGTTGAGCAGCGCCGCTGTGGCACGCAGCCTGTCCTCGGGCCGACGCGACACCTGGTGCGAGAGGGTGACCGGCACATGGCCGAGCAGATGCGGCGGATACTCTGCATCGAGAATGCGCTGCACCTCGCGCTCGTTGGCGGGCTCGCGCGCCGAGCCGGGCAGCGCCACTACCAGTGCCCGTGCGCCCCGGCCGAGCAGACCGCGCGCCGCCTGTACCACTTCCTCGGGCCGCGGCATCGCCACCACAGCGCCGGCCGCATCGACCTCTTCATCAATGACGCCAATGAGGTCGGGCTCGACCAGCGCCGACGCGCCGGGCGCCGCAGTAGCGCAGAGATCGTCCGCAAGACCGCGGCTGGCGAGAAGGCCGAGACGGGTGCCCCGGCCCTGCACCAGAGCATTGGTGGTAAGCGTGGTGCAGAAACGAATCACGTCGCAGCGACGGAGCAGGCCGCCCAGGTCGGCAAAGCCTATCCGTTTGGCGCCCTCTTCCAGGCAAGCCAGGAATCCGACCGTGAAATCGTGCGGCGTCGTCTCCACCTTGGCCAGCCAATAGCGCTCTCCATCGGTGAAATAGCCGTCGGTGAAAGTGCCACCGGTATCGATGTTCGCGCTGAAGCTCATCGTCCGACTCAAACGAGTTGAGTATAGCCGTCCTTGGCGGGTCTCGCACCGGAGTCCGAACGCAGGCGCTTGGCAAGCCCCCTGCGTCAGAATGGGCGTCGTTGGTCAGCGTAGTGCCATCAGCGCTCGCGCGCCGGCTCTCCGTCCGCAAAGAGCGCGCGCAGCGCCTGGTAGTCAATCTTGTCGTGCGAGCCTCGGGGCAGCGTCGCGAGCACGAGGATAGTGCGCGGCAGTTTGTAGGACGCCAGGCGCTCGGCGAGGAAGGCACGCGCAGTCGCCCCATCGAGCACAGCATCCGGCTCGGATGAAATGACCGCGGCGATGGCCGGCTCGCCAAAGCGCAAGTAGGGAAAGACCGCAGCCTCGGCCACTCCGGGCATGGCACGCAACGCCTGCTCAACCTCGACCGAGGAGAAACGCTTGCCGCCAACCTTGACCACATGGTCGAGGCGACCAAGCAAGCGAAAACCGTCCTCGCCCACCAGCTCGGCGGCGTCGTCGGTGGAAAGCCAAGCGCCTTCCGGCCCGCCGGCCCAGGGTGAGATCACTTCCAGGCAGGCGGTTTCGGCGTCGATGCGCCAGCGCACCCCGGGCATGGCCCGATAGGGCTCGGGCCAGGCGCGGAAGGCGACCCCGCCGAGTTCGGTCGAGCCGTAGAAATCGCGCACCGGCGTTCCGAACCGGGACGCAAAGGCTTCCGCGACCGTGGGGTCAAGCGGCGCGCCGGAGGAAAGAAAGACGGTAGTGGACGGACCGATAACCGCCTTTGCAGTGGACTTGACCAAGAAGCGATAGTGGGTCGCGGTGCCGACCACCAAGTCGGGGCGATACTTCGCCAGCAGCTCGACCATCGCCGCGCCGGTCAGATCTGTGGCGACTATAGTCTCGCCACCCAGCACGAGGGGCAGAACCAGTCCATAGAAGAAGCCGAGCAGGTGGCAGGGCGGGACAAAGGACAGGACGCGGCTGCGCACCGGAAGCGCCAGCATCGAGGCGAGAGCCTCTGCCTGGCGGTAGATTTGTAAACCCAGCTTGTCGATGACCTTGTTCTCGCCAGTGCTGGCGGAGGTCAGCAGCGCGGCGAACGGCTCGTCATCAGCCGGCAGGGTCAGCCAAGCAGGTGGCGCCGCTGCCGGCGCGCTCGCGGCCAGGGCTTCGGCGACGGAAACGCGGCCGTCGCTGCTCGGCCCGGTATCGGCATAGATGCAAATGCCGGGATGGATCCGCCGCAGCGCCTCGGCCTCGCGCTTGAGCCCCGGGTCGAACAGCAGCAGTTGGCGGCGCGAACTCCAGGCGGCGAGCAGCGCGGCCAGAATCCAGCCCGGCTGGCCGAAGGCGATGCCAAGGGGCCCCTCACCCTCCTGGAAAATCGGGCGAAGAAGCGTGGCTGCTCCGAGGATCTCCCCGGCCGTCCACGCCCGGCTCTGCGCGCGGGCAAGCGTCCGGCCGAGGTCGCAGGTGAGCGAGGCAAGGATCCGGCCGCGGGCTGAGTCGTCCTTCGGCACCATGAAGCGGCGACGCTAACATGGGGGCAGCGAGTGGGCCAAGGCGCGCAGTGGGCCGGGGGTGGCCTTCCCGACGGCTGCGACAATCTTGCATTCACGGAAGGGGTGAAAAATCACCCTTGCCCGGAAGCCGTGAAGAAGGTACTGAAAAGCGGAAGACAAGCAAGGAGTTTGACCGTGGAAATGAACTTGAAAGGCAAGAACGTCGTCGTCACCGGAGCCGCACGAGGGATCGGCCGCGAAATCTGCGCGGGATTCGCAGGGGTGGACGCCGCTGTGATCGGCGTCGATTTCCGCGACATGGCGGACACCGAAGGCTATCTGCGCGGCACGCAGCCGAAGTGCAGGTTCGAGAAGTTCTCAGTCGATCTGGCTGATCCCGCCTCGATCGAGCGGGGCTGCGCCGCCATCCTGGCGAAGTTCTCGACTGTGGACGTGCTGGTCAATGACGGCGCGCTTTGGGGTGGCTTGAAGATAACCCCCCTGGACAAGATTCCAGCCGAAGAGTGGGACCGGGTCATCAACATCAATGTCCGCGGCACCTACTTGATGATCAAAGGACTGCTGCCTGGCCTGCGCAAGTCCCAGGGGAGCGTCATCAACATGGCCTCGAGCGCGGCGCTGCGTGGATCGCCGGGCTGCTTGCACTACGCCACCTCCAAGGGGGCGATCATCGGCATGACTCGATCGCTGGCCTCGGAACTCGGCGCCGAGGGAATTCGGGTGAACGCCATCGCGCCCGGCCTGGTCGACAACGAGGCGTCGAGACAATTCGGTGGCGAGAAGTTCCCCAAGATGCTCGAAGGTACGGTGGCCGCGCAGTGTCTGCACACCCCGCTCGTGGAAAAGGAGATCGTGGGCACTGTCCTGTACCTGGCGTCGGCTCTCGCGGCTCCCATCACCGGGGTTCTGCTCACCGTCGACAAGGGACTCATCAAGTATTAGGCGAGCGTCCCGTGGACAAGATCCTGAACTATGTCGATGGCCGGCTATGCGAGCCAGCCGGCGGCGCATTTGTCGAGAAGGTGAACCCGGCGACCGGTCGCGCCCATGCGCTCATGCCAGACTCCGGACCGCCGGATGTGGACGCTGCGGTATCGGCCGCCGCGGCCGCGCTGCCCGCGTGGAGCGAACGAGCGCCGGCGGCCCGGGCTGAAGTGCTGCGCGGGCTGGCCGCGAGACTCGAAGCGAGAAGCGACGAGTTCGCTCGCGCCGAGTCGGTCGACACGGGCAAGCTGCTGACCCTGAGCTCGCGGATGGACATCCCGCGCAGCATCGGCATGCTCAGGTTCTATGCCGACCTCATCGTCCAGGGAGACTCGGGCTTGCCCTTGGAATCGAGCACGGTCCCGGATCCCAAGGCGGTCAACCGAACCATATACCAGCCCTTGGGCGTGGTTGCTTGTATCACGCCGTGGAACCTGCCCCTGTACCTCTTGATTTGGAAAGCCGCGCCGGCGCTGGCGGCGGGCAACTGCGTGGTGGCCAAGCCCTCCGAGAACTCGCCCATGACGGCGTATCTCTTCTCTGCACTCTGCGCAGAGGCCGGCTTGCCGCCAGGTGTTCTCAACGTGATTCACGGGGCAGGGCCCAAGCTTGGCCCTGCTCTGGTCACGCATCCCAAGGTTGCGGGTATCTCGTTCACCGGCAGCACCGCGGCCGGGGCCGAAATTTCCAAGCTCGCTGCGCCCCTGTTCAAGCGGCTGTCACTCGAGATGGGCGGCAAGAACGCCACTGTGGTCTTTGCGGACGCGGACTATGCGGGTGCGCTCGACTCCGCGCTGAAGGCCGCGTTCCTGAATCAGGGGCAGTTTTGCCTGGCGGGCTCGCGAATCCTCGTCGAGAAAAGCCTCTATGCCAGGTTCCGCGACGACCTTGTGGCCAAGGCGCGCGAGCTGCGGCCCGGAGATCCGCTGGCACCTGCGAGCGCTCAGGGAGCGATCGCCTCGCGGGCTCAGCTCGACAAGATTGCCAACTACGTCGCGCTCGCGCGCAAAGAAGGCGGCAACGTGCTTCTGGGAGGAAAACGCGTGGTCTTGGCCCCGCCGTTCGAGCAGGGCTTCTACCATCTCCCGACCGTGATCGAAGGTTTGTCTGTAAGCTCGACAGTAAACCAGGAGGAGATCTTCGGGCCCGTGGTCACCATCGCCCCGTTTGCTTCGGACGACGAGGCGATCGAGCTGGCCAATGGCACGCGCTATGGCCTGACCGCCAGCGTGTTTACCAGCGACTCCGGCCGGGCGAACCGGGTGGCCCGCGCGCTTGCGGCGGGCACGGTCTGGATCAACTGTTGGCTGGTCCGCGACGTTCGGGTTCCCTTTGGCGGGATGAAAGACTCGGGCGTCGGGCGCGAGGGCGGGCTCTACTCGCTGCGATTCTTCACCGAGCCCAAGAACGTGTGCACGCGGGAGGGCTAGGGGCAGCCGTAAATCCACTTGTCTGCACTGCGGCCAGGAGTACCCTAGTTCCTAGAACGCATGGCGCTGCAAGCAGGCCACCTGTTTGGCAACTACCGCATCGTCCGTCTGATCGGCGAAGGCGGGTTCGGGGAAGTCTACCTTGCCGAGAACCCGCTCATCGAACGCCGCGCCGCTGTGAAGGTCCTGCACACAGCCCTGGCGCAGGATGCGGAGTTGGTCCGGCGTTTTCTCAACGAAGCCCGGGCGGCCAGCGCCATCCGGCATCGCAACATTATTGAAGTCTTCGACGCTGGTGTGACACCCGAGGGCGCGCCCTACATCCTGATGGAGTTTCTCGAAGGGGTGTCCCTGCAGAAACGCCTGGCAGACCGTGGGCGTCTCACCTTGCCGCAGGCCCTGGAGATCGCGCGCCAGGCAGGTTCGGCCCTGGCTGCTGCCCATGCCGCCAAGATCGTGCACCGTGATCTGAAACCTGAGAACCTGTTTCTGGTGCCCGACCCGGGCGCGCCGGGCCGCGAGCGGGTGAAGATTCTGGATTTCGGCATCGCGAAGATAAAGCACGGCAGCAAGACGGGCGGAACCATGCGCACGCAAAGCGGAATGATCATGGGCAGCCCGGCGTACATGTCGCCGGAGCAGTGCAAGGACAGCGCGGACGTCGACCTGCGCTCGGACATCTATTCCTTCGCAATCATCGCGTACGAGATGCTGGCGGGGAGGCCGCCGTATGTGACGGAATCCGGGGCGGAGATGATGGTGATGCATCTGACCGGGACGCCCCCGCCGCTGCGCCAGTTGGTTGCCGATGCGCCCGCGCATGTGGAGGCAGCCATCATGCGCGGCTTGGCCCGGGCGCGCGAAAACCGTTTCGACAGCATGACATCGTTCCTGGGTGCGTTGCGGGGCGATGTAAGTGCGCATGCTGATATCGTGAGTGGGGCTTCGCCGTCGGAGGATCTGCCGGCGGTTGGGGCCATGTCGGGTGCCGCGCAGAACGTCGCGGTTCAATCCAGCACCACGTTGTCTCGGTTCACGGGTGATATTGGGGCGGCGGAAGGTGACGAGCCGTCGTTGGTGCACCGAAGTCGGCGCATTGCCATTGTGGGAATCAGCGCTTTCGTACTTGCTGCGACGGCGATAGGACTTGGGCTCAAATACCGGACGCGGCCAGTCGTCGAGAAACCGGCCGCGTCTTTGCAGCCAACCACAGCGCCACGCGAGCAAGTGCCAACGCCGCCGCCACAGATGGTTCCCCCAAAGCCAGATCTTCCCAAGGTCGATACCACAGTGAAGCCCGAGGGGGCCACTGCTGCTGAAAGTGGCCAACCTACGGCGAGACATCCCATTGGTGGAGCCACACGAACGAAGAAGACGACAAGTACGCGGACGAGCACACGTGCCACGGGAGGCGAGACCCGTGGGATTTCATCCAAGCCTCCCCATACAAACGAACTGCCCGCCGACAATCATACACCCACGAATTCCGGAACGGCCGCCCCCAAGATCATTCCGCACAAGAAGTTCTGAGGAAGACGATGAAGACAACACTTGCTGTGTTTGTGCCTTGCCTGCTGGTCGGGACCTTGGTTCAGGCGGAGGAAGCGGTGGTGGATCCACGGGTGGATGAGGCGCTAACCGCCTGCATGGCAGGCGAACTTCAAAAAGGGATTCGGCTCTTGGCCGAGCTGTACACCGCCTCCGAGGACCCGATTTGGATTTTCAACCAAGGGCGCTGCTATCACCAGAATGCCCAATTGACCCTGGCCTTGTCTCGATTCAAGGAGTTTCTGCGCAAGAGCAAGGGCGGGCCGGATGATCCGGATGTTCGGGACGCGCAGAAGTACATCACGGAAATCGAGACTGAACTGCAACCGAATCGGGCGGCCGCTGGGACGGCCACCGCGACGGGAGAGACGACGGCAGGGTCCAGCCAGACGGGTGCGCCCCCGCCCGGGCACGAGCCGCAGCCACCCACTGCAACGACCTTGACGTCCGTGGCCAAGGTGACCGAGGAGCCCGCCACCACCCTGACGTCCGTACCCCCAGTGCCCGAGGCGTCTGCAACTGATCGGCCAATCTACAAGAAGTGGTGGTTCTGGACCGGAGCCGCTGTGGTTGTGGCAGGAGTAGTCACGGCGGTTCTTGTTACCAGTCTATCCGGCAATAGTCGCTGTGATGGGAATGGCCCCAACTGCGTGGAGTTCAGGTAGCCATGCGACGCGCGTTGTGGATCCCGTTGTGCGGACTCGCCCTGGCCTGTTCCAGCCAAGGGAGCAACACGGAAATGAAGGTCGCGGTGTGGAGCGATCTGGTTGTGCCGACCGAGATAGACAGCGTGAGAGTCGAGATCAAGGGCTCGACCGAAACGCGGCCTCCTCTTTCATTCCCACTGACCGCTGGCAACGACAATGGCAAGCCCAAGTTGCTGCTCCAACTCTCCCTGGTGCCTGCAAACGAGCAGGACCTGGCGTTCGATATCAAGGTGACTGGACTTCTGCAAGGCAACCCTGTCGTCTCGCAAGAGGCCAGCTCGTCCTGCATAGTTGGCGAGCGCCGACTGCTGACACTTTTTCTAGGCCGCGCCTGCAGGGACAGGGAGAAGGCATGCGAGACAGAGTCCACCTGCTCCGCAGGGGATTGCAGAGATATCGCGATCTCGCCCGGTGGTCTTCCGCCCTACACTCCCGGAGAATCGCTTCCACCACCGGATGCCAGCGCGAACTCGCTGAACGACAGTGGTTCGGGTGACAGCCGCGGGGGAAGCATTGAGGCCGGTGCTGTGGACGTCAGCGCAGAGAGGCCCCAGTCTGACGGCGCGGCTGACAAGCCAGCGGACGTTTCTGTCTTTGCACCTGAGAGCGGCGTGGAGGCGGGTGATGGTGGACAAGATGCCGTCACTGGTGGAACCAGCGGCAGTGGTGATGCCGGGGTGCCAGACGCTTCTGACGGTCAGCCGGATGTTCCCATCGGTGGCACGGATGGCGGAGCGACTGGCGGCTCGGGGGGAAGCGGTGATGCCAGGGTGCCAGACGCCCCTGACGGTCAGCCCGATGTTCCAATCGGTGGCACCGATGGCGGAGCGACCGGCGGCTCGGGCGGCAGCGGGGATGCCAAGGTGCCAGACGCCCCTGATGTTCCCATCGGTGGCGCGGGCGGCGCGGGAGGAACGGGTGGTACGGCGGCTGGCGGTACAGCCACTGGTGGATCAATTGCAACCGGAGGCACCACGACAGCCGGCGGAACTACAGCGAGCGGCGGTACGACCAGTGCCGGTGGAACTACGACAGCAGGCGGGACGACGACGAGCGGTGGTACGACCAGTTCCGGTGGAACCCCGACAACCGGTGGGACAACCGCGAGCGGCGGCAGCAGCGGCGGCACGTACGGCCAAGGTGGCACTTGGGGCGGGACGGCACCAAGCTGTAGCGGGCTGACCGCGACCTGCGGGCCGTCGGGGACTGGGGACTGCTGCGCGAGCTTGCTGGTCCCCAACGGAACATTCGATCGGAGCTACGACGGCGTGTCGCCCTACACGGACCCGAACTACCCGGCAACCGTGGATGACTTCTACCTCGACAAGTACGAGATCACGGTGGGCCGGTTCCGCACGTTCGTGAACGCTGGCATGGGAACGCAGTCCAAACCGCCTACGGCTGGCGCGGGCGCCCATCCGGGGATCACGGGCTCTGGCTGGGACTCGACATGGAACGCGAACCTGCCCGCGGACCCGAACAGCCTGAAGGTAGTTATGGATGGGTGCGGTGGCACGTGGACGGACACGGCGGGGAGCAACGAGAGCAAGCCTGTGAGTTGTCTGGACTGGTACAGAGCGTTCGCGTTCTGCGCGTGGGACGGGGCACGGCTGCCGACCGAAGTCGAGTGGAACTACGCGGCCTCCGGGGGCAGCGAGCAGCGGTACTATCCGTGGTCGAACCCGCCAACGTCTACGACAGTCGATGACAGCTATGCAGTCTACTGCGGGAACTCATGTAGCAGCACACAGAACGTCGGCTCGAAGTCTCCGACAGGCGACGGGAAGTGGGGCCAGTCCGACCTAGCCGGGAACGTGTATGAGTGGACGCTGGACTGGTATGCAAGCCCGTACTTAACTCCGTGCAATAATTGCGCTGATCTTACCGCCGCCTCGGGCCGGGTGTTCCGGGGCGGCGACTTCAGCGGCAGCGCCTCGGGCCTCCGGTCGGCCAGCCGCAGCGTCGTCGGCCCCGGGTTTCACGGCGTCAACTTCGGGTCGCGGTGCGCCCGGGACATCTGCTCGTCGGGGCTATCTTGGTGCAGCGGCGCGTGCGTCGACAAGCAAACCAACAACAGCAACTGTGGCGGATGCGGGATAGCTTGCTCGGCGAACCCACCCTCCACGGCCTTGTGCACGGCGGGTCGCTGCCTCGTCACCCTCGCCTCAGGGCAGGAGTACCCCGCCATCGTCGCCGTGGACGCCACGACCGTCTATTGGACCAACAACTCCGGCGGCACGGTGATGAAGGTGCCCACGGGCGGCGGCACCCCCACCACCCTCGCCTCAGGCCAAGGCTACCCCTACGACATCGCCGTGGACGCCACGACCGTCTATTGGACCAACAACTCCGGCGGCACGGTGATGAAAGTGCCCACGGGCGGCGGCACCCCCACCGCCCTCGCCTCAGGGCAAAACGCCGGCTACGGTATAGCCGTGGACGCCACGAGCGTCTACTGGACGACCTCCGGCGGCACGGTGATGAAGGTGCCCATGGACGGCGGTACCCCCACTACCCTCGCCTCAGGGCAAAACGCCCCCAACTACATAGCCGTGGACGCCACGAGCGTCTACTGGACGAACCAGAACGGCAACACGGTGATGAAGGTGCCGACCGGCGGCGGCACCCCCACCACTCTCGCCTCAGGGCAGAACGCCCCCAACGACATAGCCGTGGACGCCACGAGCGTCTACTGGACGAACTACGGCTCCAGCGGCACGGTGATGAAGGTGCCCACGGGCGGCGGCACCCCCACCACCCTCGCTTCAGGCCAGAGCTATCCCGCCAACATAGCCGTGGACACCACGAGCGTCTACTGGACGAGCTACGGCTCCAGCGGCACGGTGATGAAGGTGCCCACGGGCGGCGGCACCCCCATTACCCTCGCCTCGGGCCAAAGCGGCGCCTGCGGCATCGCCGCGGACGCCACGAGCGTCTACTGGACGAACTACGACGGCAGCACGGTGATGAAGCTGACACCAAAGTAGCACGGCCGCGAACGGTGTCGCAGTCCATGAGACCTGACCAAGGTTGAGTTCCTTGTCGTGAGCTCAAGGGCGGCGAAGGTTTCCGCCGGATGCAAGTAGAGCCAGCCCAACTATGCGCCAAGACATTCTGGTCTTCGTGGCAAACACCGACCCTTACGGTTGCCGCAGTTTCAGTTTGGGAAACCAGCGGCGAAAATCGGTGGGGTTGCGTGTGATCAGTCCCCGGTGCCGACACGCTACGAGCTCATGGGCTCGCCGGCATGCATGTCCGCTGGCGAGGTGCCAGACACTTGCTCAAGACTCGCGCCAATTCAGAAGTGGAAGAGGTGAATGCAGGCGTGTCGTAGCTGGTTGAGATCGTTGCCGTTACCGCCGGTGTCCGGATCCCGGACAGCAGCGAGCACGCGCGCAAGTAGTGCCGCTGACCGAGGCCGGCGCGGCCGTCACCCGACCAGATCGGGGAAGTGTCCTGACCTGAATCACGCTTGGACCCGCGTCATGCGAGGCCGCGAGCAGAGCTGAGAAATCGAGATCGTGGGAAAAGATGACGAATGCGTTGTCATGCGCCCAGGTCATGATAGCGGAGTCAGACGCTCGAGGGTCGCCGACCTCGCTCCAGTGGATTGCCTCGAAACCTTCCTGCCGCAAGAAACCGACCCAACTCGGGGGAAGGTTCCATGTCCAGCAGAATCCTCATGTGAGCGGGAGTTCGACTTCCTCAGCCCGCCAAGCAGCGTAGGAAAGGGCGGCCTGTACATCGTCCCTCTCCAGGTAGGGGTAGGACCTAAGAACCTCGTCCACGCTATGGCCCGAGGCCAGAAGGCCCACTACGGTCCCTACCGTCACGCGCATCCCGCGGATGCAGGGACGTCCGCCCATCACGGCGGGGTCGTGGGTGATCCGTTTCAGAGGTTCCATGCCCGAAAGTATACCTCAATTCGTGCGGTGGGCGCGACTCGGCGAAAGCAGGCAGTCCGTCCTCGGCGCTGTCTGCGTAGCAGGAAACGTGACTGGAAACATGCCCCGACGGCCTGCCGCCTCGTAGGTGCCAAACGGTTCGGTGCTCCAGGCCCCGACCCGACCAGGAATAGCCAAGGGACCCCGTCTACCGCCGCAGCGGCAAATCCACTTGTCTGCACTGCGGCCAGGAGTACCCTAAGGTCCGAGGACACAGTGCTGATGCGCAGAGTATCACGACTGGGTTTGTTGCTCATCGCCGCGACCACGGCGGGTTGTGTGTATCCGTCGCTGAAGGTGGGCGCCGCTGGCACTGACGCTGCTGGTGGCACCACGGCTGCAGATGCTGGCGCGGCTGGTGCGGGCGGCGGCGCCGGTGGGACTGGCAGTGGTGGCTATACCGGAGTGCCCGACGCCCCTGGCGCCCAGCCGGATGTTCCCATAGGTGGCACCGGTGGCACTATCGGAACCGGGGGCAATCCTGGCACGGGCGGCGGGACGAGCGTAGTTGCAGGTGGCAGCTCTGGCACCGGCGGCGCAGGTGGTGCCACGACTCCCGCCGGCGGCACCACGGGCACAGGGGGTACGACCATAGGCACTGGGGGCGCAGGCGGCACCACGACTGCTGCCGGCGGGGCCACCGGTAGGGGTGGCACGACTGCAGGCACTGGCGGCGCAGCCCCTACCGGTGGCGCCACGCTCACTGGCGGCACGACCAAAGGGAATGGTGGCGCAGGGGGTACGACGACTGCTGCCGGCGGGACCGCGGACACAGGGGGTACGACAGTAGGCACGGGAGGCGCGAGCCATGCCGGAGGCGCCGGGGGCACTGGGGGCTCGTCCACCATTCCCCCTGTCGATTGCGTCTTGCCAGCCAATCCGATCGACGGCTCTGTGAGCGCAACATCCACGCCGCTTGGGCTGGTCGCGACCTATACGTGCAACCCAGGCTACACCCTGTCAGGGGACGCGACGCGCACCTGCCAATCGGACGGAACATGGAGTGGTAGTGCCCCAAGCTGCCCTCGGAGAGATTGCGGAATGCCTGACCCACCGTTGAACGGGACGGTAAGTTCGCCTTCCACGCAGTATCAAGGGGAGGTTACCTACTCTTGCTCGCCAAAGTATGCCCTCTCAGGGGCCGCGGTACGGACCTGCCAGGCGGACGGGACGTGGAGCGGCACTGCACCCACCTGCCAATGTCGGGTGACGTGCAGTGGCACCTGCGTCGACCCACAAACTGACAGCAGCAACTGCGGCACGTGCGGGACCGTGTGCCCGGCGGCCATCTCGCCCTCCACGGCCGTGTGCAATGCGGGTAAATGCTTGCTCGCTCTCGCCTCAGGGCAGAACTCCCCCGACGACATTGCGGTGGACGCCACGAGCGTCTACTGGACGAACTCCACCACCCCCGGCACGGTGATGAAAGTGCCTAAGGGCGGCGGTACCTCGACTACTCTCGCCTCAGGGCAAGACAACCCCAGCGGCATTGCGGTTGACGCCACCAGCGTCTACTGGACGAACAACACCAAACTCGGCACGGTGATGAGGGTGCCCATTGCAGGCGGCGCCCCTACCACCCTCGCCTCAGGCCAGAGCGGTCCCCGAGGCATCGCCGTGGACGCAACGAGCGTCTACTGGGTGAACTATGGGACGGGCCCCAGCTACACAGACGGCGCGGTGATGAAGGTGGCCACCGGTGGTGGCACCCCTACCACTCTCGCCTCAGGCCAGAACTCCGCCAGGGGCATCGCCGTGGACGCCACGAGTGTCTACTGGACGAGCGACCAAGGCACGGTGGTGAAGGTGCCCACCGGTGGCGGCACCCCTGCTACCCTCGCCTCAGCCCAGGCCGACCCCTTAAGCATTGCGGTTGACGCCACCAGCGTCTACTGGACGAACAACGGCGGTCCCACGGTGATGAAGATGCCAATCGGTGGGGGCACCCCTACTACTCTCTTCTCAGGCATGGGCGCCTTGGGCATCGCGGTTGACGCCGCCAGCGTCTACTGGACGGACTACGGCCCCTTGGTGATGAAGATGCCCACCGGTGGCGGTACCATTACTACTCTCGCCGCAGGCCAAAGCGAGGCCTACAACATCGCGGTTGATGCTACGAGCGTCTACTGGACGAACTACGCCATTGGTTCCAACGCTGGCACGGTAATGACCACGCCAAAGTAGCGCTGCCGCGAACGGTGTCACAGTCCGGCCGTGCAGGCTAGGAAGCCAGCCGGTCACAGAGCACAGTTGCCAGGGCTTCGATGCTGCCGCCGAGCAGGGCTCGCACTGGCAACCCTACGCCCAGGTCTCGCACGAGCTGCTCGCCCAGTTGGATGGAGGCGAGGGAGTCGAGGCCAAGCTCGGCGAGAGGCCGGCTCGTCTCGACCGTCCGTGCGGGGTCGTGGCCGAGTATCGCGTTGATGGTTTGGGCAAGATAGTCGCGCAGCAGGGCCGGGCGGTCGCGCGTGCTGGCGCTGCGCAGGCGCTCGATCGCCGGCGAAAGGCGCGGCAAAGCTGGGGGCGCCACGGGCGAGGCTTCGGGCTCAGCCTCCTCGGTCCGAGCGTGAGAGAGACTTGGCGAAGTCGTCCGCGCCGTCGCCAGCCCACGCGGCACCCAGTGCCCGTGCCTCTCGAACGGGTAGCCCGGAAGCGGCACGCGCTGTCGGCGCTCACCCTCATGGACCGCGTTCCAATCGATGCGCACACCGTGCAACCAGAGTCCGCCTAACCCTTCGAGCAGCACCTCGCGGTCATCGCGCACTTCGTTTGCCGAGCGCAGTGACGACACCCATGCAAGGGGAGCGAGCTCCGCGTGCAGCCGAGCCAGAGTCGACAGGCTCCGACCAGGCCCGACTTCGACAAGCACAGCGTTCTGCAGACTGCCGAGCGTGCGCAGACCGTCGGAAAAGCGCACGGTCCCGCGCAGCAGGCGGCTCCAGTAGTCGGGCTCGCTTGCCTGCGCGGGTGTGATCCAGGTGCCGGTAACGCCCGAGAGGTACGGGATCTCGGGCGGAGAAATCTTCCGTCCTGCCAGCTCAGCGGTGAAGTCCGCGAGCACGGGCTCCATCATCCACGAATGGAAGGCGTGCGAGGTGTGCAGCAGGTGATGGTCGATCTCCTTGGCGACCAGTCGCTGCACAAGCGTGGCGATCTCCGACTCGGGCCCGGCAAGCACGCAGAGTCTCGGCGCATTGACCGCGGCCAGCGAGATTTTGTCGTCGCAAAACGCGAGCGCGTCGCTTTCGGGCAGATGCACCACCAGCATCTGGCCGCGCGGCAACTCCTGAATCATTCGGCCGCGCCTGGCGATAAGCGGGAGAGTCGACTCGACCGACATGACGCCGGCGAGACACGCGGCCGTGTGCTCGCCGATGCTATGGCCAATCATCGCGTCGGGATGAATGCCCCAGCGCATGAGCAAGCGCGCGAGTGCCCACTCCGTGACAAACAGTGCCGGCTGCGTGACGCGGGTTTGCGCGAGCAGGGCAGCGCAACGCTCGTCGTCGCCGCCCGACGGGTAGAGGATCTGGCGCAGGTCGAATTCGAGCTCGTGGGCGAGCATCTCGGCGCAAAGGTCCACATCGGCGCGAAAGCTCGGCTCGTCTTGGTACAGCCCGCGGCCCATGCCAACGTATTGCGCGCCTTGCCCGGGGAACATGAAGACCAAGCTGGGAGCCGAGCCGTGATGGCGTCGGGTGCGTGCGCCGTCGTGCTCGTCGGAGGCGGCAAGCGCGAGCTTGGCCAGTGCATCGTCGCGGTCGCGACATACGATAGCGCGGCGGAAAGCGAAGTCGGCGCGCCCTGCCTGCAGCGACCACGCGACATCGGCCAGCTCAGTCGACGGGCTTCGCGTGAGCTCCCCGAGCAAAGCCGCGCTCGCCGAGGCAAGCGCCGTGTCGGTGCGCGCCGATAGGGTCAGGAGCTGCCACGGCTTGGAGGTGTCTGACCGGGCAGGCAGCGGTGCTTCCTCAATAATGACATGCACATTGGTTCCGCCGACGCCGAACGAACTCACGCCGGCTCGGCGCACCCGGCTCGGCGATTTCTTCCACGGGCGCAGCTTGGTGTTGACGAAAAACGGGCTTTGCGCGAAGTCGATCTGCGGATTCGGCCGCTCGAAGTTCAGGCTGGGCGGCAGCTCGCCGTGCGCCAGCGCGAGCACCGTCTTGATCAAGCCGGCAACCCCGGCCGCGCGGCTCAAGTGCCCGATGTTGGCCTTGACCGAACCGATCGCGCAGGTGCCAGGGCGAGCGCCTGCCTCGCCGAAGACGCGGGTCAACGCCGCGAGCTCGATGGGATCACCCAGCGCGGTGCCGGTGCCGTGCGCCTCGACATAGTCAATGGCGTCGACCGCAAGGCCAGCGTCGCCCTGCGCGGCAGCTATCACGGCAGCCTGGCCCTCCAGGCTGGGAGCGGCGAAGCCAACCTTGACTCCACCGTCGTTGTTGACCGCCGAGCCGCGAATCACCGCCAAGATGGCGTCGCCGTCGGCGAGCGCCTGCTCGAGCCGCTTGAGCACGACCACGCCGGCGCCGCTGCCAAAGACCGTGCCCTGGGCCGCTTCATCGAACGGCCGGCAATGCCCGTCGCGCGAAGTGATCCAACCTTCCTGATAGCGGTAGCCGCACAGCTCAGGGCTCTCGACCGAGGCGCCGCCAGCGAGCGCCAATTCGCACTCGCCTTCTTGCAGACTGCGACACGCCAGGTGCACGGCCACCAGTGAAGTCGAACAAGCCGTGCCGACGCTGATCGCCGGGCCCTTGAGGTTGAACTTGTAGGCGATGCGGGTGGCGAGGAATTCAGGGTCGCACGCCAGCCGTAGCTGCAGGTCGCTTACTGACGCCAACCGATCGCGCTGCGGCAGCAGGTGCTGCTGCAAATAGGCGCTCTGCATGGCGCCGACGAACACCCCGATACGCCCGGAAAACTTTTCCGGCGCGCACCCGGCGTGCTCGATCGCATGCCAGGCGGTTTCGAGGAGCAAGCGGTGTTGCGGATCGAGAATCGCCGCCTCGGCCGGCGGCAGAGCAAAGAACTCGGCGTCGAAGCGACGCAACTCTGGCTGCTGCGGCACGGTCCTGACATAGTCGGGGTCGGCAAGCTGCGCGGGAGACACGCCGGCCTCGGCGAGCTCGGCGTCGCTGAGCGTGCGAATCGATTCGACCCCGGTGCGCAGGTTGGCCCAGTACTCCTCGATGTCGCGTGCGCCCGGGAAGACACCGGCCATGCCGATGATCGCGATGGCGTGCGGCGCTGGCACGGCGGGGTCCGCGTGCCGCGCCTGCTGGCTGCGCTTGGGTCGCGCGTGCGCGAGATGCCCGGCCAGCGTGGCGATAGTCGGATGGGCGAAGACCTCGACCAGCGGCACCTCGGTACCAAACCCCTCGCACAGGCGTGCGTGCATGCGCAGGAGCAAGAGCGAGTCGCCGCCGAGGTCGAAGAAGTTGTCGTTGACCCCGACGCTGCGAAGCCCGAGCAAGCTAGCCCAGATGGCGGTGATCTGCTGTTCGGCGGCCGTGCGTGCCGGTACAAAGGCGGCGTCAAGCAGCGGGCGTACGCTGCTCGGCGCGGGCAGCGCGCGCCGATCGATCTTGCCGGTTGCGGTGGTGGGTAAGCGATCGAGCAGGACAAACGCCGATGGAATCATGAAGTCGGGCAAACTGCGCGCGAGCGCAGTCCGCAGCGCGCCGCCCGAGAGGCTCTTCCCTTCGGCGGCGACCAGGTAGCCGACCAGGCGCTTGCCCTCGCCTTCGCCCACGACGGTTTGCACGGCGGCGGCCGCCTCTTTGACCGCGTCGAGGGCGCTGAGCGCGGCCTCGACTGCCGGCAGCTCGATGCGATGGCCGCGCACCTTCACCTGTTGGTCGCGGCGGCCAAAGTGCTCAAGACAACCATCGGGCAGCAGCCGACCGAGGTCGCCGGTCAGCATGGTGACGCGTGCGTCGCCGGACGGCCCCGGGATGAAGGTAGCGCGGGTCAGCTCGTCCTGGCGCCAGTAGCCCGGTGACAAATATCGGCTGCGCACAGCTATTTGTCCGATTTCGCCGGCCGGGACCGGCCCGCCGTCATCGCCGAGGATTTGCACCTCGGTGTCGTGATCAGGGTAGCCGACCGGAACCACCTGCTCACCGAGCGGCCGCGCGTGGTCGATTGGGTAGCGCGTGATGGAGAGAGATTCGCTGGAGGTCAGACGGTTGACCAGCAGGCAGCTCTCGGGAAAATGCGCGCGAAACTTCTCGACGTCTTTGCGAAACAGGGCGTCGCCCCCGAGGAGCACGAGCCGCGTGTCGGGAAAGTCGGCGCCGGGCTGAAGCGAGCGCAAGAAAACGCGAAACAGCGAGACCGGCAGCTTGAACACGGTGAGGCGCTCGCGCCGCACCCATTGCGCGAGGTTGCTGGTGCGCTTCGCACTGGTGAGCGACAGGCTCGCACCGTTGAGCACGGCGCCGAAGATTTCCGACAGCGAAGCAGCGAAGCTGGCCGAGAACACCAGGGCAAGCCGGTCCTCGGGGCCGAGCGCGTAGCTGGTGACGTGGCTCCAGATGAGGTGCTGGAGCGTGCGGTGGGTGTGGACGATCCCTTTAGGCGTGCCGGTCGAGCCCGAGGTGTAGAGGATGCAGGCGTGGGAATCGGCGGCGGAACGTACCGCGAGCGTTGCTAGCTCATTGCTTTCGCAGGCCGAGATTTCGCCGAGGTCGAGGACGCTGCCTCCTGGCTGCAGCTCGCTACACAAGGCGAGGTGGGCGTCGCTCGACACAACGAGCCCCGCCCCGCTGTGTGCGAGCATCTGCTGCAGATGGGCGCGCGGGTAAGTGGGGTCGAGAGGCACGTAGGCGCGACCCGCGGCGATCACCCCGAGCAGGGCGATGACCAAGTCGGCGCCGTGATCGAGGAGCAGGGCCACGGGCGTCGGATCGTCGGAGCACATCGACAAGATGGCGTTCGCGACGGCGGTGACCTTGAGTCCGAGTTCTCTATATGTGAGGGTGTACTGCTCGTCGCGCAGGGCAACCCGCTCGGCGTGCAGTTCCACCATCTGCACCAGCCGCGCGACCAGCGAGCGCTCGATCTCGTCCTTGGCAAATAGCTCGCGCCGCTTTTCGCCAGAATTTGAGGTCATCGTGTCGGTCTCCGCGACCGCAGACACTACCTGACCCGCGCTGCCAGTACCATATCGAGCCACGCAAAACGACACGTGTTTGTCATTCGCGGCCGTAGTGGACTAATGAGTAGGGCGTCGTGAGCTGGTAGAACCCCGTCGGGAACGCTGCCGCCAACCGATCCTCGACACTTGATGTACTATCGCCGAATGAATAGGCGCATCGTCGCAGCTCTTCTCTTGCTCGGGCTGGTCCTGGTGCCTGTCGCTCACGGCCAGTCAGGGCGCGATGGCAAATTGCACGAACTGGCGGTTGAGTTGGTTGGCCGCTTGCTCGATGGCGATCAGGAACTCCTGTCCTTCCGGCTAGGCAACCAAGATCCGCCGCTAGACTCCCTGGGACGCGTCTACGCGATGCCGACCGCCGGGGCCGCTCCCCTGTGGGTCGGAATCTTTCGCAATGCGAAGCCTATCCTCTCTGCCAATGCGGCGAGAGTGGCGATACGGGCAGGCCAGGCTGCTCCGCTGTTGATTGTGCGGCGGATGACCGCGGGCAGCGGCGATCCGCGCAAGGTGACTGTGTCCCTGACCGAGCCCTATGGGGCCAATGTCACGACCGGGCAGGCGTGTTTCACCATTGGCGACACCCGGAAAGCCCCTAGCGATCCGGACCTGCGCCACAAGTGGCTCGCCGCCGCCAATGACGGCCTATTCAGCGCGCCGGGTGCATTTCGCGAATACGCCCGGGCCAAGTTGGACTCCATGCTTGAGGCGGTGGCGCCCCAGCCGGCAAGACGGCGATCCAGCACGCGGGTCGGGGTCGAGGACCAGCGCAGCCGCCCTGATCCGCGGTCGCTGGTTGGATTGATGGACACCATGTCAGGTCTGCAATCGGTTCACGAAGCGTTGCAGACTGACCGTCACCTGCGCACGCGCTACCACAGTGAACCAGCCCGCGTTGCATTGTCGGGCCTGCGCGGGCCCGAGCTGCGGCAGCACCCGTGGACAGCGATGATGGCCGCGTTGGGGAGAGCGGTTCCCGCCGAGCCCTTGGCCCTGGCCGCGCCTGCGCGGTTCTTTTACCTGCGGTTCGCGTCGCTCACGCATCTGTTTCGCCTGTTGGACGAGGCCGATACTTGGATCACGCCGGCGGCCGTAGTGGTCACCAGCGGGGCCGAGGACCACGATCTCCAACGGCGCTACCAGACGTCGCTGGGCCTAGCCCGCACAGAGGTCGGCCGGATTCTGGGACCGCGGGTGGTAACTGATCTGGCGGTGGTGGGCAGCGATCCCTATCTGCGCGAGGGTACCGATCTGACTCTTGTGTTTCGCCTGAAATCGGTCCCGGCGTTCGAGGCGGGTCTGACCCAGGTGCTCTCGTCGCACGAGCCGGCCCATGGCAAGATCAGTCGCAGTGAACTGCTGCACGCAGGAGTGACCATCGCGGTCAGTCGATCAGCCGACGGGGCCGTGCACCAGCACCGGGCCGAGGTGGGTGAGTTCTATCTGGTTTCCAACAGCCCAGCCGCGATCAAGGCTGTCATCGACACGATCCAGAAGAAGGCCCCGGCCTTGGCCAACCAAGCGGACTTTCGCTATTTCCTGGCGCGGGACGCGGCGGTGCCCACCGATGTCCTCGGCTTTCTCAGCGATGCGTTCATCGCCGAAGTGGTGGGGCCGCGCCAGAAGATCCTGGAGGCCCGACGCATGCTGGCCGGTGCGGATCTGCTGGCGCCGGGCTACGCGTCCTTGCTGTTCGGGTGGCTGCACGGCAAACCTCCGGCGAGCGTCGACGAGATCGTCGAGTCGGGATTCCTATCTCGCGAGGAGCTTCGCCATGCGGGGAGCAACGAAGTCATCAGTTTTGATCCCGGCCATGCCGCGCGCTCTTCATGGGGAAGCGTGGGCGACATGACTCCGCTCATCGATCGGCCCGTGCCCACCAAGGTTACCGAAACCGAAAGCCAGGCCTACGAGTGGTTCGCCGATTCGTACCAGAACAAGTGGAGCACGTATGTGGATCCGATCTGTCTTCGCGTCCGCTTGGACCCGAACGAGAAAGCGCCCATACACTTCGACCTGCGCGTCCTTCCCATCGTCGACGCCAGTCACTACCACGACATCGAGCACACCGTGGGGGAAGCCCGGGTTGACCTGGCACCCATGGCATCCGGGGCATGGGTTTCGCTGGGTGTCGGGGCGGAGGCCGAGCTGCGCGACCTCATCATGGGACTCTCACAAGAGTTGGTTCCGAAGCTGCGCGACCAACTCGACTGGCTGGGTGAGGTAGCATTTCTGGGACTAGAGGATCGTTTCAACCCAACCGAGGTCATCGATCGGGTCAATCATCTGTACGCGAGTGGATCGGAGCGAGACCTTCCCCGGTTGCTCAGCGAGGCGCCCCTGCATGCCGGGGTGGCGGTGAAGAACCGTGTTGCCGCGGGCCTCACGTTGAGCGCGCTGCGCACGCTGGTGCAAGAAGCCGTGCCCGGAGTTCTGGATTGGGGCGAGAGGGGCAAGGAGCGCGGTGTGCCCTATGTGGCGGTGTCGGCTGCGCACAACAGTCAAGTTCCCCCGTCGGTGGCGGAAATGATCAAGGGCGTCTCATTGTACTACGCGCTTTGCAAGGACTACCTCCTGCTCTCGCTGTCGGAAAGGACGCTGAAGGCGCGCATTGCCGACTGCCTCGATGGGAAACTGGCTAGACCAGCGGCTGCAGGCAAACCAGGAAGCGGGCAGAGCCCACAGCTGGTTGTCTCGCTGGCCAGCAAGAAGAGCGGGCCGCTCTGGCAACTGACTGGTGCGGGCATCGCCATGGCTTTGCAGGAAGGCCAGGCCTCCACCTGGGCCAGCGTCGATCTGATGCGCCTGGGTGCCCCAGGGCTCGACCCGGAAAAGTGGCAAAAACTGTCCGTGGCCTACTTTGGCGGCGCGCCCATGGATCCAGAGGGTGGCAACCTTTTCGCGCGCCCCGGACCCATCTTTGCGTCACAGGGCCACGACAGCCATCCTCGCCTGATCGCCCCGACGGATGCATCCTTGGCCGGCCGACTGACAGCCGCCTTTGCCAAGGCTCGTATCCAGCTCGCCTTCGATGATGAGCCCACGCCGGTTGCCACCGCCCGCAAGATTCAAAGCCTGCACGTCGTGCTGTCCACGGGCCCGGTTCAGTAGGGCAGCGCCCATTCAACGAGATAGAATCCGGTTGCCAGGTCCACCAGTGGGGGCCGAGGACGCTCGGCTGAATATTCGGTCCTGGTCTCTTCGCCATTGCCCAAGGCGAGCACAATCCTCACGGTATTGGCAGCGAGTTGCCACTGAATGCTTGGCGCATAGCTCGGGAGGTCGCCGTGGTCTACTGGCGGTGTACCCGGAATCGAGGCCTGCCCCACGACTCGACCGTCGCGTATGAGCACGAAGGTGGTTTGCGCAGGGAGATCAATCGACGCCAACCACTTGGTCAGCCCCTTGATGTCCAGGTAGTCTCTTTCGAGATCGCCAGCGTCGGCCACTCTGCGCGTAAGTTCGGCTTCGAGTTCTTTCGGCGCGAGTGCCCGTCGGCGTTCCGGACGGAGGAATCTGCCGGCGGCGGACTCGACCTCGTTCACGGAAAGGGGCCGGAAACCCCGCTTCCGCGTGTACACCAGAAGAACAGCTTTCCCCTCACGCTCAAGCAAGACGCCCTCAAGCCGTTGGGCTGCCTGCGGAGGCGGCGCCGAATAGAATGGCTTCATCCCTTCTGCTACCTTCCAGCCGGAATCTGTCCACGCAAGCGACCGACCATTCAGATCGCGCGCCACCAGTTTGGTCCCACACCTGGCGAGCAGCTTTGGAGCTTGCCCTGGGTCCATGACGCCAAGAAAACTCCTATCCTCGCCTTTGTCGTCGGCTTCATTGCATCGTACCGCAGGCATCGTGGCCAGCCAATCCTTGCTTGCGGCGGGCCGGACGACAAGGAGCTCCGCAAAGTCATGCGCGATGAAGGTGTCATTCTGTGGCAGGAAGACTAGCCACGGTGGAACAGAGGACCTGTCAGAGGCACGTCGCGGAGCATCCAGCATGCGTCCATCAGGGTCATGCCTTGAGAAGAACAGATCGTTCGAGTAGCGCCTGGTCGAGGCGACAGCTATCTCATCGAGACCGTGGGAACCGGGATGACTGATGGCCGCAACTGACCTCACCCGGACGTCGTCGGAAGCGAGGTTATCCAACCGCACCTCGGTGATGCCGTGTTGGTCGATGCGTAGAACTGCGAAGGGGCGCGCGGCGTCCCCGCGGTCCTGTTCGCGTTCCATGGCTATGTGGACGATGTCCTTGCCGGCAATGCGCGCAGTTTGTATCGAATCCGGCCTGTGTATGAAGTCACGCCCCCTGCCCTTCCAGCTCCCAACCTTCCTGGCAGCCGCATAGGCTTCGACGCTGCCATATTGAGCAATCGTGATCAGTTCGTCTTCTCCATCGCCATCGAGGTCAGCGACCAACAGCACCTTGACCCCGTCCGGGTCGGTGAAACCAGCCAATCCCGTGTGTACGACGGGAAACGGCGAATCCTTGCCGCCAAATCTGAACGAGCCCTGGTCGAGCACGCCAAACTCCTGCGTGTGCGACCCCGCCTCCCTTATTCTGACCGTCGATTCCGACACGTACAGAACCGCGGGGGCGCCATGGGTTGACCACAGCACGACGGGCGCCATACCGATGGCAGTGATTGATTGCGGGGCAGAATCAGACTTGCGAAGCTCAGGGGTTTTGCTGCCTAATCGAGTCACAGTCACGTTTGTCGCTTGTCGGGACGGGATCGCGGGTGCAGGAGCCTCTGAATGAGCGGCCGGAGGACAGGTCGAACAACCAGCCACGGAACGTGAATCAGCACCGGCCGGAACCGGCTTGCCCGCTTTGCTGATCACACAGCCAAGCAGCACGGTCATGCTGACAAAGACGCACAATGTGCAGTTCCTCATGGCGCCGATTGTACCAGAGCCTCGCGCGCATGTCCTGTGACGATGGCAACGCCTGCACCACCGGCGATTCTTGCCAGGGGGGCGTATGCACGGGATCGCCGATCACTTGCACTGCCACCCCCTGCCACAGCGCCGGGACGTGTTCTGGCGGGGTCTGCTCGCCAAGCTCCATGCTACCCGACGGAACGCTTGACTCCCGGTGCCCGACTGCGACGCCCCGGTGTTCCTCGGAAACCTGCGTCCAATGCGTCACCAACGCGCCCCGATGCCCCCAGTGGGACTCCCGCCAGCGCCTCAGACAGTTGAGCAGGAACAACGGATATCCACCCAGGGATCCATGTTCCCGTATGTGACGTCGTTGCAGTTCCAATCACAAATAAGCTGCTCACAGTCTGAGTCTGGTCCGGGCGACCACTTGTTCAAAGGGTAGTTTGGTTTCGCGCAAACGAAGTCAGCGGACGAGGCGAACTTTGGATTGGTCGCGACGCAAACCATCATTTCCGTGTACATCCGTCCCAAATCCGGATTGACAGCGGACGTGTTGTCGTACGTAGTCATGCAGTTCTGCTCGCACTCAGTTGTTGTGGTGGAGCAAGTGGGTAACCCACTAGCAAGGGCGCAATTCTTTGTACAAGCTTCGGCCAATGTCATTGCGGACTGCAGAACGCGGACGAGCGCTGCGCTCGCGGGGGGGACGTACACTGAAACGCTATTTCCCGAAACCGTCTGAACGTAGGGTGGATTGCGAGGCCAGTCGCCCGCCACCGAGACCTGGGCACCAGCAAGGGTCACGTTCCCTGGTGCTGCCGTCAGGTTGCCGGCGGGCGTCCCCTCCAGATAGATCACGCTCGCGCTGCTCACCGCGGCTCCGAGATTCACCGTGGCGTTGACGCCACTCGAGGCGTTCCGGTTGTTGAGCACCACGCTTGTGAATCCGTTCGCCTTGATAGCCCACGCGGTGAAATACTGGGCGCTCGTGCTGACGGTCGTGGAGACCATCGGACCTTGGCCGGCTTGGGTGAAAAGGAGCATGCCGTAGTATTCCGGCTGTACCGCCACCACAACACCACCGTTCTCCTTGAGCGGCTCATAGTAGAAGGGAACCGCCCCATCCATTCCATTCTCGTCGCTTTCGAAATTGACGCCGCTGCCGCCACGCTTGGCAACCTCGAACATGTAATCGATCGCCCAGAGACCCGAGATCAACGTGTCGCTTAAGCCCTGCTGACCGTGACCGGAGCAGGTGTTGTTTTCGTCCATGCGCCAGCCTGGGAGGTTGTTCTTTGTCGCTGCAGCCTGAATGGTATCAAAGATGTCGGTGAGTTGGGTCGTTGTTATCTGGAGGTTGGGCACTGAGCATCCCGACGAATTGGCTGCGGCGACGTAAGAGTGCTGCGCCAGAAGAGTGAACTTGCTCCCATATTTCGCCGTTATGGTGTCAGCAAATGGAGCACTGAACGATACGTCAGCCTTGCTGGTGCAGCCCGGGCCAACCAACAGAGCGCCTGGCGTGGGGAGGATGGCATCCGCGAAGCGCTCGTAATCGGCTGTTTGGGACTCCCAGCTTCCAAATTTGTCGGGCTCGTTTCCGATCTCGACTCCGACGATGCTCGACGGACACTTGCTCATGACATAGGCCACCTCGTCCGAGGAGGCGGTCACGTTGCCCCTCTGGAAATTGACGCCATAGATAGCCTTGGTTCCCGCCGCGGCCAGAAAGCCGCAGAATTGGTCGACTCCGCCGGTCGTGACCTTTGTGTTGAATGGCTGCCCATTTGGCTGCGAAGGTGCGGTCCCTGTGCCAACCCAGGTGCAAAGTTCGACATCGTTGGCACAAAGCCGCACATTCGGAGCACCCAGGAGCTTGTAGAGCGCAATCAGATTCGTATTGGAGCTGGTGAACGAGCCATTCATGATATGCGTCTTTTCGTAGCTGAACCCGGTGAAGTCGGCACCGATCGTCCCCACCGTGGTGCCAGGGTCGACCGTCACTGTGGCCGCGCTCCCCGAGCCCGAGGGACCGCCAGGCACAGGCGTTCCCCATCCGGGGGTCGTGCCCGCTCCCGCAGCCCCGCCGGTCGCGCCCGCTGCGCCGCCCCCGCCGGTCGTGGTCCCGCCTGCCACGGTCGCGGTTCCGCCTGCGATGGTCGTGGTCCCACCTCCGACGGTCGTGGTCCGGCCCCCGGCACCACCCCCAGCTCCCCCTGCACCGCCCGAGACGCTTCCACCGCCTCCGCCAGCGCCCTTGCCCCCGGCACCGGCCATGCCGCCTCCACTGCCACCAGCGGCGCCGGAGCCGCTGCCGCCACCGCTGCTGCCGCCCGCGCCGCCCGACCCGCCAGCGCCACCCGTGCCGCCAGTCCCGCCTGTAGCGCCGCCGGTCACCGCTCCGCCTGCCCCGCCTGTCCCAGAACCACCGGTTGCCCGGCCGCCCGCAGCAATGCCGCCCCCGCCCGCAGCGACTCCGCCCGAAGCAAAACCACCGGTACCCACCCCACCTGCACCGATGCCGCCCCGTCCAGGCGCGCCAGCCGATAGAGACCCGCCCGCGATGATCCCGCCGCTAGCCCCTCCTCCCGAGCCGACCAATCCGCCGGCGGCCGCGCCTCCGTCTGAAACGACACCGCCTGCACCGCCTCCCTGCGCTGCGCCGCCACCCTTGCCCAAAGACCCTCCATTGCCAGGGGCGGTCAACCCGAGTCCCCGGGAACTGCAAGCCAAAACGCCGAACACCAGGGTCAGAAGACCGATGCGTGACAAAGATGAACTCGGCAACATGACGTTCTCCCGGTAAAGAAGGGGGGCACCTTCAGCGGTGCGAGACTTCCCAGTCTATGTCAGGGACTCTAACAAAGGGCGGCCTCAAGGTGGAAACGGGTCAAACAAGGGGGCGGGTCGGCGGTTTCGGGTGCCGGCGGAGGGTCTGCAAGGGCCTGGCCGCAGGAAGGCACCTGCGAAGGCAAACAAGCACTCCGACGCGTGCCTCGTCGAGCCTATTCTCCCGCCACCACCTCCCGTCTTGTTTTTTGCCGACGGTTGTTCTACAAGAACGGGTGCAAGGCCGTTGCGGAAACTTGGAGGGATTCAGATGAGATCCATGCGTTCTGTCAGCACGATCATTTTGGTTGGCATGTGGCTTAGCGGATTCTCCGCGTGCTCCTCGGTCCTGATGAACACCCCGGTGTCCAAGACCGCGGACGGGTGGACGATTACCCTTGGCGAAGTCAAGGACGCTCCCGACGAATACGTGGGCGAAGGGGGCGTCTTGGTGACCCCCGGGCAGTACCAGAAGCTCATTTGGGCACTGGTGACCGTCCGAAGCAATCTCAGTCAGGAAGAGACGTTTTCGTGGGAGACGTGCGTTCTGGCCGGGAAAGACGAGGCCCGCCAACCTTCGGTCGTTGATCGCCACGCGGAGGCGAATTCGGCCGCCGACAGATCCGAGTCCTTCGATCCAGGACAGGAGCGCACCCGACAGTTGGTCTACACGTTCGCCAAGGATCAGCGGCCGACCGCAGTGAGATGCGGCACCATCGTGCTTCCGATCCCGCGCAAGCCGTAGCTGCCGCAGTTCGATCTTCCGCACTGCTGTTCGACCCAACCTTCTCCCCGGCGGACCGGGGAGAAGGGGTCACAGATTCCCCGCCTTGCCTAATGACCCTGCCCCGTCGGGGAGAGGGTTGCGGAAACGGATCCACGCCATCGCCTTGAAAGTGGTGGCGTTCAGAACCTCAATAGTGCGGCACTACTGGCGCGAAGGTCACCGGCACCGATGGCGATGCGCTGGCTCACGTGATCACGCAAAAACGCGTGGGGAGCTGATGATGTCTGGAATCCCACAGTTGCAGGAACTACGGAAACTGGACCTGAACAGGAACTGCCCTATTTGTCGTGGTGTTGTCGCCGAGCCCGCCGTAGAGATTCTCACCCCAACATTGCACCCCACCGTTGACCACCGCGCAGGTGGTCCAAGCGTGGGCGGAAATCGCCGAGACGCCTGACGTCAGGTTCTCCACCTGGACAGGAACATCCCTCTCTGTCGTGGTGTTGTCGCCGAGCCCGCCGTAGGGATTGCGGCCCCAGCATTGCATCCCGCCGTTGACCAACGCGCAGGTGTGATACGCGCCAGCGGTTATGGCCGAAACGCCTGATGTCAAGCCCGACACCTGAACAGGAATACGCCTTTCGGTCGTGGTGTTGTCGCCGAGCCCGCCGTAGCTATTGTCGCCCCAGCACTGCATTCCGCCGTTCACCAACGCGCAGGTGTAAAAGTCGCCGGCGGCGATGGCCGAGACGCCTGAGGTCAGGCCTGACACCGCAACTGGAACGTGCCTCTCTGTCGTGGTGTTATCTCCGAGCTCGCCGTAGGCATTGTAGCCCCAGCACTGCACCCCGCCGTTGACCAACGCGCAGGTGTGCGAGTAGCCGGCGGCCACTGCCGTAACTCCCGATATCAGACCCGACACCGCAACTGGAACGTACCTATCTATTGTGGAGTTGTCGCCAAGCACGCCCCAGGTATTGTAGCCCCAGCACTGCACCCCGCCGCTGACCAACGCGCAGTTCTGATACGCGCCGGCGGTGATGGCCGCAACGCTCGATGTCAGGCCCGCCACCTGAACTGGAACATGCCTATCTGTCGTGGAGTTGTCCCCGAGCTGGCCGTGGTCATTGAAGCCCCAGCATTGCACCCCGGCGTTCACCAACGCGCAGGTGTGGTCCTGGCCCCCGACGGCTGCGGCGACGCCAGATGTTAGACCCAACACCTGGACAGGAACATGCTTGTCCGTCGTGGAGTTGTCCCCGAGCTGGCCGTAGTAGTCGTGGCCCCAGCATTGCAGCCCGCCGTTTACCACCGCGCAGGCGTGATAGTAGCCGGTGCCAATGCTGGTGATGCTCCTGGCGGTATCGGTAGTTCCACCCGAGTCCACCCCGCCATCCTCTCCAACTGTGGCAATGTCCAGCGCGGTCTTGGACAAGGTCGTCGATGAGTTGCTGACCGTGACCCAATAAACGAAGCCGTGCTGGCTACCGAACGCATCTGCGCGGGATGATAGCTGAGATCCGGGACAGCCGGCAGCTGCACTGGCTACCCTGATTCGCAGCTGGCCAGCGCCGTGCCGGCCTCAGTTGTGCTTGCCGCTCTCTAGCTCTTGAATTCGCTTCTCTACGTCGGCCTGGTTGGGCGCATTGGGGGCGGCGCGCAGGTAGTTCTTGTAGAAACCAGGGAGCGCGTCACGGTGGCATTATCCGACGGTCGAGCCTAACCTTCAACTTCGATGAGGGATTCGAGGTATCATGGGTGCCTATGTCTAGACTAGTCGACAGCCGGTGCATAGTGGTCCTGGCGGTGGCCGCGACCGCCTCCTGTGGCAATGGAGCCGTTGTGGGGGGGCCGCAAGGGACGCTGGCCGTTGGCGCGTACTTCCCTCTCGGTTATGGGGACGACTGCGCCACTCAGAATGGCAAGCTGCCCCCTCTCTGCGTGCCCCACCACGTGACCGAGATGCTCGAGCTGAGCTCGTCCGATCCGTCGGTGGCCGAGGTCGTCGCCGGCCAGAACGTTCCGACCGGAGCCGCCACTGCGCTCTATCCGAACTACGTGCTGGGGAAAGGTCCCGGCCAGGCAACCCTGAGGTTCAAGGCGCGCTTCAACGACGGATCGGTACGGCAGGCCAGCACGACTGTTCGCGTGGATTCGCCCGACAGCATCAAGCTGCTGGCGGTCTGCGACGACGGGTCTTCGGTGACCAATCTGCTGGCCAGCTTGGGGGCCCAGGAACACTTCAGTCTGCAGATCTACGCGGGGACCGAGGAGCTGGTGGGCTGGTTGCCAAACGCGGTGACCGCCGACGGCGTGACCCAGGTGTATGACGACTGGGGCAACAATCCCTACGTTTGGCAGGCGCCCGCGACGCCCGTGGTGCTGCAACTCCAGTCGGCCATCGTCTCGAAAGTCACCGGAACGCTGGCCTCGTTCGGCCCCGAACAGGTAACAGACATCACCCTTAGACCATCCACCGACACCTATCGGAACGCCTTCACCCAGCCGGGCGACTTCAACGTGGGACACACCATCTTGGTCAACGGGCAGTCGATTTGCCACCCCCTCCCGGTGGAGCTCCACAGCTCCACGCCCGCCGTCTGTTCCGGACCTGCGGATGAGCTGGTCTGGACGGGAGACGAGTATGGCGCCCAAACGGCTGCGCACGCCGAGGGGCTATGTGCCCTCGGGGTCTCGATGCCGGGGCTACCCGTTCTCACCACGCAGAGCTTCCCCATCTTCTTCGTGACCGCGCCGCCGGCTGGACTGGAGATCCTCGCCACCACCGATCCGTGCGCCGCCGAGGGCGAGACCGCCTGCCAGTACGGTTACGGCCAGGTCGACCTCTGCACGTCCGGACACTGGGTCGTTCAGCCCTACTGTCCACCGGACCAGGTGTGCGATTTCGTCCCCGACACGACATCGGGCTGCATCGCCGGGACTGTATGCGCGAAGTGCCGCGGGCTGCGCTAGGGGCCACCTGATACCAGCGAGAGCCCATCCGAGGGTACTGTGGACCGCGTCCGGATTCCAGACGCAACTGCGCTCGGTCGGGGGGCGCTTCAAGCCGGGAGACTGAAACCAGTTTCTCCATTGCACTATCAATCAACTGGCACGTGGCAGTCGACTTGATCTCCACGCATGCGTACAGGGATTCAATGGCGAAATGAATGCGTCGAGAAACGCGCGCCGGCATGACGAGTGGTCCGCCACCCGACAGATCCCGGCAACCAGCGCCGTGTCACCGATCCCTCCCCGATCTCAACTCCGGTGCGGCGCTATCGGACGGCCCTGAAACCATCGTGTCGCTCATTTCCCCGATCCGCGCTCTTTGCCCCGGCTCGGATCCCACTGAAACACCGTCCCGGTGTCGATGTCGAACAGATCCAGCGCGCGACCCACCGTGTGGTCGATCATTTCGGCGAGCGTCTTCGGCTTTGCGTAGAACGCAGGCACGGGCGGAAACACAATTGCTCCTGCCTCGGTGACCGCCGCCATGGATCGCAGGTGCCCCAGGTGAAGGGGAGCCTCGCGTACCATCAGCACCAGCCTGCGCCGCTGCTTGAGCACCACGTCCGCCGCCCGGGCGATCAGCGAATCCGTGTACCCCGTCGCGATGGCAGCCATGGTCTTCACTGAACAAGGCGCGATGATCATGCCGAGCGTCTTGAACGACCCACTGGCGATGTTTGCGCCCATGTCGCTGTTGGAGTGCACCACATCCGCGAGCCTCTCGACGTCGCCCAGCTTGAGGCTGGACTCGTAGCCGAGGGTCAGCGTAGCGGAGTTGGTCATGACCAGGTGACTCTCGACCTTTGCCTTGTGCAGAAGTTCGAGCACGCGGATGCCGTAGACGATGCCAGAAGCTCCGCTGATGCCAACCACCAGACGGCGAACCGGATGGGTCATGGCTGGACGACCTCCAGGGTGAAGTGGGAGTATTCGGCAAACAGGTTGGGCCAGGCGCGGACCGCGCCATCGAGCACGCGGCGTGCGACGCTGCCGTGCTTTCTCGGGTTCTTCAGCGCCGGGACCTTCTCCACCAGGCGCAGCGAAGGAGCCTCCTGTGCAACCAGGCGCTCGAAGTCGCCCGCGTAGTTGAAGAACCGAATATGGAGCCCCTCGCCGTCGTTCTGGTGGAGAAAATCCTTGCTCAGTCCCCCGCCCAGCATCGCCAGGCGGAAGCGCAGGTTCACCGCGTTGGGCAAGGTCACGAAGATCCGGCCGCCCGGCTTGAGCGCGCGGCTAGCTTCGCGTAGCGCATGCCCGGGATTGAAGATGTGCTCCAGGCAACACAGCGCGGTTGCGTAGTCGAACTCGCCGTCGCCCACCGGGAACCGTTCTTGCGAGATGTCGCAGGTGAGGGTTTTCACCCCGCGCTTCGCAGCCATCTTGCGCGCGTAGTCCGAGACGTCGAGCCCGAGCACCTCGCACCCCTTGTCGCGCGTGAGCATCTCGCCCAGCACGCAATCGCCGCACGCGATGTCGAGCACTCGGCTGCCCGCTGTGATCCGCTCAACCGCGAAGTCCCAGCGGCTGCGCCAGCGGGCCTCAAGGCTCTGGTAGTGCGCCAGCGAGAGCTTGGTGGTCCACACCCGGTCGTAGTACTCGCCAATCATGCGAGCGGCCTTCCCACTAGGCGCTGCCAGAGTTCCCGTGCCCGCGCCTTTTCGCTCTCGGAGTGCTCCGCCACCCGGAAGGTCCCGGCGCGCGCGCCCCAGGGCTTGCACGCGTCCACCAGCAGACGTGAATTGAGCCCGCCAGCGTCGCTTCCGAGCGCAGGGTCGAGCGGCCCGCCCCACGCCCCCTTGATGAGATCAGTGTCGCGCTCCGGATCCGACCGCGTCCCTACTGCCCAGAGTACGTCATCGATGTTGGTGGGGTCGATGTCGGAATCCACGGCAACCAAGTAGCGCCCCATGTACGCACCCGCGGGCAGCGACGCGGCCGCCAGCAATGCCTGGCGCGCATGTCCGGGATGGCGCTGCTCGAGCGCAACCACGATGAACCCACGGGTTCCTGCGGCGGGATGGCACCAGACCCCGTGCATCGGCCCGATTCCCGCTTTCTCGAGTTGATCCCACAACTGCGCGGACCGAAACACCGACCAGAACGTGGTCAGCTCGCAAGGCGGCCGTCCTGTCCCCATTCCCAGCAGGATCGGATCCTCGCGATGGTAGATCGCGCGCACGCGGACCAGGGGCTCCTGCCGCACCTCACGGCTCAAGTACCCGCTCCATTCGCCGAACGGCCCTTCTGGACCGGTGCGATCGAGCAGGACCTCGCCTTCGAGAACAACCTCGGCGTGCGCGGGCACCGGCAGGCCGTGCAAGGGCGTGTCCACCGTCTGCAGCGGCGTGTCCCCCAGCCCGCCCCACACGTCGTATTCGCAAGTCCCATAGGGCACATTGAGCCCGCCCACGATGAGCAGCGATGGATCGTGTCCGAGCGAGATCGCGATGGGCATGGGCGTGCCGGCCCTTTCTGCGGCGGCGAAGTGGCGGCGCGAGTCCTTTCCCGACGAGACCCGGTAGAACACGTGCCGAGAATCGTGAACCATCACGCGCGCGACTGCGACATTGACTGAACCGCTGTCCGGATCGCGCGTCACCAGCAACGGTGCCGTGCCGATGTAGCGCCCCCCATCGCCACTGCGCCACTGCGGCGCGGGGAAGCGAAGCAGATCCACCTCGCCGTCGTTCATGGTGTGTTCGAACACCGGCCCGGTCTGCACTCGGACCGGCGGCACGAGCTTCACCTCGCTGTAGCGCCGCTTCCACGCGGCAACCAGGTCGAGGGTGGAGTTGCCGCCCGCCAGGTTGGCCGCCCGGGCCACGCGCCTCGCTGTCCCCAGGGTGTTGGTGAGCACGCGCCAACCCCTGGAGTAGCCGGGGATCTCGTCGAACAGCAGGGCCGGCCCGTCGGGCTGCCGCCCGGCCAGATCAGTGAGCGCACCGATCTCGATGCGCCAGTCCACGCCGCGGCAGGTGACAAGCTCGCCAGCCTCGGAGGCTTGCGCGAGCCAGCGCCGGAGGTCCTGAGTCATGTCTTGGCGACGGCGGCCCAGAGCTTGTCGACCCTGGCTTCGAGCTCCGGCTTGCGGACCACGCGATCCATGACCTTGAGCCCGAGCGGGACGGTGCAATCCACGCCCATGAATGAGCGGACGTTGAGCGGCAGTTCCGGGTGCCCGTCGTGAACTCCGAGCAGCGACGGCGTGCCCACCTTCCCTTGCGCCAGCGGCTCGATGACCATGCCGACCACATTGGGGACGATGACCAGGTCGCGGTCCGGAATAAAGCGGTGGGCGAGGGCCCAGTCCCGCTCGATCGGGTTGCGGATGTCGATGTCGTGATCGTAGACAAAGACGTGCTTGGCGAAACCGGTGAGCGCGGTATACGCGCGCAGCATCGCCATGCGCGGCTCGCCCACCCGCCCCTTCTTGATCGACATGTGCACGGTGAAGCCGCAGCCGGCCTCCGGGGCGACGAACACGTCCACGATGTTGGGCATGATCATCTGCACGTCGCGGAACACGCGCACCGACCGGAAGAACGAGGCCATGTTGTTGCACTCGTTGAGCGGCAGGCCGATATGCACGTGCTGGAAGGTGGGGTTTTTGCGCATGGTGATCGCGGTGACCTCGAAGATGGGGCGCTTGCGTGGCTCGTCGTAGAAACCGTTGAAGGAAGCGAATCGCCCCTGCTCGCCGAAGTCGAAGGGCTTCATCACCCCCTCAACCACGATCTCGGAGCTGGCCGGAACCGCTACGTCCACCGTCTCGCACTTCACCAGCTCAACTGGGCGGCCCAGCAGGCCGCCAATGAACGCGTAGTCGTTGCCCTTGAAAGGCATGGCGGGGTTGGCACCGGTGAGAAGAAACTCCGGGGTCACGCCGAATGCGAACGCCACCGGGAACGGCCGCGCGTCGGGACGCTTGACCGGCTTCTTGTCCACCATCTTGGCGCCCCAGTACTCCTCCATCGAGCGGGCGTCGCCGGTCATGCGAAAGATCCAGGTCGCGGCCTTGCGCGGGCCCTGCACCTCGGCGCGGTGATAGGAGAGGTTGTGGGCGCCGGGCGCCGGCTGCGAAACCGCCAGGCTGGTGATGAAGCGCCCTTCGGTCGACTGGCTCCCCCGGCCGTCCTCGGGGTTGAGCCGCAGGATCGGCAGTCGGGTCAGGTCTGCGTCTTGACCTTTGAGGATAGTCTCGCGGCACGGCGCCTTGGCCGGGTCGACCATCACGGGCGCAATGCCGCCCGAGCCGAGGATCTTCCCCATCTTCTCGGCAACCTCGGGGACCGCTTTCTCGTAGGACACGCCGAAGCACTCGGCAATACGCCGGTGCGAAGTCCCCACGGTGTTGGCAAGCACAGGGTACTCGGAGCCCACCGCCTTCTCGAAGAGGATGGCTTTGCTATTGCCGGTCATGTCGGCACGAGCAATGAACGCGCCCATTTCGTCGAGCGGGTTGACCGGCTGGCTCACCCGAATGAGATCGCCGCGACGGTCGAGCATCTCGACATACTCGCGAATGTCACGTGTCACCATGGCTTCCTTCATGATCTGCTCCTCTTGTGCTTGGAATGCCTCACCATACCTCGCAAGGGCGGGAATGTGGTAGTGGCACCTGACTGCGTGGAAACGTGGGCGCGCGCCCGGCTGCCGGTGCTTTGCCCACGACAGATCTTGTGCGCCAGTTGCCGCGCGAGGTTCTGCAAGATGAGCAACTCTTTCGGCTTCAGCGCGTCCCAGTGGATCCCCGCGGTCACCACCACGTTCTTGCGCAGATGTGCGGCGATCACCTCGGAGACCTCCTTCACTAGGCGGTCTTCCTTGTGGCCGGTGAAGGTGAAGTTGGAGGAGGTGGCGCTCCAGCGACGCGAGTCCTGCAGGCTCGGGCGCGGCTCGGCAATACCCACCGCCCCGATGTGCGGACGCGTACCTCCCCAGATCGACACAAGTAGATCCTCGCCGACTTCCTGAACCAGGGCCTCGATCAGGAACCTGCCATTCTTGGCGGAATACGAGGCCGTCTTCATGCGCGGCGGAGACGCTACGTGTTCGCCAGGCACGAGTCAATCGGGACGAGGGACAGGATTGGTGCGATTGATGTACGATGGGCTGCCAAACGAAATGAGGGCACGCAAAGGACGAAGTCACCCATGAATCTCGCGCTTCCAGTTCTCTCACTCTTGCTCTGGCAAGCCGGCCCAACCCATGGGATCGAGTCGACCTGGCCAGCCGACTTCTATGCCTCGCTTTCGGGCGGGGGTTTTCACCAGCCCGAGGCTTATGACGGCTGGCAAGCAGGCGGAGGCGTCGGCGCGAATTGGTACTTGCGGCGACCCCTGGTGGATGACGGCTCACCGCTGTCGATGCAAGCCTTCCTCCAGCGCCTCGACCGACTCTCGTTCAAGTTGGACGCGGCTGGCTTCGGTGCCAAGGACAGCTTTTCGCTCTATGAGCACAGTGGGCATTCTGCGAGCGCCTCGCTTTCCGGGCTCTTCTATCTGCGCGACCTGATCCTAGGTGGCGGGATTCACTACTCCTGGGCTTACGACCTTCAGCACCCATCGCCCTTGAGCGACTTGACATCCGACCAGTCACACACGACCCAGCTTGCCTACCCAGAGCTGACCCTAGGTGTGCGGTCGGGGACGTTCGAATGCGAAGGAAGCTACCGATTCAAGACCTACTTCGATGACGGACGCGTTCGCACGCCCAGGTGGGGACAGGCGGTTGTGGGCTTGCGAAACTTCTTAGAGCCCCAAGCCTACTGGAGCGCTTTCATCTATACCCTCGTCGACGGTGCCGGACTGTCGTTCGATTTCGAGTTCTCTGCCTCACCCTGGCTCGGAATCTGGTTGAGCGGCTATCTTGAACGCGGAGTAGTCTATGTAAACAGTCAGAACGACTACGACCGAATGAGCTTCTCGGTTGGTGTGGGCTGGTGGAAGTCGAACCGGTTCGAATTGCAGTTTTCCCTCGCTGTGTTCACCGCCCAGCGGGAGAGCGTGGGTGCCTCCAACCCCACCTTGATTACCGGCCTCGGTACCTTCGGCGTCCTCCTGCGTGCGCCCCAACGCTATCGCGGCCAAGTTACCTCGCCCTTGGCCGATCCCTTGCCAGCCGACGCTGCCCAATGAAGGCTCGCGATGCCGAGGGGGCGCAGTTGGGGTGTGACGGCAATCACACCCGGCGTGGGAACGCTATTGTCCCGCGCATTGGAACCGAGATACATTGGTGCAATGAAGCGCGCACTGATCCTAGTTGCCATTCTCGCGTGTGCCCTGGGGGCCTGCAGCGACAAACATGCTAGTCACTCGACCGCCGTGAACGGCACGATGACGCCGGTCGGTGGGGGCATCCCGCCGTCGAGCGCGAAGGTCGTCGTGGTGTGGACCACCGACGCGGGCCAGGGCGACTCCTTCTACAAGTACGGCGAGGGGACGGCCACCGCGACGTCGTTTAGCCTCAGCATCGACGAGCCGCTCCCCACCGAGGCGACGTTGGGCGGAATCCTTAGCGTCGGGTTGGCGGTGTTGATCCCCAGCTCGGTGTCGGTCCCCAACGGCGTGGTCACCGATCCGAACTTCGGGGCCGATATCCTTGGCCTAGCGGGCCAGTACACGATCATTTACCGCGTGAATTCCGCCCCCACCGGGTTGTGGGTGGACCAGTTTCCGGTCGGCGTGTCGTGTGGCCAATGCGTCCCGGCGACCACAGGTTTCGACACCTTCACGCCGGTACCGTGCAACCTGATGGAAATGCAGGTCGGCCCCCAGGACGCGATCGCAGTCTGCAACTGGACCTGAAGACCGCCTGGGAAACCGCACCCGACCTCGGCGCCAGTCATCGACCTTCTCCGTTTCCGGCAGCAGGAAAGCGGCTTCTGCGCGCTGGGCGGCGGTGCTAACATCGCGCGAGTTGCCGCCCTGGTTCCCCGGCGAACGCACCCTGCCGGGCAGGAAAGGAATTCCACCGATGGCCGAGCCTGCCTACCAACACATCCAGTTCGACGTTGCCGAAAACGGCGTTGCCACCTTGACCTTCAACCTCCCGGCGATGGCGAACGCCATGGATCTGCTAGGGGTACAAGAGACGCTCGATGCCTTGCGCCGCTGCGAGCAACGCGACGACGTGGGCGCGGTAGTTCTGACCGGCGCGGGAGAACACGCGTTTAGTGCGGGCTTCAACCTCAAGGAGATCCCGTTCGCGCAGGCCGACGCATCGGCGATTCGGGCGCACTTCGAGACACTCGCCATGTGGTGGCACCAGGTGCTTCACAAGGTCATCCACCTTCCCAAGCCCGTCCTCGCGGCGGTCAACGGCGTCGCCGCGGGCGTCGGCCTGGGCATGACCATCGCCGCCGACATGGCCGTCGCGGTGGACAGCGCCAGTTTCCTTTGCGCCTGGCACACGATTGGCCTCGCCAACGACGCGGCCACTAGCTACACGCTGGTCAAGATCGTCGGCTTTCGGCGGGCGATGGAGCTGATGCTCACCAATCGCACCCTCGACGCAGAGGAAGCGCTCGATTGGCAGATCGTCAACCGAATCTACCCGCGGGGGGATTTTGCGCGGAACGTGGCCCAGATCGCCGCAGACCTGGCCGCAGGTCCCACGCACCTGCAAGCGATGGCCAAGGCGCGCTTCCACGCGGGCTGGCGGCAATCGATCGAGGAGTGCACGGAGTTCGAGATCGGGAACGTGATGAATTCCCTCGCCGATCCGTATTTCCGCCGGGCGCTCGACCAATTCCTGCGCAAGGAGACCCGCTCCGACAAGGTGCAGGTGCATCTGCCGCCCAGCCGGCGGCACCCGACCTGAGACGCGCAAGACCGACAGACGAAAGGGTGACCATGGATTCGCGCGAACGTTACCGTCAAGTCCTCACCAAGTACCGGTCGAATCCGACTGAGCCGGGCGGCGATGTCTGCTGGTCGCCCGAGCTCGAGTGCGCTCCGCGCAGTCGCCTTCGCGAGATCCAGAGCGACAAGCTGGTAGCGGCGGTGGCCTTCCTTTGGGACTACTCGCCGCTCTATCGGCGGATCCTTGCACAGGTGAAACTCGCGCCTTCGGACATCAAGAGCATCGACGATCTCTACAAGCTTCCCATCCTCCGTCGCGAACACTTCGTCGACAGTCACCTCGCGCATCCGCCTTGGGGCGACTACTCGCCCATCAGTCAGTCGATGTGGTCGCAGGACGGCTGGCTCCTGTTCACCACCGGGGGGACCACCGCGGCGCCGCGCCCCTTCCGCATGACGCGATTCGATCGCGACATGGCTGCATGGCTCTTCGCACGTGGTTTCTGGGCCATGGGCGTCCGCCCTGGCGACGTGGGCAGTTTCATCACCAACTACGGGCCCCATATCTTCTTCTGGGAGGCGCAACAGGGCCTGCACCACATCGGCTGCCCGGTCATCGCGCTCGGCGGCGCGGACCTGAAGAGGCGCATCGACTTCCAGAGGAACTTCCCCGCGACGGTGCTCGGGGCGACCGCATCGTTTGCGCTGTTCATGGGCGAGCGAATGAAGGCACAAGGGTTTGATCCGCGCGAGAGCGGCGTTCGGATTCTCTTCAACGGCGCCGAACCGGGCGGCTGCGTACCCGCAACCAAGCGGCGCGTGGAAGAGCTGTGGGGCGCGACCTTGCACGAATGGTTCGGGGCGACCGAGGTGGGGCCTTCGGGTCATTCCTGCGTTTTCGAGGCAGGGCAGAAGCAACGTCCGATGAACCTGCACTTCATCGAGGACGCGTACATCGTCGAGGTCGTGGACCCGACGACGCTCGAGCCGGTTGGCGAAGGACATGACGGCGTATTGGTGATGAGCGGGCTCTACTCCGAGGGGACGCCCTTTCCCCGCTACCTGCTCGGCGACTACACGCGCCTCACGACTTCGCGCTGCGAATGCGGTCGTACCACGATGCGCGCCATCGGCGGCATGTACGGGCGCATGGACGACATGCTCTCGATTCGAGGCAGTCACCTCTATCCCAGCGCGATCGAAGACGTCGTGCGCGGAGTTCGCGACATCAGCGAGGCATACGAGGTCGTGATCGAGAAGCGGGATGGGCAGGACCACGTCACCGTTCGCTGCGAGCCACGCCCCGGAATCCCCGAAGCGCGCTGGGCGGAGGTTGTGCAAACCGTGGTGCGCGAGGTGTCGAGCGCCCTGGAAGTGAAGGTAGCGGTGGAGCTCAAGCCGTACGGCACGGTTTCGCGGGAGTTCAAGGCCAAGCGAATCTACGATCTTCGCAAAGCCAAGGGCTGAAGGACGACAGGCGCGGTCGGAAAGGGCAGCACCTTCGCGAGAAAGGCCTTGGGCCGGTGGACATGGCGACGTAACCAAGGCCACGACCTATCAGAACTACACGGCCTCGCGATGGGAGAGCGCGGCGAGCGACCCGCAGTGGATCATGGTGGATTTGGGCTCTGCCATGGTAATCAACCGGGTTCTTCTCAAATGGTACTCAAACTATGGCAAGGCGTTCAAGATCCAAATATCAACCGATTCCACAACCTGGACTGACGTCTTCAGCACGACTGTCGGCGCATCGTATTCTGTCACCGACGAGACCTTTGCCAAAGCCACGGCGCGGTACGTGCGAATGAACGGCACGCAACGGGGCAATGCAAACGGATACTCATTGTTTGCGTTCATGGTTCTCAATGACCCCTAGCCCGCACTATTCACCACGATCGGATTCCCGACGGTCACACCGTAACAGACTGGTTCGGGCGCACTGAAGTGTGGCGGGCTAGGTCGTTTGTAATGGGAACCCTGGGAGGGTTCCCAAACCCTCCCGCGACGCTGCGCTGCCGGCAAGGGCGCGCGCGAAGCGCGCGGGGTGGGCAGGGTGGGTGGTAGGTCCCGAAGTCCCCGTAGGGGGCAAAGCCGGCAGGCTCCGCACGCGTTTGCCTAGCCCGCACAGACATCGACTTGGTGCAACTCATGAATAATGGGGGCTAGCCGGCCCGGCAGCGAGCTTGAACATTGCGGAGTGACCTCGCGGGTTACCTGCAAACTCGTCCGCGATGCCGTAGGGCCGTCACCCTGAGGCGCCGCGCCCCTCGGGATCTTCGACCATCCGCGCGCGTAGCGACGAGAGCGGCGCGGTGGCGGCAACCACCCGGTCGACCTGCAGGACCACTCGCCCCGCAACCACCGCCTGGCCGCTGAACACGGCCCCATCCCCGGTGCGGACCACAAGCTGGACCTGGTGCTCGAGCAAGTCGCCGGGCGCGGCATCGCCGAAAAAGCGCAGGCCGGCTAGCTTGGCCACCACCGGCACCTTGGTCTGGTCGCGCGGCTCACCGACCGACCCCGAGGCGGCCCGCAGCAGGCCGCACGCCTGGCAGAAGGACTCGACAATGAGAGTGCCGGGGTAACCCCAGATCAACTCAGCCCCGGCATAGCAAGGCTCGTCGAAGGTGATGGCCTTGCGGGCGATCAGCGCGGGTCCGCCGCCAGGCAGGTCGAAGACCAGCGCGCTGTCGATGAGTAGCGCCGGAGGTCGATGCGGCAGAACACGTTGAATGAACGACGCGTCCAGAGCGCGCGCAGAAGGCCCGGCCGGCTCCCACGTAGAAACAGTGGCTGCCAGATTCGAGCCAGGCGGCACCAGGAGCATGGTGATCTCCGCGGCCTTTACCCGGCCACTTGCAGTCGCCTCGACCAGCGTCCCGCCTGCGCTGGCTTCTTTGAAAGTGAAGTGCGCCCTTAGCTCGTCGCCCGGGAGCAGCGCCGAGTGAAAGCGGCACGCCACGATTTCCGCGAGACGAGCGTTGCCGCCGAGGGCGTTGTTCACGGCCTGAAAGAGCGCCTCAATAAGGAAGGTACCGGGGAAGATAGGCGCGCCCGGGTAGTGTCCCGCAAACAGGCTCTCGTCGTCGAGGGCAAGCCGCGCCTCGAAGGCGCCCGCGACAACCGGACCTGCCTGCCAACCGGCGACGAAAGGCGCTGGCCTCATGCCGACACGATCATGGCGCTGTGATAGCCCGCGCGGGTCACGTGGTGGAGGAGCACGCGATCGATCGCTCGGGGCGTGCCCCCGACGATGCGCACCTCTCTCGGCACGGCCCGGCTGGCCACGGCACGCACGGCGAGCTCGAAGCCGAGCGCGCTCGCGGTCGCGAAGTCGCCGGTGAGGTGGCGATAGACGCCAACCGCCAGGCCTTCTGCCCGGGCGCGCAGGCGGTGGGCAACTTGGGCGTAAATCTCGTCGAGGGCAGGGTCACCGTTGGCGCCCACCAGCAAGAGCCCGACACTGCCGAGCCTCGTGCTCACGTCGCGCAAGGCCTGCTCGACCAAAGCAAGCTCGTCGCTCGCCGTGAGCGCGGGCGCCCGCTGCAAGGGCCCGCGCGCTCGCACACCCACAAGTCGCGCGAGCGGCGTTGCCACTGCTCCCGGCGCGGTGAGAACAAAGGCCGCCGCGCCCTCGCCCGGCAGCGTCCCCTGCCCTGCCGACCGCTTCTGCGCCGAAAGCGGCGCTAACGGCGCTAGCGGCGCCGGGTCCGTGCCGTACCAGCCGAGCAGATGGCCGTGGATCTCCTGAAACTCGACCAGCGCCTCGACGCCACACACCACCGCGTGCCGGGCACGGTTGGCGCGCAGAAGCCGCGCCCCCTGCCACAGCGCTGACTCGAACGAAAGCGCGTCGTGCGCGAAGGTCTGGTTCTCACCCTGAAAGCCGAAGGTCAAGGCGAGCTGCGAGGCGAGCGCGTTCTTCACCGAGTTGACGAAAAAGGCGGGCTTGGCGCCCTTCTCGCCAAGTCTGATCAGATTCTCGAGAAAGGTGATTTCGTCGCCCTCCTCGGCCCAGGCCGTGCCGACCGACACCGCGGTCGAACCGCCGCGCGCCGGCGGCGCGGCGCAACCTTCGATGGCACGCTGGACAGCGGCGATTGCCATCGCTTGACCGCGTCCCATGCGCTTGATCTGCCCAGGAGGGGAAAGGCTCTGCTCAGTGGCGGCATCGAGTCGATAGGCGGACCATTGCTCCTGCGCCACGGCGGCAGGGGCCGGACGCGTGACCGGCGTTGGGCCGGGCCAAACCGCGCCGGCGGCCACGATGTCGGCGGCGCAAGCAGCGGGTATCATCTGCAACCTCGCGAGCAGCACAGTGAAGGCGCCGAAGACCGGCCACAGCCACGGCCACGACCACGACCACGGCCACGACCTCCTGCGGTTACCGCGCGATTGCCGGTCATGTCATCTCTCCCCAGGTCCCGGGCCGGCGAAACAGCACCGCGCTGTTGTTGCCGCCGAAGCCCAGCGACGTGCTCATGGCCACGTCAAGCTTGGCCGGGCGGTACTCCATGACGGGCGCGAGGGGAATCTTGGGGTCCACGGTGCGCAAGCCGAGGTTCGCTGGGACGGCCTGCCGCTCGAGCGCCAGCACCGTGACGATGGCCTCGATGGCGCCGGCGGCAGCGAGGGCGTGACCGAAAAAGCGCTTGGTAGATGATACCGCGGGCGGCGCCTCGCCGAAGAGCGCGCGAATCGCCTTGGCTTCCGCCGGATCGTTGTCTGCCGTGCCCGTGCCGTGCGCGTTGATGTAGTCGACCGCGGCGGGCGCAAGCCCCGCGTCTGCGAGCGCGAGCCGCATGGCCTCGTGCAGCCCCCGTCCCTCGGGCTGGGGCGCCGAAACGTGGTAGGCATCGCAGGTGTTCCCGCGTCCGGCGAGCCAGGCGCGCACGCGTGCCCCGCGGGCGTGCGCGTGCTCCTCAGATTCCAGCACGAGCGCGCCTGCCCCTTCGCCCACCGACATGCCCTTGCGCTCGGCATCGAAGGGACGACAACCGTCCGGCGAGACGAGCATGAGCGAGTTGAAGCCGTTGAGCACGACGCGGTTGAGCGAGTCGACCCCGCCGGCGAGCACCACATCCGCTTCACCCGCCTCAATGAGGTCGCAGCCCAGGCCGAGCGCGGCGCCACCCGAGGCGCAGGCATTGGCGACGGTGGCCCGAAAGCCGCCGAGCCCGAAGAGCTCGGCGATCCGGTCGGCGGAATTGCAGCAGGCGCGGTCGGCGAGGTGGTGCGGCTCCGCGCGCTTGTCGAAGTAGAGACGCGAGAGAAATTCCTCAGTGAACATCATGCCGCCGCTGAGAGCGCCCAAGACCACGGCGCCGCGATCGGGAGCGAAGCACGAGGCGGAAAGCCCGGCGTCGCCCCAGGCGGCTCGCGCCGCCCACACGGCGAGGTGGTCGCTGCGCGAGCCGCCGGCAAGGCCGCTGCGGCCGGCGGGGTCGCCGGTCACCTCGCCGACCGGCAGCTTGCCGCAGCGCTGGGATTCAAAGAGGGAGAGCGCGCGCAAACCGCTGCGGCCTTGGGCGATTGCCTCCCAGGTCTCGTCGAGCGTCCAGCCGGCCGCGGACACTATGCCCATGCCGGTGACGACGACCCGCGGCCGTGCGCTCATTTGCTCGCAGCCTGGCGCTCGCGCACGAAGTCGGCAAGCGAGTGCACGCTGGCGAAAATCTCGCGGTAGCGACCGCTGTCCGCGGCGGTGATCTCGACGTTGAAGTGCAGGGAGAGCATGGCCGCGATCTCCAAGACGTCGACCGAGTCGAGGCCGAGGCCGCCGACGAATAGCGGCGTGTTGTCGTCGATCGCCTCGACAGCAATCTTGAGCCCGAGAGCCTCGACGAGTCTTTCCTTTATCTGCTGCTCGAGGGTTGCCATGCCAACAGGCTAGCATGGGTCACCGGCGGCAGTCATGGGGGAACAGGAACGTTCTTGCGGGCTACCAGGCTGCTGCGCATTGCTGCCACGAGAGACAGAGCCATCGGTGGCGGAGACTTACCGGCCGGATCGATCGGGGGTAAGATTCGAGGCATGCGAAACCTTTATGCGCATGCCTGTCTCCTGGGAGGTCTTGTACTGAGGAAATGACTACACTGCCCATCCCTGCGCCAATCTACCCACCAGAATATCGCTCTTCTGCGCAGACCGCATTCGACACGGCCCTGTCGAGTGTGCCGGCCTACCGCACCTGGCGCCGCTACGATCGTGGCCCGTCTGCCGACATCTTCGAGCGCTACCAGGCGATGCCCGTGCTGACCAAGGCTGATTTGCGCGAACACGAGCCGGCAGGCTTCGTCCCCGAGGGGCGTGATCTCGCCGCGGCTCTCGCCCGGGACGAAGTTGAACTGGTGACGACCAGCGGGTCAACCTCCGACGCTGTCACCAATGTCTGGTGTCAAGGGTGGTGGGACGCGTCGGAGGCCTCCTCGTGGAAGCTGCATGCGGCCACCGCAGCGGCGCGATTGGGCGAGCACCGTGAGGCGATTCTTGCGAGCCCTCGGTGCGTGGGGTTCGCAAGCGATGCCGGATATCTGAGCATGGAACAGCGCACGCTCTGGCACTATCTCTTTCTCACCGAAAAGGCCGATCCGGCCGAATGGAGCGCGACATTTTGCGATCGGATGATCGAGGAGCTGGCCCGGTTCGAGCCCGCGGTTCTCGAAGCCAACCCTTCCTTTCTCAGCGTGCTCTGCCGCCACGCGATCAAGCAGGACCTTCAGGTATTTCAGCCCGCGGTAGTGACCTTGACCTATGAGAATCCGTCGCTCATTCATTTGCGGCATATTCGGAGTGTCTTTCAATGCCCGGTGATCAGCTCCTACGGCGCAACCGAAAGCGGCTATGTATTCATGCAGTGCGAGGCTGGCCGACTTCATCAGAATGTCGAGCAGTGCCACGTCGATTTTCAACCGCTTGCTCCTCGCCACGGCGGGCCTACGATCGGACGGATTCTGGCTACCACGTTTCACAACCCCTGGCGGGCTCTCATCCGTTTTGATATGGGGGATTTGGCGCGGCTGGCCGCCGAGCCGTGCTCGTGCGGCCGTCGCGCGGGACTAACCCTCGATGCCATCGAAGGAAGAATTGCGAATGCAACCCTTTCGCCTGCGGGCAGGCTTGTCACCCAGCGCGAGGCCGACGCGGCGATCGCCGAGGTCGACGGGGTTGATCAGTACGAGCTGGTGCAAACCGGCCCGGCCACGTTTTCGGTTCGCTACGTGAGCGATACCCGAGATCCGGCAGCGATCGAGCCCGAACTGCGCGCGACGCTGCAACGATGCTATGGCTCTTCCGCGAAGATCATTTCCGAGCAGGTTCGGGCGCTGTCTCCAGTTCGCGGCGTCAAGTATCGACTGACCAGAGCCGACTTCGAGATCGACATCCACGATTTCCTGGTGGGGAGTCCATGAACAGACGGAAACCGACATTCCTGATTGCTGGTGATCCCGGTAACCGGCGCACCCGGTCCGATCCATTGCTGCGCACGGTGTTTGACAATTGCGGAGCCCCTTCTCCTGCAATTGCGTACATCGGCGCCGCGAGCAACGACGATCGAGGTTTCTTTGCCTGGGTGAGCCGCTACTTCACCAAGTCCGGATCCGGGGAAGTGATGCTCGCACCAACGGCTCGGCGATTCGAGCGCCGTTCCTTCGAGAAGACTTGCGAAGCTGCGGATGCGGTTTTCCTCAGCGGCGGCGACGTCGAGGAGGGAATGAAGGTTGTCGCTAGGCGCGGCCTCGCTCCTTTCTTGAGCGAACTGTATCGTGGCGGCAAGCTTTTCTTCGGAGTTTCGGCAGGCAGCATCATGCTGGCCCGCGCCTGGCTGCACTGGGCAAATGACAACGACTCCGTTGGCAGTGTGTTCCCGTGCCTCGGGATCGCCAACATCCTGTGCGACACGCACTGCGAAGAGGAAAACTGGGGCGAACTCAGGGCGCTGCTCAAGCTTTCGCCCGACTCGAGCATCGGGTACGGCATTCGGGCGGGGTCGGCGGTTCGCGTAGATCCCGATGGCACGGTCGAGCCGATGGGCAAGATTGATAGGTTTGTCAAACAGGGAGATGTACTGCGCAGGGCGAAACCGGGGTAGCGGCCCTGCGCGGTTTCGCTTGTCGTATTTCAACAAATCCAGAGAAGGTTGCCGGAATGTCGCGCCCTTCTAGCTGGTAGGCCGGGTCCAGCCTTCGCAAATCACCGGACCGCTCGTCTGGCAAGGAGACGTCTCATGAAGAAGATCCATTGTTTGGCCCTCGCAGTCTCTCTGGCTGCCTCTCTTGGCTGTGGGAATGACCAACAACAGCCCGCGCCGGGAACTGGTGGATCGACCACGACTGGCGGTGCGACAGGGGGGACCGGCGGTGTTGCCGCAACCGGCGGCACTAGCGCGAGCGGCGGCAACAGCACAACTGGCGGGAGCACATCGACCGGCGGTGCGACCCAGGCCGGCGGTGCGACCCAGGCCGGCGGTGCGACCCAGGCCGGCGGTGCGACCCGGGCCGGCGGTACGACCTCGACCGGCGGCACCACCTCGACCGGCGGTGCGACCCGGGCCGGCGGCGCGACCTCGGCCGGCGGCGCGACCTCGGCCGGCGGCGCGACCTCGGCCGGCGGCGCGACCCCAACCGGCGGTGAAACCCCAAACGGCGGTACCACCCCAAACGGCGGTGCGACCCCTGCGGGCGGCACAACCCGGACCGGTGGTGCGACCTCGACCGGCGGTGCAACCCCTGCGGGCGGCACGACCCGGGCCGGCGGCACGACCTCGACCGGCGGCGCGACCCCGACCGGCGGCACGACCGCGACTGGCGGCTCGACCAGCGGCACGGGCGGTTCGACAACGACTGCCTCGTGCAGCGCCCTTCCCGTCAGTCCTAGTCCCACGGCTCAGGCCAAGAACCTGCTCTGCTTCTTCTACAGCCAATACGGCAACCACGTCGTGTCAGGGCAGCAGGAAACCAGTTGGTCCAATCCAGAGGGTGACATAAGCTGGTACGCTACCAATGGCCTGAAGTACCCAGCCATTCTTGGCGGCGACTTCCTGTATCCCTCCGGTGGCAGCGACACTTCCGTTATTAGCGGGATCACGCGCGCCATCGCCTACTGGAACGCGGGTGGAATTTCCATGTTCCGCTACCACCAGGGCATGCCGGTGGCCGGCACAACCTATAAGAACGACTGCTACACGGGTACCAACTGTGCCGAGTCTACTCCCCCCGCCGGCCTCCTCGACGCTGCGGTCACCGCAGGAACTCCAGAGAATACAGCGTTCGTTAACCGGCTCGACTACATATCCTTCCAGATCAAGGCCATGCAGACCGCCAACGTGCCCATCGTACTGGCGATCTTCCACGAGGTGCAACCCAACGGTTGGTTCTGGTGGAGCAAGGGAACGGGACCCCAGCTCGTTGCCTTGTGGAAGTACGCATTCAGCTATCTCACCACGACGAAGGACCTCCACAACATCGTCTGGCTCATGCCCTTCAGTGGCAGCGGCTCTCCCAGCGCAGCCTACTACCCGGGCAAGGAGATGGTCGATCTTTCGGGTCCGGACTACGCGAGCGATTCCAAGACCTACAACGCCATCAAGGCCATCGTGGGGAGCACCATGCCCATCACTCTTCACGAATCCAGCAACTTCCCCAATCCCAGTACCCTGTTCCCCAGTACGGCGCCGTGGGTGCTTTTCAATACCTGGGCGGGCTCCCAGAAGAACAACACCTCCATCCCCACTGCCTTCAACAGCACTTACACCGTCACTCGCGACAAGGTGCCCAATCTCAAGTAGCCCGCCCTGTTCATCGGCCCGGTTTCACCAAAGTTGACTTCGGCGGCAAACAGGGCGACCGTCGAGCGATAATGCATGATGGCGGGCCATCGCGGCCAGGCCGGCTGCCATGGATCTGGCTCCAGCCTCACATCACCAGTGCAGTGGTGTGCGTCAGCGCGGTGGTCACGCGCTTCTATCTTCCTTGATGGGAAGGCAGCCCATGAAATCACCTTCGGCGCGCTTGCCTTCACTGCTTTGGACCGCCACCATCGCGGCTGCAGCAGCGACGATCCTACTCGTGCTCGGGTGGATAGCGCGTATTCCCAGGCCGACATCTGACCCGTTCGCGGCCGAGCCCAGGCCATCCAGCAGACAATGGCTGCGAGCGCCGATCGAACGGAATCGCTTCTTGCAGCCACCTGCAGCGGGTTCCGAGTTGCACGGCCTCGCGTTGGCCAGCGACGGGCAGCGCGGCTGGGCGGTCGGCGACCATGGCACCATCCTGAGCACGCGCGATGGCGGCAACTCCTGGCAAGCCCAGTCGAGCGGCACCGAGAGATTGCTTTACGCTGTAACGTCGACCAGCGACGGGCAGCGCGGCTGGGCGGTCGGCTACGATGGTACGATTCTGAGCACACGCGACCAAGGCAGATCCTGGCAGGCCAGGATTGGCGGCGCCGCTATCCGGCTTCACGGCGGGAGCTTCACCAGCAATGGGCAACGCGGCTGGGTCGTCGGCCACGATGGGTTGATCCTGAGCACGCGCGATGGCGGCAACTCTTGGCAGGCCCAGAAAAGTGGCACTAGCAAATGGCTCTCCGCCGTGACCTTCACCAGCGATGGCCAGCGCGGCTGGGCCGTCGGCGGCGATGGCACGATCCTGAGCACGCGCGATGGCGGCAACTCTTGGCAGGCCCAGAAAAGCGGCACTAGCAAATGGCTCTCCACTGTGACCTTCACCAGTGAAGGACAGCGCGGCTGGGCGGTCGGCGACCATGGCGCCATTCTGAGCACGCGCGATGGTGGCAACTCTTGGCAGGCCCAGAAAAGCGGCACGACCAGGTGGCTTTCCGCCGTTACCTTCGCCAGCGATGGCCAGTGTGGCTGGGCCACCGGCTTCAACGGAACCATTCTGAGCACGCGCGATGGTGGCAACTCTTGGCAGACCCAGAAAAGCGGCACTACCAGGTGGCTTTCCGCCGTCACCTGCACCAGCGACGGCCAGCGCGGCTGGGCCGTGGGCTTCAACGGAACCATTCTGAGCACGCGCGATGGTGGCAACTCTTGGCAGACCCAGAAAAGCGGCACTACCAGGTGGCTTTCCGCCGTCAGCTTCGCCAGCGATGGCCAGCGCGGCTGGGCCACCGGCTTCAACGGAACCATCCTGAACACGCGCGATGGCGGCAACTCTTGGCAGGCCCAGCCAAGTGACACCCAGAGCTGGCTTCCGGTTGTGACCTTCACCAGCGACGGGCAGCGCGGCTGGGCGGTCGGCCGTGAAGGAACCATCCTGAGCACGCGCGACCAAGGCAACTCCTGGCAGACCCAGACTTGCGGCGCCATCATCTGGCGACATCTGCTTGCCGTGACCTTTGCCAGCGATGGGCAGCGCGGCTGGGCGGTCGGCGACCGTGGAACCATCCTGAGCACGCGCGACCAAGGCAACTCTTGGCAGGCCCAGTCGAGCGGCTCTGCGAGCAAGCTTTACGCCGTGACCTTCACTGGCGATGGACAACGCGGCTGGGCGGTTGGCGACGAAGGAACCATCCTAAGCACGCGCGACCAAGGCAACTCTTGGAAAGCTCAGAAAAGCGGCTCCGCCAGCAAGCTCTACGCCGTGACCTTCACCAGCGATGGCCAGCGCGGCTGGGCGGTTGGCGACGAAGGAACCATCCTAAGCACGCGCGACCAAGGCAACTCTTGGAAAGCTCAGAAAAGCGGCTCCGCCAGCGAGCTTCACGCCGTGAGCTTCACCAGCGATGGCCAGCGCGGCTGGGCGGTCGGCGACCATGGTATGATCCTGAACACGCGCGACGGTGGTAACTCTTGGCAAGCCCAGAAAAGCGGCTCCACGCAAAGGCTCCTCGCCGTGGCTTTCACCAGCGATGGGCGGCATGGCTGGGCCACCGGCGGTGATAGTACGATCCTGCGAACCCGGGACGGTGGTGGCACATGGGTCATCGCGACCTATGCCCGATATCCAGCGCCTTGGTTCTATGCAGCCGCTTTCCTCATTCTCGCTGCCGCCATGTACGCCGGATGGCGGTTGCGCGGGTTTTAGCGCGCGTTGGAGCCGGCGCTTCAAGCTTGGCTCACGCGCGTACCACAGCGCAACCTGACGGCCGCAGTCAAAGGGATCACTCCGGCAACGGCCACGGCCACATTTGCGACCACGACCTTCTGGGACTGTCGCGGAATTCGGGGGTGAGCCAGTTCGTGGGCGTTGCGCGGGAGGCGGAAAGCGATCCGCGGGCCGCTCACGCAAGTCGCCCACGCAGCCCGCGTTCCGCCGGTCGCTACCGCTCACGCGCGCACGCTGGAGCGGCAGCGCGCACGGACCCGACAAGTTCCCGATCGCTAGGTCGCCTTCTTGAGCGACTGCGCGAGCTTTACCGCCTCGGCAACGCCCTTCTCCGCTGCGATCTGCTTCACCTTCGCGCGGTCAGCACCTGCAAGCGACCTCAAGAAGCCCAAGTACTGCCCCTGCAGCTTGCGCGCCCGCTTGACCTTGGGCGTGAGCTTCGGCGCCTTCTTTGCGATCGCCGGCTTCGCGCCGGTCGCATGAGTGCCCTTGGCCGCCCGGCGCTGCTCCCGGTACTTCTTGATCTTGGCCTTGGCCAGGTTCTTGTGCTCCTTGCAGACCATCCCGAAGACTGGTGCTGCCGGGTTCTTGCAGCCGGGCACCGGGCAGAGCTGCTTCGTCCGTGCGGGTTTGCGCACAGGGGCCGGGGCCAATGCTGCCGCGCTGGCCAGCTTCTTCGGTGGCCGGCCCGGCCCGCGCTTTTGCGGAACTCCAAGAGCGCCAGCAAGGGCAGCCTGGATTCGCTGAATCGAAGCGGCTTCCACGGTGGCGACGAGCTGGCGGGTGAATGTTTCGACCAAGGCAGTGATGTTCGGATCAACGTTGGGCATGTGGTCTCCTGGGTGGTAATTGGGCGGCTATACTATGTGGCAAAGGGGAAATAGGCAACCAAATCGACATACGAAAATGATGGGCCTGGGAATAGGCAGCCCACTGTGAATGCCGGCCAGTCGCGCGCCTTGGCCGGCGTCGAGAATCACCGTTCGCGCGTGCTGACGCAGCGCCTGCCAAATGCCTCGGCCCAGAAGACGGCGCGGACCGCTGGTGGCGAAGATGGTTTGGCTGTGCCGGTTGCGCAGCCAGAAAGGAAGGTGAACGGGTTGCACGGCTATCAGATGCTCTTGGGGAAGGCATGATTGGCCAATAGCAAGAATAGCCCGCGCAGCGAGCCCTGGAAGTAGGGCGTGTCGTCCATATTGGCGGACAGCCAGGCGTTGAGATACGTGTCGGCCGTAGTTTGGCTCACCGCCATGCCAGACAGGGCAAACGGACCCAGGAAGGCGCTGTTCTTGTCAAAGGGCACACTGGCTATGCCACCCTGTTTGTCGACGTAGGTCGACACGTGTTGGAGAAATGTCTGGGCAGCCGCTGTGCCAAACCAGGCGTAGTCCACCGCAACTCGCCACGGCGTCCGGCAGGCATCGTAGTAGTAACTGCTGCCATAGGGGTTCTGCCCCTGAGCATTGCCCCAGTCTGGCACCAGTGCTCCGGTGGAATTCGAGATGGTTAGGGTCTGGAAGGCAGCCAACATGGTGTAGGCGTCGGTGGCCAACTGATTCCAGAAACTGTCTCCCACGTAGGTAGCCCAGACATGCCAGTAGCCCGTGGCAAAATACGAGGGGTTCACAATTCCATCGCCCTTGCCGCCGTTGTTTGCGGCGTCACCTGGGCGCAGATAGGAGGGCGGGCCTGCGGCGGTTTCGTATTTCTTGATGAGATTGATGAGATTCGTCGCATCGGTCTTGTAGCCACCCCATTTGGCGTCTGCTTGCACCAGCGCCATCGCGGCGTCTTCATCACCGTCGGTCGCTGCATAGGTGTCATTCTGCCCTGGGGTTGTCGCGCTACAACCGTTGATCGTCCAGTTCATCAGACCGTTGGCATCGACGTGAGCCTTGTAGTAGGCCCAGAGTGCGGCAAAGGCGGTCTTGTCGCTGTTGCCGACCGCCAGAAGCATGCCGTAGCCGATCCCTTCCGAGACGGTATTGCCGCTGCCCTGACCGTTGGCTATGCGGGCCAGCCCGCCCCCGCAGTCGACGTAGAACTTGCTCTTCCAACTGGTGTACCAGGTGGCCGGATTGAAATTGGCGGTGTTCTGACTGTTGGGAACCGGCTGAAAGCCGACGTATTGGGAAGAAGTGCCAGCATCCACCGCCGTGGTTCCACCCGTCGCTGTCGAACCACCGGTCGGTGACGCGCCTCCCGTCGACGAACTCCCTCCCACGGTCGCTGCGCCGCCGAGTGCTCCGCCCGAATTCGCCGTACCTCCGGTCGATTTCACACCACCCGAACTGGTGACACCGCCGGTTGCCAAAAGACCGCCCGTGCTCGAAGTGCCACCGGTTGCCGAGAAACCGCCCGTGCTCGAAGCGCCGCCGGTTGCGCCGCCCGCAGACGAGCTGCCGCCCGTCGGGACCTTGCCTCCGCTGGCAGGCACTCCTCCGGTTGACGGTACGCCTCCGGTTGACGGCACTCCTCCAGCGGAGCTGTTGCCGCCTTTGGCCGTGCCTCCTGTCCCCTGGGATCCACCGAAGGCCACGCTTCCGCCCGCAGCTTGGGTGCCACCAGATGTCGTGCCACCGTTGCCTGCCTTGCTGCCACCCGTGGCGACACTGCCTCCAACCGGACTGGTCGGCCCGGTCGAGCTGGTACTCTTGGGCTCCTTGCAGGCCACCAGACTGGCCAAGGCCCAGAAACTCAAGACAGAGGCTGCGATGCGCATTCTAGTCTCCTGTTGCAACGAGACGGATCGAGCGAGGTTGGCATTCGGCTGCGAGTATAGCGGATTGCTCGATGCCAGCGATGGCCGCGTAATCCCGCGGCAAGCATTCAAGGCGCGCTGGACTGCGCGGTTCAGTTGTTGGATACTTGAGCCGCCTCGGCTTCGGGTTTGACAGGCTGGCGCGCCAGGTTGCGCGCATCTCTGGAGAAATAGCGCGATGAAACAAGCCATCTTGGGTTGGTCCGTGGTTCTCCTCCTACTCGGTTGCTCGAAGGGGATCCCGAGTGGCGGGAGCGGCGGCGCAGCAGCCCAGGGAGGCGCTGCGCCCGGAAGCGGCGGCGCGACCGCAAGCGGTGGCGCGCCCCGAAGCGGCGGCGCGACCGCAAGCGGCGGGACAACCGGCGCGGGCAGCGTGCCGACCATCGCTGGCTGCAACATCTTTCCCGCGGACAACCCGTGGAATACGGACATCTCGGCCTATCCGCTCAACGCTAACAGCGCAACCTACCTGGCCAGCATGTCGCCATCCACCGCCTTTCATCCCGACTGGGGGACAGTGACGGACGAGTATGGCATTCCGTTTTCGACCGGCACCGGCGCCACGCCGCAGCCGTTGACCTGGAACGTCGACTATGGTGCTACCGAGAGCGACAAACTCCCCTGCCCCACTGGAACCAACCAGTTCTGCTACCCGATCCCCCTCACCGCTCCCATCGAAGGCGGTTCCAGCGCCGATACCGGCAGTGACCGGCATGTGCTCTACATCGACACCGCAGGCGCGCCCAACAACTGCACGCTCTACGAGCTGTACAACGCGCAAAACCCCACCGGCGGCTCGGGCTGGACAGCGTCCAACGGCGCGATCTTCCACCTCGGATCGAACGCGCTCCGCACCGACGGATGGACCTCCGCCGACGCGGCCGGGCTGCCCATTCTTCCGGGGCTGGTGCGCTACGACGAGGTCAAGGCAGGCGAGATTCGCCACGCCATCAGGTTCACCGTCAACAGCACGCAACAGGGCTACATTCACCCGGCGACACACGCAGCGGGCTCCGGCACCACCCTACCCCCGATGGGACTGCGCCTGCGCCTGAAGGCGTCGTTTGCCACTAGTTCGTTCTCCGGTCCGACGCTGGTCATCCTGACGGCAATGAAGAAATACGGCATCATCCTGGCCGACAATGGCAGCAACTGGTACATCACCGGCGAAAGCAACGAGGGGTGGGCTGCCTACATGGACGGCCTGGTGGCGGGCCTGCGCCAGGTGCATGGCAGCGACTTCGAGGTGGTAGACACCGGCGCGGTATCGACCGCTGGTCTCTGACCAGGATCTAGTGGATCGAAGTTAGCTGGTTTCACCACAGAGGGCCTGTGCTCTCTGTGGTGAAAAAGCTAGCCAGCAACGTATTGGATCGCGTTCCGCGAGATCCTGGTTAATCGAGCCATACCCAGAGCAAACGGATGTGCCAAGCCGGTTGTCGCGATTGGAAGGGGAGCACCGTTCGCGGTGCGTGCTACTTTGGCGTCAGTCTCATCACCGTGCCGGGTGCATCAGTAGGCCCTGGTGGTTCGACACGACGCTATCCTCGAAACCAAAACTGGAATAGGCTGACTGACGAGCGAGGAACACTCTACCCAGCAGCCGGAGACGACATGCGCGTGCCGCAAATTGGTTTGGCATTGGGGATCATTTGTTTGGGACTTGCGGCCTGTGACAACCGCGGCGGACCAGGCGGTACGACTGGCGGGGCCGCGGGATCGAGCAGCAGCACGGGCGGGGCGACCAGCGCGGGCGGGACAACCGGCACGGCTGGCACGACCAGCGCGAGCGGCGGCGCTACCGGCGGCATGACCAGCGCAAGCGGCGGCGCGACCAGCGCGGGCGGCAGCGCTGCCGGCGTGAGTGGAGGCGCGACGAGCACCGCCGACACGACCGGCACAGGAGGCTCAACCAGCGCGGGCGGCATGACCAGCGCGAGTGGCGGCGCGACCGGCGGCACGACTGGTATGAGCAGCTCGACCGGAGGTGCAGCGGGTGGCATGGGCGGCGCGAGCAGTGTTTCACACGCGGACGCGGGTGCAGACACCGGGGTCGGCGGCACGGGTGGCGTGCCAGATGCGGGTCGTGACGCGTCCACCGCAAGGGACTTGCCAGGCGACACCAGCTTTCGCCCCGATTCCACAGTCGACCGTGCTTCGGACGCCATTGCCAGCAATTGCACGTGCCTCGGCAAACCGGCTCCAATGTGCACACCGACCGGCCATATCACCTACGCGCTTTCCCGGGCTGCCTCACCCACCGCGGACCAAGCCGACGCCTACAACCAAATCACTTGCGCCATGGACATGGCTGTCGCCTACTACAATTGCTACGCCAACATCACGGGGTCCGTCCGGGTCAGCTACGATACCGGTGTGGCCACTGCTGACGGCAACATCAACGGCTCCATTCGATTCGGCGCCGGCCGGCAGTACATGCTCTGCGCGACCGCAATGCACGAAATCGCGCACACCCAGGGCATCGGCACGGCCGCGCAGTGGCCTGCCCATGTCTCCAACGGACTCTTCGTTGGGACGAACACCGCCGCGCAGTTGCAGGCCATCAACGCCACCCTCACCAAGCCTCTTGACACCGCGATCCACGCAGACAGCATGCACTTCTGGCCCTACGGCCTCAACTACGAGACAGAAGCCACCGGCACAGACATCTTGGTCGATCACTGCCAGATGGTCGTCGCGATTAGGAAAGACCTGGGTTTGCAGCCCTGATCAGGAGAATCTATGCTCTGCGTCGCGCCTGGCTTCCGCACGGGAGTGTGAGTCAAAGGGTCCAGCAGGCGCGTTGCGACGTGTCAGAACTCACTTACATCGTCGCTATTTTGCCCGATTCGTGCGACAATACCCGACATGTCCGGCAGCATCAGGTTGTTCCTCCGCACTACTGAGAACGACTACCAACTGCAACTCAAGGCAGATGCCGTGCGCGAAGGCCATCGTGCGGGCTTCACCGTCGAGGTGGAGTCGGCGCAGGACGATGCCGGGCGACAGGCAGCGCAGATCACAGCGGCTATCGAGAAAGCACACGCCGGCAACCTGGTGGCCGTGCTGGTGGCTCCAGTCCGCGATGACGTCTTGATCCCTACGGTGCGCGCTGCGGCCGAGGCCGGTGTGGAGTGGGTGATGCTCAACCGCGAAGCGGGTTTTATCGAAGAGCTACGCCGGCAATTCACTGATCGAGCCATCTTTTCAGTCAGCCCGGAACAGGCTGAGATCGGCCGCATCCACGGCCAGCAGGTACGCAGCCTCATGCCGGGCGGCGGCTGTGTGCTGTGCGTGACTGGACCGCTCACCGCCTCGTCAGCGCAGCAGAGGCTCGACGGCCTGAAGTCCGTCATCGCAGAGCCCTACCGCCTGGTGACGTTGAATGCGGACTGGACCAGCGAGGGTGCGCGCCTGGCGCTCGAGCGCTGGCTGAAGAACTTCACCAAGGACACGGAAGTGCCTAGCGTCTTCGTCGCGCAGAATGACGAAATGGCTCTGGGTCTGCGCCAGGCTGCGCGCGATGCCGCCGTCAGACTGAATTTGCCGCTCGACAAGGTCCCCATCGTCGGCTGCGACGGTTCGCCGACCCTTGGACAGCGCCTGGTGCGCGAAGGCCGGCTGCGCGGCACGGTGGTGACCCCGCCGGCCTCGGGGCCGGCGCTGGAATGGATCGCGCGCATGCGCAGCCACGGCGAGATCCCGCCCGCCGTCGTCGTCCAGCCAGTGAGATCCTTTCCCGCCCTGTCCAGCCTGCGCCACTAGCTTTCGCGCACGAAGTGCGGCAGCGACGCTGGCAACTCGATCACAAACATCATCATCGCGGCGCAAACCGCACATCGTCCATCATCGCGCCGTGCTGCTTTTCAAATGCGGCACGTTCCACTGACAAGGTCACGTCGCTCTCTTCGTCAATCAGGCTGCGCGCCCGGGGGCCACCGTCAGGTCCATACCCGAGTTGCTCGAACAGGCGCAAAGATGGGCGGTTTGCCGGAAGAATGGTCACGTACACACGCTCCAGGCCCAGCCCGCGAAAAGCCCAGGCGTGCAGCATGGTGGTGAACTTTCGCCCGAGTCCCCTGCCCTGCAGGTTGCGCGCGCCGATCATGATGGCGTACTCGGCAGAGCAGGCATCGAAGTGGCGGAAATCCGCGTCTCCTACCAAAATGCCGTCGTGCTCAAGCAAGAAGAGGCGGTCGCCGCGTTCGCACGACTCGGTGTAGTACTCAATCACCTCCTCGGCAGACATGTCTTCCTCATGGGTCAACATGGCCCGGTTGTGTTCGTCGTTGTAGTAGCTGGAAAGCTCGCCCGCGGCGGCGCGCACCTCGTCCGGGGTCGGCTCGAAGGCTCGCAGTCGGGCCTGCGCGTCTCGATATTGCACGTCGAATAGAACGGACATGCGCCCATGCTAGCGGAGAAGTGGCATCGGCACTACCCTAGGCCACATGCAGGACAAGACCGCGTGGTCCCAGATCGAAGAAGAAGCGGCACAAGCCTTTCTCGGCCAAGGGCGTTTCCCCGTCCCAGCCTATTCGGAGTTCATGCCGCCCCCATTCGTGGGAATCAAGCCCTTCACCGCGCCCGATCCAGCCAGCGTCCTGGCAAACACCAGCGTGTGCGACGAGCGCGGCCTCGCCATCGACGAATACGAACAGGCGCATGAACTTGGGCCCGGCCTAGCGAAAATCGCGGGCCACCTCATCGCCGAGCTGGGCAAGCTGGCTTCGGGCTCGACCCACGAGTTCTCCCGCACTCTGCTCGACAACAACCTGGCCTGGCCCGAATCGCTGGCGGCCGCCGCGCGTGCCGGCCGCTACCCGCAGCGCCCCTTCTTCGTCATGCAGCCGCTGGCGCTCTCCCGCACCCAGGACGACAAGGGCAATGTGCGCTGGACCCTGTTCGGTGCCAGCCATGAGCCAGCCTCGCTGGTCTTTTGGCGCGGCTTCTCGGCAACCGACGAGGATCGTTTCCTGCGCCTGGTGGCGTGGGCCAGCGGCGATGAGCCGCCCCCACGCGATGGCCTGCGCGTGCTCGGTGCTGCGGCCGAACTTCCCGGGTTCGCCCGTCATCGGCTCTGGCGCGGGCACGAGCCTGTCGGTCAGATCCATACCCTCTTCACCCTGGAACCATTCGGCAGCTTGCCCGACTCGTTGCAGAAAGCCTTTCTCGACGGGGCGCTGCGTATTCTGCCCACGCCCGCCAGTCAGGTGTTTTGCGGGCATCCCCTTTATCGCAAGCTAGCCGCTGCCTTGCCGCGCGCCACCCAGATCCCGCTGCTACATCTCTTTTCCCACGTACAAGAGGGCTACACGATTCGGATTCCCCAGTCAGGTTGGCTCGACGAGCACGATCCCAGCCAGGCGCGGTCCGCAGGGTCGCATCGCGTGCTCCGCCACATCACGCGCACGCACCGATGGCAGCGCACGCCGCGCGACCAAGCCCTGGTGGGCGACGGCGCTTTCACCGACACGGTCACGGTCGCGCTCTTTTCCACCAACCCGGACGATCTGGGCCTGTACGGCAAACCGATGGCGCGCAACTCGCAAATCTGGACCCACGACTATGAACTCCTGCTCAACGGCGCGAGCGCGAGCAAGGCTGAGCTGGAACACGCCGCTGAGCTGCTCGACCGTGGCGGCCGCTTCGGCTACCGCCTTTACTATCCCCCGATGCGCGCGGGAACCCGCGAGCTTTTCTGGCACCTGCCCTTGCTCGCCCGCCTTCATACCGGCAGCGGCAGAGCGGAAATCCATGAAGACACGCTCCAGCTCGGCACCGTCACCGCCGAGGGAACCGCGCGCGCGGGCGAGCGCTCCCTGGTGCTGGCAGCCAATCTCCTCGATCGCCCCGGCCATCGCCAGGCCGCAAGCCTGTTCGCGCGTGAGCCTGGTCAACTTCGCCACACCACCGCGCAGAACCTGCGCAAGCTGCTCGATTTTCGCGAGTATCTCGCCGGTCCCTTGCCTGGCTCGTTCGCCCGCGCGCTGCTTCGCATCGCCAAAGACACGACCCTGGACGCGTGGCTGGCCAAGCTGCCGCAGTTGGCGAGCGATCCGGTCGCCGCGGCCGGTTTGCTCGACGATCTGCGCGCGCACATCGCGCCCGAGGTCCCGCTGGGCTCAGCGCTCACCCTCGAAAAAACCGCAACCCGCGCCTTTGAAGAAGCTCTCTGGCATACCATCTCGGCCTTGGCCGAGGGAGAATATCGGCACAAGGAAACCGCCGACCGGGTGGTGATCAACGAGGGACGAACCGGCGGACCGGCGGCCCAGGCGGCCCAGGTCACGGCGGGCACGCGTCGCGATCTGGATGGTTTGGGCCAGCACTTGCACCGTCGCTATCGCGAAGCCATCGAGCGCCACGGCATGCAGGGCCACGCCCAGGTGTTCGATCATTGCTTCACCTGGCGTACCGAATTCGACCTCTCGTGGTCAGAGGAGTGGGAGAAGAATCAGAAGGGGCAGGCGCAGGAGCGCAACATCATGCTGGTCATTCCTGGCAGGAGTCGCACCCAGGCCGTGATCATGGCGGACCACTACGACACGGCCTATATGGAGGACGTGTTTGAACCAGCGCGCGGCGGGGACGGTTTGCGTGCGGCCGCCGCCGGCGCCGACGACAACCATTCGGCGACCGCAACCCTGCTGGCTGCCGCAGAGGTCCTCCTGCCGCTTGCGCGCGCCGGACGACTTGCCCGCGATATCTGGCTAGTGCACCTGACCGGCGAAGAATTCCCGTCGGATTGTTTGGGGGCGCGCGCCCTGGCGCAAGCGCTGGTGGAAAGGAGCCTGCACCTCACGGCAGAAGACGGCAGCACCTGGGACGCGTCCGCGGTGCGGGTGGTCGGTGCCTTTGTCCTGGACATGATCGGGCACAACAACAACCACGACCGTGACGTATTCCAGATTGCCTCGGGCGAGGGTGCGGGCGCGGCGCGGCTGGCGCTTTGCGCCCACCTGGCCAACCAGCGCTGGAATCGTCAGGCACAGCAGGCAAACGCCGCCCCGCCGCGACGGGGCCTGGGCCGCGCCCAGCGCATGGCAGACGGGAAGGAAGTGCCGCCTCCCTTTGCGCATCTGCCCGTGGCCGGCGAAGTGCGCGTCGAATGGGAGCCGCGCTCGTCCCTGTACAACACCGATGGCCAGATCTTCTCGGACTTGGGCATACCGGTCGTGCTCTTCATGGAGAACTACGACATCAACCGCACCGGGTACCACGACACCGATGACACCATGAAGAACATCGACCTCGACTACGCCTCGGCGGTGGCAGCCATCGCCATCGAAAGCGTGGCGGCGGTGGCGTGCGTCGAGTAGACAAATTCCGCTCGCGCCCCACTTGGGCTAGTTCCGCCCGTCAGAAGAGCGGCCATGTTTCGGCCGCCGAGGCGCCCGGCCGGCGAGGCGCGACGAGGGCGCATACTGGACGTATGTAACCGAGGAGCAACGAAGCCGGGCGGGATGCATCGACGACCCAAACATGGTTGAAATTCTGACGGGCGGAACTAGCCTTGCGACTAGTGAAGGAATTCCAAGGCTCGTTGGATGCCGAGGCCAAGCGCGACGACCTTGTCGCGGCCGCCGAGCCATCCCCGCGTGCCGGGGCTGCGCCGGCCGATGCTTCGCGGGTTACTCCCGCGTCGATGGCCAATGCGGGGGCCTTGCCTGCCGGGCGCAGAGGTCGCCGCAGGGGGGCAGCGCATACCGCCGGGCAGGGCCGGCGTGCGGTCCTGCTGGCGATCCTGGGTGCACTCGTGGTCGCGGGCCTTTTGACTTACGACTTTCTCCACCTGCGCCGAGCCGGGGATGCGTCCAATACGCCCACGGCGGCCGGCGTGCCCGCGGTAGCCGCGCCCGATGCTCCGCCTGCGGCGGTGCCGCCGCCGGCTGTCGCCGTGCCGCCGGCCAAAGCTCCCTCGGAAAGTCCTCTGGATTCTCGTTCCACCGCGCCGGCGGGCGAGGCAGCGACCCGCGCGCTTCGCCCCAACCCCGAGGCTTCCCTCGCAGAAAAAGCCGCCCTGCTCGAACTAGCCCAAGCTGCATTCGACGAAGGCAAGCTGGATCGCGCCCAAAGCGAGGCCCACCGCGCCGCTGCCCTGGGAAGCAGTGAGGCCGACGCCCTGCTGGGCGCCATCGCCTTCAAGCGCGGGCATCTTGACGAAGCCGAGCGCCTACTCAGCAAGGCATTGGAGCGCGATCCGGGCAACCCCCGCATCGCCCGCCAGTTGCAGGTAGTGCGCGTCAGGCAGGGCCGGTAGGGGCCATCTGCGGTCCACCTGTGGTCGCCCCCACGGAGTCGCTTCGAGGGGCGAGTTGACATCGGCCGCCATCTTCTTCTCCAACCCCTTGACGCCATTGCCGAATCTCGCGATCGTGCGCGCATGCGTTTCCCTCGCGTCGGCTTGTCGGCGGTCATCTTGTATTCGGTCCTGCTTCCTCGCGTGGTCGCAGCGGCGGCCCATCGGGTGGCAGTCGTTGAAGCAGGCACCAGCAAGGTTCCGCGCGGTGAGGTCGCCGCCCTGCGTGCTGACGTGGAAGAGGTTGTGCGCTCGCTGGGTGCCGAGATCGTGCCCGTTGTCGAGGCCAAGGCCGTGGCAGGCGAAGACTGCAACCAGCCCGAGTGCATGACAGCCATCCACCGCATGACCGGCGCCACCCACGTGCTACGTGTGGAATCGGTGTTCAAGAAAGGCTCATTCACCCTGCAGCTACAGATGTGGGACGCGCGCACCGGCAAGACGCTCAGCTCGGACGGCAAGAGCTGCGACATCTGCACCCTGCCCGACCTCCACGCAGCTTTGCGCGACCGGGTCGCCGCGCTCTGCGCGCGCGTGTTCGAGGCCGAGGATGCCGCGCTAGCCCCGCCGCCGGTTCCGGTGGCACCGGCACCCCCGCCGGCGCCGCCGCCGACGGCCTTGGACGTCAGCCCGCCGGCTCCAGCGCCGGCCCCGGCCAGTTCTGCTGGCAAGCGCATCGGCCAGGTGGGCAGCATCGTGCTGGTGGCTGCGGGCGCGGCTGCGGCGGCGTACGGCGGATATCTCTTGCATCTCGACGGCCAGGTGGCGTGCGCGCCTGGCGAGACCACCAACTGTACCCAACGCCACGTCACAGGCGGACGCGGTGGCGGCCTGCTGGCCGGGGGCATCGGCGCCGTGCTAGTCGGCGGTATCCTTTTCTACTCCTTCACCTGGTGAGGCAACCCATGCATCTGCGAATCCAGTATGTCCTTCCCCTTTTCCTTCTCTTCGCCTGCGACAAGACCGAACGCGACTGGAGCAAGTGCAACGACGCTGCCCCATGTGCGCAGGGCTATACCTGCGGCCCAGACTTTCGCTGCGTACTCGCAGTCGATGGTGCAGCGGCCGAGGTTCCGGCACCGCCAGTGGACGCCGGCGGCCGTGAGGTAGCCGAGCCCGACACCGTGGAGGCGCCGGTGGACGTGGCCGTGGGCGTGGCCGCGGACGTGGCCGCAGACGCGGTCGCAGACCTGGAGTTAACCGTAGACGTGGCCGCAGACCTGGAGTTAACCGTAGACGTGGCCGCAGACCTGGACGTGGCCATAGACGTGGCCGTGGAGCTGGACGTGGCCGTGGATATGGCCGTGGTCGTGGCCGACGCAGTGGCGGATGTGTCTGTGGACACGCGGCCGGTCGACAGCGAAGGGAGTTGCGGTAGCGACGACGACTGTGATGCCAGTGCGCCTCTGTGCCTGGCTTTCCGTTGCGCGAAATGCAAGACTAGCAACGACTGCGCCTCGCGCGCAGACAGCGGTGTCGGAGGTGGGGTCTGCGATACCACGAGCGGCAAGTGCGTGGCTTGCGCAAAGAGCAGCGACTGCACCGCCGACCCCACCAAACCGGTGTGCGTGAGCAATCTATGCGTGGCGTGTAGCTCTGCCGCCAACGAATGCCGCGTGAAGAGCAGCGCCGCCCCGGTGTGTGACTCGACGACTGGCAAGTGCGTCGCGTGTTTGGCCAATGCTGACTGCACGAGCAGCGCAGATGGCGGGGTAGACGGGGGAGCGGACGGGGGGGCCGCCGCCGGGTTCTGCAACACGACCACGAACCAGTGTGTGGGCTGCCTCGAGCATGACGACTGCAGCGATCCGAACAAGCCCATCTGCGGAAGCTCGCAGACCTGTGTGGGCTGCGGCTCGCCGGGTGTGTCAGCCGGCACCTGCGCCACCAAGAAGCCGGCACTGCCGGTGTGCAAGCCAGACGCCGGCGCATGCGTGGAGTGCACCGGGAATGCGGATTGCCGCGGCGATGCAGGGCTTAGGGTTTGCAATCCCGCGACCAACAGATGCGTCGAGTGCGACGGCAACGCCGACTGCACCGCAGACAGTGCCAAAGGATTCTGCGTGAACAATACGTGCACAGGCTGCCAGACCGCTGGCGCTGGCACGTGCACGGGCGCGAAGCCGGTATGTGCCACGAGCGGCAGCTACCTCGGCCAGTGCGTGGAATGCGCGGGCAACACCGACTGCAAGGTCGCGACCAAACCGGTCTGCGACACGAATCAGTGCCGCGGCTGCGCCAAGGACCTGGAATGCACCGGCATATCGCCGGCCGTCGTGTGCGGTCTGGACGGCTCGTGTCCCGGCGACAGCGCCGTGATCTATTTGCAGAACAGCGCGAGCTGCTCGACGGCGGACAGGGGCGACGGCAGCGCGGCTACTCCCTTCTGCTACGCTGACGACGCAGCTGCTGCCCTCTTGGCCTCGGCGACCAAGTTGGTGATCGTGGTGCACGGCACGGTGGCTCCGCTGGGCCCATTGGCCCTCGCCTTGTCGACCCCACCCAGGCTGATTGCCGGAAAGTCCTCGGCAACCATGCGACCTCCGCCCGGCGGCGCTCCCCCAGTCATCGCCATCACGGCAGGCGACGTGACCCTGCGCGACCTCACGATTTCCAACGGGAACGACACCGGAGTAAGCGTCTCGAGCGGCGCGACCCTGCGCATGGACCGCTGCTACGTCTTGAGCAACCAAGGTATAGGCATCCAGGCCACCGCTTCCGCCTTCGACATCGTCAACACGGTCGTTGCGGGCAATGGTGCAGGCGCTGGTGGCTATGGCGTCAGTCTCGGGAACTACAACGGCAGTCCCTCCAGATTCGCCTTCAACACGGTTGTCAACAACGTAGGCGGTGGCGTGTTCTGCGGCACGCCTTCAAACTACGCGCTCAAAGGGATTCTGGCCAACGGCAACGGACCGACAAACTTTCTCAACTGCGTAACCGACCCGACCACCTCGACCGCATCGCCAAACCTCGACGCCAGCTACCACCTGACTTCTTCATCCTTCTGCCGTGACCATGGCGGCGCGACCTGTCCGCCCGACGACATCGATGGCGACACGCGGCCGATAGGGACTGCGTGCGACTGCGGGGCTGACGAGTACAAACCATAGGTCTCCTGGCCGGCTCACCCTAGTCCCGCGACAAGCGGAGCCGCGGACCGCCTCAGCAGGACAAGCCTTTCCATGATCAAGCCGCGCAGCTAGCCGGAGCGATGGGTGGTGGTGTCGGGTAGCCCGGGGCAGTTGCCCACCCCAGGCCCCCACCGGAACCGGACAAGGAGATTTCCACCATCCGGCTCTTCCGCCGGGACGTCTTACGGGAGCTTTGCCCAGAGCTG
>Ga0182017_10000093_pt1 | contig 64909 bp, 65 predicted proteins | sample 712E3DmetaG_FD_120492 | JGI IMG/M metagenome (GOLD analysis project Ga0182017, IMG submission 120492) | Permafrost microbial communities from Stordalen Mire, Sweden - 712E3D metaG | ecosystem: Environmental > Terrestrial > Soil > Wetlands > Permafrost | place: Sweden: Stordalen | collected... | reverse complement strand
TGAGCGAAGGCGCCATCGACCCGCACGACATCCTCCGGATCATGGGTGAAAACGCGGTGCAGCGGTATCTCCTTGACGAAATACAGTCGGTCTACCGCCTGCAAGGCGTCACCATCAACGACAAGCACATCGAGGTGATCGTCACGCAGATGCTCAAGAAAGTCAAGATCGAGAAGCCGGGCGACACGCGTTTTCTGATTGGCGACGACGTCGACAAGAGGCGTCTCCGGGAAGAAAACGAAATGGTGATCGCCGAAGGCGGCGAGCCGGCCACGTTCAAGCCCATGCTGCTCGGCATAACCCGCGCGTCCTTGACAACCGAATCGTTTCTCAGCGCGGCATCGTTCCAGGAAACCACCAAGGTGCTTTCCAAGGCGGCGGTCGAAGGCAAGGTCGACCACCTTAAAGGCTTGAAAGAAAACCTGATTTTGGGCAATCTTATCCCTGCCGGAACAGGGTGCTACCTCTACCGCGACGTCAAAATAAAAGACCTGGGGACCGACATCGTCCCCGTTGAGGAACACCAGGCCGACGAGGACTTTTTGGACATCGGCGGAGAAATAACCTAGTTTTTGCAGATGGGGTTTGATTTAACGCATTGAATATAGTATATTAAGAAATTGTCTTTTTTTGGGAGGTTTAAAGGTGTCAACTATCAGTCAATTGATCCGGAACGGGAGAAAAACGCTTGCCCGTAAAAGCAAGGCGGGTGCGCTCCAGAACTGCCCGCAGCGTCGTGGCGTGTGCATCCGCGTGTTTACCACGACCCCCAAGAAGCCCAACTCGGCGCTGCGAAAGGTCGCGCGCGTGCGGCTTACCAACCACATCGAAGTCAATGCGTACATTCCGGGCGAAGGCCATAACCTTCAGGAACACTCCATCGTGCTGGCGCGGGGCGGCCGCGTCAAAGACGTCCCCGGCGTGCGTTACCATATCATTCGCGGCGCGCTGGACGCCCAGGGTGTCGAAGACCGCAAACGGGGCCGTTCCAAATACGGCGCCAAACGTCCGAAGAAGAAATAAGGGACCACTAAGTTATGTCAAGAAGAAAAAGAGCCCAGAAGCATGATTTCGTACCGGACCCTAAATTCAAGAGCGTCCTGGTCACGCAATTCATCAACAACCTGCTGCGCAAGGGGAAAAAGCGCCTGGCCGAGACCATGGTCTACGACGCCATCGAAATAGCGGGAAAACGCACCAGCCAGGACGGCCTGGGCGTTTTCAAGAAGGCTGTCGACAATGTCAAGCCGACGGTCGAGGTCAAGTCGCGGCGTGTGGGAGGGGCCAACTATCAGGTGCCCATCGAAGTGCCCCCGGAGCGCAGGACGTCGCTTGCCATCCGCTGGCTCATCAATTATTCGAAAGAACGCACGGAAAAAAGCATGGCCGAAAAAATGGCCAATGAATTCGTCCAGGCGTCCAAAGGCGAGGGCGGCGCGGTCCGTAAAAAGATCGATACGCACAAGATGGCGGAGGCCAATAAGGCCTTCGTGATTTTCAGATGGTGATTAACGGGTAACGTGCTCTTTTAAAGGTCCGGATGGATAAAGTCTTCCCGCTCAGCAACGTTCGTAACATCGGGATAATGGCGCACATCGACGCGGGCAAGACCACGACCACCGAACGGATACTGTACTACTGCGGACAGATCCACCGGATGGGTGAAGTCGATGACGGCAACACCGTCATGGACTGGATGCAGCAGGAGCGTGAGCGGGGCATAACCATCACCTCCGCCGTGATAACCGTCGAGTGGAAAGGGTTCCAGATAAACATCATCGACACTCCGGGCCATGTTGATTTTACCATGGAAGTCGAACGTTCTTTGAGAGTTTTGGATGGCGCAGTTGCCATATTTGATTCGGTTGGAGGCGTGGAACCTCAGTCGGAAACCGTCTGGAGACAGGCCGACAAATACAACGTTCCCCGAATCGCATTCGTCAATAAAATGGACCGTGTAGGCGCTGATTTTCACAATGTGGTGGCAATGATGGTCAAAAAATTCGGGATAACGGCGGTGCCGTTGCAGCTTCCGATCGGGAAGGAAGACTCCTTTACAGGGGTCGTCGACCTGGTCGCCATGAAGGCCTATTCGTACGCCGAGGAGGACTTCGGCGCAACGGTCAATGAAATGGAAATACCCGACGGTCTTAAAGATGAAGCGCAACGTTTCAGGGAAGAGATGCTTGAAAAAGTCTGTGATTTCGACGACGAACTCATGCACCAGATCATCGAGGGGCAAAAACCCGAAGAAAAGCGGATAAAGGCCGCGATCAGGACGGGCGTTCTGGCCGGCGGGATTTCACCGGTTTTCTGCGGTTCAGCCTTTAAAAACAAGGGTGTGCAAAACCTTGCCGACGCGGTGCTCGATTATCTTCCCAGTCCGCTGGACAGGGGAGAGGTCAAAGGATGGGACCTTGCTACGGGGCGCGAGGAAAGCAGGTCGGCCAGGGACAACGAACCTTTCTCGGCCATTGTTTTTAAAATCGCGTCCGACCCGCACATCGGCAGGCTCGCGTTCGCCAGGGCGTATTCGGGAAAAATCGACACGAAAAGCGTGGTTTTCAATCCACGCACAAAAACAAGCGAACGGATAACGCGGATTTTCAGGATGCACTCCAACAGGAGAAAACCGGAAAATGCCATGCATGCGGGAGACATCATGGGGCTGGCGGGGCTCAAGGACACTACAACGGGAGACACGATCTGCGAAGCTTTACGGCCGGTATCGTTCGAGCAGATGGTTTTTCCGCAGCCGGTCATCATGCGGTCGATCGAGCCTAAAAGCACCGCCGACCAGGACAAGCTGCAAGCCGCGCTTCTGAGGCTGGCCGATGAAGATCCGACGTGCACGATCAAGGTCGATTCCGAAACCGGGCAGACGATAATCGCGGGCATGGGAGAGCTTCATTTGGAGATCCTTATCGACAGGCTCACGAGGGAATTCAATGTCGAGGCCCATATCGGCAAGCCGCAGGTCTCGTACCGTGAAACGATCACTCAAAAGACCACGGAAGATTTTGAATACTCGCAGCTCATGGGCGGAAAAAACCATTATGCCCGCGTGACCATCGATATCGAACCCGCTTCGCCTTCGGAGGGAATAGAATTCGAAAGCAAAATCCCGCCGAATTCCACCATCCCGCCGGAGTTCATCGCGGCCGCGAAGCAGGGAATCATGGAAACGTCAAGCGGCGGGATTTTGTCGGGGTATCCGCTTCTCGGCATAAAGATACTGCTTAAAAGGGTATCGTTTCGCGAAGACGATTCCACCGAGATGGCGTTTAAAATAGCGGGGTCCATGGCCTTTAAAAATGCGTGTGGCCGGAGCAATCCCGCCATTTTAGAGCCGGTCATGAAAATCGAGGTCGTCGTGCCGTCGGATTATATGGGCGCGGTAATAAACGATCTCAACGCCAGGCGCGGAAAAATAAACGGGATCACCCAGCGGGCGAGCGCCCAGGTGGTCGACGCCCAGGCGCCGCTGTCGGAAATGTTCGGATACGCAACCATGCTCAGGTCCATCACGCAGGGACGGGCTGTTTACACCATGCAATTCGACCATTACGACCAGACCAGCAAGCCGGTACAGGAAGATATTTTACGACGAATTGGAAGAATAATATAACTGCGACATCTACTCAAAAAATAAAGATCAATTAAGGGAGGCATACGTGCCAGGCGAAAGAATTAGAATACGGCTGAAGTCTTTTGACCATAACATACTCGATAAATCGACCTCCGATATCGTCCGGACGGCCAAGGGAACGGGCGCGCGTATTTCCGGCCCCATACCGCTGCCGACCGAAAAGTCGATCTATACGGTGCTTAGATCACCTTTTGTCAATAAAAAATCGAGGGAGCAGTTCGAGATACGGGTCCACAAGCGGCTCATCGACATCCTTGAATCAACGCCGCAGACCGTGGATTCGCTCATGAAACTCGATTTGCCCGCGGGCGTCGACGTGGAAATCAAGGTATAAAAACCGGTAACTAAAAAAGGTAGATATTATGCAAGGCTTGATTGGAAAAAAAATAGGGATGACGCAGATTTTCAACAAGGAATCGGGAGTGGTCACGCCTATTACGATTATCCAGACGGGGACGAACGTCGTATGCCAGGTCAAGAACATGGAATGCGACGGGTATCGCGCGGTCCAGCTCGGCTTCAATGTCTGTCCGGAGAAAAAACTGACAAAACCGCTTTCGGGGCATTTTAAAAAGCACAACGCCGCACCGTCGCGGGTAATCAGGGAATTCAAGCTCGACTCAAGCGACGAGCAGCTTACGCCCGGACAGGCCGTGGGCCTTGAAGTCTTCGAGGGCGTCAAATTCGTCGACGTCACCGGCACCAGCAAGGGCCGCGGTTTCGCGGGGGGCATCAAGCGCCATAATTTCCATCGCGGCCGCGAAACCCACGGCTGTAAGAACCATCGCGCCAGGGGATCGTCCGGAGCGAACACGACGCCGGGACGCGTGGTGCCGGGGCTTCGTATGGAAGGCCACATGGGCGCCGCCCAGGTAACGGCAAAGAAACTGCAACTGATGGGCGTCGACAAGGAAGCGGGAATCGTCATGGTCAAGGGCGCGGTCCCCGGGCCGAGCAAAGGCGTCGTGTACATCAAGAAGAACTCAACCAAGTAGCGATTTGACAAAGGTTAATAATCAATGAAAGCAAAAGTTTTCTCACAAGACGGCAAGGCCGCGGGCGAGATGGACCTGTCGGACAGCGTGTTTGGCGTGGATGTCAACGAGCACCTCATGTATCTGGTCGTAAAATCGCTGCGCGCGAACCAGCGGCAGGGGACCTCAAAAACAAAGACCCGCGACGAAGTGAGCGGGGGCGGAAAAAAACCCTGGAAACAGAAGCATACGGGCAACGCGCGCGCCGGTTCGAACACCTCGCCGCTCTGGGTGCGCGGCAGCAAGGCGCACGGGCCCAAGCCGCGGGACTATTATACCACCATTCCCAAGGCAATGAAACGCAATGCGCTCAAGAGCGCGCTGTCGTGCAGGGCAAAGGAAGAGAAAATCATTATCGTCAATAAAATCACGTGTGACGCGCCAAAAACGAAGGTGATCAGCGGGATGCTCGGCGCGCTGGCGCTCGCGGACAAAAGGAACCTCCTTATCGTCGACGGCGGCTGGAAAAACATATATCTTTCGGGTAGGAACGTCAAAAATCTCCAGGTCAGGCCGGTGTCCGAGATCAACGCATACGACGTGCTGAACAGCGAAAACATCATTTTCGGCGCGCGGGAACTCGTACAAAAAGTTGAAGAGGCGGTGAAACTGTGAGCAAATTCCATACTATAATCCGGTATCCTTCGATCACCGAAAAAAACACGGCGCTTCGCACGTCGCAGAACAAATATGTTTTTGAAGTCGATCCCAAGGCAAAGAAGCCCGAAATCAAACAGGCGATCGAAAAAGTTTTCAGCGTGAAAGTGCTGTCGGTCAATACCATGGTCGTCAAGGGGAAGTTCAAAAGAATGGGCAAACACGCGGGCTACCAGTCCGACTGGAAAAAGGCGATCATCCGCCTTGCCGAGGGCCAGACCATCGCGAAATTCGGGGAAGTATAATTTTTACGTAGGGGCACGTTGCAACGTGCCCCTACAAAATAGAAATAAATCATAGGGACGAAAAAAAATGGCATTAAAATCTTACAGACCGCTTACGCCGGTGTTGCGATACAAAACCACCGCGTCATTCGACCAGATCACGACCGACGAGCCTTACCGGCCGCTTACGGTCTCAATGAAAAAGTTCAGCGGTCACAACAGCGACGGCCATATTACCGTCCGCCATCGCGGCGGAGGAAGCAAGCGTTATTACCGAATCGTCGATTTCAAGCGCAACAAACGCGACATGGCCGGCGTCGTGGAAACCATCGAATACGACCCGAACCGGACGTGCTATATCGCTTTAGTAAAGTATCAAGACGGGCAGCGCGTGTATATCCTCGCCACGGTGAACATGAAAGCCGGGCAGAAAGTCGTATCGGGGGAAAATTGCGATATCGCCGAGGGCAACTGCATGCCGCTTAAAAACATTCCTTCCGGTCAACAGGTGCACAATATCGAACTCAAGCTCGGCAAGGGCGGGCAGATGGCTCGGAGCGCGGGCGCTTACGCCGAAATCGTCGCGAAGGAAAACGCCATGGTGCAGATCAGGCTCCCTTCCGGCGAAATCCGCAATGTCAGGGAACAATGCATGGCAACCATCGGCCAGGTGAGCAATCCCGAACATATGAACATCGTTCTGGGATCAGCGGGCCGCAAACGCTGGATGGGCATACGGCCCACGGTGCGTGGCGTGGCCATGAACCCGGTCGACCATCCCATGGGCGGCGGCGAGGCGAAATCAAAGGGCGGCAACCACCCCATGTCTCCGTGGGCGCAGAAATCCAAGGGGCTCAAGACGCGAAACAGAAGAAAATTGTCGAAGAAATATATCATCAGCAGACGAACGAAATAAGATTTAACGTAAGGGCACGTTGCAACGTGCCCCAAAAAACGTAAGGGCACGTTGCAACGTGCCCCAAAAAACGTAAGGGCACGTTGCAACGTGCCCCAACAAATCGCCCGTAAAAGGAAACACAATGGCGCGTTCAATTAAAAAAGGCCCGTTCATCGACGGCCACCTGGCCAAGAAGGTGACCGACATGAACAAGTCGGGCCAGAAGAAAGTCATCAAGACATGGTCACGGCGTTCAACGATACTGCCCGAATTCGTCGGGCTGACCTTTGCCGTGCATAATGGAAACAAATTCATTCCCGTATATGTTTCGGAAAATATGGTGGGGCACAAATTGGGTGAGTTTTCCCCCACGCGTACATTTCGCGGCCACAGCGGGCATGTTAAAACCGATAAAGTCGTAACTGAAGTAGCGTCATAAGAGGAGTAGACAGTGGAAGCCGTTGCAACATGTAAATATCTGAGGAAGACAGCGCGAAAAGCCCGCCTGGTGTGCGATGCCATCAGGGGAAAAATGGTGGGCGAGGCGCTCAACCTTCTTGAATTCAGCGTCAAGAAAGACGTGGCGAAGGACATTTCAAAGCTCGTCAAGTCGGCGGTGGCCAACTTGCAGAACATGCATTCCGATGCGCACATCAACGTCGACGAGCTCAAAATCAAGAAAATCAACGTGGACAACGGTCCTGTCCTCAAACGTTTCCGGCCCCGGTCGCAGGGCCGCGCGTACCGTATCCTTAAGAGGATGTGTCACATTACCATTATCGTGTCTAATTAGAGGAGGAACCGGTGGGTCAAAAAACGCATCCCGTGGGCCTGCGGCTCGGGATCACGAAAACGTGGTCGTCGAATTGGTTCACGCGAGACAAAATGGCCGACTATATCTACGAAGATCTTCTGATACGCAATTATCTCAAGAAACGTCTGGAACACGGCGGTATCGCCCTTATCGAAATCGAGCGCACGGCCAAAAAGGTGGCCGTGAGCATCCACACGTCGCGGCCGGGGATCGTCATCGGGAAAAAAGGCGAGGAAGTCGAACGGTTGAAAGCTGAACTCCAGCACCTGACGCAGAAAGAGATCCAGCTCAACATCAAGGAAGTCAAGAAACCGGAAATGGACGCCCAGCTCGTGGGAGACAATATCGCCCGTCAGCTCGAAAAAAGGGTGTCGTATAAAAAAGCGATTAAAAAAGCGATTTCAACGGCCGTGAGAATGGGCGCCGAGGGGATAAAAATCTCCATCGGGGGCAGGCTCAACGGCGCCGAAATAGCCCGTGCCGAAACATTCAAGGAAGGCCGCATCCCGCTCCATACGCTGCGCGCCGACATCGATTATGCAACGTCGACCGCGGTGACGACATACGGGACAATCGGCGTCAAAGTGTGGATTTGCAAAGGCGAAGTCATCAAACGATCGGAAAAGCATGCGCCGAAAACCAAAGAGCCGGCTCGCGCACTGTAGGAGGACGAATCTATGCTCGCACCAACAAGAGTAAAATGGAGAAAGCAGCAGAGGGGCAGAATGAAGGGTGTTGCCACCAGGTGCAACAGCCTCACCTTCGGCGAGTTCGGCATGCAGGCGCTGCAGCCCGGATGGATCGACACGAAGCAGCTCGAAGCGGCCCGTATCGCCATGACGCGCTTTATCAAGCGCGGAGGGAAAATATGGATCCGTATTTTCCCCGACAAGCCTTATACCAAGCACCCCGCTGAATCGCGCATGGGAAAAGGCAAAGGCATACCCGAAGGCTGGGTCGCTGTGGTCAGGCCGGGCACCATGATGTTCGAAATGTCGGGTGTCAAGCAGGATATCGCCAAGGAAGCCATACGGCTAGCGTCCCATAAACTTCCCATACGCACACGGTTCGTGGAACTGGAGAAATAGGACAACACCCATGAAAATACAGGAAATCAGGCAATTGGCACTGCGGGAACTGCAGGAAAAATCGGCGGTATTGGAGGAAGAGCTTTTCAATTTGCGTTTTCAGGCAAAGATGGGGCAACTCAGCAATCCGGTCCGTTTGAGGATCGTACGGCGCGATATCGCACGTGTTAAGACGCTTCTGGGCGACAAGGCCCGCGCGGCAGCTTCATCACCGGCCCCGTCGCCGGCGCCGTCAACAACCGATAAAACAAAATAGAGGTAAGGAATGGCCGAAAAAAATTTGCGTAAAGAAAGAATTGGCGTGGTCACCAGCGACAAAATGCAGAAGACGGTGATCGTGAAGGTCAGCCGCCAGATCATCCATCCCAAATTCGGGAAGATCGTCCGGAGCAACAAGACCTATGTCGCCCATGACGAAAAAGACGAATGTTCAGAGGGAGACTTGGTACGCATCGTTGAAACACGGCCGCTTTCCAAGACAAAACGGTGGAACGTCAAAGAAATCGTGACAAAAGCTAAATAGCGTAATCACTTATTATACTCAATGAGTTGAGGGCACAATGATCCAGGTTCAGACTCGATTAAACGTTGCCGATAATTCCGGGGCAAAAAAGGTGCAGTGCATCAGGGTGCTCGGCGCAACGCGCAGGCGCTATGCATACATCGGGGACGTCATTATCGTGGCCATCAAGGACGCGATTCCCAACGCGGGGGCGAAAAAGGGCGAGGTCGCGCGGGCGGTCATCGTACGGACAAAAAAGGAATACGGCCGCAAAGACGGCACTTATATCCGTTTCAGCGACAACGCCGCGGTGCTCATCAACGACACCAACGAACCGCGGGGCACCCGTATTTTCGGTCCGGTGGCCAGGGAATTGCGTGAAAAAAAGTTCATGCGCATCGTTTCACTTGCACCAGAGGTCCTTTGAGCACAGGAGAAAGGCACTATGCCATTACGTTTGAGAAAAAATGATACGGTCATGATAATAGCGGGCGACAACAAAGGCCTTACCGGAAGGATCATCAAGGTCTTTCCCGGAAAAGACAAGGCCATTGTGGAAGCGCGCAATATGATCAAGCGTCATACGAAACCAAACCGGACCAACCAGCAGGGCGGTATCGTTCAAAAAGAAGCGGCCATCCATATGTCCAACCTCATGCTGCTCTGTCCAAAAACGGGCAAGGCGACGAGGGTGGGCATGCAGGTCCTGGAAACCGGAAAACGCGTCAGGTTCTCTAAAAAGGCCAAGGAGCAGATAGATTGAACTCGGAAGTAAAGAAACCATCAAGAATGCGGGAGAAATTCTTCAAGGAAGCGGTCCCCGCCCTCAAGCAGAAATTCGGCTTTTCCAACGTGATGCAGGTGCCGCGCCTCGAAAAGATCGTCCTTAACATGGGCGTGGGTAAGGCGGTGCAGGACGCAAAACTCATTGATGAAGCCGTCACGGTACTGCGCGACATTTCGGGCCAGAAGCCCGTGGTCACGCACGCCAAGAAGGCCATATCCAATTTCAAGCTGCGCAAGGGCCAGGCCATCGGGTGCAAAGTCACCCTCAGGGGCGCCCGCATGTACGAATTTTTCGACAGGCTCGTCTCCGTCACCATACCGCGCATACGAGATTTCAGGGGACTGCCGAGGAAATCGTTCGACGGGCACGGCAATTATACGCTTGGCGTCAAGGAGCAGATCGTCTTCGTCGAGATAGACCGCGACAAAATCACCAATGTGTCGGGTATGGACATCTGCATCTGCACGACGGCTATGAAAGACGAACTGGCCCTGGGCCTGCTCGAAGAAATGGGAATGCCTTTCCGTAAATAAACACGCGAAACAGAGGAGATGAGCGAGTGGCACGAAAAGCGATGATCGAAAAATGCAATAAGAAACCGAAATTCAAGGTGCGCGCATACCATCGGTGCAGGCGTTGTGGACGCCAACGGGGTTATCTGCGGCGTTTTGGGTTGTGCAGGATATGCTTCCGCGAGATGGCGCTTTCCGGCGTCATACCGGGAGTGGTCAAGTCGAGCTGGTAGTTTTTTTTAAACGATGAACCAAGAACCAATCAAGGGGTTTACTCAATGTTAACGGACCAGATTGCCGACATGTTCACGAGGATCAGGAACGCCATCGGGGCGAAAAAACGGACGGTAACGATCCCGTCATCACGCCTTAAGAAAGAAATCGCCAAGATACTGTTCGAAAACTATTTCGTCTCCAAGTACGCATTTGTCGACGACGGGCGGCAGGGAGTGATCAAGGTCCTCCTGAAGTACGACGAAAAAATGCAGAACGCCATCCAGGGCATCCAGCGCGTGAGCACGCCGGGCCTTAGGCGTTACAGCGAAGTCGGAAAGTTACCCAAGGTCAGGAGCGGCATGGGAATCGCCATTGTGTCAACGTCAAAAGGCGTTCTTACCGATAAACAGTGCCGCGCCCAGAACGTGGGCGGCGAAATTTTAGGGAAGGTGTGGTAATTATAGGGGCACGTTGCAACGTGCCCGTACGAAAAAAATGAATTATCGGTAGGGGCACGGCGCGCCGTGCCCGTACGAAATAGAAAATAAAATTATCGGTAGGGGCACGTTGCAACGTGCCCGTGCGAAAAAAAATAAAGGAGTCCGAATTTTGTCCCGTATAGGAAAAAAACCGATTCCGGTCCCCAAAGGGGTCGACGTCACCATAGCCGGCGGCACAGCCACCGTCAAAGGTCCAAAAGGCACGCTTTCCCGCGATTATTCGCCGAAAGTAAAGGTCGAGGTCGCCGATGGGCAAGTTGTGTGCACCGCGGAGCGCGACAGGATCTCCATGCAATTGTGGGGCCTTACGCGCATGCTCATCAGCAACATGATCACGGGCGTCACCACGGGATACCGGAAAGTCCTTGATATCGAAGGCGTGGGCTACAAGGCCGAAGTCAAGGGTGACAGCATCAATATCGTCGTGGGTTATTCGCATCCCGTCCTTATCAAGGCGGCCCCGGGCATCACGCTTAAAACCGAGACCCCCACCAGGATCTCCATCGAAGGCGCCGACAAGGAAATGGTGGGCCGGGTCGCTTCGGAAATGCGCAAGGTGCGTCCCCCCGAGCCATATAAGGCAAAGGGCATCAGGTATGTCAACGAACATATACGCCGAAAAGTTGGCAAGGCGGCGGGCAAATAGGATCAGGATGGCCAGGATTAAAGGATGACCAGGATAAATTTGTAGGGGCGAGCGGCGACTCGCCCAAGAAAAACGGATCAGGATGGCCAGGATTTACAGGATTAACGGGATAAAAATGTAGGGGCGGTAGGGGCACGTTGCAACGTGCCCGTACAAAACCCGCCCATAATAAAAAATATAAAGGACGATTATGAGAGACAAAGTCGTAGAACGGAAAAAACGGGCCTTTCGCATACGTAAACGCGTGGCTGGCACGCAAGAGCGGCCCCGGTTGAGCGTGCGCAGGAGCCTGAACCATATTTACGTCCAGATCATCGACGACAGCGCGGGCGCATCGCTTGTGCAGGTCGGCAGCACCAACAAAGAGATCGCCGCCAAGGTAACGGACAAGAAGAAAATGTCCAAGACCGAGGTTTCGAAGCTTGTCGGCGAACTTGTCGCCGAAAAAGCCAAGGAAAAAGGCATTGAAAAAGTCGTGTTCGATAGAAAAGGTTATGCTTTCCACGGCCGTATTAAGGCATTGGCGGAGGCGGCCCGGAAAAAAGGATTACAATTTTAATGTAGGGGCAGGCCTTGCGCCTGCCCAAACGTAGGGGCACGTTGCAACGTGCCCTTACAACGCACGAATACATTGCGGAAAGGGGTTTTTGATTTGGAAACCGAAGTAGGAATTTCTACAAGCAGTGATGCGAAGTTGGTCGATAGATTGATTTCCGTGAACCGCGTCGCGAAGGTCGTCAAGGGGGGCAGGCGCTTCGGATTCAACGCGCTTGTGGCGGTGGGCGACGGCAACGGACGGGTGGGTGTCGGCATGGGCAAGGCAAACGACGTTACCGACGCAATCCGTAAAGCGGTCGAGAACGCGAAGAAAAACATATTTTCCGTCAGCGTCGTGAACGGGACCGTGCCCCACGAAATCATCGGACGCTACGGGGCCGGACGGATACTCCTTAAACCGGCTGGACCCGGTACGGGCGTCATCGCGGGAGGCCCGGCGCGCGCGGTCCTCGAACTGGTGGGCGTGCACAACATCCTTACCAAATGCATCGGGACCACCAACGCGCACAATGTCGTGAAAGCGACAATGGACGGACTGCTCAAACTCAGAACACGCGAACAGATTTACGCGTTGCGTCAAATGCCTGTTCCGGAGAAGGTGGCGGTCAAGCAATGAGCACACAAAACGGAAAAATCAAAATAACGCAGATACGAAGCGGCATCGGGCAGATCAAGAGACAAAAGCTGACGCTCAAGGCGCTGGGCATCACAAAGCTGGGGCATAGCGTGGTCCAAAACGACACGCCATGCATACGGGGCATGGTCAAGTCAATTCACCACCTGGTCCAGGTGGAAAAAACGAGTGGAGAATAGCAATGTTTAAGCTCAACGACATAAAACCGGCGGCAGGTTCAAAAAGAAAAGCTTTGCGTCTGGGACGCGGAAGCGGTTCCGGCACGGGTAAAACCGCCGGACGAGGTTACAATGGCCAGGGGTCGCGCAGCGGCTCCGGTACCAAACCTTATTTTGAAGGCGGACAAACCCCGCTTATCCGGCGCATTCCCAAGAGGGGATTTACCAATATTTTCAAGAAGATATTTCAAACTGTCAATATCGGCGACATTGAAAAAATCGAAAACATCGACAAGGAAATCGGGGAGACATGGCTGTTTGAGAACAAACTCACGCATTCGAAATCGCTGCCCGTAAAGGTCCTCGGCGGTGGCGACCTTACAAAGAGCATCGTGATAAGGGCGCATGCGTTTTCAAAATCGGCACGGGAAAAAATAGAAAAAGCAAAAGGGAAAGCCGAGGTAATAACCCGTGCAACTGCTTGAGACTTTTAAAAATATTTTAAGGATCCCCGATCTCCGCAAGAAGATCGGTTTTACGCTCCTTGCTATATTTATCTACAGGATCGGCGGCCATATCCCCACGCCGGGCATTAATTCACAGGTGCTGGCCGAGTTCTTTGCCCAATCCAAAAATACGCTACTCGGCCTCTACGATATGTTCGTGGGCGGGGCAATGGGCAAGGCCACGGTGTTTGCGATGGGCGTCATGCCCTATATCAGCGCTTCCATTATCATACAATTGCTCGCCACGGTCTTTCCCTACTTTCATAAGCTTCAGCGCGAAGGCGGGGAAGGGCGCAAAAAGATCACCCAGTACACTCGTTACGGAACGGTCATCATTTCGCTTTTTCAGTCTCTGGGCGTCAGCGTTTTTCTCAGGAGCATTGTTTCGCCGTCAACCGGCATTCACGCGGTGCTTCCATCGATGCCGGGGCCGTTATTTACCTTCATTACCGCCGTAAGCCTTACCACGGGAACGATCTTCATCATGTGGCTCGGAGAGCAGATCACCAATAAAGGCATCGGCAACGGGATTTCCTTCATCATCTTTATCGGGATCGTCGACCGGCTCCCCAACGCGATCATCGGCGAGGTCCAGCAACTGGCCGCGGGCACCCGGCACCCCTTCGTCGAAGTCATCGTGCTTGCCATTATTTTCGCCATGACGGCCTTCATCGTTCTCATGACGCAGGCCACCCGGAGAATACCCATTCAAACGCCCAAGAAGGTCGTGGGAACGAAGATGTACGCGGGCCAGAACACGGTGCTTCCACTGCGCATCAACATGGCGGGCGTCATCCCGATCATTTTCGCTTCATCGATCATGTTCGCGCCCAGCATGCTCAAGCAGTTTTTTCCGGAATCCTCGGTCGTTGAAGACATCACGAACATGTTTTTACCGGGACATCCCGTGCACGACGGCATCTATGCGTTGCTCATTATTTTCTTTACGTATTTTTATACGGCCATTATTTTTAATCCCATGGACATCGCCGACAACCTGAAAAAATCGGGCGGGTTCATTCCGGGCATTCGTCCGGGCAAGAAAACGGCCGAGTATCTCGACCAGGTCCTTACCCGGATCACGCTGCCGGGCTCGGTCTTCCTGGCGTTTATCGCGGTCGTCCCGTTTTTGCTCCTGGGGATTTTCAACGTCACCTTCTATTTCGGCGGCACGAGCGTGCTGATCGTGGTGGGTGTCGCGCTTGACACGTTGCAGCAGCTCGAATATCATTTGCAAATGCGTAACTACGAGGGTTTTTTGAAAAAAGGGCGCTTGCGCGGTCGGAGATCATATTAGATACTCTAAGCTTGAAGTATCTACGCGTTAGCGGAGGTACTTCGAGCTTAGAGTATCTTACCTTCAATCAGGCATGCTGCCTGATTGAAGGTGAAGCGAGGATTTTTCTTTATGTCAAAGCAGGAATCGATACAGGTGGAAGGCTCCGTCGTGGAGACGCTGCCTAACGCCTCTTTTCGGGTCCGATTGGAGAACGAACATATCATACTGGCGCACATTTCCGGGAAAATGAGGATGAATTACATCCGCATCCTCCCTGGCGACAAGGTCCTTATCGAACTGTCCCCCTACGACTTGACACGGGGAAGAATAGTGTATCGGTATAAATAATCACGGGGAGAAGCAATTTTGAAAGTCAGAGCATCGGTCAAGAAATTATGCAACGGCTGCAAAGTGATCAAGCGTCGCGGGGTGATGAGGGTCATCTGCTCAAAGAACCCCAAACACAAGCAGCGGCAGGGATAACGGTATTATCACTAATTAATTGCCCGGCTATGGGCAAGGAGGCAGTACTTTGGCGCGTGTTGCAGGAGTTGACATACCAAACAATAAACGGAGCGAAATAGCGCTCACGTATATTTTCGGCATCGGCCGGTCGTCGTCGCGGAAGATATGCACGAAAGCGGGCATCGATTTCTATAAAAAGGTCAGTGACCTCTCCGAAGAGGAGCTCGACCGCATTCGTAAAATCATCGACGGGGAATTTACCATCGAGGGTAATCTTCGCGCAAATGTCCGCATGAACATCAAGAGGCTGATGGACATAGGCTGTTACCGGGGGCTTAGGCACCGCAGGGGCCTTCCGGTCCGCGGACAGCGCACCCGTACGAACGCCCGAACGAGAAAAGGGCCCCGCAAGACCATCGCGGGCAAGAAGAAAGCGCCTTCCAAAGGTTAACCAAAGGTTAACCAAAGGGTTAATATTCAATCATAAGAGAGGTACTTCGTAATGGCTAAAGAGAAGGAAAAACCTGCGGACGACAAATCCGCGGATGATAAAGGTGCGGCTAAAAAAGCCTCGGCCCCTAAGGCCTCGGAAAAAAAGGCTGAAAAAGAATCGCCTGAAAAAGATTCGGCTGATAAGGTCTCGGCTGAAAAAGCCTCGGCCGAAAGGGCCTCGGGAAAATCAGGCGGCAAAGGTGCGGGAGCAAAAGGTGCGGGCAAGGCTGCGGCGGCAGCGGGGGGTGCGGAAGATAAATCCGCGGACGATAAAGCCGCATCGGCCGAAAAGGCCGCTCCCAAGAAACCTAAGAAAAGGGCGGGAGCCGAAGGAATCGCGCATGTTCGGGCCACTTTTAATAACACGCTTATCAATATTACCGATATGCAGGGGAACGTGATCGCGTGGGGTTCGCCCGGCAAGTCCGGGTTCAAGGGCTCGCGCAAAAGCACACCCTTCGCCGCCCAGATAGCGGCGGAAGTCGTTGGCAAACTGGCCTACGACGCGGGAGTGAGAAAAGTCGAAGTCCATCTCAAGGGCGCCGGCAACGGTCGCGAGAGTTCCATCAGGGCGCTCGCGTCCGCCGGTATCAAAATATCGGCGATCAAGGACTATACCTCGATCCCCCATAACGGTTGTCGTCCACCCAAGCGCAGAAGAGTGTAAGAGGAGAGAAAAATATTATGGCAGTGTACCACGATTCGCGGTGCAGGTTGTGCCGCAGGGAAGGCGTCAAATTAATGCTCAAAGGCGAGCGGTGCAAATCAGAGAAATGCGCCGTAGAACGCAGGGCATATCCGCCCGGAGCGCGGATGACAAAGCGCCGGCGTTCCACATCGGAATATAATGTGCAGCTCAGGGAAAAGCAGAAAATGCGCCGGATCTACGGCGTGCTGGAGCGCCAGTTCCACAATTATTTTAAAAAGGCCGCCCAGAAACAGGGCGTCACCGGTGAAAACCTTCTCAGGCTGTTGGAACTGAGGCTTGACAATGTCATCTACCGCCTCGGTTTCGCCCCGTCACGCAGCGCCGCGCGCCTTCTTGCCCTGCATAACCATTTCAGCATCAATGCTAAAAGGGTCAATATACCTTCATTCCAATGTAAAGAGGGTGACGTTATTCAGGTGCGTGAAAAGAGCAAAGGCCTCGACACGATACACAGCGCGCTCAAGTCCGCAAAGGACATTCCCGAGTGGCTGTCAGTCGATAAAGTTAAATTAGCGGGTACTGTCGTGCGCACACCCGATCGCGGCGACATTCCCGTTGATGTTCAGGAACATCTGGTTGTTGAATTATACTCCAAATAAAGAGGAGATTCAGGCAAATGAAGTGGAAAAGTTTATTGATGCCCAAAAGCATCAAAATTGAGAATCCGGACGATGTCCCTAATTACGGACGTATTGTTATTGAACCGTTGGAACGGGGCTGGGGATATACCATCGGGAATTCCCTGCGGCGGATTTTGCTTTCCTCGATGCAAGGCGCGGCCGTGGTCTCGTTCAAATGCGATGGAGTGCAGCACGAATACTCAACAATCAAAGGTGTTGTTGAAGATGTCACCGACATTATCCTTAATATCAAGCAGCTGCGGCTCAAGCTCCTGTCCGACGAAGACGCCGTTCTTCGACTCGACGCAAGCGGAGAAGGGGCCCTCAAGGCTTCGGACTTCGAAAAGAACCCCGATATCGAGATCCTTACGCCCGATCTGCATATCGCCACCATCAACCAGCACGCGAAACTTAAAATGGAGCTGCGCGTGACCGATGGCCGCGGCTATGTGTCGGCAGAGCAAAACAAACGCGACGACGACCCCGTCGGCACTATTCCCATCGACGCACTGTTTTCGCCGATACTCAAGTGTAATTTCGTGGTGGAAAACACGCGCGTGGGCCAGCGTACCGACCTCGATAAAATAATCATGGACCTGACTACCAACGGGAGCATCACCGTCGAAGATTCTCTCGCGTATGCGGCAAAGCTTTTGCAGGACCATCTCGAAGTTTTCGTCAATTTCGAAGGCGAGCTGGAACCGGTCGAAGAGAGCATCAAAGACGAAAAGATCGACAAGCTGCGGATGCTCCTCAAGATGCGCGTTGACGAACTGGAACTTTCGGTCCGTTCGGCCAACTGCCTGCGCGCGGGCAATATCCATACGCTTGCCGACCTCGTCAAGAACCAGGAGGCCGACATGCTCAAGTACAAGAATTTCGGGAGAAAATCCCTTATCGAGCTCAACCAGATCCTTACCAATCTCGGGCTCGTGTTCGGCATGGAAGTCGACAAGATCATGGGGACGGAACCGAAGGTCTGATCAGGATATCCAGGATTAAAGGATTTACAGGATTTAATGTAGGGGCGAGGTAATCTCGCCCCTATAAATGAAAAATGAAATTGTAGGGGCAGGTTCTAAACCTGCCCAAAATATAAAAAGGAAAAGGCTTCAATCATGCGTCATTTGAAAAGCGGAAGAAAACTGGGAATGCCCAAGAGCCATCGCGATTCGATGCTGGCGAACCTGGCCACGTCCATTCTTGACAAAGAGCGGATCATCACCACCCTGGCCAAGGCCAAGGAAGCGCGCTCCGTGGTCGAACGGTTGATCACGTTCGGCAAAAAAGGCGGCCTCAATTCAATCCGGCACGCCGGGAAGACCATAACCGACAAGACCATTCTGCACAAACTTTTTACCGATATCGCCCCGTCGTTCAAAGACCGCGAGGGCGGCTATACGCGCATCATCAAGCTGGGCGAGCGCAAGGGCGACAATGCACTCCTCGTCATCATCGAACTTACCGACAGGGGCGGCGAGGAAATCGCCCGCCTGCGGAAGAAACAGCGTAAGAGCGCCTTGCCGGGCGCACCGGCCCGGGTGCCGTCCAAAATGGAAAAAACGCCTGCTGGAAAGGCCGAAAAACCGGTAAAAACAAAAGCCGCGGACAAGCCTAAGGAAGAAAAACCCAAGGCGGAAAAACCCAAGGCGGAAAAACCTAAGACCGCTAAAGTAAAGGCTGCCGCTTCGGAAGAAGGCGCCTCCGGCAATGCCGAGGGATCTCCGGAAAAAAAGGTTTCGGCTGCGCCTCAAGCTGCGCCTCAAGCGGAGACTCATGAGGAAAAGACCAAGACGAAAAAAGCTCCCAAGGCCGAGGCCGAAAAACCGAAAAAAGCGCCGAAAGAAAAAAAGAAATAAGGACATGGTTTAAATTCAGAAAAAGTTGTCCCCCTCTTTGAGGGGGAATTAAAGGGGGAGGCCGTTGTGCGCAGGAAAAAAACCTCCCCGCGCCCCTCATGGAGGGGTATATATGGAGTACCGATCTCAGATTTACGAAAGGATTTTTACCATGCCAGTCAGTTATAAGGATTTAGGTTTTGTCAACACCCGCGAGATGTTCAAGAAAGCCGTAACGGGTGGCTATGCCATTCCGGCGTATAATTTCAACAACATGGAACAGCTCCAGGCAATCATTAACGGCTGCGTGCAGTCGAAATCGCCGGTGATTATCCAGGTATCGAGCGGAGCGCGCAAGTACGCCAACCAGACTATGCTTCGCTACATGGGCGAAGGCGCGGTCAAAATGGCCAAGGAAATGGGCGGCAACATTCCCATCGCGCTGCACCTCGACCATGGCGACACCTACGAACTGTGCGTGTCGTGCATCGAGACGGGTTTCTCGTCCGTCATGATCGACGGTTCGGCCCATCCCTATGACAAAAACGTCGAACTCACCAAAAAAGTGGTTGAATACGCGCATAAATACGATGTTACGGTCGAAGGCGAACTCGGCGTGCTCGCGGGCATCGAAGACGACGTACAGGCCGCCAAGGCGATTTACACACAGGCAAAGGATGTCGTTGATTTCGTTAAGAAAACAGGCTGCGATTCGCTCGCGATATCCATAGGTACCTCGCACGGCGCCTACAAATTCAAGCCCGAACAGTGCACCAAAAACGCCGACGGCGTGCTGGTCCCGCCGGAACTTCGATTCGACATTCTTGCCGATATCGAAAAGCAGATTCCAGGTTTTCCCATCGTGCTCCACGGTTCGAGTTCGGTGGTGCCCAAGTACGTCGACATCATCAACAATAACGGGGGCAAGCTGGTGGCCGCGGTAGGCATTCCCGCTGATCAATTGCGCCGCGCGGCGAAGTCAGCGGTGTGCAAGATCAACATCGATTCCGACGGCCGGCTGGTCATGACCGCCATGATCCGCAAGACCTTCGCCGAGAAGCCCGGGGAATTCGACCCGCGCAAATACCTCGGCCCGGCCCGCGACGAATTGACCAAGATGATCGTTGACAAGAACCAGAACGTTCTCGGAAGCGCCGGCAAGGCCTGATTCCGGGTTTGGTAATTTTCCTTTTGCAGGGGGCCTGGCTTGCCCATGCCCCAAAATCCAAAGGTGTAACACGGCGAGGTGTTAGGTTCTGTAGGCGAATTATATACGCGTTTAGCGTAGATAATTACCCGTACAGAACCTTATCCACCTTGTGGGTTACGCTTTTTTTTTGGTGGATTTATCGAAGAGATTGCCCTATGCAACCTTCAACATATGAAACCCTTAAGCGGGCGCTGGCAAGCAATAATCCCGTGGAATTAAAAAAAGCCGCGGAAAAATGCCGGGATGTTCTCAAGGCCAGGCCGCATGACGCCGCTTTCCTGCATCTCATGGGGGTCATTGAATTCCAGCTCGGTCATGCGGGGGAGGCCGCGCAATGGATCAAAAAAGTCCTTGTTGTCATGCCTGATTCGGCGCAACTGCACTGTCTTTACGGCGCCATGATGGTTTCTCAAAAAAAACATTCCGAGGCGATCGTCGCCTTTAAACGCTCCATCGCAATAAAACCGGATTATGCCCCCGCACTGTACGGGCTCGGCGGTGTTTACAAGGACAACGGCGATGAGGCCAATGCGATACGGGCATATAACGACGCCCTCGCTATTGATCCGAATTATCATGAGGCCCTCAATGATCTCGGCGTAATGCTTAAAAATAAAGGGGCGCTGACCGAAGCGGCGGACTGTTTTTCGCGCGCGATTGCCGCCCGGCCCGATGATCCGCTTCCTCTGAATAATCTGGGCATGGTTTTCTTTTCCCTGGAGAAGCTTGACGCGGCGGAAGACCTTTTCCGCAGGGCGCTGGCCCTCAAGCCCGATTATCCCGAGGCCCTGAACAACCTTGGCACGGTCCTTCACAACCGGGGGGCCTTCGTTGACGGCGCAGCGCTTTACAGAAAGGCGCTGGCCATGAGGCCGGATTATCCAAGCGCTCTGAACAACCTCGGTCTTGTCCTTTACCACCGGGGAGCATTTGATGAAAGTATTTCCCTGTGCGAGAGGGCGCTGGACGTGCAGCCGAAATATCCTGAAGCGCTCAATAACCTCGGCAATGCCCTGGAGGCGGTGGGTAAGCTGCCTGAAGCCATCGCGGCATACAAACAAGCCATCGCCGTGAAAAGCGATTACGCGGAATATCATAAGAACCTGGGGATAGCGCGTCTGGCCGCCGGGCGATTCGATGAAGGATGGCGCGAATACGAATGGCGCTGGGAAACCGCCCAGTTCTCGGGTGTGAAGCGGGACGGGTCAAGGCCGCCGTGGCGCGGCGAGGCCGTGCCCGGCAGTGTTTTGCTAATAAGGGCCGAGCAAGGGTTCGGCGACACGCTCCAGTTTTGCCGCTACGCTCCGCTCGCCAAGGCGCGGGGTTTTCGCGTGGTCATGGAAGTCCAGCCCGCGCTTGTCAAGCTCATGGGGTCCCTGGCCGGCGTGGAGCAGGTCATCGGCCAAGGGCGGCCATTACCGGACTATGATAGTTTTTGTCCGATGATGAGTCTGCCGTTGGCTTTTGCCACCCGGCTGGAAACAATCCCCGCAGGCGCTCCGTATCTCGCGGCAAATGCTCAAAACGTTGCATTATGGCGAAACCGCCTGCCGGATGATGGCGGAAAAAAACTGAAGGTCGGTCTGGTATGGGCCGGTAAGCCCCGCACACAGTCGCCCGATCTTATCGCCGCGGACCACCGGCGGTCAATGGAGGCCGATATGCTCGCCCCGCTCATGGACATCGACGGCGTGCGGTTTTTCAGTTTACAGAAAGACGGATCACCCGCGCCCAAGGGATTCGGCCTTGTCGACCTGATGGCCGAGTGCGGCGATTTCGCCGATACGGCCGCGCTTATCGCCAATCTCGACCTTGTCATCAGCGTTGACACGGCGATGGTGCATCTCGCGGGCGCGCTGGGAAAGCCGGTCTGGATGCTCAACCGGTTCGACAGTTGCTGGCGCTGGCTGCGCGGCCGCGACGATAGCCCATGGTATCCCGCGCTCCGCCTGTTTCGCCAACCCTCTCCGGGCGACTGGAAGAGCGTCGTGTCAAGAGTCGGGAACGAACTCCGGAACATTGCCGCGCATCGGTGAGCGGGCGGAGTTTCGGAGACCGCCCGACGTTTTCACTGTGCTACCATAACGGGACCAGCGGCGTCAGAACACCGGCGAAATACTTACGGTATACCACGACGAGAAAGGCTTCCAACGCAGAGAAGACGATCCCCATCATGATGCCGCCGGGCGCAAGGAAAAGGTGGAAAAAGATGATGTTGACCAGCACGGGCCCCAACAGGACAAGGCCCAGGGGCAGGAAGATGCCCGTCAGTACCATCAATCCGCCTATGGCCTCAGTCCCGAAAATCAGGGGGACCATGTATTTTGTCTGGAACAAGGCGCCGAAGAAGGCCACCGCCGGACCAGCCATTTCTCCCATTTTGATGAAATGAAAGAACCCGTTCAATCCGAACACCACGAACCCTCCGCCGAGAATGGACCTGACGATTAACGTCGCTATTTTCATGACCGCCTCCTTGAGTATAGGATAATTCAGGTTTAGAGTTTCTTATCCGCCTTGTGGGTTTGTTTCATCAATAATATATATAATTTCAGAACTCCTGATTTCCCGTAAAATGAAATAGTCGGAATTTTTCACCGATCTAAAATCAATAATGCGATTACGAATAAACCATTATGTTTATCAATGAGTTATGACGCTTTCGAACCATGTAATCATGCACCATCAACTCGTTTTAGTAAGAATCTCCCATTTCTGGCGCACCTTCAATTTGCGAGATTTCTGTTTTTTGCTCAACGAAGTCAGGAGTTCTGAATTTCAGATCTCGATCTTTTTGCAGAGTCCTTGCAGAATAAATTTCGAAGTAATAAATCGAAAACTACGATAATCACTTTCCAAATGCGAGTATATCGGCATGCCGCAATGCAAATAGGTTATTAGCCCATCTTTTCTTCCAACCCCCAGGTTGTCGGAAATTATCGCGGTCCCGACAGGAAAAATCGGTAACATCAGCTGCATATTGTGAATCCTGGTTAAAGAGAATTTGACTAAATTGAAGAAAAATAGTAAAAAAAAGTCTACGAGTATAGAGGGGACTAAGAATATCTCAACGGCAATATGTTCTTAATATTTTCTCTATGAGGAATGACTATCCCAAGAGTCTTTTTAACCAACCGGTTTGGGGCCGAGATCAGGAGTTCTGAATTTGCTCTAAGGGCGTTCTGGTTTTTGCCGTAATGTAATTGCACAATTAAGTATTCCCGTTTCCGTGGGTTTTACAGCTTACCAATATTTATATTTTCGAACAACCACACACGGGGGTTTTATGATGAGCTGCAAAAGCATAATTGCCATTTTGTTGTTTCTTGCAATAAATATTGGCTGCTCTCATCAAGTTCATCTAATAAAATCCGGAATAGAAAACTGGAATAAATGGAGAGACGAAAATAAATTAATCAGACCTGACCTCCGAGGAGCAGATCTTCGGGGAGCGCGCCTTGAAGGAGCCCACCTTGATAACGCCGACTTAGATAGCGCCAACCTTCGGGGAGCCCACCTTGAGGGAGCACACCTCGAAAAATCCTTACTTCGGGGATGCCGCCTTGATAACACTCACCTCGAAGGGTCCCACCTTCGTGGAGCCGACCTTCGGGAAGCGCACCTTGAGGGAGCGCACCTTGATAGCTCTAATCTTCAGGAAGCCAACCTTGAGGGCGCCGTCCTTCGAGGCGCCTATTTTTGTGGGGGCGACCTCGATAGCGCCGACCTTCGGGGGGCCAACCTCGATAGCGCCGACCTTCGTGGAGCCTACCTTTGGGGAGCAAACCTTGACAGCGCCGATCTTCAGGGAGCTTTCCTTGAGAGAGCAACCCTTATGTTTGCCGACATTCGGGGAGCCAACCTTGACCACGCCGACCTGCGGGGAGCTTACCTTTTGGGAGCCTACCTTGATAGCGCCGACCTTAGGGGAGCCTGCCTTTGGGAAGCCCACCTTGACAGCGCCTACCTTAGCGGAGCCAACCTTTCTAACACCAACCTTCGGAGCGCCTACCTTCGTGGAGCCGACCTTACGAACGCCAACCTTCGGAAAGCCAACCTCGATAGCGCCAACCTTCGGGGAGCCATCCTTGATGGGGCCGACCTTGGCCAAGTCAGATCATATTACAGGGCAAAACTTGACCCGGATATTTTGTCCGAAATAAAAGGCAATTGGCCCGAAAAACTTGCAACTTTCTGGGATAACGGGAAAAAAAAATGGGTCGTTGATGATACTCTTCTTGAGCAGATCAAGAAACCGGATTGGTATGGGTGGCCAGAGGAAAAAGGTCAAGGAAAATAGCTTCTTTGGATGTTTTTATCAATATATTGTCCTTTCATTATAGTCTTATATTTCATCCCGGCTTACTAAGTTCCTTGTCAAAATCCCCTTCCAGAAAGTATCTTTAATAAATTTTCCATCCATTATCATGGAGTGGTGTTTTTTTTAATTCCGGACACGGTCCCGTATGTTTGAAGAACTAACCACACGGTTCGAATCGATTTTCAAGAAGCTGCGCGGCCAGGGCAAGCTTTCGGAAGAGAACATTTCCGAGGCGATGCGCGACGTCAAACGGGCGCTTTTGGAGGCCGACGTCAATTATCGCGTTGTCAAGAAATTCACCGCCGACGTCCAGGCGAAGGCCATGGGCAGCGAGGTGCTTACCAGCATCACGCCCGGCCAGCAATTCGTTAAAATAGTTTTTGATGAACTGTCCGCGCTCATGGGCAGTTCCGCGAAGACCCTCAGGTTCCATACCAACCGCCTCAATATCGTCGTTCTGGCCGGACTTCAGGGCTCGGGAAAAACCACCGCCTGCGCCAAGCTCGCCCTGTATTACCGCAAGCAGGGTCACCGGCCGATGCTTATCGCCGGCGATACGCACCGGGCCGCCGCAATAGACCAGCTCGAAACGTTAGGCAAATCGCTGGGCGTACCGGTTTACGTAGACCGCTCGGCCCCGGCCCTTGAAATATGCAAAAAAGGTTTACAGCAGGCAACACGCGACGGAATTTCGCTTGCCATCATCGACACGGCGGGCCGGTTGCATATCGATGCCGAGATGATGACGGAGCTTAAAAACATCTGCAAGGAGTCCAGGCCCGACGAGATCTTTTTCGTGGCCGACGCGATGACGGGCCAGGACGCCGTGACGGTGGCCGCCGAATTTTTCAAAGAGATTCATTTTACCGGGATCGTCCTTACCAAAATGGACGGCGACGCACGGGGAGGCGCGGCACTGTCCGTCCTGAACGTGACCGGCGTGCCGATACATTTCATAGGAGTCGGGGAAAAGCCCGACGCTTTCGAACTCTTTTATCCGGAACGCATGGCTTCGCGCATTCTGGGCATGGGAGACATTGTTTCGCTCGTTGAAAAGGCGCAGGAAACCGTTGACGTTGAAAAAAGCAGGAAACTCGAGAAAAAAATCAGGAAGAGCATCTTTTCGCTGCAGGATTTTCTGGACCAGTTGCAGCAGATCAAGAAAATGGGGCCCCTTTCCGAGCTTATGGCCATGATCCCCGGCGTGGGAAGCCAGCTCAAGAACATGGATGTTGACAATAAGGCATTGGGCAGGATAGAGGCGATCATCAATTCGATGACCATGGAAGAACGCGAAAAGCCCCTCATTATCGACGGCAACCGGCGCCGCAGGATAAGCGCGGGCAGCGGCACGAGCGTACAGGACGTCAACAGGCTCTTAAAACAGTTTGATTCCATAAAGCAGATGATGAAGCGGATGAACAAAATGGCGCCGCGCCGCGGACAGGAAGCGGCATTGAAAAGTTTCTTTTCCTGATCAGGATTTACAGGATTCTTAGGATTACTTGATTTTAACTAGAGAGTAAATTTTTTCTTTTAATTCATCTTATATAAGGAGTGTCTTTTGACAGTAAAAATCCGTTTAGCCCGGACCGGGCGGAAAAATGTGAGCCGTTTTCGCATCGTGGCCATCGACAGCCACAAGAAACGGGATGGTCGGTTTCTGGAAATCCTTGGTTCGTATAACCCGCAGCAGAACCCGAAGCAGTTCGTCATCAATACCGAACGCGTTGCCTATTGGTTCGAAAAGGGCGCGCAGCCCTCGGAAACCATCCATAACCTTTTAAAGCAGGACCGCTTTTACGAGAAGCGCGAAGGCCTGAAAAAAGGTTTGACAGTAGAGAATATGAACCTCGAACGTCTGCCCGACCGTAAACGCAAACCGAAAAAAGTCGTGAAAAAAGGCGAGGAAAAGAAGACCGCGTAATGGATGCGGAGCTCATCGCCATAGGACAAGTGCGCAAGCCTTTCGGCCTGAAAGGGCATTGTTATGTTGACGGGTACGGCAGGGGGCTTGCCGGTCTCTCGCCGCCGTGCAGGGTCCTGTTGGGCGCGAGCGAACAGCAGACGCGGACGGTCGTGATCATTGAAATACGGACGTCCCCGCGCGGGTATGTGTGCAGGTTTGAGGGATTGGGCGACAGAAACGGCGCGGAAATATTGCGCGGGGGATTTTTGTTCCTCGAAAAAAAAGGCCTTCCGGCGCTGAAAGATAATGAATACTATCAGTATGAACTTGAAGGGATGACGGTGGTAACCTCCGGGGCCGCTCAACCGGTGGGCGTTGTGACGGAAGTGCAAAACTTTCCGACCATGGACGCGCTGAATGTACGAAAAGAGGACGGATCAACGGTTTTAATAGCAATGGGCAAGGGTATTATCGAGAAAATCGACCGGGACAAAAAAAGCATCATCGTGTCGGAGTCGGCACTTGAGCAGATAATTTAGTTACTCTTGGCTTTTGAACGACATTTTTTTGTCGTTCGGAAGCTTAGAGTAACTTATCTGCCTTTAGGCAGGTTAGAGTATGGTCTTTGAAATTCTTACGCTTTTCCCCGCGATGTTCGAGGGGCCGTTTTCCGACAGCATCATCAAACGGGGCCGGGAAAAAGGTCTTGTTTCGATCGGGCTTGTCAATTTCAGGGACTTTACCGATGATAAACACAGGACCGTCGATGATTACCCTTACGGCGGCGATCCGGGAATGCTCATCAAGCCGCAGCCCCTCGCGCGGGCCATTGAGGCAAGCAGGCAGCGGCTCGGGGATTTGCGGCCCAAAGTCGTTTTTCTCACTCCGCAGGGCGAGCGGCTTGACCACCGTATCGCTTTTGACCTGAGCCGGGAAAAGGCGCTTATCCTGCTGTGCGGTCGATACAAAGGCGTTGACCAGCGGATCATCGACCATTACGTTGACCAGGAGATCTCAATCGGCGACTTTGTCCTGTCGGGAGGGGAAATTCCCGCCATGGCGCTTGTCGATGCGATTACGCGGCTCATACCCGGCGTACTCGGGAACAAGGAAAGCGCCGAGGTCGATTCTTTTTTTAATGGTCTGCTCAGTCCGCCGCAGTATACGCGGCCCGAAGAATTTGAACAGGCAAAGGTCCCGGAAATTCTGCTTTCCGGCCACCACAAGAACATTAAACTATGGCAGATGGAGCAGGCAATTGCGATCACAAAAGCAAAAAGACCGGATGTGTGGGAAAAGTATTGTAAGGATGAAGGAGGAAGTGTTAAAAGCGAGGGGCGAGAGGTGAGGGGCGAGAAGTCGGAAGGTCCAAAGATGAAAGTCAAAATTCGAAAATTAAAAAAACCGAAAGGTCGAAAGTAAAAAGTCGAAAATCAAATAAAAAATCCATATCCAGATCGAAAATAACAAGAGGAGGTAATTGTGGCAGGGCTACAGGAAATAGTAAAAAACGTCGAAAGAAAATTCCTGACCGAAAACAAAGAGGAATTCAAACCGGGTGACACGATATCGCTGTCACTCCGGATTTTAGAAGGTGAAAAAGAACGGCTGCAACCCTATCAGGGGGTCGTTATTTCAAAACACGGAAACGGGCTGGGAAAAATGTTTACCGTTCGAAAAGTTTCGGGCAATGTGTATGTCGAGCGGACGTTTCCGCTGCATTCGCCGATGATTTCGGACATTAAAATCATCCGCCGGGGAAAAGTGCGGCGCGCCAAGCTGTTTTATCTGCGCAATGTCAGCGGCAAATCGACGCGCATCAAGGAAAAGAAATAACTCTTTCCAAGCCGGAAATAGTATTGTATTATTTTAGGGAAGATACGGACACTATCTTCCCTTTTTTATTTCTTGCATTTCCCATGCTATTACCAAACAAATCAGCAGAACTTAAAACAGGCCAGCGGCCGGCCCAGCTCAATATAAAAACGTATAAGCCGGGGGAAGTGGTCTTTGAAGAAGGGACCAAGGGCAGGGAACTGTTCATCATTCAGGAAGGGAAAGTCGGCGTTTATAAGAACTCCCCCGACGGCGAGATCGAACTTGCCTATATTGAAAAAGGCGGGATCATCGGGGAAATGTCGCTTCTTGACAACATGCCCCGATCGGCAACCGTCAAATGCCTTGAAACCTCGAAACTCCTCGTCATCAATGAATTGACATTTCAAACCGCTCTGAAAAGCGTGCCGATCTGGCTGGGAAGCATCATCCGGATCGTGGTCAGCAGGCTCAGGGACGCCAATAAACGCGTTGACCAGGCAACGCTGCGTGACAAGGACAGAGGGGTCGCGGCGCTTGTCCTGCTTCTTTTACCGGGAAATAAATATGAATTCTCCTCACAATTGGCGCTGGATTATGATCTCGTGATCGTTGAGGCCCATTATGTATGCAGGCTGAAAAAAAAGGAAACCACGACAATACTATCCAACCTTGAAAAAAGGAAAATAGTCACCATTATTGAAGACCAGGCGCATAAAAAACACCTGTGCATAAACGACCTCGAAATTCTGCAATTATGGGAAGAATATCTTACATTGAAAAACCAGAAGAAAACTTTCAAGGAAATCAACATTCCCGAAGAAGCCATAGCCATTTTGAGCAATATCGTCTATGTTTCCCAGAAAGAAGGAATGGAAACCGAAGAGGGTACCACGCTTTTAAAGTCGTCCCTGATCAAAGACCTGGAAAATAAAAACGACCATCTTGAAAAAAGCCTTCTGGACTTGAAACGGAGAAATCTCATCAACATTATGCCGGCGGAAAATGGCGATGCCACGCTCATTTTTGAAAAAGAAGTGTTAAGCCGGATCAAGAAAATCAAGGAATGGGCGCCGCGCTTCGAAGAGGAAATAGCATGAAAAGCACTCTCGGCCCATCCTCGAAAATCGACACGAATAAAAACATCACCCAGCGTAATGAAAAGACCTTCAAGCGCGGGGGCCTCATGTTTATAGAGGGCGAAACGAGCGCCGAAATGTATATCCTGAGGTCGGGCAAGGTCAGGATTTTAAAACAGGAAGGCGACAATACCATCGAACTCGCGGTCCTCGGCCCCGGCGCCGTTCTGGGCGAGCTTTCGCTTTTGGACCATCAACCCCGCGGGGCCACGGGGCAGGTGCTTGAGGAGGTCGTGGCGACCGTGATTGACGAAGACCTCTTCGTGCAGACGCTTGCCCGTATCCCGCCATGGTTGACAAATATTATAAAAATGGTCGTCAAGCGCCTGCGCGACACGATGAAAAAAACCGGCGACGATATCGTGTATAAAAGCGTCGCCGGCGCCATTAAGGTCTTGCTTCTTCTGTCGGATAGCGAAGGTTTTCAAAAAGATGACATGCTATGCGTGGCGCTTGCCCGGACCAAGGAACTGTTGTATGCCATAATCGGGTTGGGGTCTTTGGAGTCCGAAAACGTTTTCCTTCATCTCATTTTAAAAGACATGCTTATGATACGGAAAAATGAGGCCGGACAGGAATACATCGTTTTGAAAAACATCGAAGTTTTACAATTGTACATGAACTACCTGCGTTCAAAGCAGCGCGGAAGCACGCTTGTAGGGGAAGGAGCTTCCGAGAAAGCCGGGGAACTCATCGACATGGTCCTTGCGGCAGGGGATAAAGGCGGGAAGAAAATCCAGGCGTCTTTATTTTCCATCGGTCAGGCCCAGGTCGAACTCGAAATGGAAAAAGCGGGTAAGGGACGTTTTATCGACTTCGATGCGGTTGACGAACTTATAGCCTCCAAAATCATCGTGCGGCAGGATGCCGCCACCGAGTCGAAATTCGGCACCCACAAACGGTCCACGTTCGTGTATAATGCGGAAACACTCAAACGCGTGCGGCTCCTTAATCTGTATCTGCCTGTTTTCAAGGAGGAAGTCAAATTTTAAAACCCCTGAAATGGTACACATCGCTCCATACTTCCAAAGGCCGCGACGAAGCGCGGTCCTTTCTGGTCGAAGGTTATAAGTCAATACGACAAATCGGGCAGGTAGACGGTCATCGGATCAGGGAAATCATTTATTCGGAAGACATGAAAGAAATTCCGGGGATTGCGCGCCCTGTCAGGCGCCTGGCATCCACTCAGTTTCGTTCGATATGTTTGTCTAAGCATCCCGCCGGCCCTCTGGCTGTCGTGTCCATGCCTGAAGAGTGTGACAGCGCGGAATTGCCGGGTGTTTGCGGGAATAAAATTCTGGTCCTGGAGGACATCCAGGACCCGGGAAACGCGGGAACGCTTGTGCGCAGTGCATCTGCCTTTGATTTTTCCGGGGTCGTGTGCAGTGATAAATGCGCGGACCTTTTTTCCCCTAAGGCGGTGCAGGCCAGTTGCGGCGCGCTCGTTTCGATGTGGTTGCGCAGGACGCCGGCCTATCGCTCCATTATGGGGTCGCTAAAATCAAGAGGGTTCAGGATCGTGGCCGCTGATGTGAGGGGCAGCGAATCAAAAATGAAATTTTCAGAAGGAGAAAACCTTGCATTAGTCCTCGGAAATGAAGGCGTTGGTATTTCCCCGGAAACGCTCCGTATCGCCCACGATGTGGTGAAGATACCTTTTAACGATAAAAGGGTAGAATCGCTCAATGTGGCCGCCTCAGGGGCCATCATCATGTATCTAACCAGCATCAACCGTGATTCTTGCACGGCCTTCCCGCTTTGACGTGTAGAGACATTCATCGACGTTTTTGACCAGGTTTTTTTCCGAATCCCCGGGCTTTGCCTCGGTAATGCCTATCGAAAGGCTGATTCTTCCGAATTTAAACGCCCCGAGCTGTTTCTGGATACGGTCCGCCACGACCCTGGCCTGCAGTTTGTCGGTATCGGGCAAAACGAGGGCGAATTCGTCGCCACCGTAGCGGAACCCCATGTCGACGTCTTTACGGATGCAGACTTTTATCACCTGTCCCAGCGACTTGAGGACGCTGTCGCCCACCTGATGGCCCTCATTGTCGTTAAGTTCCTTGAAATGGTCGATGTCCATGAGCACCAGCGAAAGTTTGCGCTGGGGGTTGCGTTTCAGCCTGCTCAGCTCCTTCGTCAGTTGTTCCCAGAAATGGCGCACGTTGTATAGTTCGGTCAGGCTGTCGGTGATCGCGAGCTTGCTGAGCAGCTCGTTTTTCTTGACAAGCTCCATTTCGAGCTTTTTCTTTTCCGTGATGTCCTTGGCCGTCACCACGAGCCCGATGATCTGGTTGTAATCGTTTTTCATCTCGGAAATGCTCAGGTTGAGCAGGATGATTTCACCGTGCTTGGTCTTCATGGGGACTTCCTCGTTGGTCGATTTGTTCGACAGCAGCACGACGCCCAGGATCTTGCGTTCGTCCGCTTCATTGACAAAGAGGTGTTTGAGCGGCGTGCCCACGATGTCTTCCTGGGTAAAGCCGAAATGCAGTTCGGACCCCTTGTTGAATTTGAGGATGAACCCGTCGATGTCGGTGGTAAAAATGATGTCGGTGGAGTCCTGGAGGATGCTGTCGAGGTAATTGGACTTGTTCTGTATCCTCCGGATCGTCAGCATGATTTTTTCCATTTTCTGCACATAACCCGCCACGTACCACCTGAACCAGTAAACCAGGACCGAAACCAGGGCGGCGACCACGATGGCCGTACTCATGATCGCGATCCAGGATTGAACGAATATTCCGACCGTGCAGAGCATGACGATCAGGATTCCGAAGGATATGATGCCGATGATAAATGCTTTATAAATGGAGAGACCGTTGAATTCGTCGTGTTGAGGGGAAAAGAAATTGTTTTGTTTCACGAATGGGTTTCCTTACCGTGCGTGAAAAGACGGCCGCGGAGGCGCACGGACACGCAAGCGATATTGAAATATTGGACAAATGGAAACATTATAAAATAATTGCTTTACTCAAATGATAACAGATAAAATAATGACCTTTATATATATTTTACATATAGTTAGCGATAATTTCCAGTCATTAATTTAAGGGTCGTATAACCTATGCTCGGGAAAAAAGAAAAATCGAAAGGCCAGGTTGAGGCGGAAATCAGCGAAGCGGTGACGCGGTTCGAAAAAGAATACATGGGCCGCGGGCCGCTGGAGACCAAAACGTACATCATCGACGATATGATTATCGTCAGGCTCAAGGGCGTGCTCACCCGCGCCGAATACCGGCTCGTCAAGTCGGAGCGCAACGCCAAGGCCCGCGAGCTCATCAAGCAGGTGCGCATCGAACTTATTGAAAACGGGCGCCCCATCCTCGAATCCCTCGTCAAAGGCATCACCCGCCGCAAGGTCAAGAGCCTGCATACCGACATCAGCACCGTGACCGGCGAGCGGCTCATCATCTTTACGCTTGACAAAGCGCCGGAGTGGGAGTGAAGTAAAGGATGAAGGATGAAGGCGGAAGGATGAAAATGTCTGAATCAGGATACCCAGGATTGACAGGATAAAGCAAACTCCGAACACGATTTTAATGATTAAACGATTGACAGGATTGATACAAAGACGGATAATAATTTTGGGAGCTATTGGAAAAAAAACACCCTGAGGCTCTCAAATTTCGCCTCACCCCTGCGAAGCGCTTCCCCTCTCCACTTGTGGAGAGGGGATAAAGGGGAGAGGCTGTTTTCAGATACTCCGAAGCTTGTTTCAGGGTAGTTCATTTAATCCAGTAATCTTTTAATCCCGTAATCGTGTTCGGATTTAAGTTATCCCAACGCCACCTTGACCAACCCCAGCAACGAAACCACTACCCCGATCAGATAAACTACTGAAGCGATTAAGAAAAACTTGCTGGAACGGTCGGCGTTGACCACCCCAGCCGCTTTCTGCCAGAAAACACTTGTTGCAACTTAAGGTAGAATAAGGGGTTATAAAGCAAGACCGGCCAGGCCTGTTTTTTTCCTTGAAAGAGAGTTTAATACTTGGTATTTTTATAACCGTGACAGATATGAAAAAGGCATTTTACAATGCCGGTTATCTTATAGGTCGCGCCGTTGTTCTGCATTAAAACATAGGGTTGTATTTTTCAAGTCCGAACGACTTTTGGTAAGTGCGTTTCGGAAGTGAAGACCGACAGAATACAGCGTTAACGGGTATTTCTGGGGTCTTTTTTTTTGTATAACTAATTTAAACTCAATTACTAAACTTAGTCACTAATTCAGGGCTATGAAAGGAACCTCATGAGCTTGAACCGGAAACTTGACAAATGGGTTAAAGAAATGGCCGACCTGTGCACCCCCGACGCCACCCACTGGTGCGACGGCTCGCCAAAGGAATACGACGCGCTGTGCGATCTCATGGTAAAAGGCGGAACATTTACAAGGCTCGATCCCAAAAAGCGGCCCAATAGCTTCTATTGCCGGTCGAACCCCGCGGACGTGGCCCGCGTTGAAGACCGCACATTCATTTGTTCGAAGAACAAAGACGACGCCGGTCCCACCAATAACTGGCGCGATCCCATTGAAATGAAAAACACCCTGAAGGCGCTTTATAAAGGATGCATGAAGGGGCGGACAATGTACGTGATCCCGTTCAGCATGGGGCCGCTCGGTTCGAACATCTCCCATATCGGCGTCGAAATTTCCGATTCACCCTACGTGGCGGTCAATATGCGCATCATGACGCGCATGGGCAAGGCGGTATTGGACGTTCTGGGGGCCGATGGCGAGTTCGTTGAATGTCTTCATTCGGTTGGCATGCCTCTGGAAAAAGGTAAAGCCGATGTTCCGTGGCCGTGCAATCCCGATCAAAAGTATATCGTCCATTTTCCTGAAGAACGCATTATCTGGTCGTACGGCAGCGGATACGGCGGCAACGCGCTTCTCGGTAAGAAATGTTTTTCACTTCGCATTGCCTCGGTCATGGCGCGTGACGAAGGCTGGCTGGCCGAGCACATGCTCATTCTGGGCATTACCTCTCCAAAGGGCGTGAAAAAATACATAGCGGCCGCATTTCCCAGCGCATGCGGCAAGACGAACCTTGCCATGCTCATTCCCACTATTCCCGGATGGAAAGTGGAATGCGTGGGAGACGACATCGCATGGATGAAATTCGGAACAGACGGCAGGCTCCACGCCATCAACCCGGAATACGGTTTTTTCGGCGTGGCGCCCGGCACGTCAATGGATTCCAATCCCAACGCAATGCTTACCATGACGAAAAATTCGATTTTTACCAATGTGGCATTGACCCCCGATAACGACGTGTGGTGGGAACAGATGACCGAAGACCTTCCCGAAAGGCTTGTTGACTGGAAAGGACAGGAATGGACCCCGGATTGCGGCAGGAACGCTGCGCACCCCAATGCGCGCTTTACCACGCCGGCCGGACAATGCCCGGTGATCGACGCTTCGTGGGAAGACCCCAAGGGCGTTCCCATTTCAGCCATACTGTACGGAGGCCGCAGACCGAGCGTGGTGCCGCTTGTCCATGAGGCCTTTAACTGGCGGCACGGGACTTTTATGGGTTCCATAGTGGGCTCCGAAATGACCGCTGCCGCGTCGGGGAAAATAGGGGAACTCCGGCGCGATCCGTTTGCAATGCTTCCTTTCTGCGGATACCACATGGGTGATTATTTCAGTCATTGGCTCGAAATCGGGACAAAAAGCGCGCCCGACAAGCTCCCGAAGATTTTCTACGTCAACTGGTTCCGCAAAACCGCGGACGGCAAATGGCTCTGGCCCGGTTATGGAGATAACAGCCGCGTTCTTAAATGGATCTTCGAACGCACCGACGGCGGCGGCAAAGCTCGGGAAACTCCCATAGGATTTGTCCCAGCTCCCGACGCAATTGATGTTTCGGGCCTTTCAATTTCCAAAGAGAACATGGTAGAATTGCTTAAAGTCGACGCAAACGAATGGAAAAAGGAATTGGATACCATCAGGGAACATTATGGAAAATTCGGGGGCAGGTTACCGAAAGCGCTGTGGGATGAGCTGGCGGCACTCGAAACCCGGCTTTCAAAGGGCTGATAATAGTATTTTTTATTAGTTTGGCTGGTTTTTACTATATTAATATATGGTAATGGTTTAAAATAGACATCTCAAACTGACCTCACCCTATCACCCGGGCCTTACGGCCACCCCTCTTTCCCTCTCCTATCGGAGAGGGAAAGAGGGGACGGGGGAGAAAAGGTGAGGTCTATCAATAAAAGGATCTATTCGCCCATGCCTTGGTTCACAAAATCAAAAAAAGAGACCGAGCCCAAGCCTGCCAAAGAAGATATTTGGATCCTCTGCGAATCCTGCAAGGCGCATGTTTTTAAAGAAGATTGGTTTTCTAATCTTAAAGTCTGCCCGAAATGTAATTATCATGCAAAACTGACCGCTTATGAACGGGTCGAGTATACCCTGGACGCCGGCAGCTTTAAAGAAATGTTCGATACCATCACCCCCTCCGACCCGCTCGAGTTTGTTTATCCAAAAGGCAGCTACGCCGACAGGGTCAATGAGGCGATGCTCAATACCGGGCTCAATGAATCCGTGGTTACCGGGACAGGTAAGATTGCCGATACGACGGTTGCCGTAGCAATCATGGACTTCCGTTTCTTAGGCGGCAGCCTGGGAAGCGGCACCGGCGAAAAAATCCTATTAATGGCAAACTATGCCTATCATCACCGGATTCCCTACCTGATTTTTTCGGCTTCCGGCGGCGCGCGCATGCACGAAGGCGCGCTGTCACTCATGCAAATGGCAAAAACCTGTGCCGGTATCGCGCGGCTGAATAAGAAGAAAGTCCCCTATATTTCAATCCTTACCGACCCGACCACAGGCGGAACTTCCGCAAGTTTTGCAATGGTCGGCGATATCAATATCGCGGAACCCGGCGCCCTCATCGGCTTTGCCGGCAGGCGCGTTATCGAACAGACCATCAAACAAAAGCTGCCGGAGAATTTTCAGACGTCGGAATTCCTTCTGGAGCACGGATTTCTCGACATGATTGTCCAGAGAAATGAAATGAAAAAAGTGCTCAAACAGGTCCTTTCTTTTTGCACCCGCTAATCATCACAAGGGGAAGTCAAACGTATGGACGATTATTTTGATTTTGAAAAACCCGTTTATGAGATAGAAAAAACAATAGAAAAACTTAAAGGCCTGTCACCGGAAAAGGGCGGCTTGTCCGATGAGATACACGATCTTGAAAAAAAATGCCAGACAATGCGCGAAGAGATATATTCCCGGCTCACGCCCTGGCAAATGGTCCAGATTGCCAGGCATCCCAAACGTCCTGTTTTGCAGGACTATATTTCTACGATTTTTACACAGTTTATCGAACTCCACGGGGACCGGCGGTTTTCCGATGACCAGGCCCTTATCGGCGGATTTGCCATGCTCGGCAAAAACCCGGTGATGCTTATCGGCCATAATAAAGGGAAGAACCTCGAGCAGAACATTCAGAGAAATTTTGCGCAACCGAACCCTGAAGGATACCGTAAAGCCCTGCGTCTCATGAAACTTGCCGAAAAGTATAATCTTCCCATTATCTCATTTGTCGACACCCAGGGGGCATATCCGGGAGCCGGCGCGGAGGAACGCGGCCAGGCCGAAGCCATTGCCGTGAACCTCACCGAAATGGCAACGCTCGAAGTCCCGATCATCACCGTAATCACCGGCGAGGGCGGAAGCGGCGGGGCGCTTGCAATAGCGGTTGGCGATGTGGTGCTTATGCAATCGTATTCCGTATATTCGGTCATTACGGCCGAAGGCTGCGCGTCGATACTCTGGCGCGACGCTTCTTTTGCCCCGCAGGCGGCCGAGGCCATGAAAATAACCGCGCCGTCTCTTCTGGAACTCGGGATTATTGACGAAATAATACCTGAACCGCTCGGCGGCGCGCACAATGATCCCGAAGCCGCGGCATCGGAACTGAAGCGATCACTTTTAAAGCACCTTAAAAGAATCACAGGCTACTCGGTGTCCAGGCTGACGCACAAGCGCTTTGAGAAATATTCGGCAATGGGGAAGTTCAGCAAATAAGGAACTACACACATGGCAAAACAATCGTTAAAAGAAGCACGGGAAGTCAAACTTCATAAAATACCCCTTCGCATCACCGACACGACGCTGCGCGACGGGCATCAATCGCTGTGGGCGACGAGGATGCGGACGAAGGATATCGAAAAAATCATCGACGTCATCGATAATGTCGGCTATTATTCGCTCGAATGCTGGGGCGGCGCGACCTTCGACGTATGCCTGAGGTTTCTGCGGGAAAACCCCTGGGAACGGCTGCGGCTCATCAAATCGAAGGCGGTCAAGACCCCGCTACAGATGCTTCTGCGGGGCCAGAACCTCGTGGGCTACCGGAATTATTCCGACGACGTGGTCGACCGGTTCGTGGCGCTTGCGTGCGAAAACGGCATCGATATTTTCAGGGTGTTCGACGCGCTTAACGATACGCGAAACATCGAGGCGGCCGTCAAGGCCGTCAAGAAACACGGCGGCCACGCGCAGGGCACGCTGTGCTATACCATAAGCCCGGTGCACACCATTAAAAAATTCGTCCAGTACGCGCGGGAACAGGTGGCCGTGGGCATCGATTCGCTGTGCATCAAGGACATGGCGGGCATTTTATCGCCCATTTCGGCGGAAAAGCTCGTTTCCGCGCTGATAAGCGAGGTCGACGTACCGATCCAGCTCCATTGCCATGCGTCAAGCGGCATGGGGGTTTCAACGTACGTCGAAGGCGTCCGGGCCGGAGCGGGGGCCATCGATTGCGCCATCGCGGCCATGTCGGGCACGAGCAGCCAGCCCCCCGTGGAAACGCTCGTGGCCATCTTTTCGGAGACCGATTATCATGCCGACCTTGACAAAGACGCAATGCTCAGGGTCCACCGATATTTCGCCGAACTCTATCCTCGGCGTTGCCTCGACGCATCGCTGCAGTTCTGCATCGACCCGCAGATCCTTATCCACCAGATCCCCGGCGGCATGATTTCAAACTTCCGCTCCCAGCTTTCCCAGCAGAATGCCCTTGATAAACTCGAAGAAGCGCTGGTTGAGGTGTCTCGCGTGCGTAAAGACCTGGGCTGGCCGCCGCTGGTCACGCCCACCAGCCAGATCGTGGGCGCCCAGGCGGTCATGAACGTGCTTTCAGGGGAGCGGTATAAAATGGTCCCCAACGAAGTCAAAGATTATTTCCGGGGGCTGTACGGACGCGCGCCGGCAAAGGTAAACGCGGAATTGGCGCTGAAAATCCTCGGAGACGAAAAACCGATCACCGGCCGTCCGGCCGACACGATCCCGCCCATGCTTCCCAAGGCCACCGAGGGCGTCGATCCCAAATATATAAAGAACGAAGAAGACATCATATCATACTGCATTCTGCCCGAACCGGCCCTTGCTTATTTCAAATGGCGCGACCTGCCCGTTGATCAGCGTCCGCCCATACCGGCCGATGTCGAACTATCCAAGCTCAAGGCCGAATCTCAACCCAAAACCGTTCCCGTTGAAAAGCAGCAGCCCGTTAATCCCATCGCCGCCCCGGCGCAAATGCTGCACCCCGAAGATTTCCAGGGTCTTCTCGAAATGCTGCACACGGCAAGCGGCCTCAAGTTCAGTGAGCTTACCGTCAGGAAAGCCGACATGGCGGTCACACTGCGGGTCGATGGCGCCGCAGGCGTCCAGACCGTCCAGACGCCGCTTGCGCCGGCGCAACCCGATGCCCCGGTTGCCACTGCGCAAGCTCCTTCCGTCGCTCCCGCGAAACCTGTTGAGTCCACGGCGACCGCGCCCGCGCCCACGCAGACCGCCGCCCAGGCCTATTCCCGCACCATCAATTCACCGATTGTCGGCACGTTTTATTCTTCACCCGGTTCGGGGAAACCGAAATTCATCAAGGCGGGAGACAATGTCAAAGCCGGTGACAAGGTATGCATCGTGGAGGCCATGAAGCTTTTCAACGAAATAATCGCCCCGTGCGCATGCACTGTTATTAAGGTGCTTGCCGAGGACGGCCAGCATGTTGACAAAGACCAACCGCTTGTAGCTATTGAGGAAATGTAACAACGCAATCAGCGATATAAAAAATGCCCACACCCGCGCCTTGTCCACACCATAGGGAGTGCTTTGAGGGGTCCCAGGTGTGGACAAGGCGCGGGTGTGGGCAATACAGGTATGTCAATTTCCCGCCGCGATGTCGCAGAACAGGTCGATTTTTTCGAGCTCATCACCCAGCCTGATTTTCACTTTCTCAAGTCCCTGCTCCGATATGCCAAGGCGTTTTACCTGCTCCAGGTCCAAAAACGGCGGCACATAATCCTCGCTAATGGTAAGTTTCAGTTCATAGCACAGGTAATCCGCATAATGACAGAGCCTGACCATGTCCCTGCAATCTTTTGCTTTTGAAGGGAGATGATGGTAGACCAGGGGAGATTGCAGATTGCCGGGTAATTCCCAATTTGTCGTGAGCCAGCGCGCCACGTCGGTATGAGCGTATCCCAATATTTCTTTTTCGGCTGCGTATAAGGACATTTTCTTGCTTTTGGCAAGACGGAGGGCCTTGTGGAAATCTTCATGAAGATATTGTTCCATGACCACTTTGCCGATATCATGGAGCAACCCCGCGCAGAATGCCTCTTCGGCGTCGAAGGGAAAAAACATGGTCATCTGTTCCACCAGAAAGCGGCTGATGACCCCGCAACTCGTGCAGTGGCGCCAGAAAGCCGTCCTGTTGAAGAGGGCGGCTTTCCTGTCATGGGGAAACATATCGAACACCGTAAGACCGAGGACCATGGTATTGATGACGTTGAACCCCAGGATGACTACCGCGTTGTGGATGCTGGTGATCGAACGGGGAATGCCGTAAAAAGCGCTGTTTGCAAGACGGAGTATCTTTGCCGATAGCGCCAGGTCCTGTCCGACGATAAAGGCCACGTCCTGCGCTGAGGTCGCAGGCTCGTGTATTATCCGCATGACGCGCGTGACGATTTCCGGCAAGGTCGGCAGATTGGTGATCCGCTCGATTTTATTCCGCAATTCTTTTGAATTGGCCATAGAGACTATTGTATCAATTAGTAATGCAAAATGCACGAGAAAATTCGCCCCAGTTGCTTACGAATCCAGTAATGATTATTTTAACCTTCCAGAGGAAAAGATGGTCATCAAAAAAAAATCACGTGTTATCGGCGGTTTGCTGTGCCTGTGGACGCTTTTCCCGGTAGTTGCAAGCGTCAATACTGACGGGCAGAACGGTCTGGAGCGCACTGTTTCGGCAAGGCCTTTCGGGAAAGCAACGCTCAATTTCGGGATCACGGCCGATTACGCCCAATCGATTGACTATGTCAAGGGCCCAACGGTCCCGGGTTATAATATCAACAGCGTCTTTGACATATCTAACCCATATTCGAATGTGCTTCAGGACCCGGCAAAAATGATCTCCTCGGATTTTTTCATGTGCCTGGGTTTGACGGATTTCTGGGATTTTTCCCTGGCCTTGCCGTTTTATTACGACTGGGCCGGTTTCGGCGACGTTCGTGACGGCGGTCTGGGCGATCTGGAAATCACGACGAAGTTGCTGATGCCGCCGGTTTCGCTCAAAAAGGTTTATTATCAATCGGTGATCGTGTCCGTGACCGCGCCCACGGGAATGCGCGGCAACGGGCTCTTTCCCCGCCAAACGCATTTTTACGCGAGCGATACCGGATGGAACCCCGCGAGTAATTTTTATTCCACCGACTACATTACCGTCAAGCCGATGCTTGCATTTACCCTGGATTTAGGCCCATCCACGGTTTCGATACCGCTGCAAATCCATCTGAATGTCGGCGGAGTATTTACCGAAGCAAAAAAGCAGAACACCATGGTCGGGGCGATTGCCCTGGAATATAAACCCTCGGATTTCCTGATACTTTTTGCCGATTTCTCCGGAGAGTCGCGCTGGCGAAATTTGTCCGCCGGATATAATATTAGAAAAGACCCGTTGTGGGCGACTCCCGGCATGCGCATCACCACGCCGTCGGGCATATATCTGTCTTTTGCGGGCGATTTCAGCATGTCCTCGACCGGTAATGAAGACCGGCTCAACTGGGACAAAAAAGGTTTCCGCTATTCTACGGGCGTCATGCCTTTTTACGGCGCCCGGGTCTCGATCGGCTGGAGCGGGCCGCTTACCACGTCCGATAAAATGAAAGAGGGTCCGGCGGCCAATATTGAAAGGTGCATAAACCGGCCCGGATTTTCCGACGCGTTTGAAGATGCCGACGGGTGCCCCGATTTTGGCGCCGACAGGGTCGGCGCCGGGGATTCGCTGAACAGATGTTGGAAAATTCATGATAAAGGAGATGTTCTCCGCGATGAAGACGGATGTCCTGATCCGGACAATGACTATGAGGTAAAGGACCAATGTCCCACTTCATCGGGCTCTATTGACGGGGCGCCTGAAAACGACGCCTGTCCTGATTATGAAGGCGCCTTAACCGGCGACACAGCCGAGGGATGTTTCGGGGACCCTGACGATATCGACGGTCTTCAAGACATGGACGGCTGCCCTGATTTCTACAATAATAAAAAGGACAAAAACTTATGCACAAACGCGCCTGAAACAGGCGGCGGATATGACGATGGCGGGTGCCCTGACACCGCGCCGAACGCGGCGAAAAAAGGCCCCGAATTCCTGCGCCAACAGATTTTAGAAGGTCTTGAATTTAAAAACAATAAAGTTGAACTGTTGTTCACCTCGTATTCGATGCTCGATCGTTTGGCAAAGGCGCTTAAAGACAATCCCGACGTGGAAATTGAAATACGAGGGTATACCGACGCTCTGGGGAAGGCCGCCGTTAATACCCAATTGTCGCGCGGCAGGGCCGAGGCCGTGCGGCAATATCTGATCAACCAGGGAATCGATCCTCAGCGGATGCGTGCAATCGGGTTCGGCCCGAACAATCCCGTCGGAGACAACCGGACCGCCGCGGGCCGCTCGCAAAACAGGCGGATCGAAGTCGTGCGCATGAAATGACCATGATAATAAAAAATGTTCAGCACGCTCTCATTTCCTTTTTAATTGCATTTCCTCTCGCAAGCCATGCCGTGCCGCTTCGGCAATGTTTTGCCAAAATAATAACGCGCGACACCCTGTGCACGGTCTGGGTGCTGTTCTCCGATAAAAACGCGGAAAAAGGAAAAATACCGGTTTCCCCGCACGCGCTCGCGAGGCGGGCCAGGGCGGGCTATGGCCCATCGTCGGTTTCCGACAATCCAGTTTCAAGAACGCATATAGCGGAAATAGAACGCCTGGGCGGGCGCTGCAGGAATGTTTTTAAATGGGCCAATGCGGCGAGCTTTTCGGTCCCCGCTTCCGTTTTGAAAACGCTGGCAAGCAGGCCTTTTGTCAAGGACATCATTCCCGTCAGGACTTTTTCCAAACATATTTTCAGGGCGCAGGGAAAAACCGCTTTAAAAAAGACGCTTGCAACGGACACGTCCGGCTTTTACGGGCAGGGCTTTTCGCAGCTCGACATGGTGTCCGTGCCTTCGGCCCACCGCGCCATCGCTTCCCGGTTGAATAAGGCCCCCGGCGACGGCGTCATCATCGGCATGTTCGACAGTGGGTTCAGGCTCAACCATAAATGCTTTAATTATGTCAAGGCGCACCACGCGGTCATTGCCGACAGCGATTTCGTGGAGCATCAGCGTGATGTTTCAGACCCCGATTCGATTCGAAATTTTTACCTTAAGCATGGGGGCGATCCGCCGGAAGAACACGGGTCATGGACCCTGTCGCTTATTGCCGGGCTGGATACGGGAAATTTTGCCGGCGCGGCATGGGGCGCGCAATTCGTTTTAGCCAAAACCGAATGGGCCGCCAGGATAATCATTACCTCCGACAGCGCCGGTGTCGATACGAGCATAAAGGACATTGAAATACACGGTGAAGAAGATAATTGGGCTTCGGCTATGGTCTGGGCGGAAAGTCTTGGGGTGGACATTGTTAGTTGTTCGCTCGGGTACAGCACCGATTTTACTGATTCATTGGGCAATGCGCGGCCGCAAGATGACATTACGTTTTCCGATTTGAACGGCACAACCACGATAATTTCAAAAGCCGCCACAGAAGCTGCTGCACGGGGAATGATCATCGTTAATGCCGTTGGCAATGAAGGACCTCTTTCCGGGACACTTGACGCCCCCGCCGACGTAGAGGACGTTATTTCGGTTGGTGGAATTTGGCCCAATAAATCGTTAGCCGGTTTTAGCAGCCGCGGCCCTACGGCCGACGGCAGGATCAAACCCGACCTGGTTGCCCAAGCTATCGAAATATATGTGCCTGATATTTACTCGCCGGACTCCGCGGACTATGAGTCGGGACCGGCTGGCACTTCTTTCTCCACGCCAATAGTGGCTGGAATATGCGCCCTCATCCGTCAAACGCACCACCTGGATTCCGCCGCGCAACTGCGCGAGCGTCTGTATTCGTCGTGCGTATTCGCGCCAGGACAGACCGCCGTTGATAATAATTTCGGAAGAGGGATACCCAACGCGTTTGTTGCCTGTCAAGTACCCGCGCCTGTTTCTCCGCAAGCCTCCGAATTTGTTTTATATCCCAACGTTCTCGATCTTTTCCATAAGAAAAATCAACACCTTTTCGTAAAATTCCTCGCTGCACCGGATGATCCAATCAATTATTCCCAGGTTTTGAAGGTTGCTGTCAGGACCATCGCCGGCAACCTTGTCTGGAGCCATTCCGAAATTTGCACGGAGAACACGCCCGTTTCCCTCACCTGGCCGGAGTCCGATAAAACATATGCTCCCGGCATGTACTACTTTATTATCACGTATAGGGGAAATTCGTATTCGAAAAAATTTCTCATCCCTGGATGAGCCACTGGAAGCCCCACCTGAAGGTGATTCCCGGCATTCGATAACCCGGAACATAGGCGAAATTGCGGTTGAGGATGTTGTCGATTTTGTAAAATAGGCTGAACGTTTTTATCTGTACCGCGCTGTTTAAGTACAGGTTGTAAATTTCCCTGTTCCAATCGCTCGCACCGCCGTAGGTCATGGTGTCACGCGTGCTCCAGTAATCGAGCACAAGGTCCAGCAGGATATGTTCTTTGCCGTTAATGGGATGGGCCTGATAGCTCAGGCTCGTTTGCGCCTTGACATAGGGTCTTTTATCCGAAAACATCCACCTGCTGGCCGCCGACAGTCCATGCCATTGACCGAAGAGCGGCGCAAGCACCCAGGACAACCGGGGCTGCTGATAGGGGAGCACGTTATGCGGCCAGATTTCAGAGGAATCCGCGGCGCTGAGCCCTGAAATGGCGCATAGACCGGTGTTGATTCCCAACTTTTTATACCAGGCAAACAGTTCCGCGCCATGCGCGTCATAGGGATCGAAAAACTTACCGAATGACCTCTCGGTCGAATCGTACATGACCGGGTACGGGGTAAAATCATGGACCGAATAAACACGGAGCATTCGGCTTCCCGCATTGATTTTTGCATTAACGTTCCAGGTCCAATCGTGGTCGTGGCGTCCGTTATCGATTTTCAAATAATGCTGTCCGATGGCGCCCGATACGCTTGCATCCAATCCGTATAAGGGCGAAAAACGATGTATGTACGAAAGCGCGCCATCGATGTTTGTGGCGGCCGGTTTTGAATTGTCGTATATGGTCTGGTCGTGCCGTACCGCGGCCGCGGACAGCGACAGCGTGTCGGCCCCTAAAGGCAGATACGGTTTTACAGCCAGCGAATATTCGTTGTTTCTCCCGAGATATTCGTGGTTTGTTAAAGGGTTGTCCCGCGTATGTCCTTCGGTAAGCAGTCGCGATTCAACGTTCAGAAAAAACCGCTTTATGTGCATGCCGGTTATTCCCGCGTCGGCGTTGGTCCCATATTGGAATATTTCCTCCCATTTGAGCGAGTCATTGGACTCATATGATTCTTCGTTGTGCTGGTCGTTGTAAAAGAGCGAAAGAAAGCGGCGCTCCCCGTTCTTTCCAATCGAAACGAGGCGCATGCCCGAATTCTGTTCGTTGACAAGAGGATATTTTCCGCCCGACGACATAAGCGAAGTGTCAAGCACAAAGTAGTTAAAAAACGTTTTCACGTTGCCGTTTGTAGCGTATGTCAATGGAGAAAAGGACCGGTTGTTTGAAAATATCCCAACGGACAAATCCGGCGACAGGGGCCGGGTGAACCTGACGCAGAAAATGTTTTCGTTGAACACCCCGTGTTCCCACATAATATCGGTTTCGGGGACCACCGGCCCCTCGGGGTGCAGGATATAGCGTACGTGCAAGGGCGGCTCCAACAGGATGTTCGACAGTTGCATGGAGGTGACCGCGTCGCCGCCCTTCAGGGCGTTCGTGTTCTCGCCCAGCATGCTTTCGTTGGAATACAGAGTCAATCCCGGCAAAGGAAAACCGTACATCATGGACCGGTTCAAGGCGCTCGAAAGTGAAAAAGGAACGGACACCACTTGTTGACACCCGCGCATGGCCTCGGAAAGTCCGATCGCGTCGGAGGTGAATAGATACGATTGGTCCAGGCGAGTGGGGCTGAACAAAGAATCAATGGAAACGGGGAATTTTTTAAATCGGGCAAGATACTTTGATTTTTCAAGCAGCAGCGAATCTCTCACAGCAGTTTTTGCCAGGGAATCCGCGTGAGACAAAGCGCCGGGGGCGGCTGTCGGCGCTGTCGTTTTCTGAAGCGAATCCGGTCCCGGCTTGCCGGACTGGCCAGGATTGGCAGCTGTCCCTTTTCCCAGGGACGTTGCGCTGTCGATTTTTGAAGAAATGTCCGCGCCTGAAACAGGAACAATGAACAGTGCATTCAGTACGATACAAGTAAACACCGTTATATTTTTTTTCATGTGTTCCCCAAAATACAAAGTGCATCTGCGTTTGAATAGTACAATCTTTATTCGGCAATTTCGTATTATCTTAGTGATGCAACATTTGTTCGGGTAAATAAAGTATAATGTATATTTACGGTTGCCAAAAATCGCCAAATTCCCTATGAATAAAAAGCACAGCAGACCCTTTCCGCTCTTTATTGTACTTTCCGTGCCGCTCCTGTTCCTGGTAATATTCTGTCAATGCGTGTATTTTAACGTGTTTTACAATGCGAAATCGGCCTTTGACGCCGCATATGTGGAACACGGCAAACTTCTTAAAAAAAACCCCGATTCCACGACCGTGGCGCTCCCTTCCGAAATCCAGGCAAATTACGACAGGGCAATTGACAAAGCATCAAAGGTAATGGAAGAGTACCCGAAGGAAAAAAAGTGGCATGAAAAAGCGATTTTTTTAATAGGAAAAGCAAGCTTTTTTAAAGCAGACTATGAAAAAGCAATACGCACATTCAAGCGGCTCCAAAAGGAATTTCCCGGGAGCCCTTTCATTCCTGAATCCTATTTATATGTCGGGCGATCATATCTGCTGTCGGGAAACCTGGACAAGGCCGAAGAGACATTTGCTTTAATCATTGAAAAATATCCCGATTTTAATAAAAACCAGGACGTTTCGCTGCTCTTGGTGGATGTGGCCATTCGCCGTGAAGGCAGGGCATTGGCCATAGAGCTTCTTGAGAAGACCTCGGCGTCGGTCAAATCCAAGGACAGGAAGGTCGACCTTATCATCAAGACCGCCCACCTTGCCATGGACCTTAAACAATTTGATAAGGCCATAAGGCTTTTTGAAAATTGCCCGCGTGACCGCAAGCATCCCGAGCAGCTGTTTCGCATCGACCGCGGACTTGCGGCATGTTTTGAGGCAAAAGATTCGCTCGATCACGCCTTGAGCGTGGTGATGGCGATGTTGAACAATAAAATGTATCTGTCACACATGTCGGAAATGCTTCTGCGGAAGGCCTCGCTGTATAAAAAACTCGGGAAGATCGACGATGCGATCGAGACCTATAATTCAATTACAAAAACCGATTCCACGAATGAGGCCGCGGGGACCGCGTGGTTTGAGCTGGGGACCATTTACCAGAAGAAAAAAGTGGATTATGTAAAGGCAAAAGAATGTTTCAGCAAGGCCTCGACGATTGCCAAAGACACCATCGTCCGTAACGAGGCCTTGCTGAAGATAAAATCCATCGATACCTTGACGTTTTACCGCGCGATGAAAGATACGGTGGACATCGCCAAGGGGCCGGGCATGCGCAACCGAATCGAATTCAAAATAGGGGAACTCTTCTGGCTTGAATTGAACCAGCCCGATTCCGCCTTTACGCATTTCAAGGTCCTCTCAGGCAAAAACGACAGCCTGAAGCCCAAGGCGCTTTATTCCGCGGCATATATCGCGCGGCATGCCCTTCATGACACCGTTGCCGCCGACAGTTTGTATAAAGTACTGTTGAATAAATACCCCGCAAATGAGTACACAAAAAAAACACAGGAAGACCGTGGGGAAAAATTGACCATTTATACCCGGCAGGACTCGGCGCTGATGGCCTTTGCCGCGGCCGAAAGCCTCTATTTCAGCGGCAATGACTCCGAGGCCGCGGTCGCTTCGTATCGCAAAGTGTATGAGGTCTTTCCGGATTGTGAAGCGGGTACGAAAGGTCTTTATGCGGCGGCCTGGGTCAGCGATAATATTTTATGCAACCATAAAACGGCGTTCAGATTGTACCGGATGCTCTGCGATTCCTTTCCCAAGTCCGAAATCTGTTTGAATGATGTGCAACCGCGTTTAAAAATCGTGTCCGATACTCTTGCGGCCAGGAAAGCGCGCCACGGCGCGCAGGCGCAAGCTGGAGGCATGACGGACACGCCTGAAAAACAAAAATCGCGGCCGGTAGCGGTCCCGGCCGCGGCGCCATCCTTGCCGACTCCCAAGGCCGATACAACGCATGCGAATTCCATTGCCTCATCAATGTCCGGAAGGGACATGAATCCCAGAATGCGCATGATGCACCCCGTGGATTCGATTAAAACCCTTTCCCCGAAACCGGATTCCGCCGCTTTAAAAAAATAATTGCTATTATTTTTCCATTTTAATTACTTTACTAATTTATTCTCCAATGATATAATTATTTTTTCGAATTCTTTTTTCTTTTCCATATAATTTTTCTCACCTTTTTAAGGAGGTTTGGTATGCGTCGTATGACATCGTTGGTTGTTGCCGGACTACTCTTGGCCGGATGCGGCGGAAGCAAGACACAGGGACCTGGTGCAAAAAACACGTCGGACATGCCTGATTTCGTCCTGAACCCTCCTAAGCAGGTCGGTGTGCTTTTCGGGACCGGTATTGCCGAACAGCAAAGCCCGCAGCTCGCCAAGGAAACCGCCGATCTCCGCGCTCGCAAGGAAATCGGTACGGTGCTGTCTTCGAAAATAAGCAGCATGCTGAAAGACTTCCTCGGTCAGGCCGGAATCGGCACCGGCGCCGAAGTAACCGAATTGTCCAATTCGGTGACAAGGTCGATTACCGAAGTCGAACTTATCGGCGTGACCATTGAAAAACGCGAATATATTAACGGCAAGATGTACTCTCTCGCAAAATATCCTCTCGATGATTCCATGAAAAAACTGGTCAATGAAGCCGTGAACAAATCCCTGTCTTCCAAAGAGGCGCTGCTCAGCCAATTCCGCGCGAAGCAGGGGTTCGAGGAACTTGACAAACAACTGGACAAGATGAAAGCTTCGGAGCAGTAAAAAAAGCATAAGATGACCTCACCCCTTTGTCCCCTCTCCGCCAGGAGAGGGGAAAGCCACCTCAACAAAGGAAAATTCATTCTTTCGCGACTTCACACGAAAATCCCTTCCCCCTCTTTCCCTCTCCCCATGGGAGAGGGAAAGAGGGGAAGGGGGAGAAAGGGTGAGGTCAACAAGTCTGTTTTTTTTATTCTCCTTAGAAAAACACCATCTTCGAAAGGACCCCTAATGACCAAGATACTTTTCATGATTTTATCAGCGCTCTGTATCATTCCCTTCGTTGTTCAGGCGCAGGACGTCTCCAAGGATGCGGGCAAATACGAACGAAAATCCGTGACGTATATAAATGCCCTGTGGCTCATGGATGAATCCGCTCACCAACTGACAAACGAACAAGTCGGGTTTGTTCTCGACAAAGTTAAAAAAGACATCACGATGAAGCGGTTCGATTATAATCCCGTGCCTGAATCGTTCGTATCCGATTTTGTCACTCAGGCGAATGCGTGTAAATTTCCTTCATCGGTCCCCGGGGCCATGGCGCAAACGGGATTTTCCGGATTCGGGCTTGGAAACGTACCCGATCCCATGCTCGACAGCATTACCGCGATCATGGAGCGGACGGTCGTGCCGAAAATCCTGGAAATCGTGGACCTGAACAAGGAAATGCGGGCAGGCAATTTGACCAGCGAACAGCAGCGGAATTCGTTTATGTCCGATAAGGCCAAGACCCTTGGAATTACCATGGAAGACATTGATAAAGTAATGAATTCGGCATATGTGTTCATTCCTCTTGTCCGCCGCGTCCATGAAGAACTCAAGGACAGTTCATACACCATGTCATTCGACGCGGGAATCATCTGGTTCCGTATTTCCACAAAAGGTGAAAAGGCCAGGGCAATACCGGTTGTAAGGAAATTTACCTATTCGATGGGGCCGGGAAGGCTGGGAAAATCCTATATTTCGTCAACGGGCCCAATCGATTATAAGGAGTTCGCTTTCCGATCGGCGGTGAAAAACGCCGTGCGCAACCTTGTGGTGGCGACCCAGGAAATACCCGAATTCAGGTTGTCGGGCCAGGTGCTTGAAACGGGGTTTTTAAGCGTGGGTTTTGACCTTGGTAAAAACGAAGGCGTCAAACTCGACGACAAGTACCACATTGTCGAATTTACGGAAGAAGCCGACGGCAGCGTCTCGCAAAAGAAAAACGGCTGGGTTATGGTGACGTCGGTAGGGGATTCCAATAGCTCACATGGCTACAAGTCCAAGGCCCAGGTCATTGCGGGAAGCCCGTTTACGGGAGCGGTGCTGAGCGAATATCCGAGGATACCCATTGATATCATATTAAAGGGAAGAATGTTTGCGTTTAAAAATGACACGACAAAAATTGCAAGCCTATTCGATAGCCTTAACCTGACCAACGCATATGGGTTCGGCGTCGACGCGCAGTATGACATAGGCCGAAGTATAGGCATACCACAGTTGTTTTTTGATATTGGATTCGGTATGGGGTTCGGAAGCGCATCGGGCAAATTAAATCTTGGGATGAATGGTGATATAGTGATAGGAGATATAATAACAGCAAAACTAAGCAGCAGCCAGTGCCTGGCATTTGAAGGTTCTTTTGTAAAGAAGTTTTATTTGGGACGCTTGGCGCTTGTGCTTCAGCCGACCTTCACTTATCAGATCGTATCGGTTAATTCAGATCCTGTCAATGATGGTTTCAATGATATTTACTATAGCGTAACTAATTCCAATCTTGGATTCGCCGCGAACGCGGGGCTCGAATATGCCCTTGGAGCGGCAGTCAATTTCGGCGTTGGCGCGGGATACCAGTTGCTTGGAACCAACAAGGATTGGAACCTTGAATCGAAAACCGGCTCCGGAGGAAGTTGGAGCAAGCTTGGTGATAGTTATAAAAATAATGTAGGGCTTAATTATTCCGGCTTGACATTACAGATATATTTCACGTGGTCGGTGCCTGGGCTGCCGTTCGATCCGATCGACCTGGTCAGGGCGGGCGCGGGATTATAAGAAAATTCACCTCACCCCTCGGTCCCCTCTCCTTAGTAAGGAGAGGGGAAGGCGCGAAGCGACAGGGGTGAGGTAAAGTATAAAAAAATGCAATCATTCAACGAAAGGACTTTTTCATGAAAAACATGTCCAAACTAATAATCACGGGAATCATGCTCGCTTCGAGCATGATGAGCGTTCAGGCAAGTAAAGACTCGAACCTTCCGGTTTCCCAGCAGGCCACGTTTGTTGAAACGTATTCGCCGTCGGAAGTCACCATCCAGGCCACGGGCCTTGGAAAGAACGACAAAGAGGCGATCATCGATTTGCGCAAATGCGCGATCAATTTCGTCCTCAACCTGGGCACTGACCCGCTGCTCAATACCGAAGGCGCCAAGTCGCAGTTCAGCGGCATTGCCGAGGATTTTTTCTTTCCCGCAAACGTTGACAAGTACATTTCGTGGGAGTCAGATAAAGTCGTGTCGGCCTTGAAATCAAGGCTCCCCAACGGTAAAGAAGGCATGAAAATAACCAAGGCGGTGCGCGTCAACAAAAAACTCCTTACCGACGACCTGGTTTCAAAAGGCATCATCAAATCCCGTGAAGAACTCGCCGACGCAATCGGCATGCCCACCATCATGGTGATCCCGGAAACCCCCAAGGGCCAGACGCCGCTCGAAGTGTTCGACAAAAACCCTCTCGCAAAACATGCTGCGGCGGTCATAGAAAGCTATTTGACAGCGCGCAAATACGACGTGCTTGTTCCCAAGGCAATGGACCAGATAAACGAAATGACCAAGCTGCAGGGTGAAGTAAAAGGCGTTGAAGAAGACCCCGGTTATCAACTCGCCTTGGCATTGGGGTCCGACGTGTATATCGTTTTTGCGGGAATGGTTTATTCGTCCAACAAGGTGACCCTGCAACTTAAGGCCTACGAAACCACCACCGGCCGTCTTCTCGGGACCGAAACCGGCTACAGCGCTTCACGGCCGGGTCCCGCGGAACCCCTGGTCGAAGAAGCCGTCAACAGCGCCATTGACAAAGTCTTGCAGCGCCTGATCAATTACTGGCAGGACGACGTGAAAAAAGGCATACAGTATAAGCTTGTCTTCAAGAGCATTTCGGGGTCCATCGATGAAGCGATCAAGGACAAAATCTCCGACGTCATGGACGAGGCGTTTGCCTTGTCGAAAGAGAACGTCGTTTCCGACAAGACGCTCGATTATAACGTCTGGGCGAAAAAAGGCGATTACAACAAGTCGTCAAAAATTTACCGGCATTTCCGGGACGCTTTGAAGAGCACGGCAAAACTGACCCAGATTAACATCAATAAAAAACTGATCATTATCGGCATAGAACCGCTGTAATTTCAGACAACCTCTCCCCTGTCGCTTCGCTCCTTCCCCTCTCCCAGTGGGAGAGGGGAAAAAGGGGTGAGGTGGTTCGTTTAGGAAGAATGGACGGGTTTAAAACCCGCCCCTACAGTATGGACGTAAATTTGTACGAGGAGGACAAGCCCAATGAATAACAAATACCAAATTTTATCTATAATGTTCTTAACCTGCATATCAATGTCGTTTGCCAACGACCAATGGGTGAACACGGGCCGAGATATCGAATACCCCAATGAACTTTATTTCGTGGGGGTCGGCATGTCGGAGCGCGGGCCCGACGCCGCGAAACAAAACGCCATGGTCGAAGTCAAAAAGCAGATCACCGTGAAAATCAGCGCATCGACCCTCGACGAGCAGTTTTCGCTCACCACGGGCAACAGGGAAATGTCCGCGAACCGCGTCGAATCGCGCTCGCGCCTTGTCACGAGCGGCGAGGTGCAGGGAATAGAGGTTGTTAAAACCGCGACACAGGGGAAAATCACCTATGCGTTGGCGGTCTTGGACAAAAAGAATTTCGTGTCCAATTGCCGCACAAAAATATCCGAGCTTAAAAAGCAGCTCGAGCAGCTTATAACGGGCGCGAATGCCGACGTTAACGGGGCGAAAATCGGGGCCGCACTGGACAAATTGTCGGCCGCCAAAAAGATCATCATGGAAATCGGCGACGAGCGCACGCTGCTTTCCGCGGCTGGAGAATTGACTGCCGCGGAACAACTCAACTATACCATGACCGATATCACGGCGCTCTACGAAAAGTGCGTTTCCTCGGTGCGTATGACCAAGGTAAGCGGCGACAATCAGGTGTTTGCCGTAGGCATGGTGCCATCCGAGCCTTTTGTCATAGCGGTCGCAACGACCGACGGCGCGCCCGTGCCGATGCTCCCGGTGGCCCTGTGCGAGGGCACGAAAAAGATCCTGGAAAAGTTTACCGACGATAAAGGCAGGGCCGAATTGATGCTGGGCGAAAAGGCCGATATGTCGGTCGGGTCACATTCGTTTACCGCCTCCATTTCCCTGCAAGTATCTTCCACGGCAAAAAAGTACCTGACGGCCCAGGACCAGACATTCGGCTATACCGTACAATCGAACCCCTGTTTCGCGAATGTCCAGGTGGAAGTTTCACAAACGCTTTTCCGCGACAGGGAAGAAATCGCGAAAAAAGTCATCGCGCGCATTGCAAAATACGACCTGAAAAACGATCCGCAGTCCGAGAATACACTCAAAGTCATGGTAACCGCCACGGAAGCGGGCGGTGTCCAGGGGCTGTCGCAGAGCAGCAGTTTCATCAAGACGGAGGTCACTCTTGCCATGACGCTTATTGACGAGGATAAAAAAGAAGTCGCGTCGATACAGGGTACGGCCAAAGGCCTGGGAGGGTCCGTGGCCAAATCGGCGGCCCAGGGAATTGAAAATGTCAAGATCGACAAAGACCTGAAACCGCTCCTGGAAAAAATATGCGGCGCCAAGACGAGCGCGCCTAAACTGAAAATAGCCGTGTTTGAATTCAAAAATCGCGGCTATTACGCGTCGTGGTGGGACATGGCGCTTAATCTTTCCGACATGCTTGTCACCAAGGTCATCAACAGCGGAAAATTCGACGTCGTGGAGCGCAGCCAGCTCGATAAAATAATGGAAGAAAAATCGCTGGCGCAAAGCGGCGTGGTTGAGGAGAAGGAAGCTTTGGAGGTGGCCAAGCTTGCCGGGGCCGACCTGGTCCTTATCGGCACGGCGAATATCGGGGCGGGAAAAATCGAGGCCGATGCCCGTATCATTGACATAAAAACCGGCATCGCGAAATGCGCGATGAGTTCTTCGGCATATTCGATGTCCGAATTACGCGCACTCGCGGATGATTTGGGCGGGCAGATTAAAGGGAAATGCACGAAATAATGCACATCACCCCTTTGTCCCCTCTCCTTGCCAAGGAAAGGGGAAGCCGCAAAGCGGCGGGGGTGAGGTAGAAAGGCCGGTATGTTCCTCAAAAACCGCGGTTGTACATGGACTGTTGCCACCCGTATAAGTTTGTTGTTTGTGGTTCTGTGTGCGGGCATTGGTACATGCAGAACCCCGCTCGGGTCTATTTCGGTCATCGTCGGCAGTGCATTCGTAAAGCACGACGGCGACACCGCCTGGGTCAAGGCGCGCATACGAGCGCCGGTCTATGAAAACGACGCCATAACTACGAAAAGCGAATCCGAGTGTGAAATCACCCTCAATGAGGACAAAGTCATACGGTTAAGCGAAAATACCGCGGCCATCATTTCCGAAAAACAGGACGCGAGCATAAACCTCAAGACGGCCAAGGGCTCAATGTGGATAAATGTCAAACACCTCATCAATAAGCGGACGTTCGACGTGACCACTCCTACCGCGGTCGCCGCGATCAGGGGGACCGTGTTTGGCGTGCAATGCGACCAGAACAAATCGGACTACATGGTGTTCAAGGGGGCGGTTGCCGTGAGCGCCGCTTCTTCCAAGGAGAAGGGAAGCGGGGACTCAACGTTTCTGGTCAATTCCGGCAGCCAATTTACTCTGGTAAAAGACTTGAACCTGTATTTAAAACAGGAAGAAAAAGACCTGAAAAATTATCTGGAACAGTCGAATGAGGAATTTGAAAAATATAAAAACGAAGAACAGGAAAAATACGATTCGTTCGAGAAGGAAATGCAGGAACAGATCGATAAAATGATCAGCGAGGAACGCAGCGCCTTCAAACGGATCAACGACATGAATTATACCCTTCGGCCCATTGACGTTAATAAAATTTCTAAAAGCGAATGGGTCAAATGGAACCAGTCAAGGGACAAGGAATTGAATTGGCAGTAGGGGCATGGCTTACCCGTGCCCAAAACATCGCACGTACATCGTGCCCCAACAAAATCCACGATCAAATTTCCCGTAGGGACGCGTTGCAACGCGTCCATGTTATTTCCGGATCGGAATGACCGGTGCGTAAGACCCTGTGTCGATGGTACTGTCACCGTACGCGTGATGGTACGCCCATTTCTCCGGGTGCGATAAGTAATTTTCAATGAGCGCCCGTCCGGTCTTCATGATCGCATCATATCCTAAAAGCACGGTGTCGGGAAAGAAAAGTTCCTGGGAAGAGGACGCCGTAACCTTGTAGCCTTTTTCCATGGCCGTTAACAGAGCAAAATCCTTTTCATCTTCAATATTTTTAAAATGGATTTTCAGGTTGGATTCATGCTGCGCTTCAAGCGGTTTGAGCAGCGTGTTCTTTATTTCAAGGCATTCCTCACACGTTGGAGACCCGAAAAAAGTAAGCACGAGTTTTGACTGCGAAGGTTGATTTGCGTAAATCGCGAAAATCGATGCGAGAAGAAGTACCCATGCATTCGAAGATTTCATAGGGCCCTTTATTTGCCTTTTATATCAGTCTGTTTCAGTCCCTTTACTTTCCGGGCGTCGATGGTGAAATTCCTGAGACTGGTCTTGTCGACGAGCAAAAACGGCAGTTCCCTTTTTATCAGAACGTTATAGGAAGTGTCGGCGTACGTTTCTTCCCCGATGATCTTCCATGCGGCAAACCCCGGAGAAGGCTGGGTTTCGACGCTGTCGCGGACGAACCTTTTGTCGGGCTGGTAGGTGTAGGCCGAACTTTCGTTTCGCAAAGCCCAAACAAAATTAAGGTTGTCGCGGTCCTCTTCAAATGCCACGGCCAATTTGTCCGGAGCCGCGGTCATGACTATACAAGGCGTTTCTTTCTTGAAATAAATCTGCTTGACGTAATAGTCCTCCACTTTCTTCAAGGCATAGCTCGTGGAATCGATGTTTTTATCGACCTTCATCATGTGCTTTTCCAGCAGGATGCCATCGGAAATATACAGTTGCAGTTTAGGAATGTCCCTGCTCGACAAACCGTATTCCCGTATAAGGCCTTTTGTGAGCGGTACCCGTGATGAACATCCGAGCATAAGCGGCAGGGCAATGAAAAGAACGGACAGGCGCATAGGGTAATCCTCTTTTTTAATAAAAAATATATTTATGATGAACGGTCCGAATGATTTTAATTTGTTTTAACGCGAAGTAGTATGGTACAATTTAATATCTATCCGCCTTTGCTTGGCTTCCCGCTGAGAGTCTTATCCGCCCCCGGCAGGTTAAAATAGAATATGGATATACTCCGAGAAAAAAAAGTTGACGGCCCACGGCAAAGGTTCGGCAGGTATGTGGTTGTCCGCGCACTTGGCAAAGGCGCGATGGGCGAAGTATACCTCGCGCACGATCCGGTCCTGGACCGGAAAGTCGCGCTGAAAGTCATCGCGATCGATCCAAGCCTCGACCGGGCCACGCGGGAAGAATATTTTAAGAGGTTTTCCTACGAAGCGCAAGCGTCGGCCAGGCTTAACCATCCGTCAATTGTTGCCGTCTATGATGCCGGAGAGCACAACGGGCTTCCGTGGATTGCCTTCCAATATGTGGAGGGAGAAACCCTGGAAAAGCTCCTCGGGCGACGGGGAAACCTTCCGATCAAACGGTGCATGGCCTTTGCTCTGGACATCGCTTCGGCCCTTGAGCATGCCCACGGCTGGAAGATCGTGCACCGTGACGTGAAGCCCGCCAATATCCTGATCGAAAGCAGCACCGGAATCGCGAAACTCGCCGATTTCGGCATTGTAAAGGCGCCCTGGGCCGCAATGACGCAGGAAGGAGACACCCTCGGTTCGCCCGGATACATGTCGCCGGAACAGATCGACGGGGCCGAACTTGATGAGCGGGCGGACATATTTTGCCTGGGCGTGGTACTCTATCAGATGATTTCGGGCAAACACCCCTTTCTTCGCGATACGGTGTCGAGCACCGCCTATGCGACGTGCAGCGGCGCCTATGCTCCATTGCGGGAGGTCGCTTCCAACGTTCCTCCGGCCCTTGATTGGGCGGTCAGGAAGTGTCTTGCTATTGACAGAAGGAAAAGAACCGGCTCCGCCGCGGAACTTATTTCAATGCTTAAAACCGTTCCAGCGCATTTTGGAGGTCTTGGGAAATATCCAACTGGAAAAAATGCCGCTAAAAATTTGATCGGTATCGCAAAAAGGGGCATGCGGCCCCCGAAATTTGTGATGCGCATAATACCGGCGTTGAAAAAGGCGGACCGTCCGCGTTGGGCGACTATTTTTTTCCGGGGTTCCCTGGCTGGAATCAGTGTCATTGTTTGTATTACAGGTATTAATCTTTTCATGAACTCGCCCTCCCTCCCGAAAGCGGACTCAGTGGAAGGACGGCTTGTTAAGCAATGCACCGATGCATTGGAAAAAAACAACCGTGATGCAGGGCTTGAAGCATGTACTAAATTGTCAAGCATAAATCCGTTATATCCGCAATCGCTCATAGTCCTCGCGCGTATCATGATAAGGGAAGGCAGGTACGACGATGCCGCGAACGCCTTAAACCGCATCATACAATTGAAGGGCGGCAAAAAAACCCTGAAAAAAGAGCGGATGAAAATCCTCCTTGAAATATGCAGGCAAATGAAAAAAGGCCCCGCACCTGCACCGCTTTTAGACTTGACGGCCTTCGCTCTTTTTGCGGACGGCCGCCGTCTTGTGCGATCGTGGATCACCGACACCAATCACTGGCTGCGATGGAACGCCGTGGAGGTCCTTAAAATGTCAAATATGGAAGTCGACATGGTCCCCGTCTATATTCAAGACCTCTCCTTTGCCGGGAGCGTTCAGGCAAGAATTGCGGCAGTCGACCGCCTCGGAGAAATAGGCGATAAACGGGCGATACCCGCGCTTAAAAAGGTCAAGGCACTCGATCAAAACGATCCGCTAGTATCTATGGAAGCCGGCAAAATCCTCGATGAGAAATTTAAATAGCTCTTTCAGTATCTATATTTGTTAATAGTAATTTAATTATAATCAATAAGTTATATACTAATTAATAAAACATATGTATACAACAGAATACCTTTAATTCAAATTTTTGTTGTTAAATTCCAGAATTTATTGTACATTATTGTTACAAAGGGTTGTTCTATACAATAAGAAAGCAAAACCGGGGAGGCGTTATGAACCAACGTTTATCTTTTTGTTTGCAAACGTTTATTATCGGTGCGTTGTTCGTTGGTCAATCATTTGCAGCTGCCGCCCAACCCATCGCGCCGCCTATCGTCGTTTACCCGCAATACCGGCTTACTCCGGCAAGCCCCACGACCCAGGACAGCGTATCGTTCTGGCTCATTAAGGGCCAGTATGGCAACAGTTGCGTTCCGCGGTATATTACATCTTTTAGAATTGAACATGTGGCCGTTGCATGCCTTGTGGCGCCTTGCCCTTCTCCATTTAATGAAATAATACTTTCCTATTCCCAAAGTCTTGTTCTGCCCCTTCAAGCGGCTGGGTTTTGTGATCCGGCCCCTTGTCCTAATGTGATTGTCTGTATGAACACCACGACCGAATATGGCCCTATGCTCAATTTTGGAAAATTGCAGGCCGGAAATTATACAATTATCGACAGTACCGACAGCAACCGGACATTGATGCAGTTTACGGTAACGGAAAATCCTTTGCCCTACGCAAACAAGGCGCAAAAAACAATTGACAACGTGACGTATACGGTTGCCACGGACAAGACGTCATATAATGTTGGAGAGAACATTAATGTCCGGTATACGATTAAAAACAATTCTGCGGAAATGGTGATCGATTCGCTGCCCTGCTGTAGGGAGAATTTGCTGGCAATGACCCCTTCAGGGGATACGGCCTATCACCAGGGCGGACTTCCCTGTCCGTGTCCGCCGGTTGTTCCACCGGTTTCAATCGCGCCGGGGGATTCGATGGTGAGTGATTTTACTCCCTTTACTTATGCTGATACTGCCCGGTCGCTCACGATCATTGCAAAGCTTGGGTGGAATGAGATCTATTCCCATTACAGCACTCCGGCTGTTTCGGTACTAGTAGGCATCAATCAGGCCGGCACTCCTGTTTTACAAAGGAACATTCAAAAAACCTTAATAAAAAATACTCCGATCGTCACCTATTCGCGTTCGAGCAAAACGCTTGCTATAACAAGCGACAGGCCGCAATTGATTTCAATTTCGGCATACACGCTCAACGGCCGGAAAATTGCCGAATTGTCCGGGAACCGTTTTCTGAACGTTGGAACTCAAACATTCAACATGAAAAATGCGGCCAGGTATGGGGGTATGATGCTTTTCCGGATACAGGGAGAGGGTTTTGTCGAAACGGCGCGAATTAATTTTATAAACTGATTATGAAACAACTTTTCGAATATTTGAACTATCGCGATTATCTTCGCGACTATTATGAACATAAAAAGCGGGAACATGCTTTTTATTCGTTCAGGCTTTTTTCCCAGAAGGCCGGTTTCACGTCGCCGAATTTCTTCAAGCTTGTCATCGATGGAAAAAGGAATTTGTCAAAAGAGAGCGCCTTTAAATTCTCCAAGGCGCTTGGCCATAAAAAGAAGGAAGCGGACTATTTCGAGAACCTGGTTTTTTTCAACCAGAGCAAGACGCTTGAGGAAAAAAACAACTATTTGGCAAACCTGATGAAATTCAGGAAGAAATCGGACCCTCAAAAAATTGAAGAATCAGAATATGCCTATTATTCCAACTGGTATAATCCGGCGATCAGGGAACTGGTCACGGCAATCGATTTCAAGGGGGATTATAAAAAACTCGGCCGCTCGGTGGTCCCCGCAATTTCCGCGTCCGACGCCGAGAAGGCCGTAGGTCTTCTTTTGGAACTTGGGTTTATCCGAAAAGACGGCACGGGGACGTATTCCAAGACCACGGCGTCGCTTACCACCGGGCCGCAAGTGCGTTCCATTGCCGTGGCGAATTACCATAAAGCAATGATGGCCCGCGCATCGGAGTCCATAGAACGTTTCCCCGCCGATAAGCGGGACATCAGCAGCCTGACGATCAGCGCATCGGAGGGGACTGTTTCCGCAATTGTCGCAAAGATCACTGAAATTCGCAGGGAGTTTCTGGAAATGTCGGATGCGGATAAAAATTCCCGTAAAGTTATTCAAGTCAACTTCCAGGTTTTCCCGGTTTCACAAACAATCGATTTCAGGGACAGTGACCTATGAAGGCAAAGGTATTGACATCCGTTTTAATTGCGGCTTCGTACCTGATAGCTTGCATGCTCCCCGGCTGCACCACGGGCGGGCGGCTGGTAGATGGGACCGAGACCGGAAATCCGGAATTGACCGCATGCATAAAGAAAATGGCCTCGGCAACCTTTAATGCCCTCGATTCGGACAACTCCTGGAAACCGGACGACTTTTTAAATCCCCAAACCGGCGGCGCGCTTTCAAAAGCCCCGGCCCAATCGATTGCCATGCCGTCGGGCTTAAGCATAGGGTTACGGAAAACGCTGTCTGTTAAATCCGATACGGTTTTAATAAGCGATACGGTTGAAATCGTGTATGATACCATATTCGTAATTGATACCATACATGTTTCGGACACCGTCAAAATAAACAAGGTGCTGTTCGTGTCCGACACCGTCGTCGACACGTTCATGTCGAAAACCGGAAACGACACCCTCTGCACATTTATCAAACGTCAAGTACGGGACTCGGTGACTGTCTTCGACAATGTGGTGGTTGCCGATACGATAATCCAACCGCGAAAAAAAGTCATTATCAAATTGTACCAATACCGGGAAGGCACACCCATCGCTTTCATCAGGGCCGATTCTTTGTGGATCGCGGACACTAAAAACGATGTCATTCCGCAACCTTTAAACATCGTTTCGGGGACCGCTGTCGGGCCCATAAGCTGGGGTGTGGCAAGCGTGACATACGACATTGCATCAGCATCCGCGCGCTATGCAGTCGTGAACGCGCCGCTGCTGGACACTATGGTCATTGCGGGAAATAAGAACAATTTATCCGTCGTCAGCAGCCAAAGCTTCATGGCGCGATCAAAAATAATGGACGGCATTATCATCGAGCTGGCGCAGTATAACAGGTTGGATTCAATTCTCAGCGTGATGCGGTATTATCCCCTGGCGATTGATTCGGTGGAAAGCCTTTCCGTTGCGTATAGCGTTGATCCGGGTGCAAACATGAATTCAGGCTCGGATGACCTGCTCATGGGAATACATCAGAAGATGGTGTATCGTTTGGGACCGCTCGGTTCAATGAATATTGCAATCATACCAGAAGCTTCTGGCAAGGGCCTCGGTTTGAAGGGAGACAATCCGTTGGTTTCTATAGTGTCGCAAAATGTCAGGGGCTTACACGGAATTTTCGATGGAACAATGGACCCGATAAATGGATTATCCGGCGTCTATGAATTTGGGGGCAAAAAATATCAAATATATTGCGATCGAAACCTGAATGTAACGATCGCTGAAAAAATGAATTAGGGAACGAATATGAGAAAAGCAGCCTATTGCCTCATAGTTGCAATTTTCAGTTGTCATCAAATAAATAATACCAGCCAGGATATTCAGCCACAAGAATTGATCGGCACATGGTCCGCAACGCACGTATCTGTTGAAAGGTGCGTAATGAATGGCGATACATTGCCGCCCGACACAGGTGTTTATAAGAGTACCTATTGGATTTATCCTGACAGTATACAAATATGCTTAAGGCAAATAGAGCAATCACCCTGCGGTATCATCCCGTTGCCGATTTGCATTCCTGTCGGGAAGCAATGGACAACGGAGCATGATACTCTTTTTGTTAATCCCTTTTCATCCGGAACATCAATTTCCCCGGCTAAATTTGGACTGTCGAGATATGCATCAGGCAGGATAATTTTTTCGTCCGAAAGATCAATTGATACTTGCAGCAGGGAATAGCTAAGCTATTCAAATTCAGTTTCAGCTGCGGGGCGCCATTTAAAGAATGCCTTAAAACCTCGAAACAATGTGGTTTTAGGGCATTATTATTTTTCCTGTCATACCATCACATTTCTCCAGCCCTTTTCATACCGGAATCGTTTAATGGTTTTCATTTTTGGTTAATTCTTGACGGAATCTATATTTATTAATTCGCGTAGAGTGGAGTCTTCTTTTTAAGCGGTGAAAAATGTTCACGGAATACCATTCGAAATATTATGCCCTGGAGCTGACCCGCAAATGCTCTTCAAGTGAGCGTGAAAAACTTAATGCGTCCATACTCAGCGCCTCGGTAAAGCTCAATCCATACCAGATAGACGCCGCACTCTTTGCATTTCGATCACCTCTATCGCGTGGCGCAATACTCGCCGACGAAGTTGGACTGGGAAAAACCATCGAAGCCGGTCTTGTGATAAGTCAGATATGGGCGGAACATAAAAGGCGAATACTTTGTATAACACCGGCATCTATCCGGCAGCAATGGATGATGGAATTATCGCAGAAATTCTATATCGATTCGACAATTCTTGAATCTCAGAATTTTAGGCAAATCCAGAAGGATGAAGGCGGGAATCCTTTCGAACAAGCAGATGCCGTGGTTATCTGTTCCTACCAGTTTGCCCGCAGTAAAATTGAATCTCTGCAAGCGGTTCCATGGGACCTGGTAGTCATTGATGAAGCCCACCGCTTGCGAAATATCTACCGGAAAGACAATAAAATCGCCAAGGCAATACATGCCGCTATTTTTGAACGCCCGAAACTTCTTCTTACCGCTACGCCGCTTCAAAATTCCTTGATGGAATTGTGGGGACTGGTCAGTTTCATCGATCCGCATGTTTTTGGAAGCGCCGATTCTTTTCGAGAGCAATTCGCCCAGAAAGCGGCCATGCTTACCGAAAATGATTTTAAAGGCCTCAAACACAGGATTGAACCAATCTGCCAGCGGACTCTTCGGCGTCAGGTGCGGGAATATGTTTCCTATACCCAGCGGATCTCAATAACCCAGGATTTTACCCCGACCGATGATGAGACCCGCCTCTATGATGATGTTTCCGAGTACCTCCAGCGGCCTGATTCGCTTGCCCTTCCTAAAAGCCAACGCGCCCTGATTACTTTGGTATTAAGAAAAATCCTCGCATCCTCTTCTTTCGCGATTGCGGATACTCTGGCGGGAATGGCGGAAAGACTTGAAAATGATTTGCGTGATACGGGCAAGACCGATGAAACCGCAACGGTCGAACAAATAGCACCTGATTATGAAACAGCCGGCGAAGTGCAGGAAGAATGGAATGAAAGCGATCCTGAGGGTGAAATAGCACAGGCCCCAGAAATAAATTCGGAGGCGCTCATTTTGAAAAGGGCCTTGCAGTCCGAAATAGCGGAACTACGGGGCTACCAGAACCTGGCAAAAAGGATCATTTCAAATGCTAAAGGGGAGGCCCTGCTTACAGCCCTGGATAAAGGGTTTGTCAAGCTGGCGGAGCTTAAAGCCCAACGAAAAGCCTTGATCTTTACTGAATCCCGCCGTACCCAACGTTACCTATTCGATTTACTACAAAAGAATGGATATTCCGGACAAATAGTATTGCTCAACGGTTACAACAATGAACCCGAGACCCAGAAGGTTTACCGCGATTGGCTTGCGCGGTATGGGGACAATAAGGACATCGTAACCGGTCGAAAAAGCGCTGACGTTCGCTCCGCGCTTGTGGAAGAATTTCGTGATCGGGCCTCTATAATGATAGCAACCGAATCTGGCGCGGAAGGCCTGAACTTTCAATTTTGCAGCCTTGTGGTAAATTATGATCTGCCTTGGAATCCTCAAAGAATTGAGCAGCGAATCGGCCGGTGCCATAGATACGGGCAGGAATTCGATGTCGTGGTCATCAACTTCATAAATCGCAGGAATGCAGCCGACCAAAGAGTGTTTGAGCTCCTTTCCGAAAAGCTCAAACTTTTTGATGGGGTTTTTGGAACTTCCGATGAAATCCTAGGCGCTCTTGAATCCGGGGTTGATTTTGAAAAACGTATTCATGGCATTTACCAGACGTGTCGGACTACGGAGCAAATCAACCATGCATTCGACCAATTGCAAGCGGACCTTGACGATACGATTCGAGTCAGGTTAGATGATGCCAGGACCAAACTTTTTGAAAACTTCGACGATGATGTGAAGAAAAAGTTAAAATTACACGATCAGGAAATACAAAATCAATGCAGCATAGCAGAAGATTGGCTTTGGCGGCTCACACAGGCGGAACTTGGTAACTGCGCGGAATTCGATTCGACCGGATATCGGTTTATTCTTCATCGCCTTCCTGAAGGTATGCCGTCCACTGTTGGTGCGCCGGGGACATATAGACTGATAACGCATGCCAATGGCGAGGGAGACCTCCATTATCGTCTTAACCATCCTCTAGCCGCACATCTATTGAAAACGGCAAGAGACAGAAGCCTGCCTCCCAGAGAGATTGTTTTCAACTACTCAAAGTATCCCGGTAAAATTACCGTCATTGATCACCTGCGCGGGAAATCGGGCTGGCTCCGGTTGAGCGTGCTTACCATGACGGCAATGGTTGAAACCGAAGAGCGGCTCATTTTTTCCGGGAATACCGAAGATGGAAATATTTTAGACGCCGATATATGCGCAAAATTTCTTTCTGTAAAGGGACAACTCGGCGATCTCGTGAACGTACCTGACATTGTATCGGGAAGTCTTTCATCAATCACGGAAAATGAAAAAAACACGATTGTTGAAGTCATGGCTGAGCGGAACCGGAATTTCTTTGAGACGGAAATGGA